>ERZ1674088.238-NODE-239-length-8525-cov-8.056434_pt1 | contig 8525 bp, 4 predicted proteins | sample MGYA00581117_ERZ1674088 | MGnify/ENA primary metagenome ERZ1674088 (study PRJEB41354, sample SAMEA4873335) | human saliva metagenome | biome: human-associated habitat [ENVO:00009003]; feature: mouth environment [ENVO:08000002]; material: saliva material... | reverse complement strand
TCGATACCCAAATGCTCTTTAGAAAATTGTGTCCATTCGCGTTCCATCATGATCGGTGTGCGATAAATGACAACGTTCAGGAAGCTGCCAATCAGCAATCCCAAAATAACGGCTAAAGGAATGGCGAATGGCGCAAGAACGGAGAGGGAGTCGATGGCAGAGTAAATACTATCAAGCATATCAACCTACGACATTACCCAAGTTAAACAGCGGCAGATACATGGCAATCAGCAAAATACCGATGAGCGAACCCAATACCACCATGATGATAGGTTCCATCAAGGCAGATAAGCGGGAGACGGAGTTGTCTACTTCATCTTCGTAGAATTCGGCTGCTTTGTTCAGCATATCGTCCAAAGAGCCTGACTCTTCGCCGATGGCTGCCATTTGGATCACCATGTTGGGGAACATATCCGTACTTTGCATACTGGATGTCAGCGACAGACCTTGGGTTACCTTGGCGCGGATGTCTTGAGTGGCTTCTTCATAGAGAATATTGCCGGATGCGCCTGCAACTGAATCTAATACTTCCACTAAAGGAACACCGGCTGCGAAGAGGGTGGAGGTCGTACGCGCCCAACGGGCAATGGTCGCTTTTCGGACGATGGTGCCAAAAACAGGGAGTCTCAAAATCAAAGCATCGATTCGTTTTTGGAAGGTAGGCGATTTTTCATGGAGTTTGTACAGGCCGAAGGCGGAAATAATTAAAAGGATGATCATAATCCAGCCGTAGTCGACGAATAGATCAGACAAGCTCATGACAAGTTGGGTAAGGCTGGGTAGCTCTGCACCCATATTGGCATAAACTTCTTTAAAGGCAGGTAGTACAAACATCATCATGATGAAGATAAGCGCAATCGCCACCACGATAATGGCAATCGGATAGGTCAGTGCGGTTTTGACTTTTTTCTTAATGGCTTGGGTTTTTTCTTTATAGACAGCCAGTTTGTCCAATAAGCTTTCCAATACGCCGCCGGACTCGCCTGCGCTGACCAGATTGCAATAGAAGCGGTCGAAATATTTTGGATATTTGGAGAATGATTTACCCAATGCGCTACCTTGTTCGACATCGGAGCGAACCTGCATCAGCATTTCGGTCATGCTCGGATTGGAGTGGCCGCGAGCAACGATTTCAAAAGCCTGCATCAGCGGCAAGCCTGCCTTCATCATCGTTGCCAGTTGGCGCGTAAACACCGTGATGTCTTCTTGGGTAATACGGCGTTTGCGTGCGGTTTTGACCTTACTGATACGCAAAGGACGAATGCCTCTGCGTTGGAGTTTTTTGCGTGCTTCTTCTTCGTCTTTGGCAACTACTTCACCACGAACAAGACGTTCGGTCTCGATGTTTTTTCCTTCAAATGTAAAACGCTTGCCTTTGCTTCTTGAACCGAACAGACTTCTTTTTTGCTCTGCTTGAGCCATGAGTTATCCCTTGTTAGTAAGAAATAAAGCGGACTGTTTCCCCGTGCCGCTTTATTGTAATTTTTGAAAATATGGCAGTTTAGTCATTGGTATGAGCAGTTACTTCTTCCAAAGAAGTCAGGCCTTGCATGACTTTCATGAGGCCGGCTCGACGCAAGTCTACCATACCTTCCTGATAGGCCATGTTCATGATATCAACTTCTGTACCGTTGTTCATAATGACTTTTTGCATTTCATCGCTGACCGGCATGACTTCATAAATACCGACGCGGCCTTTAAAGCCTTTGCCGCGGCAGCTGTCGCAACCAACCGGGCGGTAGAGTTTCCAATCTTGAGCCAAGTCCGCATCGGTAAAGCCGGCTTTTTTCAATGCCGGAACCGGCGGGCGCTCAACTTCGCGTTTGCAGTTTGGACACAGTCTGCGCAACAGCCTTTGCGCCATAATCAGGCTGACCGAGCTGGCGATGTTGAAAGGCGCAACACCCATGTTCAAAAGGCGGGACAGCGTGGCCGGTGCATTATTGGTATGCAGGGTAGAGAAAACCATGTGGCCGGTTTGGGCGGCTTTAATGGCGATGTCGGCGGTTTCCAAGTCACGAATCTCACCGACCATAATAATATCAGGATCTTGACGTAAGAAGGATCGGAGTGCGGCGGCAAATGTCAGGCCTTGTTTCTCATTGACGTTGACTTGGTTGACGCCCGGCAGGTTAATCTCGGCCGGATCCTCTGCCGTCGAAATGTTCACATCTTCCGTGTTCAAAATACTCAGGCAGGTATAGAGCGAAACGGTTTTGCCTGAACCTGTCGGACCGGTAACCAATACCATGCCGTAAGGGCGGTTGATGGCCTCAAGCAGCATTTCTTTTTGGAAAGGCTCTAAACCGAGCTGGTCGATATTGAGCGATGTACCATCGGAATTTAGGATACGCATCACCACTTTTTCGCCAAACAATGTCGGCAAAGTGCTGACACGGAAGTCAATCGGACGGCCGTGTTTATGGAAGGCAATTTGAATTCTGCCGTCTTGCGGAATACGTTTTTCGGAAATATCCAAACGCGCCATCACTTTGATACGCGATGCCAACTGGCCACGCACGGCGACAGGCGGCTGTACGACTTCGCGCAATTGTCCGTCCACACGGAAACGGACGCGCGCCATTTGTTCGTAGAATTCAAAGTGGATGTCCGATGCGCCCGCGTTCAGGGCATCGGATAAGGTTTTGTGGATGAAACGGGGGATAGGGCCGTCTTCAGCTTCTTCGTTATCGATATAAAGCGATTGAGATTGCTGCGTTGCTTCATGTTCGTCGTTGATTTCTTTCAGAATGGTGGTCGAACGTTGACCCAGCCATTCCAGCAATGAGCTGAGCTGGTCGTCTGGAACCACCACCAAGTCGACACTTAAACCTGAAGCAAAAGCGATTTTTTGAAAGTTTTGGATTTGGGTTGGATCGGATACGGCGAAATAAACCTTGCGTCCGCGTTTGAAAATCGGAATGCAACGGTTTTGCACCATTTGCTCTTCCGTCAGAATGTCGCTGACTACATTATTGCGCGGGTAGTAGTGCAAATCCAAAAGGGGATAGCTGAATACGCGCGCGACTAATTCTCCCAAAGCTTTAGGGGAGATGATGCCGTCTGAAAACAGGTTGGGCAGGATTTCTTTGCCCGATTGTAAAAGGTTGTTGTAATGTTCCGCTTGTTGATTTGAGATGGTTTGGCTTTGAACCAAAACACGCAATAATCCGACACTCATTTTATTTTCCGTTTCTTGTGCAGTTTTCCCTTTAATTTAGAGGAAAGCCGTATTATTTTATCATTATTATGATTAAAGCATATGTTTAATTATGCAAATCTGCTTAAGTTGCAAAGACATGCTTCTGCTTTAATTGTATTTTTATTTCAGACGGCCATTATAAAGCAAGGAGAATAGGCGTTAAACTCGATATTTTTGGATTATGATGAAAAAACAACAATTTTGTCGTATGAATCCAATCAATAACGAAATTATATTTCATGTTGCTATCCCTTGTTGGGAGACGGCGGAAAAGGTTGTTTTGATGGACAGACGGTTAGAATTTGAAATATGAAAAGGCCGTCTGAAAAGAGGAAACACATAATTTCAGACGGCCTCTGTTTTTGATTCTCTTATCCGTAAATCTTGATTCGGATTTCGACAAGGGCATTGATTGCCAAACTGCTGTTTACAGCTTCCGGTAGATCGGACTGGGCGAACAAATTTTCTACTTCGTTAATCAATGTTTCTGCACGCGCCAACAGTTCATCGTAAGGAAAAGAACCGCGCTTGATGGCCAGCAATTCGTCACGATTGGGACGGCGTGGACGGATTTCGCCATGAAGGGCAATATCGCGCGCGGTTTCAAGCAGGCGGAAAGTATGCATCATATTTTTTGCATCGTAACCTTGACCGTGCGCCTGTGTGCCTTGATAGCGTGTTTCGTTGCGTTCTACCAGCCATTGTTGATAAGAGGCATATTCGCGGCAGTAGCTGCTGTATCCGTCTTGGTTGAAGGATAGATGGGCAAGCGGTGTTTCGCCTTCTGGAATGGGGCTGAGTGAGAGCGTTGTGGCTTTGGGTACAATACCGTGGTAGCCAAGCGTGCCGTCGGCATCGTAAAACAGCGCATAAAGTTCTCGGGCGTGGGCTATTTTGATTAAGCCTACACGCCTTTGCTCCATTCCGCGTTGTGTAAGCCAGTACTGTAACGGTACGGTTTGCCTGCCTTCTATGATGTGGCAGAAATCAAGGATGCTTTTCTTTTCAGACGGCATCGGATTGCTGATTTTTTTATTCAATCCCCGTGCTTTTTTAATTTGTCCGTAGGCATAGCCTGCAAAACTTTGCTGGCAGGTTTTAGAGATAAACCATTTGGTTTTGAACGCATCCATCAATGGCGAACGGTATCGTACACAGTCGGAAGGGGAAGCCAGCAGCTCCAGCGTGTTCGGATTGCTTTGCAGCAGCAATTCGATAAACCGTCCCAGTTCGTAATACACAATATCGTTGGTTTCATTGCTGATTTGCGGGATGTATTCCATGCCGTAAAACATGGATTTGGGCAGGTAAAACACGCCTTTGATGTCGGTATCGGACTCGGGCGTTGCCAAACCGTAGGCACGGCTGCCGGACACGGCTTCAAGCAGAATCAGATTTTGCGTGTGCAAGTCTTCGAGGGTCAGCATATTCAGACGGCCTTTTACGGATAAATGGTTGCCAAGGTGGAGCGGAACAATTCGTTCAAAGGCCCGCTATCGGCAGGTTCGGCAGCAGGGGCAGATAAGGTAGAAATTTCGTTATATAGGTCAACAGTCAGCTTTTGCAGCTCTGGCGATAATGTGTGCAGATAACTTTCGTCTTGTTCTGCTTTTAATGCAACCAGATCAGTAATTTGGGTAGCACAATCTGTCTGCCACTCATTCATCAACTCAACCAAAGTCATTGGCGGAATACCACCTTGTTTCACCGCCCAGCGTGCCGCCAATAAAGGGCGTAAGACGTAAAACCATTTCTTCAATTTAATCGGCTGCGCCAAATCCATGGCTTTCACAGCATTACCGGCGATACCGCGATAATGGTGCAACAACGCGGCGGCTTGGACGTATTGGGGCGCAAGTTCGTTCAGACGGCCTATGAATGCCTCATCTTGTGTATAAACAATCGGCGAACGCAACCACTCCAGCAATACAGCATTGCTTTTTCTCAACAGGCGCAAAGCCTTGCGGATGTCCCAGCAGCCTACGTCAAACCATTGGTTTTCAATAAATTCAAACGTATCTTTTGCTTCATCAATTTGCAGATAATGTTCCTGCGGACGGATATAAATGGCGCGAACATCATAATCGCTGTCGGGCGAAGCAAAGCCCCATGCGCGGCTTCCGCTCTCCGCCGCCAGCAGAAAATGCAGTGGTTCGGCAAGTGAAATTTGAGTTAGTTTTTCTTGAATAGTTTGTTTCATTACGTTTTCCTTATTTTTACAGAAAGGCCGTCTGAAACTGAGCAATCAGGTTTCAGACGGCCTTTTAACTATTTAAATCCGATAGGATTGATTAGGCTTTGTTTTTCAGACGACCATGCAATTCCTGTACGCTGTACACGCCCAAGTGCTCGCGGCTTTTTGCGCCTTCGCTCATGGCTTCGCCGCCGGCGATGGTGGTGTATTGCGGTACGCGTTGGGTGAGGGAGGTGCGGCGGATGCTGTGGCTGTCGGTAACAGATTGCACTGTGCTGCCGACGGTGTTGACCACCAGTGCGATTTCGCCGTTTTTAATTGCGTCCACGATGTGTGGGCGGCCTTCCTGTACTTTGTTGACCGCTTGCACGATGATGCCGTGTTCTTTCAAGTATTCGGCGGTACCGCGTGTGGCGCAGACACCATAGCCGAGTGCTTGGAAGTTTTGTGCGGTTTTGACGATGAGCGGTTTGTCTTCGTCGCGTACGGCGAGGAACACTTTGCCTGTTGTACTCAAGCGTTCGCCTGCGCCGAGTTGGGCTTTGAAGTAGGCTTCGCCGAAGCTTGCGCCTACGCCCATGACTTCGCCGGTAGAGCGCATTTCAGGGCCGAGAATGGTGTCCACACCTGGGAATTTGATGAATGGGAACACGGCTTCTTTAACGGCGTAGAAGTCTGGGATGACTTCTTTTTCTACGCCTTGCTCTTTCAGCGAAATGCCTGCCATCACGCGTGCGCCGACTTTGGCGAGCGGTACGCCGGTGGCTTTGGATACGAACGGTACGGTACGGCTGGCGCGTGGGTTCACTTCCAGTACGAAGACCACGCCGTCTTGTACGGCAAACTGTACGTTCATCAAGCCGACCACGCCCAGTGCGTATGCCATGGCTTTGGTTTGACGGCGGATTTCGTCTTGAATTTCTTCGTCCAATGAGTATGGAGGCAATGAGCAGCCGGAGTCGCCGGAGTGGATACCTGCTTGTTCGACGTGTTGCATGATGCCGCCGATCACGACATCTTGGCCGTCTGAAACGCAGTCTACGTCCACTTCGATGGCGTTGTTCAAGAAGAAGTCGAGCAATACGGGGCTGTCTTCGGAAACTTGTACGGCTTCGCGCATGTATTTTTGCAACTCTTCGGCAGAGTGAACAATCTGCATGGCGCGGCCGCCGAGTACGTAAGAAGGACGTACAACCAACGGATAACCGATTTCTTCGGCTTTAACGAGGGCTTCTTCTTCGTTGTGGGCGATGCGGTTGGGCGGTTGACGCAGGCCTAAGTCGTTCAATACTTTTTGGAAGCGTTCGCGGTCTTCGGCAGCGTCGATGCTGTCGGCAGATGTGCCGATGATGTTCACGCCGTTTGCCACCAAGGCATTGGCCAATTTGAGCGGGGTTTGGCCGCCGTAATGCACAATCACGCCCCATGGGTTTTCGGTGCGGACGATTTCCAATACGTCTTCCAATGTCAGCGGCTCGAAGTACAGGCGGTCGCTGGTGTCGAAGTCGGTGGATACGGTTTCAGGGTTGCAGTTGACCATGATGGTTTCAAAACCGGATTCGCGCAGGGCAAGCGCGGCGTGAACGCAGCAGTAGTCAAATTCGATACCTTGGCCGATACGGTTTGGACCGCCGCCGAGAATCATCACTTTTTTACGGTCGGAAGGATGGGATTCGCATTCTTCTTCGTAAGTGGAGTAGAGGTAGGCGGTTTCGGTGGCAAACTCGGCGGCACAGGTGTCGACGCGTTTGTAAACCGGATGCAGTTTCAGCGCGTAGCGGTGTTCACGGACTTCTTTTTCGCTTACGTTCAACAATTGTGCCAAACGTTTGTCAGAGAAACCTTTGCGTTTCAGACGGCGTAAAGCGGCATAATCTAAATCTTGCAACTGGCCGTCTGAAACCGATTTTTCTTCTTTCACCAAGTCTTCGATTTGCGCCAAGAACCAAGGATCGATGGCGCAGATTTCGTGGATTTCTTCCAGCGTGAAGCCTGCGCGGAACGCATCGGCTACAAAAAGCATACGCTCAGGGCCGGGGTTGGCCAGTTCGCGGCGGATTTCCGCTTTGTCTTCGCTGCGAGGGTTGAAGCCGCACAAGCCTGTTTCCAAACCGCGCAAGGCTTTTTGGAAGCTTTCTTGAATGGTACGGCCCATTGCCATCACTTCGCCCACAGATTTCATTTGCGTGGTCAGGCGGTCGTCTGCGGCAGGGAATTTTTCAAACGCAAAACGCGGGATTTTGGTCACGACATAGTCGATGGAAGGCTCGAACGACGCAGGGGTGCGACCTCCGGTAATGTCGTTGCGCAACTCGTCCAGCGTAAAGCCGACAGCCAGTTTGGCCGCTACTTTGGCAATCGGGAAGCCCGTTGCTTTAGATGCCAACGCAGAAGAACGGCTTACGCGCGGGTTCATCTCAATCACAATCATCTCGCCATTTTCAGGGTTTACAGCAAACTGCACGTTTGAACCGCCGGTATCCACGCCAATTTCGCGCAACACTGCCAACGAAGCATTACGCATGATTTGGTATTCTTTGTCGGTCAATGTTTGTGCAGGCGCAACAGTGATGGAGTCGCCGGTATGCACGCCCATCGGGTCGAAGTTTTCAATCGAGCAAATGATGATGCAGTTGTCGTTTTTATCGCGTACAACTTCCATCTCGTACTCTTTCCAGCCGAGAACAGACTGCTCAATCAGCAATTCATGCGTAGGCGACGCATCAAAACCGCGTTCGCAAATTGCCAAAAATTCGTCTTTATTGTAGGCAATACCGCCGCCCGAACCACCCATCGTGAAAGAAGGACGAATCAGGGTAGGGAAGCCGACCTGTTCTTGCGCTGCCAAAGCTTCGTTCATGGTGTGGCAGACAAAAGATTTCGGGCAAGACAAACCGATTTTTTCCATCGCTTCTTTAAAGCGGCCGCGGTCTTCCGCCTTGTCAATCGCGTCTTCGGTCGCGCCAATCAGCTCGACGTTGTATTTCGCCAATACGCCGTTGCGCGCCAAATCCAGCGCACAGTTCAAGGCAGTCTGCCCGCCCATTGTGGGCAGAATCGCATCAGGCCGCTCCTTGGCGATAATCTTCTCCACCGTCTGCCACATAATCGGCTCGATGTAGGTAACAT
>ERZ1674088.235-NODE-236-length-8553-cov-7.400447_pt1 | contig 8553 bp, 6 predicted proteins | sample MGYA00581117_ERZ1674088 | MGnify/ENA primary metagenome ERZ1674088 (study PRJEB41354, sample SAMEA4873335) | human saliva metagenome | biome: human-associated habitat [ENVO:00009003]; feature: mouth environment [ENVO:08000002]; material: saliva material... | reverse complement strand
GAGCAGCTGACTCTTAATCAGCGGGTTGAGGGTTCAAGTCCCCCATGACGCACAGAAAGCCGGTGGCCTACAGGTCGCCGGTTTTTCGTATCCGTGCCCCACTTCCCCTTTGTTTTCCAGTCTTGACCGTAGCCCCGCCAGATCTGCGGCCTGCCACAGCCCCGCCAGATCTGCGACCACCGCCGCCGCCCCGCCAGATCTCCGGCTGCCGCCGCTGCCCCGCCAGATCTCCGGCCGCCGCGAGGCCTGCCCGCCCGCCCGCCGCCCGCGCCGCGAGCTTCGCTCGGCGCGTCGGATCGAAGCCCGGCCAGGCCCTGCAGGCCTCGCATCGGCCTCCGATCGGGCGGCTGGTGGCGTGCCTTTCCATTGCCTAGCCAGGCATTGGCACCACATGCGACACAAAACTCGCCCAGTACGCGCACAACACCCGTAAGTCAGCCATATTTCACAAGCGGTCGCAGCGACGGCCTTGAGTGCACAGCGAAGCACATGGGAATCACCTGCATGCTATGTGTCCGCGCCTGATAGAGCACCCAATCCAGAGCTCAGCCCGCAATAGACGATGCACGTCGTCAACAATGTGTATACTGAACAATCATGGCTCATAGCGTTTAGTACGCACACCTACGACTGGGGAACATCATGAGGAAAAGCCGGAGAGTTCTGGCGACGGGTGCTGGTTTGGCTCTTGTCGCTGCAGGTACGGTATCAATGTTTGCGCCACGCAGCGCACAAGCCGATACCGAGCCCTTCACCCTCTCACAATACGTCTCATCAACAAGTACGACGGTGTGCAATACGACCCCTGTGATCACGACCTATCACGGTACCGTCGTGCTGGACATTCCGGTCACTACGCTTCTGGCAGGCCACGAGGCAGAAATCCGCGCCGCGGCTGCACAGGGGCTCTCCCCTCATGACTCCGGCAGCAACGACAACGCCGATATCACACTGACCGTGAGTGTCCCTGAGGCGGTCACATTGGGGACGTCTCGCGCGAAATCCACCTCGTCACTGCTCGCCTACACCTCGTTCTCCCCCAACGCTGAACGCACACAGGTCACTGCGAACATCCAGCTCAAGGATCTGAACTGGCAGCAGCTGCTCGATATCTACGATGCGGAGAAAGCCAACCCCGGCCAGCACACGATCAAGGTCCAGGTCCCCTATGCCGTTGGCACAACTGACCCTGCGGAAGCGACTCAACTGGCCAGCGAACAGATTACCGCGACAGGTACGTTCAACTTCTTCGCATCTCCGACCACTCCCGCTCAGGTCTTTAACTTCGACACGAAGACCCTGGCAGTCGCACAGTCGCCTAGCGATTGCTTCACGTCCGCACCGACCAGGACAACGCGCTGGGTTGATGAAGAGGACGGCCACGACTTACAGCCCCCGAAAACCGGGCCCAACTTCTTCCAAGCCGCAGGAATTCCCGACTACGAATTCTCCACTCGGGAGTTGTCTGAGGATGGCTTGACCGGAATTTACAAGTACAAGAATGTTTTCGGCTCCCTTCCAGTCAACGGTGATGACCCGATAATCGGTACCGATTTTAAGATCGGTACCGATGAGAATCCCCCAACTCAGAAGGAAGAGATCCACGCCGAGAGTAAGAACTCGCTTCTGACCATCGAGAACGTCGTCCACTTGGACGACCTTCAAGGTGGACGCATTGCGGATCTCCTCCAGAAATACGAGAAGACGCCCAACGCATTCGACGATTTTGACCTGAAGAAGGTTCACGTGGGTTTCACAACCCAGATCACTCTTCCTGCGCAGCTGAAGTTTTCCGACCCCTCGGCCATCTCGGCGACTGGGCTTCCCCAGGGCTTCTCAGCGAAGACAGTGGAAGTTAACGGACATACCGCAACGGTTACCGTTGACGTCGATAACCCCGGTCAGATCACCACCATCGAAGACCTCAAGGACGCGATGGCTGCGCTTCACGGCGAAGCGGTGATCACCATTCAGAAGATTGCCTTCACTGAATCCGCAACTGCCGATACGGACTACCAGATCGATCACCACACGCAGGGAATCATCTCTGTTAATGTCGAGAAACAACTCGGTGCCATGGTCAAGCCCGGGTGGCCGTCACCCGCATGCCCTCCGACTATGGGCGACGACGATACTGTCGAACCGGCCGAACCTCGCCCTGTTCTTGGGACACTATTTGATCCGCCGTCACCTGCTTGCCCTCCTTCGGACATGCGTCTGAGCGCCGGATGGAGGCCCCCCGCGATCGGCCCTTCTGCCGGGTGGGATGAAGCTCCGCTCATGAAGCACCCCCTGAAGTACACGACCAGCGAGTCGCATCCCTACGTGACACGACTGTCCTTCAAGCCGGGTCCGACGCCAACACCGACGACAGTCACGCCCTCGGCTCCTCCCACGCCCGCACCGACGACAGTCACACCCTCGGCTCCTCCCACGCCCGCAACGCAGGTCGCCAAGACCGGTGCTCCCACGCCCGCAACGCAGCTTGCCAAGACCGGTGCTTTCACCGGCGATGTGCTGATACTCGCTGCCGTGACAGGCGCTATCGGCGCCGCGACAATGCGGAGGAAGCGCTCGTAATTCGCGTTTCATAGCCAGAGGCGGGGGCGCCGGTGAATCACCGGCACCCCCGCCTGCCTGTGGGGTTACCCTGGGCAGCAAAGGCGTGCCGACATTCACACGTCTGCCCAATGACGCCACCCCGAGCCGCCCATCCCTGTACGCCACCCCGAGCCGCCCATCCCTGTACGCCACACCTGGAACCACATGCCCGTTGCACTCGTGCGCTCACTTCCGTGCCGCCACCCTCACGCCGCAGGCATCGTGGGGGGTTTTGCTACCATAGGAGGCTTTTGTCGGCGTGTCGCCGGCGTGTCGGTGGCCTATGGTCGCAAAACCCCCCGTTGAGCACCGGGCAAACGTGAGCCGCACGATGCCCTGAGCTAGGGGCAACGACAATACGCGACACATCGAGACGGCACGCATCGACGAACGACGCAGCCACACGCCACACATCGATGAACGACGCAGCCACACGCCCCGCATCGAGGCACCACGAGACAAGACGCCCCGCAGGGCGTGGCCTGCGGGGCGTCGATGCGTCTACAGACGCAAGTGTCAGTTACGACGCCTGCGCAGGGCGATGCCACCGGCGCCGATGAGGCCTAGGAGGGCCGCCGCACCGGCGAAGCCTCCCGCGACCGTGCCCGTGCGTGCGAGCTTCGGAGCAGGCGTCTGCTTCGCAGGCGTCGCGGGCGTGGAAGGCACGGGCGTCGCAGTCACCGAGGGAGTGGGGGTAGGTGTCGCGGGCGAAGAGGGAGTGGGAGTAGGCGTCGCGGGCGTGGAAGGCACGGGCGTCGCGGGCGTAGAGGGAGTGGGGGTAGGCGTCGAAGCCGATGGCGTCGGCGCCGGATTATTCGTCACCTTGCGGATCGCGATGTCGGTGTTCGCACCCACGGCGCGCGCGTTCGCGGGATCATTCGGATCAACCGTGCGAGCGGCAGCGTCGAAGCCTCGGATCGTCTGGCCCGGGACGATTTCATACCCCTCGGGCAACGCCGGTAGCTCAGTGAGCGCGGCTCGCGACGGGTTGTGCTGGTCGTTGTTGTAGCGCTGCGTGGCCATCACCGTGCCGTTGGCGTCCACGAGGCGAACGGATCCGAGGGGGGAGTAGAAGACCTCGCACACGAAATGAACATCGGGTTGGTCGGGATCGAAGTTGAGCGCCGGTGCACTGATTTCCAGTGTGTACTGGCCGGGAACGACGGGGCTGGGACGGACGGGGACCTCGCCGGTCCCATCGTTGGGCACGTACTCGCGTCGCGGTTCCAGAATGTTCTCATTCTCATCCGCAACGTAGCAGGTGGCCGGTCCCGGCGTGTCCGCAGCATGGGCGGGCGCTGCGACAATGAGGAGTGCGGCGCCGATACAGAGACAAGCGGTGAGGGCGGCTGCGCGCGGGAGCAAAAATGACTGCATGAAGAATTCCTAGTCGATCTTTCAATCGGTTACAACCACCACATTACCGGGTATCCGTAGCTTTCGCTGCCGTTATGCGTCTGCATTGTCGACATAGATTCCCCACCAGGGATAACGACGAGGCCGGGGTGCCCACGCGAGCAAGCCCCGGCCTCGTGCGAAGCGGAGACAACGACGGTCAGTGCCCCGGCCAGCTGCGGATCGTCGTCAGCGCGGCAACCGAGTACCGGTCCCACACGCGCCCGCCGACACGCACTGCCCCCTCCAGGATGATCACCGACCAGGGCAGGGCGACCACGTAAGCAACCCAGAACGGAACCAGGCCGAAGCAGGCCAGCGCGATCAGCACGTAGGACGGGACCTGCAAGACTGCGGTGCCCGCGAATCCCGCGAGCTGCATCAGCATCGTCAACAGGAACGAGCCGGTCCCCTTCGTCGCCAACGGCGAGACACCCGGCGGCTGTACCGGGTACACCCAGCGCGCATTCACGACGAGGGTCGTGGCGGCCGCGCCCGAGAAGAGGACGATGCCCATCACTTGATGGAAGACGAAGTCGGACGCACCAGCCCTCGTGATGGCGTCGTGGATGAGGTATCCGAGCGCCTGGGGCACGAGGACGACGAGGGAACCGACGAGGCGTCCGCGGCGTTCCTCCCGGCCGCTCATCCCCGAGGAGATGACGATCCAGGCACCCGTCGAGTCGAATTGCATGAGCGCTCCCACGCTCAGGCCCATGGTCACGGGCACGAGGTAGAGGAAGATCCCCGTGAAGAGCACCTGCTGCCCATCGACCGCTACGCGCCCCAAGAGCACCCCGATGATCGGGAAGAGAATAGCGAACACCATGTTCATGTTGAGGCGCGGATCCACGATCCAGTAGCGCAGCGTGCGCGCCGCCAAAGACGCCGAGCGCACGCCGATACCGAGGCGCGTGAAGGTATCGACGCTGCGCAGGCCAGCCGAACGCGACGCCGCGGTCCGTCGGCCTCGCGCTTCCTGCTCGGCGGACTCGTCGATGAGATAACGTCCCTCGTCGATGGCCCGCTGCGCGTCGGCACTGATCTCACCCGCGTAGCCGCTCATGACGGGACGTAGGACGGCCAGCCAGACACGCCAGCCGACAACAGCCGTGACCAGCGTGACGAGGGCGCGGATGCAGGCGGCACCCCACGCCCCCTCGAGCAGGGAGACAACAACGCCGAAGGGAGCGCCAACGGGCGACCACAGCGCGACGTCCAGCCCGGCTTGGAACAGCTCCAGCGAGAAGTTATCCGACAGGAGCTTCATCCAGTAACCCAGCGGGGTCAGCACCACGAAAAAGGCGATGAAGCCGACCATCGTGACGGCGTCCTTCTTGCCCGAGCTATCGATACGCACCGCGAACCAGGTGCCGACCGCACGCGCCCACAGCACCGCAAGAGGAAGGGTGACGATGCCCGCGACCAGCCAGCCGAGGGCCGCCACCCATTGGGCCCGCCACAACGCAAACCACACGGGAACGAGAAGCGCCATGGCGGACATGACGCCGCCGGGCCCCACAGCGGTCGCGGCGACCAGTGCCACCCCCAGCCGCTTGCTCGGCCCCACGTAGGGCGACAGACGCACGGGATCGAGTGAGTTGTCCATCGAGGCAAACGCAATGGGCAGGATCAGCCACAGGACGACGACAACGGGACCCACGATGGGCAGCACCGCCGCAAGGGTCGCTGCTCCCTCGGATTGAGCAAGGAATGCTGTGCCCACGAGCACGGACGCATAGATCCCACCGAAGTACAGGACGCCGAGGGCGGCCAGCACCAGCACGGCAGTCTGGCGGCGAACCGTGTTCCAGATGATGCGGAGCTTGAGGCGAATCAGTTGCCCAACCACGACAGGCCTTCCTCGGAGTGGACGCCTCCGACCAGGGAGGTGAAGCGCTCCCCCAGGTCGCCGCCCTGGGCGACCTCGTCGGTGGTTCCGGCGACGAGCACGCGCCCCTTGTCGATGATGGCCACGTGCGTGCACAGCTGCTGGACGGTCGCCATCACGTGCGAGGACAGGATGACGGTGCCGCCACGCTTCGTATAGTCGGTGAGGATCTGACGAATGTTGGTCGCGGACACAGGGTCGACGGCCTCGAAGGGCTCGTCGAGGACCAGGACTCGCGGAGAGTGGATGAGGGCCGCGGCAAGCGCGATCTTCTTCGTCATGCCGGCCGAGTAGTCGCTGATCAGCTTCTTGCCCGCCTCGGCCAGGTCAAGAGCGGCCAGGAGCTCGTGGGCGCGCTCGCGGGCGACGGAGGCGTCCAGGCCGTGGAGCATGCCCACGTGGACGAGGAAGTCCGGGCCGGAGAGGCGGTCAAGCAGGCGCATGCCGTCGGGCATCACGCCAAGCAGGCCGCGCGCTCGCTGCGTGTCGCCCCACACGTCGACACCGTGCACGTAGGCGGTGCCCTTGTCGGGAGTGAGCAGGCCGGTGGCCATCGTGAGCGTCGTCGTCTTACCCGCGCCGTTGGGCCCGACGATGCCGTAAAAGGATCCGGTCGGGATATCGAGGGACAGGTCGGCGACCGCGATGAGGTTGCCGTAGATCTTGACGAGGCCTCGGATCGCCAGGGCGGTATCGTCGCCGATCGGCGCAGCCGGGGATGCATCGGACATGAGAGTCTCCTTCGCGCATTGACATACCCGTCAATGCTATGACGCGCATGTCACATGCCGGGAAGATATCTCAGGACATGACCCCGCTCGCAGGGCAAGAGTCGAGCCTAGCGGATGGCGAGGACGACGTTGAGTCCGTCCTCCGGGTGATACGTCCAGGTCGCACGGTAGGTACCCCACACATCATCCTGCGTGCCGTCGACGGCCCGCGTGATGAGCATGCGTTCGCGCACCGAGGACGGAGTATCGATCTGGTCGAGGATGCAGCGGAAGTCCGTCTGCGACAGGCCGTTTGCCCCCTCGCCGTACGCCACGAGCGTCAGCGTTGTGTTGTCGCTTGCCAGGCGCGCGTAGGGGCTGTTGACCGAGCAGGCGTCCAGGGAGTGCGCCAGCTTGTCCGAGGCGACGGTGCGCAGGTAGGACAGGCCCATCACGCCGCCCACGGCCAGGACCAGGGCGAGAACGAATCCGAAGGCGAACATGCCCAGGCCTCGCTTGATGCGCTTGTGGCGCTTGGGGCGTTCGCGACGCAGCGGCGGGCGCTGGTCCAGTTCTTCGTAACGGTAGGCGCGCGCCTCACGGCGTCGTTCTTTCTCTGCCTCGGACAGGCGTGCGACGACCTGGTCTCCGGGAACGGCGCGGGTGGGGCCCAGGCGCCTGCTCAGGGCGACGTCGGCCCGCGTGGGCAGGTCATGCTCCGCGTTCCAGTCGTCTTCGCCGCCGTCCCCGAAGAAGGGGGCATTGGCCTCGTCGTGATGCGCGTATTCCCGGTCGGAGGCGACCTCCTCGCGCGCCTCGGAGGTGACATCCTGGGGCGTGAACCGGCTGAGCGGAGGGGTGGGCAGCGCGGGCGGGCGCACCGGGGCGGAGGGCTCCGCGCTTCGCTGAGGGTAGGTGGAGGCGGAGGGGGTCACGACCGCCGAGGTGTACTCATCCTTGGGCGCAGACCTGACGACAGGGGTGGGCTTGGTAATCGGTGAGGACTTGGGGATCGCCGGGTACCTGTCGCGAGGCGGAACGCGCGCGATGATGGTGCGTTCGACGTCGGGAGACAGCGCAGCGATCTGCGGGTGCCCATCCTTGAGCACGGACGAGGCCGCGGGAGCGAAGGTTTCCTTTGCTACTGGCGCGGTGGCTGAGGGGGTGCCGGGCATGACGGGTTGCTCGGGCGAGCGCGCGGGCACGCCGCCCGGATAGTCCGGCGTCGCCGATCCCGCGCCGACCCGATATGCGTCCGGCGTTGCAGCCCCCATGAGTCCTCCATCAACACGACACTTGTACTTGTCGAACAAGCATAAGCGTTGATTACTCAGGAAGCAAGAGGTTAGTCGATACCCAGAGCCTTGCGCAGCCGCGCGACGTGCCCGGTCGCCTTGACGTTGTACTGCGCCAGCGCCACGGTGCCATCAGGAGCGACAACCACGGTCGAGCGAATGATGCCCACGTAGGTGCGCCCGTAGTTCTTCTTCTCACCCCACGCGCCGTACGCCTCGAGAATATGGTGCTCAGGATCGGAAGCCAGCGGGAAGGTGAGGGACTGCTTCTCCGTGAAGCGCTCAAGCGCAGCCATCGAGTCGGCGGACACGCCGATCACCGAGTAGCCAGCCCCCTGCAAGGAGGCGAGGGAATCGCGGAAATCGCAGGCCTCTTTCGTACAGCCGGGCGTGGAGGCCTTCGGGTAGAAGTAGACGACGACGCCGCGCGAGGAGGCGGCGAGGAGGTCGGACAGGGTGAGGGTTCCCTGGGTGGTTTCGACGGTGAAATCGGGGGCCTGCTGGCCGATATCCAAAGTGCTCATGCCCCTCAGTCTATGGGGAGCTCTCCCCCGCTGCGAGGGGGCCACCCTGTGCGCGAGATGGGACTCGAACCCACACGTCAAGGACACTGGAACCTAAATCCAGCGCGTCTGCCAATTCCGCCACTCGCGCGCGCACC
>ERZ1674088.229-NODE-230-length-8633-cov-5.858009_pt1 | contig 8633 bp, 18 predicted proteins | sample MGYA00581117_ERZ1674088 | MGnify/ENA primary metagenome ERZ1674088 (study PRJEB41354, sample SAMEA4873335) | human saliva metagenome | biome: human-associated habitat [ENVO:00009003]; feature: mouth environment [ENVO:08000002]; material: saliva material... | reverse complement strand
GCATGGGCAGCATCAGCTGACAATTACACAGAAATTTCTAGTAAGTTTGATGTTGATATTAAAATTTTCACTTTTGAAATGGGTATGGAATTTACACAGGAAATTGAAATTTCAAAAGGTGAAATTATCAAGGATATTGTAAACGAAAACTTTACTAACTATTTATGGGATGTACCTTTTAGTAGACTTGGAGGATAGATGATATGGCAGATTTAACATTTGCAGAATTACAGCGAAAAATGCAAATCGAAAAACAAACGAAACAGGGAGTGAAATATCCGTTTAGAACCGCAGAGGATATCAATAATAAATTTAAGTCTTTGGATAGCGGTTGGAGTGTATCATTTCCAGAAGATGACATCATTCAAAAGGGTGACAAACTGTATTATAAAGCGGTAGCTGTTGCTAAAAGAGAAAGTGATGGCACGATTGAAAAAGCTATTGGATGGGCTAGAGAAGAAGATGTACCAATTTTTCACACACAAAAAGGGGATGTGAAACAGATGCAAGATCCACAATGGACAGGTGCGGTTGGTTCTTATGCTAGAAAATATGCCTTACAAGGTTTATTTGCTATTGGGGGTGAGGATGTCGATGAGTATCCGGTAGAAGAAAGCCAAGAGCAAGGACAGACTAATCAGCAACAGAAACCAAACAACCAGCAAGCCCAAGAACAAAATCAAGTAAGGTACATTGACAACATTCAGTATCAAGAAATCATCAAGAACGTTGAAGAGTTTGCGACGATTAAGGGAGCGCCATTTGATACAGTTGCAAATTTTGTATTGAGCAAGTACCAAATAGACGATTTCCACAAAGTGCCAGTTGATGGCTATAACATAGTGATGGAATATCTCACTAAACAAATTCAAAAAGCATACGAAAAACAAGGGGTATAAAACATGACTGAAAATAAAATTTATTCGCCATGGGCTTTCACAGAAAATGAAACCCAAAAACAGAAATCTAATCTTTCGGCTCTAAAAGAGTTGAAAGAGAAATATATCATCAAGGACAAGTGGAATTACGACAAAATGAATGAACAAGAACAAGAAACCGTTGATGTTGTATATGGTCGAGTTGGTGGTGGTTACGGAAATTCACTTTATGAAATTTATAAGAATACCCCTAAATTATCAAAAACAGAGCTTGCCTTAATTTGTGATAATGGAAATTTGTGTTTTGGACATTCATCATCAGGTAACAAAATCAAAATTTTTACAGACTAGGAGAACAAAGATATGGTAAAAGATGTAACTAACAACTTAACAGAAATCAAGGTAGATTTTCAACCTGCAGTAATCAATGTTGATTATGATAGCGTCGAGAAACAACTTGCAGCAATCGTTGCACAGTACACAAATTATGAGGTGACTGCATCCACTTACAAGATTGATTATGATGAGCGTACACGCCTAAATAAATTAAAAGAGGCGTTGGAAACTCGTCGTAAAGAAATCAAAAACAACATTAATAATCCATACAAGGAATTTGAGAAGTGGTACAAGAAAACAGTTGAGCCATTGGATAATGTCATCTCAAACATCACAGCAGGACTTAATGCGATTGATGAACATGAACGATTGATGCGCGTGGATGTTGTCCGTGCCACATTTGAGGATAAGTGTATGGTCGCAGGGATTGAAAAATCCACATTTGCTGACAAATACGATGAGTACAGCCTCAAGAAATATTTTAAAACAGGTAAGTATGAGCTGAAAAAGACAACACTTGATGAAATGGATGCCTTAGTGCTTTCAGAATTTGATGCCCTGGAAGAATACAAGGCCAACAAGCAAGCTATCCAAGAGCAAGCTCAAGAGTACGATTTGCCAGCTGATAGCTATATCAGACATCTTGAAGATGGTAAGAGTCTTGTTGATATTCTCAAGATGATGAAAACTGATCGTGATGCTGAGATTGCACGCAAAGAGCAGAAAGAAATCCAAGCAAAAGCAGAAGCTGAACGACTTGCAGAGATTGAACAATTGGCCAAAGAAAATGCAAATGCGAATATCAAGGCTTACGATGCTGAAACAGGCGAGATTTTGGAACAGGGTACAATTACACCAGAACCACAAAACAATGCGCGAGAGGTGGCAAAATTTGAACCTAGCGAGCCTTTAACAATTAACTTGCGTTTGACATTGCATGGTGGAAAATCTCAGCTTAATCAGTTGCAAGAATGGCTTGAGGATAACTTTATCAGCTTTGAAACTTTGGAGGGTTAGGTGGAATTTAGAAAGTATCAACTTATTTTAGAGTTTGAGGAGGCTAACAGACCTCTCTCACAAATTGAAAAGAAAAGCCTTGCTAGTTACTCTATCGAGTATTTAAAAGTTGGGCTAGATAGCTTAGAACGTGAATATTGCAGCAGGAGGTATGCTCAATGAAATTTAATGAATTGATTGAAAATGTAAAAGGTTGGTCAACGGCTAAGGAGCTTGACAAAGCAAGCCCATTATCTCAAATGCTCAAACTCAATGAAGAGTGGGGGGAGCTTAATGGTGCGACAGTACGAAAGGACAAAGAAAAGATAGCTGATAGTGTTGGAGATATGATGGTTGTCTTGACAATCCTAGCTCAACAGATGAACTTTTCTAAAATCCATTTGTCTCTCAATCCAGATGAGAATGGACAGCATAACTTTCATTATGTAGATCAGTGGTCAGTAGAGTTACTGTACTTGCACATTGCTGATGAAATTGGGTTGCTTGCACGTGGTTTGGTTGATGTTTCAACTAATACAAATCGCATTAACGCACGCACTCAAATTCAGTTAAGTATCCGTAACATTGCTATTTATCTGGTGTTTGTTGCTAAGAAATTTGACTTGACTTTGACAGAGTGCCTTGAATTGGCATGGAATGAAATCAAAGACCGTCAAGGAAAGATGGTGGATGGTGTGTTTGTTAAATCTTCTGATTTAGAGGAGGTGCAAGATGGCACAAAATAAATATTATGTATCGGCTAAACGGGATAACCTAGACTTAGGGATGGTAGTTGAGGCTGAAAATTACTATATGGCTGCTGTAAAAATGTCATCGTTACTATGGGATGAGTTTAGTCTTGATGATGTGATTGTTACAGATGTTAAGGCGATGGAGGTAAAGGATGATAAATAACGTTGTTTTAGTAGGGCGACTTACAAGAGATGCTGAACTAAGATACACGCAATCTAATATTGCGGTTGCTACGTTTACTCTTGCTGTAAATCGTCCGTTTAAGAACGAGGCTGGAGAGCGTGATGCTGATTTTATCAATTGCGTTATCTGGAGACAGTCAGCTGAAAATCTTGCTAATTGGGCTAAAAAAGGCTCATTGATTGGTATCACAGGAGTAATTCAAACACGTAGCTATGATAATCAACAAGGCCAACGTGTTTATGTCACAGAGGTTGTTGCTAGTAATTTCCAATTGCTAGAAAGTCGTAACAGTCAGCAAAATAATCAAGGCCATCAAGATCATCATGGTGGTTATCAGCAACAGGGTGGTTCTTTCCAAAATGGAAATAACCAAGGGAACAATTTCCAAAATGGAAATAGTTATGGACAACAAGGTAGTTTCTTTGAGGGGAACACAACAAATCCAGTTCCTGATTTTACCCGTGATAACAATCCATTTGGCAGACCGACAAACCCATTGGATATCAGTGATGATGATTTGCCGTTTTAAACGCCTATGATCATGCTAGAAAAGGAGTACGCCCTCTACAAAGGCGATGAACTGTTGGGCATGGGTACTGTAAAGGAATTAGCCAGACAGTTTAATGTAAAAATAGAAACAATACACTACTACAACACGCCAACGTACAAGAGGAGAACGAACCCTAACAGAGCAAGACGACTTGTACCGTTGGATTAGGATGAGGGAAATATGAAATTAACAATCAAAGCAGGAGACTATGTGAAAGTACTTAGAAATGGGGAGTTTCACAATATAGTCCAGGTAAAGAGGATATACGGTAGTGTTATAGAAACAACTCATGGTATCTATAACGCTGATACTTTAGCAAGTCGAATCAATAAGACTTGTATTATTTCAGGTGTTGTAACATGGGAGGATTTTCATGGATAGAGAAAGCGTAAGAGTAAAGGTAGATTTACAATGTCCGTTTTGTGGTTTTTGCAAGATGATGAAAACCGGGTCGCACAGAAAAGGGATTACATGCCCAACCTGTAAGCAAACAGTATTCTTGGCATGGGCAACTGGTGTTGAGGGTGAACTTGATAAGTATGGATATTATTTCCACGCTTACGAGCCTTTCAATATCCGCAAAATCAATCAAGAGTTTCAAGATGCCTTTGAGGATGTACCACCTAAACACTCTTTCACCATCAGAAATAAGATGAGAGGGTGATATAGTGCAGAAAATGAAATTCTTAGACTTATTTGCTGGCATTGGAGGTTTTAGGATCGGCATGGAATCAGCCGGGCATGAATGTATAGGATTTTGTGAAATAGACAAATTCGCTAGAGCTAGTTATAAAGCTATACACGATACGAAAGGAGAAATTGAATTACATGACATCACAACAGTATCAGATGACACTATTCGAGGAATCGGACATGTTGATGTTATCTGTGGAGGATTTCCGTGCCAAGCTTTCTCTATTGCAGGAGCAAGACGAGGATTTGAAGATACAAGAGGAACTCTCTTCTTTGAAATCGCAAGGTTCGCATCTATTCTCAAACCCAGATATCTATTTCTTGAAAACGTCAAGGGACTCCTCAACCACGACAAAGGAAATACCTTTGAGGTCATCCTCTCAGCGTTGGATGAACTGGGGTATGATGTGGAATGGCAAGTGCTTAACAGCAAAAATTTTGGAGTCCCCCAAAATCGGGAACGTGTGTTCATTATCGGACATCTTAGAGGAGGAAGTGGACGAAAGGTATTTCCTCTCAGCGGAGATGGTGCAGCGATTACTTGTGAACAACCAAAAATAAACAAGGTTGGAAATATTAGAAAAAAAGGAAAATCGCAAAGTGGTGATGTCGTCTCAATTGACTCATTAGCTCCTACCCTGTGTAGTACTACGACACAAAAAGATCCGTTAAAAGTTTTAATTGAAAATGAAATAAAGCAGTTTGGTGTTCTGCAACCAAACTACAATCAAAGCGGCGTTGTTTATGAGATTGATGGTATTTCACCAACAATCAGAGCGTATCAAGGAGGAAATCTTGAACCTAAAATCATTCAGCGTGGTCATGGTTATAATAAAGGCGGAGAGCATGACATCGCTCCTACTTTAACTAGGAATAGCTATCACGAAAACAATGTTTTAAAAATAACAGAGGCAACCTCTCAAGGTTATGCAGAAGCAGAGGTTGGGGATAGCGTGAATTTGTCACACCCTAACTCTAAAACACGCAGAGGGCGAGTAGGTAAGAAGATAGCAAATACTCTCTTAACTGGAGAGAGTCAAGGCGTGGTTGAGCCTGATTTTAGGATTAGAAAGCTGACACCTAGAGAATGCTGGAGGTTACAAGGTTTTCCTGATTGGGCTTTTGATAAGGCGCAGGAGGTCAACTCTAACAGTCAATTATACAAGCAAGCAGGCAATAGCGTAACAGTAAACGTTATTTCTGCAATAGCACAGGGGTTAGGAGGAAATTAACCCTATTTAAACCAATTTGAAAAGGAAACAGAAAATGACAATAATTGAAATCGTTATGGTACTTACAACTTTGATGTCTATCACATGGGCAGCGATTGTTACAATTCACACTATGCAAGCTATCAAAAAGCACAAGGCAAAAGTGGATTATTATCAGAAACCACAAGTGCAATGTGAGATTGCACGTCATGTACTTAAAAACAAATGGTACTCAGATGGTGGGGAGGTGTTTAGATGAAAGTATTTGATGGCGCTAAAATGCGTGCTATCCGTAAAGAGGCAGAGCTTACTCAGTATGACCTAGCCCCTATGGTTGGAATTAGTCAAAACCGAGTAAGTGACATTGAGAGAAATGTTACAACTCCAACGATTGAGGAAATTGAGGCGTTTGCCGATGCTCTAAACACTCAAGTATCATCATTTTTAAGCAACGAGTCAGAAATTGAGGTTATTGCTAATACCTTTACCAAAAAGAAAAAGGATACAGATGCAGAGTCTCACTTTGACACCCCAACCGAGCAGATGGAGCTATTTGTTGATGATACTTTGCTGGGTCATGACCTAGCAGGATATGTCTTGATCAGCCATAAGACCTATCTGGAGTTGTTAGATAGTCAAGATCGCTTAAAGCAGTTACAAAAACTTTTGAAGTAAGGAGGACAATATGGATAAAAAACTTATTGGGTTAGACCTAACCCACATTGCAGATGGAGGATTACAGGAGAAACTAGACAAAGAGCTTGAAAAAGTCTTTGATAACATCCTTGACCTAAATACAGATGCGAAAGCAAAACGAAAAGTGACTATCACGCTTACGATGTCAGCTAACGAAGAGCGTACAGTGGTTGATACTATCATGGAGGTAAAATCAAAATTTGCGCCTCAAAATGGAGTAGCTACAACAATTCTTGTTGGGCGTGATTTTGATACAGGGCAAGTACATGCTAATGAGCTGAAAAGTACAGTACCTGGTCAAATGTACTTTGACGAAAATGGGGAAATTCTGACGGATATTGGGCAACCAGTGGCAGAAATTGAACAACAAGCAGAAACAAAACAAGATATTATTGATTTCAACAAAAAGAAAGTAGGTAACTAATATGACAACAGAAAATCTTAAATCAGCATTGGAATACGCAGTAGAACTAAATGAGCATGGATTAGAAATTTTAACAGCTGCAGATGGCACAGAGTATTATGATGCCAACAAATTCAACCTCAAAGAACTTGACCCTAAACGCTATCCTAAAACTCTGGAGCTATCAACCTTGACAAGCCTTGTTGACTATCTCAAAACAGACCTAAACAATTTGAAAAACCAACGCTTGATTGTAGCAGTTGAGAAAAACGACGAGGTGTGCGTTTGGTCTGAAAATGATGAGCTCGAACATCGCACATTGCTTGTTGATGTTAAGGCACGTATTCCAGAGCTATCTTTTGGGTGTTTCCTATCATCAGAACAGTTCAATATCATGTTGCAATCAAACTTTATTGACGATAACGATCGTGGCACATTGCTAGAATTTGCTAGCGCATTGAAAATTGAGAATGGGGCTGAAATTGAAGATAATGGAGTATCTCAAGTAGCAACAGTTAAAACAGGTGTGGCAAGTCTTGCGAAAGGTAAAGCACCTAATCCAGTTACATTGCGCCCATATCGAACTTTTGGAGAAGTTGAGCAACCAGCAAGCCTATTTGTCTTTAGGATTGATAAGCAAGCAAATATGGCTTTATTTGAGGCAGATGGCAAGCGCTGGGTAGCTGATGCGGTAGGAAACATTGCAGCCTATCTAAAAGATCAACTAGCAGACCAAAAACATATCACAGTATTAGCATAAGAGAGGAAAAGACAATGACTAAAGAAACTAAAAACACAGTATCAGCATCAATGCTAAACCTAGGTTTGATAATCTCTAAAAATCACTATAAACCGCAGGTTGTTGAGTTACAGAAACAAGTAGATGAGTTGAAAAACAGAAAACCAGTCATTATTTATCAAGTTGATAATGCTGGTGGTGAATTTATCGGAACAGTCACAGAAAAAGCCATTGTTGATGGTCATTATACGGTTACTATCGGAGCGTATGGCAAATTTCTTGTCACTAAAGAGCAATATGAGAGCATCAACATAGGGGATGATGCTCCAGGCTATTTGAAGAAAAGAGGTAAGCGATGAACAAGCGACAAAAGAAAAAACGCCTTGAGCGTGAGAAAAAAGAAGTCATCAAAGGAATTGATTATATCGAGAGAGTCTTTACCAAAACGGCTGAAGCAATGCGTGATCATTACAATACATTGCCAGATAATGAAGATAAATTTTACAACGATTTCTTTATTACAGGATTTGAATTTAGCTTAAAGCAATTAGCGTTGGCTAAACATCTTTTGGAGCAAGTGAGATGAAATTTGAGTTTTCTTTGCCTCGAAACACTAAGCTAAAATCTCTAAACATGGTTATCAATAGTAACGACAGGCAACATCAAACAGATAAGGCTAAAGTTACTAAGCGCATCAGAGCTTTTGCTTATTGGCATACATCGATGAACAAGGATAAGGGAAGGGCTGCTTTTAGCCCCTCTAACCCTTGTGAGGTTACAGTTACAATTTACAGCCCTACTAAATCTAAATTAGATCCGCCTAATTTATATCCGACAGTCAAGGCTATCATTGATGGCATGACTGATGCAGGTATTTGGACAGATGATAATCATAAGGTTATCAAAAAGTTATCCTTTGTTTATGGTGGATTAAGTGAGGAAAAAGGGCATTATAGATTAGAGTTTGATATAGAGGAGGTTTAAAGTGATTGAAGTTAATATAAAATTCGATAGTTTTGAAGCGCGTGGCCTTTACCAAGATGATACTAAACTAGGAAAAATTAGAGATGCAATCATATCTCAAATGAATAATGGGCATGTGGTTATTTTAGGGGAAGATAGAGGTATTCTATTAAATCCTAAAGTTATAAAAAGTGTACAATTTAAGGTTGTAGAAGATGACAAAATCTAAAAA
>ERZ1674088.225-NODE-226-length-8703-cov-18.007516_pt1 | contig 8703 bp, 6 predicted proteins | sample MGYA00581117_ERZ1674088 | MGnify/ENA primary metagenome ERZ1674088 (study PRJEB41354, sample SAMEA4873335) | human saliva metagenome | biome: human-associated habitat [ENVO:00009003]; feature: mouth environment [ENVO:08000002]; material: saliva material... | reverse complement strand
TCTTCTTCACGAGAATGGCACTTTTCCCTCCGCTGGATAAGAGGAATACGTGCGATAAGGCGAAGGGCTTGCTCGGTCACTTCGGAGAAGTATGTCGGGGAACTGGGCGTGCGATGCCTTAGCACTCTAAAGAGAGTAAGACTCTATGCAACAGTCTCGTTTTAAGCTCGAAACGTATACGTTTTCATCACGGAACGTATACGTCTTGTTCGCACAACGTATTTCGCGTGCTCACCCAACGTATACCTTTTTCCTGCGATACGGCTTTATGCTTCCCTTCTAAGCTTCACGGAACTGTCTTATAAGAGCTGAGATAGGGCCAGCATCTATCTGCCAGATGGACGCTTCAGCTGTGCCTTGGCATGTGAGAGTTAGCTCCTCTGAGCCTTTGTGCTGTGAGCTGCGATTTGTGGAAAAATTCCCCTTTCGGTAAGAGTTCTCAGGAACCCTGTAGGAGGTCACTTGGGGATTTTGCCGTGGAAGCTCTGTGGATGTGCCTAAGTATAGGGCTATTTCCCCGTCTTAGTAGTATCTTTGTAATCAAGATGAAGCATATACGTAACTTTTGCATTATAGCCCATATCGACCATGGGAAGAGTACCCTGGCTGACCGCCTGCTGGAGACGACACAGACCGTCTCTGGGAAGGATCTTCAGGAGCAGGTACTCGATAATATGGATCTCGAGCGCGAGCGCGGGATCACCATTAAGAGCCACGCCATCCAGATAAACTACAAGCTCGATGGTGAGGACTACGTACTCAATCTGATTGATACCCCAGGGCACGTGGACTTCTCCTACGAAGTCTCCCGCTCCATCGCTGCCTGCGAAGGCGCACTGCTTATCGTCGACGCAGCTCAGGGTATTCAGGCACAGACGATTTCTAATCTCTATATGGCTCTCGAGCATGACCTCGAGATCATACCTATCATCAATAAGGTCGACCTGCCAAGCGCTATGCCCGAAGAGGTCGAGGATCAGATCATCGAGCTCCTTGGCTGCAAGCGTGAGGAGATCATCCGGGCCAGCGGTAAGACGGGCTTGGGTGTCGATGACATCCTCCGCGCAATCGTCGAGCGCATCCCAGTTCCTAAGGGCGATCCCGAAGGACCTCTACAGTGCTTGATCTTTGACTCAGTCTTCAACCCCTTCCGCGGTATCATCGCTTACTTCAAGGTGGTGAATGGTAAGATCCGTAAGGGTGACCACGTGAAGTTCATCGCTACGGGCAAGGAGTATGACGCTGATGAAGTCGGCGTACTGCGCCTCGACATGGAGCCACGTAAGGAGGTCTCTACGGGGGACGTCGGCTATATCATCTCGGGTATCAAGACGAGTCGCGAGGTTAAGGTCGGGGATACCATCACGCATATCGATGGTGGCGCTTCGGAAGCTATCGCTGGCTTCGAGGAAGTGAAGCCTATGGTCTTCGCAGGGCTCTACCCTATCGAGAGTGAAGACTTCGAGAACCTCCGTGCTTCGCTGGAGAAGCTCCAGCTGAACGATGCTTCGCTGACCTTCCAGCCCGAGAGCTCTATCGCTCTTGGCTTCGGCTTCCGATGCGGCTTCCTTGGGCTCCTGCACATGGAGATCATTCAGGAGCGACTCGACCGAGAGTTCGGCATGAACGTCATCACGACCGTCCCCAACGTATCCTACAAGGTCTACGACAAGAAGGGCATCTGCAAGGAGGTACATAACCCCTCTGGACTTCCCGACATCACGACGATCGACCACATCGAAGAGCCTTATATCCGCGCTTCGGTCATCACGAATACCGCCTACATCGGTCCTATTATGACGCTCTGCCTCGGTAAGCGTGGGCAGCTCATCAAGCAGGAGTACATCTCGGGCGACCGTATCGAGATCTTCTTTGACCTGCCCTTGGGTGAGATCGTCATCGACTTCTATGACAAGCTGAAGAGCGTATCGAAGGGCTATGCTTCCTTCGACTACCACATCAGCGACTTCCGTCCCTCGAAGCTCGCCAAGCTTGATATCCTGCTCAATGGAGATCCTGTGGATGCCCTCTCGACGCTGACCCACGTCGATAACAGCGTAGCTTTCGGGCGTCGCATGTGTGAGAAGCTCAAGGAGCTCATCCCACGTCAGCAGTTTGACATCGCTATCCAGGCTGCTATCGGTGCTAAGGTCATCGCTCGTGAGACCATCAAGGCTGTACGTAAGGACGTGACCGCTAAGTGCTATGGTGGTGACGTCTCCCGTAAGCGTAAGCTCCTCGAGAAGCAGAAGGAAGGTAAGAAGCGCATGAAGCAGATCGGTACGGTCGAGGTGCCTCAGAAGGCCTTCCTCGCAGTCCTCAAGCTTGACTAAGCTAATCACAGACAACCATGGCCACAGAAACGGCAAAGAAGCGTAGTAGCAAGAAGCCCGGCCCCGTCGTGCCGATGGAGCTGGATGGACGCATCCCACCTCAGGCTCCAGACTTCGAAGAGGCTGTCCTTGGAGCAATCCTCCTTGAGAAGGATGCCTATGCACGTGTCAGTGAGAAGCTCCGCCCTGAGACCTTCTACGTCAAGGCTCACGAGCTGATCTATACTGCGATGGTGACGCTGGCTATGGCTCAGCAGCCCATCGATATGCTCACCGTGACTGAGGAGCTACGCCGTATGGGTGTCCTCGAGGAGATCGGTGATGCAGCCTACATCGCAGGTCTGACAACCAAGGTGATGTCTACAGGTAGCCTGGAGGCCCACGCTGAGGTCCTCTACAATAAGGCTCTTAGTCGCCGCCTCATCGGTATGGCAACCTCTACGCTCAAGGGTGCCTATGAGGATGTCATCGATGTGCAGGAGCAGATCCAGCAGGCGGAAGGCTCGCTCTTTGAGATCGCCCAGCAGAACTCAACTCGCGACTTCGTACCTATCAATCCCCTCGTCAAGGGTGCTATCAACGAAATGCAGATAGCGGCAAACCGAGAGGAAGGGATTAGTGGGCTGACGACTGGTTTTGGAGACATTGACCAGATGACTTCTGGCTGGCAGAACTCTGACCTTATCATCATCGCTGCCCGTCCTGCTATGGGTAAGACGGCCTTCGTCGTATCTATGGCGAAGTATATGGCAGTCGACAATAAGATCCCCGTAGCACTCTTCAACCTTGAAATGAGTGCCGTACAGCTCGTCAAGCGTTTCCTCTCCAACGTCTGTGAGATCGATGGGCAGAAGATCAAGAGTGGTCGCCTCAATGAAGAAGAGTGGACACGCCTCAACAACCGTATCGGTACGCTTGAGGGGGCCCCACTCTACATCAATGATACCCCATCACTCTCGGTCTTTGAGCTACGTACCAAGGCCCGTCGCCTTGTCCGCGAGCACCAGGTCAAGATCATCATTATCGACTACCTTCAGCTGATGAATGCTAGCGGTATGAGCTTCGGCAACCGTGAGCAGGAGGTCAGTACTATCTCACGTTCGCTGAAGATGCTGGCCAAGGAACTGAACATCCCCATCATCGCCCTTTCGCAGCTCAACCGTGGCGTAGAGAATCGTCTGCAGGGAGGTGATGCCAATAGCAAGCGTCCACAGCTCTCAGACCTTCGTGAGTCAGGTGCTATCGAGCAGGATGCCGACATCGTATGCTTCATCCATCGCCCTGAGTACTACAAGATCTACAGCGATCCAGAGACAGGGGAAGACCTGCGAGGGGTAGGTGAGTTTATCATCGCCAAGCACCGTAATGGTCCTGTCGGTGATGTGCGTCTAGCCTTCAAGGCGGACTATGCTCGCTTTGCTCCGAAGGGCGAACTCTCCCAGCTGGGTGCTGATGAGAAGCATGCTCGTGGTGGACGCCTCGGTAGAGGTACCCGTGGAGCCGATGCTTCAGCTGATCCCCTTGTACCCTCAGGCTCTGGATTTGATGCAGGCTTTGACCCTATGAGCGGACCACTCCCATCCAATGAAACCCCATTTTAATTAGCCCTCTATTCTCCGATACACAATGGAATTTCTCCAGCCAGACTATCGTCTTCGTGTAGCTAAGCTCCAGTCACTCCTTCAGCGTCAGGGTATTGAGGCTCTCGTTGTGGTCTCTAATGTCAACCTCCTCTACGTCTGCGGAGAGGTATTCGCTGGTCTTGCTTTCATCCCTCGTGAGGGAGAAGCACAGTTCTTTATCCGCCGTCCACAGCTTCATCCCGAGAGTGCCACGGTACACTATGTACGCAAGATTGAGCAGATCACAGAGTACATTGATACCGCTGCCCTACGTTCGGTGGCTTTAGAACTCGATGAGCAGAGTTACTCTGATATTCAGCGACAGCGTAAGCTCTTCCCTAAGGCTGAGCTACATAATGCGACGGCACTCCTTCGTGAGGCTCGCATGGTGAAGACTCCACTTGAGCTGGAGCAAATCCGTGAGGGAGCACGTCATCATATCGCTACCTATGCTACGATCCCTTCTCTCTACCGAGATGGGATGACCGACCGAGATCTACAGATCGAGATTGAGCGGGAGATGCGTCGTAGAGGATCTATTGGTATCTTCCGCTGCTTCGGCTCAGCGATGGAGATCTATATGGGGAGCCTCCTTACAGGTGATAATGCAGGCGCTCCTTCCCCCTATGACTTCGCTCTCGGTGGAGCAGGTAGTCAGGCACTCCCCTTAGGGTCTAATGGTACTCCTCTTCGCGAGGGGCAAGCCGTGATGGTCGACATGGCTGGAAACTACGGGGTCTACTGCACCGATATGACGCGTACTTACTCCATCGGGCGCCTCTCAGATGAGGCCTACCGCTTACACGAGCTCAGCCTTGAGATTCATCGTCAGGTGATGCAGAAGGCAGCCCCTGGGACGTCGTGTGCCGATCTCTACAATGAGAGCCTGCGCATGGTAGAGGAAGCTGGTGCGGGACCCTACTTTATGGGGACAGAGCTACAAGCGCAGTTCGTTGGTCATGGCTTGGGCCTACAGATCAATGAGCTCCCCGTACTGATGGGGCGCAGTAAGGATACCTTGCAACCAGGTATGGTCATCGCCTTTGAGCCCAAGTTTGTCCTCCCTCATATTGGTGCTGTTGGCATAGAGAATACCTATCTTGTTACAGAGACGGGGATAGAGAACCTCACACCTGCTCCTGAGGAAATCATTGATTTGACACAGCGATAGACCTCCCCAATGACGCACATGAAACGCACTGCCCTCTACGCAGGATCCTTTGATCCCTTTACCCGTGGTCACGCCGACATCGTGGCACGTGGCCTATGTCTCTTTGATGAAGTCATAGTGGGGATCGGGACTAACGATGCGAAGCGCAACCTCTTCTCTGCAGAGGAGCGCCTGCTGCAGATCTCTCGTTACTATGCAGATGAGCCTCGTGTGCGCGTCTTGACTTACACAGGACTAACCGTATCTCTGGCTCAGGAGCTTCAGGTCGGGGCCCTACTTAGAGGTGTCCGTAGTAGTACAGATATGGAGTACGAGCGTACGCTGGCAGACCTGAATCGTCACATTGCCGATATGGAGACGGTACTTCTCCCAGCCTCCCAGCGCTTCACACACATCAGCTCAACTGTTGTACGCGAGCTCCTACACTATGGAGGGGATGTGTCAGCTTTCCTGCCCGTAGGCTTCTCTCTTGATGTCTCACCCATGGTATAGCAACTATGTCGGACTGGAAGAATCGCTTGGGGGTGCTCTACAGCACCAACCCAGACTTTGAATACACGACAGCCGAGGCAGCTGAACCAGAGACGCTACCAGCCGCTGAGCAGTGCCTTCGTCTCTCGCTCTCAAAGAAGCAGCGTGGCGGTAAGGAGGTGACGCTCATTACGGGCTTTATCGGTAGCTCAGCTGATCTTGAGGCCTTGTGCAAGACACTACGTCAGCGTTGTGGCGTCGGTGGATCGGCCAAGGACGGTGAGATCATCATCCAGGGAGATCAGCGCCAGAAGCTCCTCACGATCCTTCCTTCTCTAGGCTATACAAAGACGAAGTAACTAACACACTACACATACTACTACCTATGGACAACGGACTATTCACCCCACAAGACCTCGAAGAACTTTCAGCTCGTGGCATTACTCCTGAGGCGGCAGCTCATCAAGTAGAGGAGATCCGCAAGGGATTCCCTTATTTGGAGATCTTGGCATCAGCCTCACTTGAGCAGGGTATTCTGCGCGTAGAGACTAGTGAAGAAGCTGGCTATATGGATCTCTGGGAAGAGTATCTTCTCTCAGGTAAGGCTTCGGTCTACAAGATGGTGCCAGCATCAGGAGCTGCTTCACGCATGTTCAAAATGCTCTATAACTTCCTCGAAGCCCCTTATACAGCTCCTGAGAAGCCTGAGGAAGAGCGCTTCTTTAGCCACATCAATCAGTTTGCTTTCTATGAGCGCCTCAACGAAGCTTGTCTCCGTAATAACTGGAAGAGCATCCCTAAGCTCATCGCAGCTGGGGAGTATAAGGCTATTGTAGAGAACCTTCTACTTCCTAAGGGACTGGGTTATGGTAGCAAACCTAAGGCGCTACTTCTCTTCCATAACTATAAGGAAGCCCCGCGTACTTCGGCAGAGGAGCATCTCGTCGAAGGAGCGCTCTATGCCCGTGATCGTGAGGGTATGGTACGCCTGCACTTCACTGTTTCTCCCGAGCACCGCAAAGACTTTGAAGCTCTTGTTCATTCGCTCCAGCCTGTCTATGAGGATCTCTATGGTGTGCGCTATGACATCAGCTTCAGCGAGCAACTACCCTCTACCGACACGTTGGCATTGACACCTAATGGTGAGCTCTTCCGTACGGATACAGGGCACCTACTCTTCCGCCCAGGTGGGCATGGTGCCTTGATCCATAACCTTGGGAAGCTCCCTACCGATGTGGTCTTCATCAAGAACATTGACAACGTGGTTCCCGATCCCTATAAGGGCACAACGATCATATATAAGAAGTTCCTCGGAGGCGTACTCATCGCACTGAGACGACAGAGCTTCAGCTACCTCACCCTCTTGGAAAAGGGCAAGCCCTCACACGCACAGATCGAGGAAATCCTCGGCTTCCTTGAGGGGCAACTATCCATCACGGTACCTGAAGATTTGGATAAGGAGGATAGTAGTACCATCAAATGGATCCAAGGTCGCCTCAATCGCCCCATACGCGTCTGCGGTATGGTGCGCAACCAAGGTGAGCCCGGTGGTGGCCCCTTCATCGTCCGCGAGCACGACGGTAGCAGCTCCCTGCAGATCCTTGAGAGCTCACAGATCGACATGGAGGATGCCGAACAACGCGCCTTCTTCGAGGCTGGAGGATACTTCAACCCCGTAGACCTTGTCTGCTCCATACGCGACTATAAGGGGCAGCCCTTTGACTTGACGAAGTTTGTCAATCCCAAGACCGCCTTCATCTCACATAAGAGCCTCAGCGGTCGTGAGCTCCTTGCTCTTGAGCTCCCCGGACTATGGAATGGAGCTATGCACGACTGGAATACCGCCTTTGTCGAAGTGCCTCTCGATACCTTCAATCCCGTGAAGGAAGTCAATGACCTCCTCCGTACGGAGCATCAGAATCCCGCCTAACCCTACCCTGTTTCTCACATAAACCTATAAGCGTATGTCTACAATCATCGAGCGCTTAGCGCTACTCCGCAAGGAGATGAAGGCAGCAGGTCTCTCGGCCTACATCATCCCTTCTTCAGACGCACACCTCAGCGAATACACGCCTGATCGCTTCAAGAGTCGTGCATGGATCAGTGGCTTCAACGGTTCTGCCGGTACCGTCGTTGTGACCTTAGATAAGGCCGGTCTATGGACCGACTCCCGCTACTTCCTGCAGGCAGGTGAGCAGCTGAAGGACTCTTCTATCGAGCTTTTCAAGATGGGTGTCCCTGGCGTCCCCTCTATAGAAGGCTTCCTCGCCTCTGAGCTCCCAGCTGGTGCAGTAGTCGGTGCTGATGGCGCATGCCTCTCCTTCGCAGAGGCTGATGACACTGAGCGTAAGCTCGCTGTCTACGGTATCGAGTATCGTCTCACGCAGGATCTCATTGAGCGTGTTTGGACAGACCGTCCCGCTCTCCCCGATCAGCCTCTCTTCCTTCATCCCGAGGAATACTCAGGTGCAAGTGCCAAGGAACGCATCGAGGCTGTCCGTGCTAAGCTCCGCGCTCAGGGTGCCAATGCTACGATCATCACGATGATCGATGAGCTAGCGTGGGTCTTCAATATACGAGGCAATGATGTTTCCTTCAATCCCGTAGCCGTAGGCTTCGGCTACATCGGCGAGAAGGAAGCTGTCATCTTCGTAGACCCTGCTAAGGTGCCAGAGGAAGTTCGCTCTTACCTCACGGCCAATGGTGTGACCCTTAAGGGCTACACGGAGTTGGATAGCTTCATCGCAGCACTCCCCGCTGAAGTCCGCCTCTTGGTCGATACGAAGCGCATCACCTACCACATCTATTCTCTGATCCCAGCGCACTGCCGTAAGATCGAGGGTGTCTCTGCACTGACTCAGCTCAAGGCTATCAAGAATGGGACTGAGATCGCTTGCCTCCGTAAGGTCATGGCACGTGATGGCGCTTCTCTGACCCGCTTCTTCAAGTGGCTGGAGGAAGCTCTGGGGCGTGGTGAAACTTACACGGAGTACGAGCTGGGTATACGCCTCAATGAGTTCCGTGCTAAGGATGATAAGTTCTACGGTGACAGCTTCGGCACGATCTGTGGCTACCTCGGCAACGGGGCTATCGTCCACTACAGCGC
>ERZ1674088.220-NODE-221-length-8950-cov-8.522428_pt1 | contig 8950 bp, 9 predicted proteins | sample MGYA00581117_ERZ1674088 | MGnify/ENA primary metagenome ERZ1674088 (study PRJEB41354, sample SAMEA4873335) | human saliva metagenome | biome: human-associated habitat [ENVO:00009003]; feature: mouth environment [ENVO:08000002]; material: saliva material... | reverse complement strand
ACGGCCACTCAGTACGAGTGGAGTTGGGGTGATGGGACCCCGAACCTGGTCACCACGTCCACGGGTGCGGTGTGGCAAGAGGGCATGGATCTCAACACCGACCCGAGGTTGATCCGCCACTACTACACGCCCCCGCAGGGGTGGCGTTCCATGCTCGATGGCCCTTACCCGCATGAGGACCGCGAGATCACGTTGACCACGACGTGGAGTGGAACAGCCACGAATCCTTTCACCGGGGAGACCCAGACCATCAACGGCCTGGTCACCACCACGGAGACCACCGGCAAGTTCCCGCTGTCCCACCTGGTTATCAACAACACCGACACCTGGGAAGAAAAACAAGGCCACTAACCCTAGCCACCCGAGCGAACGTAACCGATGCACACGCGACACTGGAAACAGGCAAGGCAAAGGAGCACACGCCACATGATGGTCCCACCCCTATCTGAACGTCCCGTGACCGAGGAGGACGAGGAGCAGTTCCGCCGCGAGTTCGCCCCGCGCAGGTACACGCTGCGCGAGAGATGGGCTGATTATCGGGCTGATGTGAAGCGCAACCGGCCCAAGGGAGCCAAGGCGCGGCTTCGGGCGTGGATGGACGCCGACGCCGTGGATTGGGGGATCCGCGTCGCGATCGTGTTCTTGTTCATTGGCGGATCCTACTCGCTCTACATCAATGGTGTCGCTTACGGCTGGTGGCACGCCTGGGGCGAAAAGCCCACCGTTGCGGCGACGACTACCCCCGCTGCTCGGCCTGCACCGTCCGCATCGAGCGAACCTGCCATGTCGGGCGGCTACGAAATCGGACCCGACGGCGTGTTGGTGCGCCCAGCCGAGCACGCCGCCTCGGCCTACACCAAACCCGAACTACCCGAAGAAGCTAAAGAAAACACCGAGCGGGGCGCAGAAGCAGCAGCAGAACACTATATTGCAACTCTTTCCTACGCATGGAACACCGGAGACACGCAATCCCTATCCAGCTTGACCGCTGAGGGGGTCCCATTCGCGGACGGACAAATCGAGGCGATCAATGGACTCTATTCCAGCGGCTGGGCGTATGGAAATGAATCAAAAGTAACAAAAATAGTGAAAGTCGAACCTGTTACAGAAGAGTTAGGGGCACAACCTAACACTATTGGAACACTTTTCCACGTCGCAACCATCAACGGTGTTTCATGCAAAGGGCAAAGAATAGTTATTAGCGATAATGAATATACTGTCAGCTTCGCACTCTACATGACGTGGCAGAACGAACGCTGGCTTGTAACGGATGGACATATTCCCCATGAAAATGGCAAATAGGCAACTACGCGCATGCGGAGGCATCTTCGGCGTATTACTTATGCTTTTCAATGTTTCTACAGCATTCGCCGACAACACACCAAGTCCTTGTGATCTTAATCCTGGCATTCAAGCTGGATTGTGCGCTTCTCCTGTCCCGGGTGGCATCGGTGTCACTACTTGGCACAATAAGAATGAACAGTCGTCTGGACAGGCGTCAAGTGGTGGTGGTTCGTCGTCTGTGGATGCTCAGAGGGCTCTGGAGGCGGCTGATTCTGCGCCTGATCCTCGTGTGTTGGCGTATGAGGAGTGGGCTCGTTGCAAGGCACCACGTCCACGGGTTCGGTGTGGCAAGAGGGCATGGACCTGAACACCGACCCGAGGTTGATCCGCCACTACTACACCCCGCCCCAGGGGTGGCGTTCCATGCTCGATGGCCCATACCCGCATGAGGACCGCGAGATCACGCTGACCACGACGTGGAGTGGAACAGCCACGAACCCCTTCACCGGGGAGACCCAGACCATCAACGGCCTGGTCACCACCACCGAGACCACCGGCAAGTTCCCCCTGTCCCACCTGGTTATCAACAACACCGACACCTGGGAAGAAAAACAAGGCCACTAGCTAGGCTGACACGCCACCACGGCCTGTCCGGCCAACCATCCCGCGTGAAACGTTCGTGAAACAGGTGAAGGGCCTGACGTCGACACTGAGTGATGAGCTGCCGCGCGCTGCCGGCACCAGCCGGCCCTACGCCACCACCATGGCTCCCGTGCCCACGCACATGAGAGCCAAGCCCGCCAGGTAACGGCGCGTGAAACGCTCGTGAAACACGGCCGCCGAGAAGGCGACGGTCACCAGGATCGACAGCTTGTCGATGGGTACGACAACGGAGGCGGGTCCGTCCTTGAGCGCGTGATAGTACGCCAGCCACGACGCGCAGGTCGCCGCCCCCGACGCGACAATGAAGGCCAGCTCACGCGCGGGGATCGACCGCACCTCGCGAATACGCCCCTGCCATGCCACAATCACCCACGCCATGGCCAGCACAACGACCGTGCGCACGGCTGTCCCCAGCGTCGGGTCCACACTCGAAATGCCGACCTTCCCCAGGATCGACGTCAGTGCCGCGAACAGAGCGGACGCGAGCGCGTACACCAGCCAGCTGCCGCCCCCGCGCAGCGCACGAGGCAGGCTCGACAGGTCGGAAGGCTCGACCATGAGGAGCGTTCCCGCCGTGATCGCCACGATCCCGGCCGCCCCCCACGCGCTCACCGGCTCGCCCAGCAGGACCAGCGCCAAGACGATCGCGAGGACCGTCGACAGCTTGTCGATCGGCGCCACGCGGGATACGTCCCCTCGAGACAGCGCCGCGAAGTAACACAGCCACGAGGCCCCGGTTGCCAAGCCCGATAGGACTAAGAGCAGCAGCGAGCGTGCGTCGATAGCGCCCAGGGACGACGCCGATCCGACCAGGGCGGCCATGCCCCACGCTCCTGCCGCGACGACGACCGTTCGTAGGGCCGTCGCCACTGTGGAACTCGTCGTCGCGACCCCCGCCTTCGCGAGGATCGACGTGAGCCCGGCGAACAGGGCAGACAAACACGCGGCGATGATCCACACACACCAACTGTAGAGCCTCGTTCGCCGAGGCCGGGGCCGGGCGCGCGTCACGGCGGAAATCAGCCCCGGCCTCGTCAGGCGTGCACGGAGGAAGTGGCCCATTCACGCTAGAGTGATTGCACCAAGACATGAGCAGTCAGCGCGTGCTGAGACGTGGAGGACCATAATGCCCGACAAGATGAACGACGTCGCTGTGGACGCCGAGCTGCGCGGATACACGAACGAACAGGCCTCCGAGGCGGAGCAGCAAGCGATCGAATTCCTCACGAAGGCTGTTCGGATTCCGGGAGTGCGCATCGACCGTGACAGGTACCTGCGCGAGGCGCTCGACAAAGTCAAGGCAACTCACGACGTGATCGATCGCGCCCTCGCATCGAGCCCCGCGGCGGCGGGCGTCCCTCTGGGAGTCCTCGATTTCCTCGCGGACGAAGCTATCTCCTACGAGACAAACAAGTCCGCAGCCTTGTCCTTCGCGGCGGGCATCCCCGGCGGCTTCGCGATGCTCGGCACGATCCCGGCGGACCTGACTCAGTACTACGTGCACGCGCTGCGGATCATGCAAAAACTCGCCTACCTGTACGGCTGGCGCGACCTCCTCGCGGAGGTCGACGCGGGGGAGGACGAGACAATCGGCGTGCTCGCGGTATTTTTCGGCGTCATGCTGGGGGTTGGCGGCGCCGCGCAGTCGCTGACGGCTTTCGCGCGAATCGCCGCCAAGACTGCCTACCAGAAGCACGTGACCAAGCGGGCTCTCATGAGTATCACGTGGTACCCGGTCGTCAAGTACTCGCTGCGCGTCATTGGTATCAACATCACGAAGAACACTTTCTCCAAAGGTGTCTCAAAGGTGCTCCCCATCATCGGCGGATTTGTGTCGAGTGGCCTGACCTTCACGGCGTTGCAGACGCAGTCGTCTCGCCTCAAGGGTCACCTGCGGCAGATTCCCCCTGCCGGCTTCGATGCCGAGGCCTGGGCGCAGCACCTCACCGTCGCAGGCTCAGCACAGAGCAAACAGGTTGTGACGGAGGACGTTCAGGAAACCATGAAAGGCAAGGCGAAGGTCGTGATGCTCGGCGCTAAAAGCGCAGCCTCGGGTATCGCCGACGGAGCCAGTGCCGTCGCCGGCGGCGTCAAGGGGCGCCTCAACCGACGCAAGTGATCGCTCATTGACGAGGCCGTGGTCGGGTTCCGGCCACACCCGCGCGGTGCGCACCAAACCGGGCCCCGGCCTCGTGCCACCGTGTTTAACGCGCCACTGTTTCACCTCCCCGCCCGCCCACCCGAGGGCAAACCTGCCACGATATGCGGGTGAGTGACACGAAGACACCGGCCCTGCTCTCCTCGACGCAAGAGGCTGGACCCCTGATCCTCCAGGCCTTCGCCTGGGATATGGCCGCGGATGCGAGCCACTGGCGCTACCTCGCCGAGCACGCGCAAGCGATCGCCGACCTGGGCGTCACCATCATCTGGCTGCCCCCCGCCTACAAGGGCCATGGGGGCATCAACGACGTCGGCTACGGCGTCTACGATCTGTACGATCTGGGCGAATTCGACCAGAAGGGGTCCGTGCCCACGAAGTACGGCACGAAGGACGAATACCTGGCCGCCATCGACGCCCTGCACGAGGCGGGGATCGCCGTGTGCGCCGACATCGTCCTCAACCACCGCATGGGCGCGGATGCCTCCGAGACCGTGCGAGCTACCCCGATCAACCCCCATAACCGTCATGAGGCCATTGGAGAGCCCGAGACGATCGAGGTGTGGACCCGCTTCACGTTCCCGGGACGCGCCGGCGCCTACTCGGACTTCACGTGGGACTGGACGTGCTTCCACGGCATTGACTGGGACGCGGCGACGGGGCGCGAGGGACTGTGGCTTTTCGAGGGCAAGCACTGGAACGAGTCCGTCGACACCGAGTTCGGTAACTTCGACTACCTCATGGGCTGCGACGTGCACGTCACAGACCCGCGGGTTAGCGAGGAACTGGACCGGTGGGGCCGCTGGTACGTGGAGACGACCGGCGTGGACGCGCTGCGCCTAGACGCCGTCAAGCACGTGGGGTCGGACTTCTACGCGCGCTGGCTCGAAGACCTGCGCACCTCCACCGGCCGTCTGCTCCCCGCCGTCGGCGAGTACTGGAGCGGAGACGTGCGCGAGCTTGAGCAGTACCTGTGCGAAGTCCCCAACGCGATGCTCTTCGACGTGCCCCTGCACTTCCACCTCCACCAGGCCTCGGTCTCTGACGGCAACGTCGACTTGTCGCGCCTGTGGGAGGGCACGCTGACGGCATCGATCCCGGAGCTGTCCGTCACCTTCGTCGAAAACCACGACACCCAGCCTGGACAGTCGCTGGCCTCCACGGTCGCCTCCTGGTTCAAGGCTGCCGCCTACGCGCTCATCCTCCTCAACGAGGCCGGGGTGCCCTGCGTCTTCTGGGGCGACCTCCTGGGGACCCCCGAGACCGGCGACCTGCCCGCCGTGCGTGAGCTCCCGCTCCTCATGGGCGTGCGCTTCCGTGCCGCGATCGGCCCGCAGCACAACGCCTTCGACGACCCGGACGTCGTCGGTTTCGCCCGCGAAGGCAGGGCGGACGTGCCCGGCACGGGGTGTGCCGTCATCCTGTCCGACCGCCACGCCGCCGAGAAGACCCTCTACGTGGGGCGCCACCACGCTGGCGAAGACTGGGAGTGCATGATCGGAGGCCACCCCGACGTGCGCGTCGCCGACGACGGCACGCTCACGGGCGTCGTCAGTGACGGTGGTCTGAGCGTCTACGTGCCGCGCGTGAACGCCTGACGCGGCTCCGGCCTCGTCCCAATCGACGAGGCCGGGGTCAGTGTGCCCTCGCGGCTCACCGAAGCGGCGGCGCGTGACGGAGGCAGCTACTCGTGCGCGGTACCCAACGCGAGTGCAATCGTTTGCGTCGGCACGATGAGCTGCAGCGGGGCGATGGGAGAGACCAGTGCGTCAACGTGATGCGTGTAGAAGTCGCGTGCGTGCTCGTCCTTGCAGTGGATGAGCAGCGCGGCGATTCCGAACTGGTCCGATGCCGCGAAAGTCCGGCGAAGCGCGTCGAGCAGGAGCGTCGCGCCCACACCCTGCCCCTGCACTCGGCGGTCAACCGCGAGCCTGGCCAGGAGCATGCATGGGATTGACCGGGGTCGGTGGGCAGCAAAGTCATCCGGCGACCACTCGCGCCGAATCGTTGCTGCCGCTAGCGCGTAGTAGCCGGCGATACGCCCGCTCTGCTGGCACACGTAGGTCACCGCGTTGTTGGCCCGCTGGTTTTGCCACGCATAGCGGTGAAACCAGGTGTCCAGTTCGTCGTTTCCGCACGTGAAATCACTGCGCTTGTCATGGCGCGCCAACCGGCGGGGAGCGTCGAGCACCGGGATCTCTAGTCCGTCCATGTCAGCGTCGATCCGACGGGGGAGGGGCGGGCGGCGAGCGCTTGGATTTTTGTCGTCGGAAGCGGCGCGTCCAGGGCCTCCAACAGACGCTCGAAATCCTCGTCTGTTGCGACGAACTCCGTGCGGTCCGCCAGCGCCTGATCCGCGCGTTCCAGCGCGGACGCGAGGACAAAATCGCTCAGCGACGTCTGCGTAGTGCTCGCGACGTAGCGCAGCTTCTCCTCCTGCGCAGGTGTCAAACGCAGGTTGATACGAGATGACTTTGTGGCAGTTGCGTGCGCAGACATGCTGTACTCCTTTCCACTCGTACATACATTGTATGCCGGATCGGGGCGAGTGGCGACAGGTAAGCGCATAACGAACCCAGGCCTCGTCAATGGGGACGAGGCCTGGGTCAGTGCACTCGCGGCTCACCGAAGCGGCGGCGCGGGTGGTTCGGGGAGTTTACTCCTGCGTGCCGCCCAGGGCGGGGATGCGCTCGATCTGATCCTTGAAGAAGGACTCGGCGCTGGTGATGAAACGGTCGATGTTCATGGACACCTGCGAGTCCGTCAGGCCCAGGCGAGCGGTCACGAACTGCTCAGCACACAGGCGTTGGCGGCCGTCGTCCAGGGAGGCAACGTAGACCTTGGGCCACGTCGCGGACGTATTCCAGTCGTTGCATGCCTGGAGCAGACGCTGGCGCAGCTCCATCGACACCTCCTCGCGAACGGCGCCCCACATGCTCAGGTCCGCGCCGTCGTTGACGACAGAGAACATGTAGAAGCCGTGCGTGAAGCCGGTGTGCAGGCGGTTGTCGTTGACCTCGTAGTTGTATTCGTTCGCTTCGAAGAAATCGACGATGCGCGCCAGCTCCACCGGGCGCACGATCCGGCGGCGATCCAGCGCACGGTTGCACTGCTCGATGATCTCAGGCGCGTACTCGTTGGTCGGGTCCATCGCGAGGCACTGCTCCAGGTAGGTCAGCGCACTCTCTTCCTTGTCCTGCCAGTACAGGGCGGTACCGATGCGGTAGTACCACACGGGGTCAGCCATGCCTTCGGCTTCGATACCGCGCAGCAGCTCGACCGCGTGCGCGATGAGCTCTTGGAACGAATCCATGTAGGGCTGCGCGTAGTTAATGTAGGCGCGCGCCAGCAACCCCGTCAGCTCATAGTCCAGTGAGGTCGGCGCTTCGCGTTCGATGAGCGCGATGATCTTCTGGTGTTCGTTCTCTTCGTGCAGGGCGTTGACCTGTGCGATGAGCTGTGAGCGCGAGTTCACGGTCGTTCCTCCAACGTGAGGTCATGAGTGATTACCGAAACACAAGCATAACAGGGGAGCCATGCTGTCCGAGGCGCGGGAGAGAACGCCACTGTGTAGGGTTGCAGTATGACGGACAACACTGAGAACGAGGAGCCTTGCATCGACGAGGCGCGTGCGCGCATGAGCCCTGGGGACGCGGCTGAATGGGAGGAGATTCAGGGCTGGAAAGAAGAGCAAATGAGCCCGAAGAATCCGCGTGTTATTTCTCGGCGCATCCGCTCGTTCGTCCTGACGCCCGTCCGTAAACTTGTTGCGTTCGCACGCAAGGTCCCCGGCTGCGGCGCCATCATGTCGTGGGTGTCGGGCAAGACGCTGGCCCTGATCGACAAGGCCACGTCCGTCTCGGAGACGTCGGTGGGTCGACGCCAAATCCTGAAGGCCTATCGCAAGGCAGGCTATAACGTCGAGACCATCGAAGATATCCGCACTCTGAGCCTCGAAGAGGTTCGAGCGGTCAAGCCTCACCTGCGAGGTTTGTACGCGTGTGCTGCAGGTGCGGAGGGCGCTGTTAGCGGCGTGATCGCGTCGGGCGGCGCGGTGGCCGCCATCCTTGGTTTGGGCATCGCATCCGCGCCGGGCATCGCGCTCACAACCTCGGCGATCGCCCTCGACATCACGATGTTCCTGGGAGGCGCGACGCGACTGGTCTCCCATATGGCCGCCTACTACGGCTATGACACGACGGACCCCGCCGAGAACCTCTTTGCCACGATGGTGCTGTCGCAGGCGATCGATCCCACGAGCACCGGGGAAGAAGCGACCGTGGAAAAAGAGACGACGATGCGCACCCTCAACAAGGTCATGAGTGGCATCACGAAGCGCGGGCCGATGAACGGCGTGAGCAACAACGTGATCACGGCGACTATCAATTCGTTGTTCGCCTCGCTCGGTGTTCGACTGGCAGGTATGAAGCTCGCGCAGATCGTGCCGCTCGTGGGCGTCGTCGTGGGCGTCTATTTGAACGCGTCCCTCATGCGAAGAATTGGAGACACGGCCGATCATCTCTATCGGGAGCGCTTCCTGGCGGAACGCTACGGTTACATCGACGAGGCCGGGGAAGACTCCTCGGGCGCCGTGAGCAACGCGGTGGCTGACGAGATCAGCGCCGACATTGCCTACTACGTGGAGCTGGCAAAGAAGGAGTCTCCCCAGCTCTAACACGCCAATCCTGGGCACGGTTGCTGGTGGCGAGAATACGAGCGCGTGCCCCACGGTCGCGCTCAGGCCCTCGCGGGTGTGTCGTGTTATAGGACATCACGTGTGGGTCGGTGGTCAGTTCCAGGAGCGGCGGACGGATGTGCTCAGTTCAGGGGTGGCCTCATTGGCCC
>ERZ1674088.216-NODE-217-length-9124-cov-8.165729_pt1 | contig 9124 bp, 9 predicted proteins | sample MGYA00581117_ERZ1674088 | MGnify/ENA primary metagenome ERZ1674088 (study PRJEB41354, sample SAMEA4873335) | human saliva metagenome | biome: human-associated habitat [ENVO:00009003]; feature: mouth environment [ENVO:08000002]; material: saliva material... | reverse complement strand
TATTGGCACCAAAATGTCCCACCTATTGGCACCAAAATGTCCCACCCTCAAGAGACTAATTTTTGCTCTCATGTCTGATTCATAAATCGTTCGCCGCGCCGAAATCGTGGTGCCGAAATCGCTTGCACCTGCACGAAAGAGCGTGTTAAGGTGATGGTGAACAAGCTCAAACACAATTGAATTTTTTGGGGCGGCATGAAAAAGCCGCCGGGGCATTTGAACAAGCGCCCCGACGGCCTAAATGCCTCCCCCTCAAGGTCCGAAATGAGGGGAAAGGCGTAGCCTCCCCCTACCCATTTACAGCAATATAAGGGGGAGACTGTGAACCAGTCTACCAGCCAAAATCAGAATGATGCTAGCACTTCGGCACCGCAGCCGAACCCCCGCATCTCTCACTTTCCCGAACTCTTCGTGAGCTTCTCTTTGCCCTCGCGCGCGCCCGTGATGCGCGCAGCCGATGGCACGAAAACTAGCCTTCCAGCGGTGCAATGGGAACGCCGCAACGGCAACCGCACCCTGACGCTCACCGCCGGTCACGTCCTTCTGCCCGGCACGCACGAGAAGCTGAACATTCTTCCCTCTGGAAAAATTGCGGTCCTGATTCTGCATTGGCTCTGCACCGAAGCAGTGCGTGCAGGCGGCCCGGAAATCGACCTTGCAACGAGCTGGCGCGGCTTCTTGCGCGACATCAAATTCTCATGGAACCCTCGCAATGCCCGCGAGGCAGAGCGCCAGCTGCGCGCCCTGCTGGCAATGCGCATTGACACCACCACCGTGGGAGTCGATGCAGACGGCGAAGAAACCATTCACACGACCAGCTGTGTGGTCGGGTCTGAAACCAAACTTACGTTCACCCTTGACGGGGATTTGAACGAGAAGAAGTCCCAGGTTGTGTTGAGCCAAGAGTTCTATGATCGCGTCGTGTCCCATTGGCCGGTGCCGCATGGCACCCACCGGTGGGAGCAGTTGGTGGCCTCGACGAAGTCTCCGCAGACGTTGTTGATGTGGTTGTGGCTCAAGCACCGTTTGCATTGTGTGGACCAGTCTGGCACGAAGAATCTTCCGGTGATTTCGTGGGAGGAGCTGGCGGAGCAGATGGGCCCCGATATCACCAGCATGAAGAAATTCCGTGAGTCGTTCATTAAGTCCGCCCGTGAAATCGCCGCCGTAGACCCGCGCCTTATGGCCCGCGTCGAACGTGTAGACCAGCGCGGCACCGGCAAAATTGTTCGTGGCATCAGGCTGCACCCCAAGAACGCCGTGACCGGCTACAAGACCATCACCGACTAAGCACACCCACCACTTCCGAAAGGCCCCCACTCATGAGCCTGATTGCATCATTTGCAGGCTTCCTAGCCGCGCCCCCTGAAACCCGAATCACTGAAACCGGCCGCACTCTCACCCGATTCAGGGTCGGAGTCAATGACCAATTCCGCGACGCGACCGGAGAATTTAAGGACCGCCCGACCATTTGGGTGAACTGCCAGGCCTGGGGGAACCTTGCCGAAGCGATTCGTGACGCGCATTTCCCCACCGGCACCGCCGTGGTCTGCACCGGCGAGTGGCGACAAAACGACTGGACCGACAAAGCCACTGGCGAGTCGCGTTCCACGCGCTTTGTCGAAGTTGAGCACCTGGGCGCAGACCTTGCGGTGCGCCGCAAGAGCCAGCCGGCGGCTCAACCCGCAGCCGACACCGCCGCGACCGACAGTGAGGTGAACCCGCTGTGATGAAGTTTCCGGCATGGATGAATCACCCGGTCGTGCGAAAAATCCTGAACCTGGAGCCGGTACCTGATCCCGGCACGAAGCCGGAGCAGGCACCGGCCGCGCAGCCGGCCGAAAAACCCCCGGCACCCGGTGCCGGGGAGAACCCGCAGGACACCGCGGAGTTCTTCACCCCGATTCCCACGAAACCGACCATTGGTCAGCGCATCTTCCGCATTCTCGCGTTCTCTGTGCTCATTCTGTTGGTTTGGATTGGTGTTCGCACGGTGATTTGGGGCAACCAGGCCCGCCAGGCCGCCGCCCCGGTGCCGATTTCGGCAACGTTCCCGGCCGCCACTGCTGAGGGCACCGCCTCGCGGGCCGCTGTAGCGTTCTTGACCTGGCAAGAAGGGGAGGCGGGCGTGCAGGCACGCGCCGCAGCCCTCAAACCCTACTTCTCCACCTTGGGGGATGCTGACGGCAAGATGGGCTGGAACGGTCGGGGCACACAGCGCGCGGAGAATCCCACCGTGATGCGAATTCAGGTGCTGGATGAATCCACCGCCCGCGTGCTGGTCGTCGTAGACGTTATTAACGGTGAAGCACGCAAGACCACGGGCCTGGAAATGACCGTAAAGGTCATCGACGGCGCAGCCGCCGTTGTGGGAACCCCCGGCGTGGTTTCGGTGCCGACCGCACCGACCATCAAGGCCACCGCCGCCTCACAGGTGGACAGCGAGCTGACGCAGGCGACTAAGCCGGAGGCGCAGTCGTTCTTCTCCATTTTCGCCACTTCGGACAGCCTGGATTCTGTGGCCGCACCGGGCGCGAAAATTCACGGCCTGGCCGGTGCCTGGGGCACCGCCAAGGTCACCACCTGGGCGGTGAACGCAGGGGACGAGAAGACCCGCACCGCCACCGCTGAAGTCACCTTTGAAAAGGACGGCGTTCAGCTCAAGCAGACTTTCACTCTCTCGTTAGTCAAGGTCAGCGGACCGTCCGCTGACCAATGGAAAATCTCTGAGATTCACGGAGGAACTTAACATGTTCGAACTCGCAGCTGCTGCTCTGCCCCTTGCCCTGACCGACTTTAGCGACATGAAGAATGTCGTGCTTGGCATTGTCGGCAACGTCATTCTCATCATTCTGGTGGTTCGCGCGGCCGCAGATTATGGAAAGCGCGACTGGGGCGGATTGATCACGAACATCATTTTTGGTGTCATTGTGGGCTTTTTCGTGTGGTTTAATGACCAGGCTGTGGCGCTGCTCAAGCACCTGGGCACGCTGGTGTTCGGAGGCTAAGGGGGCACGCCATGGCTCGCGAAGGACAGACCGTCTCGCCGCATCTGAAATTTGAAACACGCCAGCACAAGCTTGGTATCGATTTGGGCGAGGGCGTTCCCCGAAAGACCCTGATTCTGGCGCTCATCATCTATCCGGCATGGTGGGTGATGGTGTTCTCGATTCTGCACGGCGTGAATCAAATCACCTCCATAATTTATACGCTTCCACCAACAATGTTTCTCTGGTTCGGCACCCAAAAATCAAAAAGCAACTCGTGCAGGATGCGATTCACGCAAGGGTTGCTTCGGGTCCGCTACGGCCTCACGAATCACCGCCCGGTGATTCGTTGCGGCCGCCGTGAGGCTGACCCGCGAGAATTTGTGCCCGCTACGGTGCGATTTGGCGAAAGCCTCGGGGCATTCGTTCAGAAAATCGTTCCGCCAAAGACGCAGGACGGAACACAGGAGCCGGTCACGCTGGCCCCGACCCTCTGGCTGGTCGGTGGCGACCAGCTGGACGCGGTCGGGCAGCGGGAAGCTGCCCGCCGCGCCAAGAAGAAGAGGAAGGCATAAAAAATGGATGTAATCGAGAAGGTCCGAAACGCCCTCGGATTCAACACTGAACGGGCCTTGCCCATGCCGGTGCATCAGCTTATCACTGACGGCTTGCTGTTCACCGAGGACCACGCCGAGGCGTGGTTTACCGTCGGCGTGCAGAACTTGGACACCGCCGCAGAGGCGGCCTGGGATGAGTCGCTGGATTCGGTGAAGAAGTCGATGTTGCAGGCGGTTGGTGAGTATGACTGCATGATTCGCATCATGTGGAGCGAGCACCGCGGCGCGGACTATTTGCGTTCCGTGCAGGGTCGTTATGATGCGTCCTGGGGCAACGGCGCAGCCTGGGCGGCCGATTACGCGGCGAAAATTGATGAGCTGCACCTACCCGCCCGCACCGTCATGCTGGGCGTAAACCTGGGAGAGCGCACCAGTGGGCCGGCCCGCCTGATGCGCAAGGCTGAGAAGGCCTCCGGCTTCCAGAATGGGCCGGTCAGTGATGCAGAGCTGGCCGATGCGATGGTGGCGGCTCGAAAGATTCTCAAGGTCTTGGCCGCTTCCCCGCTGGCGGTGGAGCTGGCCAGCGTTGAAGCGATTTCTTGGATGCTTTCTCGCGAGTCAGGCCGTGCCAAGGCGCGGATTCCCGCCACCGGCACGGTGCGCGGTGCAGCGCTGGGCCATTTGTTGGCTTCAAAGATGGTTCCTTACCCGGACCATATCGAATTGCTCGATGAGCACGATAACCCTGTGGTTTTTAAGGCCATTTTGCCGATTGTGTCGTTCCCGGAAGAACTGACTGCGCCGGGCAATGCTGACTGGGTCGAGGTGCTCTCACGCATCACGAAGATTTGCGAGGTGGTCGATGGCTACGGCATCAGCACCGATGAGGTGCCGGTGCGTGCTGATGCCACGATCAGGTTTAAAAATTTGCCCCTCCAGCCGGCGGCCAAGATGGTGAACGAGGCCCGCCGCACCGCGAAGGAACAGCGCCAGTCGGCCGCGAAAGGGACGGCGGAAGAGGTCCCCGAGGAAGTCGAAGAAGCGGAGGAGGTTAACGCCCATCTGCTGAAGCGGATTAAAAAGGGCGGCACCTTCTTGGTGGAACAGGCATCGCGCGTGATTGTCAGCGCCTCCAGTCTGGAGGAGCTGGAAGAAAACATTGACGCGGTCACCCACGCGCTGGGTGAGGAAGACATTACTGTGGCCCGCGGCGAGAATGAGCAGCGCGACCTCTGGCTGGAGAATCTGCCCGGTGACGCGCAGCGCGTCACCGACCTGAACCACATCCAGACGGACAACGGATTTTACGGCATGTTCTTCTGGGCTGGGAGCCGCTGCGGTGATGAACGGGCGGGCATGTCCGGGTTCGTGCATGGCACGACGGTGGAGCCGTTTAGGTCGTCGATTTCTTCGGCGGGTGAACGCGGCGACACCACGAGCACCCTTTATTCTGGCCGTTCGGGTCGTGGCAAAACCACGGCCATGATGTTGGAGCTCTTGTCGGATTTGGTGGAGCGTCCGGCCTGGACTGTGCTGTTCGACTGGAAGGGCGACACCGGCGGTGCCGCCCTGACTGCCCGACACTATAAGATTCCGGCCAGCATTGTGGAGCTGGGCGAGGAGCATTCCGGCGCAGCCGATATGTTCCGCGCGTTCAGTCGAGCACAGGCACCCATTGCGGTGCAGTCCATGCTCATGATGCAGGCGAAGGACCGCCGCCAGGCGGACGTTGCCACCTCCGCGTCGCTTCGCTTCGCAACCGAGGAGGCCGAAGAGGCCGAAGAGCCTTCGACCTGGGGCGTGATTCAGCGCATGGCCGCTAGCAATGACGCGGACGTGCAAGCGTTCGCATCCTATTTGCTGGACCTTGCGAAAACCCCGATTGGCCGCATTGTCATGGGCGCCCCGACCGCCAACGCCGGGTTGTCCTCTGAGCCGGGTTTGTGGATTGTGCAGGCTTCGGGTCTGGCGCTGCCCTCGCCTGAAATCCCGTTCAGCGATTGGGACGCTCAACAGCGATTGAGCGTGGCTCTGATTCAGGGCATGACATCGTTTGCGTTGAGCATGTCCTCGTCCAAGGCGTTGCGTGAGATGCGCAAGACCGTGGCGGTGCCTGAGGTTCACATTTTGCTGCGTGCGACCGGCGGCGCTGCGTTCCTGGACCAAATCGCCCGCATGGGCCGCGCTTTCAACACGAGCTTGGTTTACGACACACAGGACTGCACGTCTATTCTCGCGTTGCCGGGTTTGGTGGAGCAGTTGCAGGGCGTGCGTGTTTTCCAGCTGACGACGCGGGCACAACAGGATGCTGCCGCGGAGCTTCTGGGCCTGGAGCCTTCGGAGCAGACGCGGGCGCGGATTCTGGCGTTGGGTCGTGATGAGACGGACATTCGCAAGGTTGCTAAGGGTCGCGCGTTGGTTCGTGATTGGCGTGACCAGGTGGCCGAGGTCCAATTTACGTTTCCGTCAGAGCAAGTTCAACGCTTGCTTTCGACGGACCCGAACGCGACGAAGAAGAAAGAGGAGATGGAGTCATGATGAAGAAGAATGTAGCGCTGGTTGCTGGTGTGTTGGTGTTGGGTTTGGCTGGTTGTGGCCAGCAGGGTGCTGGTTCGTCGGGGCAGAGTGTGTCTGATGGTGGTCAGCAGGCGGCGGCTGATGCCGCTCTGAACTGGGTGCAGGGTACCGCAAAGGTTCGTTGCGAGTTGGAATCAGAGAATTACAAGTACCACGCCGGCGATTGCTCGACGCAGGACAACAGCACCCCGGCTTGGAAAGACCCGAGCATGTACCACCACCAGCGCACTGTGCGGTGGGGCAAGGATGCCTGGGCCGTCGTGATCGCCGAAGGCGAGAGCGACTCTTCCCCGGTAGTTCTTGGTATGGTGAACGAAAACGGCCGCTGGGTTCTCAAGTCCCGCGGTGAGCTAAACCAGATGGCCAAAGGCTCGAAGAATAGCGAGTGCGCCGCCCTGAGCGGTCCGAACGCCCCGGAATGCGCGGACTGACCATGAAGCAGCAGATGCAGCGCATCATGCGCCCGGTCGGCACCGCCGCCGCGTTCATCACGCGCCCGGTGCTGGCCGGCATGGGCTGGGTGTGGGCCGCTTCCCCGCTGGGGCAGGTCTGGGCGACGTTGCCTCCGAAGGCGAAGCGCGCGGTCAAGGTTTTCAGCATCACGTTCTGGCTGTGCTGGTTTGCCGGGGCAGCCTGGGCCGCAGGTGGCGGCATCGCCTCGGTCTTCCCGGCTCGTCCCGGTCAGACCCTCGCCAACGCCCTGGACCCCTTCACCTTCTATCAGGATAAAACCGCCGAGCCGCCGGGAAATGTCCCGGCGGATGTCATGATTGGCTTAGCTGGCATGGTGTTCATCGCCGTGGCAAGCTTCGCATGGGTCATTAGCTGGCTGATGACCGGCATGATTGGCGGCTCCAGCGCGTTTGAAGATGCCTTTGACATCTCGCCCATGCTCTCCTCGGCCATGGGCGAGCTGGCAGGCTGGCTGCTTCCGTCCTGTCTGGCCATGGGCGCCGTCGTGACCTATTTTGACGTGATGCGTCAGAAGTCGAATGTGACGAATGGTCTAGTATCGTTCTTCACCATTGGCGTTATTTCCCTGGGGCTGCTGATTTCCCCCGCTTCGTTCGTCGGCGGGTTGAATATGGGTCGTGACATTGGTCAGAAGGTCGTCTCTACCGTTGTGAGTTCCTCGCCCGTTTCCAGCAAAGAACCGTTTGAGTGGGAGACCAACTACAGCGCCGAGAACAACACAAAAAGTTTTGCGTTGCAGGTGCAAGATGCCTACTGGAGAACTTTCATTGTGACGCCCTGGTGTGTCGGCGAATTTGGCGGTGACATGGGGCTATGTCGCCAGCACGGTGCCGAGGTGTTGAAGAAGGGCAAGTACGACGACAGGCACAAGTACTACGAAGACGAAGTTATCAACAAGCAGGAGAAAGATTCGCATATCCAGAAAATCCTCAAGGGGGACGATTGGTCAGGCCGTGTCGGCTTGGTTCTCTTCGGCGCATTGATTGCGCTGATTGGCTCAATCCTTGTTGGATTGCTGGTTTTCAATGCGCTGGTGGCGTGGTTCCAAGCCGTCTTGCTTCTTTTCCTGGGCGTGTTTTTCTTGCCGTTGGGTATCATTCCGGGCGTGAGCCGGTCCTGGCTGATCAACTGGGCCACGCGCTTGGTCGGCGCGGTGGTCGTGAACGCCCTCATGATGCTGTTGTTAGTCTCCACCATGGGAATTATTGCTGGTATTTCCACTAGCAATGCTGAGTGGAACCAGCAGCTCATCACTGAAATTTTCGTGCTCTTCGCGGCCTTCGGCCTCAAGGGCGTGGTGCAGCAGATGGTCAATTCGGCAGGTGCTGGCTCTGGCGGTGTTTCGCAGCTCATCATGATTCGGGCGATGTCTCGCACCGGTTACGCGGGCCGCCGTGCCGCAGCCGCGACCGCCTCACGTGTGGGCCAAGCAGTGCGCAGCCGCGCACCGCGTCGTGCCGCTGTTGGTCGAGAAAGGACCCGAACTCATGCATGAGATTTTTGATGAGATTGAATCCGAACGTGAAGCCCGGGCACCCCGACCCGATCCGCGCCAGCGCGGGCGGGGTCGGGGCTCCGGCCCGAAGCGTGGCCGCGGTGCTCTGGTTGCTTTGTTGCTCATCTTCTTGGTGGTGGCTGGCTTCGTTATCACTCAACGCGGCGGCACCGGTCAGCCGGCCGCCGCGCCGAGTCCGTCCCTGGCAGCTCCGCAAGGAGCCCTGGACACGTCACCGTCGGCAACGAGCGAGTACAGCCTGGGGGCAAATCCGAACGCGGTAGAAGCACGCCCGAGCGCGAAAGCGTCCGTGGTGCCGATTGCCGCACCGGAACGACAGAAACCCGACCGTTCCAACCCTGACGACGTGATGCGCGCGTGGGCCGTGACCTGGAGCTGGCGCGAGAGCGCCAACGACACCGCCCGCGTGGTGGAATGGTCCGAACCCTACAGCGACGTGACCATGACCGACGCATTCGCCACCAAAGACCCGGTGGTGGGTGTACAGGCCCCGTTCATGGTGACCAACACCGAGGTGTTGCCCCGCTCGAAGAACCAAGGCATTGACACGAGTTTCCGCAAATCTCGCGTGGTGAAGGTGACCGTGAAAGACCACCGCGACGTGCAAGTGACGCTCACCTGGGAGCTCACCACTCTTGAGGATGAATCCGGGCAGTGGATGGTCACAGAGGCCTCGATGACGTCCTGGGAAGGAGCCGCACGATGATTCGTGAAGCCCTCAAGCTGGCAGCAGTGAACGCTCTGCGCGGCGTGCTGCTAAAGTTCGTGCTTCCGGTGGCCGCCGTCCTGGTTCTGGTCGGTGGTCTGATTGGTGGAGTCGTGGCCGCGATTTTCGGCGGCACCGGCTCCGCCGCTCACGCCGGCGACTGCTTCGCCAGTGGCACCGGCGGCAAAGCCACCGCCGTGCATGCCTCACAGGTGGAGGTCGCTAAAGCGATTGATGAGGGAGTGCGGGAGCTTGGCTTTTCCGGCCAAGCGTCCCGCCTGGCGATTATCGCGGCCATGGGTGAATC
>ERZ1674088.215-NODE-216-length-9136-cov-6.841097_pt1 | contig 9136 bp, 6 predicted proteins | sample MGYA00581117_ERZ1674088 | MGnify/ENA primary metagenome ERZ1674088 (study PRJEB41354, sample SAMEA4873335) | human saliva metagenome | biome: human-associated habitat [ENVO:00009003]; feature: mouth environment [ENVO:08000002]; material: saliva material... | reverse complement strand
ACGCCCTCGGCCTTGCCCTTCTTCAGGCCGGAGCGGATCGAGCGCTTACCAGACTTGGTCATGGTCGCCAGGATCGCGTCCTCGGTCTTGCCGGAGGTGTCGATGACGACGGTGCGGTCGTAAGAGATGGTCTGCAGCGGCATCACCAGGTCGGGGTGCTGGTAGATGGCGTGCAGGCGCACGAAGGCGACGGACTTGTCGCGCTTGTGGATTTCTGCGAGCAGGTCGGCGCGCAGCGCGGCCTCGCGCTCGGGGGTGGCCTCCTTGACCCACGCGGGTCCCCACTTGGCCCACAGGTAGTGCACGCCGCGCACCGCGTACTTGTAGAGGGTGATGAAGGCGACCTTGGTGTCGTCCTCGCACCACGCGTAGCGTCCCCACACGCCATGACCCTGCGACTTCTCGAAGGTCTCCCACACGCAGGTCTGTTCGATGGGAAGGGAGCGGTCCTGGAAGCCGGAGACAGCGGCGGTCTTGTCTTCTTGAGAGATGGGCACAAGTGAGGTGGTCGTCATGGTGTCCTCGGTTTGTCGAAAGTTTCGGTGGTCAGTCTAGCAGGGGCCCTGCCCCCATCGACGAGGCCGTGGCCCGGCGACGGGGGCCGTGCGAGCGGGCGGTTCGTCTCAGTACGAGGTCTCGGTCGGCTCGGGGTAATAACGCGCGAACTTACGGCGGTGATTCTGCTTCTGGAGCCACACGATGAGGTTGCGGCGCAGGTCTTTTTCGGTGGGGTTCAGGAGCAGGTCAAAGCGACGTCCCTCGCGGATGATGCGCTTGACGCGGCCGCGCAGGTCGGAGTCGGTGATGTAGCGCAGGAGCAGCGAGTCGGGAACCAGCGTGTAGAGGATCTCGTCGGTGGCCTGGGTCTGCTCGCAGGCCTGGCCGTCGATGAGGTCGGCCACCATGGGGATCATGGGATTGGCGCCCGCGGCGGCCATGTACCAGTTGTTGCGGCCGATACGCGGGTTGACCTCGAAGAACAGGGCGCGCCCATCGCGCGGGTCGATTTTGACGTCGAAGTTCGCGAATCCCCGATAGCCGTTCTCGGTCAGCAGCGCGCATGCGTCCGCCCACAGCTGCGGGAAGTCCTCGGTGATCATGGCGACGGGGTTGCCGATCATGGTCGGCGCGTGATCCTCCAGGAGCACGCGGGCAGAACCGATGAGGGTGACCTCGCCGCGCGAGTCGACGTACGCGGTGATGGAACGCATCGCCGTATTGTCGCCGGGAACGAGCTCCTGAACCAGGAAGGTGTCGCGGAAGCCCGCCTTCTTGAGGGTCTCCCACAGCTTGGCCAGCTCGGCGGGCGTGTCGATAAACCAGATCTTGCGCTTGCCCTCGAACTCGAGAACGTCGTAGGGCTCACCGTTGGCCGCCTTGGCCACCACGGGGAACGTGAAGGGAATCTCCGGGGCAACCCAGGCCTCGTTCGTCGCGTCGGAAAAGTCGACGACGACCGTGCCGGGGGTGTCAATGCCGGCGCGCTCACAGGCGCGGGCAAACTCGGCCTTATCCGTCAGGCGGTTCATGACCTCCAGGTTCGGGAAGGGCAGCGCGTAGTGTCGCGACAGCTTGTCCATGTTGCGTGCCACGAACGCGGAGAAAATGTCGTGGTTCGCCATGAGGATGAGCTTCTTGTCGGGATGCTCCCCCGCGATCGTCATGAGCGTGTCGAGCAGCTGCGCATCCGTCGCGTGGGCGCTCACATGACGAACATCGAAAAAGTGTGACCGTGTAATCGATTCGGTCGGCTGGGACCCCACGCAGATGCAGCGACATCCAAAAGCTTCATTGAAACAGCGGCCGATTCCGTACACGCCGAAGTCTCCTCCGATGATCACGGGGAGGATGTCCTGGCGAGGAGAAAGCGGACGAGGCCGGGTCAGGTAGTCGATCGTCATGCCCCAAGCCTAGCGCCTGGTAGGATACAGAACGATCCCTGAGACTTGACTCACCTACAGGAAGTCCACCATGAGCGCCCAATTCCCGCCCCACAATGGCCAGCCCTATCAGCGTCCGCCGATGGGTGGATACAACCCGCGCGGATACCAGCAGGGCGGCTACCTGCAGGGCCAGCAGCAGGGCGGCTACCTGCAGGGCCAGCAGCAGGGCGGATACCAGCAGAACCCGCAACAGGGCGGATACCAGCAGAACCCGCAACAGGGCGGATACCAGCAGGGCCAGCAGCAAGGTGGATACCAGCAGAACCCGCAGCAGGGCCAGCAGCAGGGCGGATACCAGCAGAACCCGCAGCAGGGTGGATACCAGCAGGGCTCGCAACAGGGTCAGCAGCAGGCTGGCTACCAGCAGGATCAGCAACAGGGCCAGCAGCAGGGCGGATACCAGCAGAACCCGCAACAGGGCCAGCAGCAGGGCGGATACCAGCAGGGCCAGCAGCAGGGTGGATACCAGCAGGGCCAGCAGCAGGGTGGATACCAGCAGAACCCGCAGCAGGGCCCGCAGCAGGCTGGCTACCAGCAGGGCCAGCAGCAGAACCCACAACAGGGCCAGCAGCAGGCTGGCTACCAGCAGAACCCGCAGCAGGGCCCGCAACAGGGTCAGCAGCAGGCTGGCTACCAGCAGAACCCGCAGCAGGGCCAGCAGCAGGGCCACCCGCGTGGCGGCTATCAGCAGGCCAGGCCACAGCAGGTCCGTGTGGCTCCCAGGCCTGCCCAGAGCGTGAGCAGCTCCACCGCGGCGGACTCCAGCTCCGACAGCACACGTACCATCATCATCTGCGCGATCATTGCCGTCGTCTTCATCATCACGTTGATCGCCGGTATCTCCCTCAGGGACTATTTCTTCGAGGAAGTCGTCACGACCAGCAACGCACAGCTCCCGGCATCCTCCGAGCTCGTGCTCAGCACGCAAGCACAGCTACTCCCGGCCGCTTCAGCCTGATCCCCTCCTCGAGGACCGCGATGATTCTGCGCCCCGATCTCCTGCCCGCCGCTCGTGTCGACGCCGACCCGTGGTGGATGAACGCAGTCCTCTACCAGGTGTATCCGCGTTCCTTCCAGGATACGAACGGCGACGGGATCGGAGACCTGGCGGGAATTCACCAGCGCCTCGATTACCTGGCCGACCTGGGTGTCGATATCGTGTGGATCTCCCCCATCTATCGCTCGCCGCAGGCTGACAACGGGTACGACATTTCCGACTATCGCGACATTGACCCGTTGTTCGGCGATCTCGCAGCCTTCGACGCGCTGGTCGAGCGCGCCCACGAGCTGGGCATGCGCGTCGTCATGGATTTGGTGGTCAACCACACCTCGATCGAGCACCCCTGGTTCGTCGAGTCGGCCTCGGGCCCCGACTCTGAGCGCCGCGACTGGTACTACTGGCGTGATCCGCGTCCCGGCTTCGAACCCGGAACACCAGGGGCGGAGCCCACAAACTGGGAGTCATTCTTCGGGGGCCCTGCCTGGGAGTACGACCCCGCCTCGGGCCAGTACTACCTCCACCTGTTTGCTCGGCAGCAGCCGGACCTGAACTGGGAAAACCCCACGGTCCGTGACGCGGTCTACGACATGATGAACTGGTGGCTCTCGCGCGGCGTCGACGGCTTCCGTGTGGACGCGATCGACGTCATCTCCAAACGCCCCGGCCTGCCCGATGGCGGACCTGCGCGCGCCCCCTTCGGCGTGGGACACGAGTGCTTCGCGGACGGCCCACGCCTGCATGAATTCCTCCAGGAGATGCATCAGCGCACCTTCGCCCATCACCCCGGCTCATTCACGGTCGGCGAGGCCTCCAATGCCTCCCCCGAATCCGCGCTCCTGTTCTGCGCGCCCGAGCGTCGCGAATTCAACATGCTCATTCAGTTCGAGCACGTCAACCTCGGGCAGGAGAACGGCAAGTTCTCACCTCGCCCCCTGGCAGACGGCGAGCTCGCCGAGGTCCTCACGCGCTGGCAGGAGACCCTCGGCGATCGGGGGTGGAACGCTCTCTACCTGGAGAATCATGATCAGCCCCGCGCGGTGGCGCGCTTTGGTGAGCCCACCACCTCCTGGTTCGAGTCGGCAACTGCCCTTGCGACCGCGTATTTCCTCCAGCGCGGCACACCTTTCATCTACCAGGGCCAGGAAATCGGGATGCTCGGCGGCGATTTCACCGATGAGTCCGATTTCCGCGACGTCGAATCCCTCAACTACCTGCGCGCGCACCCTGGCCAAGGCGTGCCCGCGGGCCTGGCGGCGATCTCCCGAGATAACGGACGCACCCCCATGCAGTGGGATTGCTCCCCCGCCGCCGGCTTTACGACGGGACGCCCCTGGATCGACGTGCCCGCCTCGGCCTCGGCCATTAACGTCGAGGCCCAGCGTGAGGATCCCTGCTCCGTGTACGCGTACTACCGCGCGCTCATTGAGGCGCGCCACCGCGTCCCCGCCCTGACCTTCGGAGCCTTCGAGCGTATCGACGCGGGCGACGCAGCCCTTTTTGTCTACACGCGGGCCTACCAGGACTCCACCGTCCTCGTCGCCGTCAACCTATCCGGGCGCGAGATTCGTCCCTCGGCCTCACTCCTCGACGAGGCCTACTCCCCCTCGCGCTGGAACCTGTACCTGGGCAACGGGTGCGCCAACACCGCGGCCGATGCGCACGATCCCGCCCCGGCCTCGTCAATGAGGCCGTGGGAAGCGCGCGTCTACCTGGCCGCACGCTAGGGCTCCCTCGGGCCTCTCCGCCCGCGAGCACACGCAACATGCGAGCTCGCTTCCTTGCGCGCGAAGCGTCTTTTGGCGCTGCTTCCCCCGCGCGCGGTGTTCTCCGCGTGATCTGGGCCGCGTACAGCACCCGGTCGTGCCGCTTCCCCCGCGCGCGGGGCTCTCCGAGACACCTTCCCAGCGCGTGAGGCGCCTCCCGAGAGACCTTCCCGCGCCGATCCGCATGCGTACCCGCGCGCCAAGAGTCGACACCACAGACGCATGTGGGTGGGAGGAACAGTGCTCCTCCCACCCACATCAGGCGCTAGCGCGCCGTTCGATCAGTCAGCGGTTGCGACGCTTGGCAGCAACCAGGGACAGGCCAGCGAAGGCGACGATCCCAGCCAGGACTCCCACTCCCGTGGCGCCCGTACCGGTCACGGCCAGATGAGGCGTCGGCGACGGAGACGGGGTCGGAGTAGGCGTCGGAGTCTCGGACGGGGTCGGGGTGGGCGTCGGAGTCGGAGTCGGAGTCGGAGCCAGCGTGTTCGTCAGGGTCAGCGAGTAGACATACTCGTCGCTCAGCGTGAAGGACGCCTCGCGATTGTCGGCGGCCAGCATGACTCCGTCAGCCGTCTCAAAGACGCGGCTCTCAGCGTCGTTCCACGTGATCTCGGCGGCCGTGGGCAGATCACCCTCGGAGACGGTCACCTCGGTGCCCAGGGGCAGAGGCGTGGGGTACGTGTAGGTTTCGCCAGCCTTGATGGTCACCTCGAAGGTCTTGTCGACCGTCGGGTCGGCGGCGTTCGCCAGAGTGATCTTGAGCGTGTAGTCGAGGCCCTTCGCTTCGTCGGGCAGCTCGCCCTCCACCTTCTTGGTCACCGAGAAGGTCTGGTGAGCGTTGGCGTCAGCGCTTGCGCCGTACCACAGCACCTTCGTGATCGGGTCGACCGTTTCGCCCGGGACGTTGTACGTGACGGTGTTGGAGAACTCGCCGACGATGTCGCTGGCGCGCTTGGCCCCCTCGACGCGGGCGGGCAGCATAATGATGGCCGACTGGTGGGCGGGGATCTCGCCGAGCTTCACGGTCACCTTGGTGGGCGTGCACTCGATCTGAGCGGCGTTGCCGAACGCACCGTTCGAGGTGTCCTTGTCGCGGCGCAGCCCCTCGGAGGTCGTGGGGTCCGTGACGATGAAGGTGTGGGTCTTCGTGTAGTCCTTGACCGTGTCGCAGTCGAAGCTCCAGCGCGAACCGGCGGGGGCCTCGTCAACGATGGAGGCACCGGTCACGGCCGTGTCGCCTGCAGGCAGAACGACGCGCCACATGATGGCCTTGTTCTCGTCACCATCTTCCGTGTCGGTCAGGTTGAGCCAGCCGTCCTTCTGGTAACGGGCCTCGCCGGGGGTGCGGCGAGTCATCTCGAGGTTGCGAGTAACCTTGCCACCGATCTCGACGACGTAGGTTTCGCCGCCAGGGCCGGTGTAGTGAGCCAGGCCGTTCGTGGTGACCGTTCCGTACCACTGCGCGGCGGTCTCCACCTTGTTATTGAAGACAACGGTGACGGTACCGTCAGCGGCCCAGGTACCGCAGCCGACCGTGATGTTGTCGTGCGAGATGACGTTGAAGGTGCGAGAGACGTTCGGGCGCAGAACGGACTCGCCGGTCGCCTTGTTGATCGCGTTCGCGTCGTAGGTGAAGTAGTCACCAGCCTTGACACGCCCCTCGGTCTTCCAGGGCAACTTGACGCCGAGGTCCCACCAGTCGCCCACCGCATGAACTTCATGTCCCGAGTGGTCAACCAACTGAACGTTCTCCCAATCCAACGTGACCTTGTCGCTCACGTCAGCAAGCGGCGCCGGGCACGTCGGGCTGTCCGCATAGGCAGGGACTTGCACGGAGACGAACTGTGTGACGCCAAAGAAACTTAATACCAATGCAAATATGGCAAGAAGTGCACCAAAGTGACGGCGCTTCAACGCAACCATAAGAAACTCCTATCAACGGGATATGCGACAACGTCGCTTCACACGTAGACAGTGTAGGTCATTACCCTGTAATTAGGTCAAGAAATGATGCGAACTGCTCCCCACAAGCACCTAAAACCCCCTTCGTCAAAGCCATTCATACGCAATTTGCCTGGCTTTACTCACTCTGTGTCAAATTTGAAAACTCGGGCGTGTCGCGACAACGAACGGCGCGCGCAGACAAGCATGAATAACCAGCGATCAAACACACGCTCAGACCCGCATTTACCGCGTTGGAAATATTCAGACACTCTTCGATTACCTATCGAAAGTAATGCCTAGCACCTCACACTAACCACACTGTCAAACATGACACCCCTCACCCCACGCCACTCATGCCCCACGGCCCCCTCGTACCCCATTATTGTGAGGGCAGATCAATGGCAAAACCCCCTCGCGACCACCGCATCGATGCCCTGGGGGACCGACAGAAGAGTGCGTATGAGTTCCCTCACGCGCTGTCGCGTGTGCTCACCAATCCCGCACTCGCTTGCAACACAACAACGCTCTGCCCGCGAGGTCGTCAGCTCTGCATGCGTGTATGACGAGCCAGGCGCGTCGGCAGCTTGGCCGCGGCAGCAGTGAGGCGGGACCCTGCGGGGTCCCGCCTTTTTGCACCCTGCATCGATTCGCCCCTGGCCCAGCCACCGCTAGGACCTAGATCACCCGAATCGCGTACCTCCGCTCAAAACGTCGTCCACTTCGCCCCAAACACCCCTTTTTCGGCGCATCCGGCCGAGGTGGACTGCACGTTGAGCACAACACCGACAATCCAGCGCACAAGCCCGCCGCGCAACGGGGGGTTTTGCTACCATAGAACCCCCGTGACGGCGTGTCGCCGGCGTGTCGCACCCCTATGGTCGCAATTCCCCCAGACAACAAGAACAAACGCGGCAACAGGGCACGAACTAGCTGCCACCGCACGCGACAACAGGGCACGAACTAGCCGCCACCGCACACGACAACAGGGCACGAACTAGCTGGCAGCCACCCCTCGCACCGACGACGCCGACCACGCCGACGAGGCCCGATGGCACACGCCCAGCATCGCAAAACCGCGCCCACCACGTCGTCCACTTTGACCCAAACACCCCTTTTTCGGCGCATGCGGCCGAGGTGGACTGCACGTTGAGCACAACACCGACCATCCACCGCACCACCCAGTGCCCATCGGGGGGTTTTGCGACCATAGAACCTCCGTGACGGCGTGTCGCCGGCGTGTCGCACCCCTATGGTCGCAATTCCCCCCAGACAACAAGAACAAAGACGGGAACAGGACGCGAACTAGCTGCCACCGCACGCGGCAACAGGGCACGAACTAGCTGGCAGCCACCCCTCGCACCGACGACGCCAACGAGGCCCGATGGCACACGCCCAGCATCGCAAAACCGCGCCCACTACGTAGTCCACTTCGCCCCAAACGCCACGTTATCGGCCCATGTAACCGAGGCGGACTGCACGTTGAGCACAACACCGACCATCCACCGCACAACCCCGCCGTGCAACGGGGGGTTTTGCGACCATAGAACCCCCGTGACGGCGTGTCGCCGGCGTGTCGCACCCCTATGGTCGCAATTCCCCCCAGACAACAAGAACAAACGCGGCAACAGTACGCGAGCTGCCTACCACCCCACGCACCAAAGACGCTAACCCGCCAACGACCGGCGGAGCGGGCACCACAGCGCCCGGATTGTGGTAACCATGTGCCGTAGACCCTGGCACGACATCCAGACACTACCCGAATGCGAGGCATCCAAAACACATACCCCGGCGACACGATGTATTCATCTTCCACCTTGGTGACCGGCACCTTCAACACCGACTGTGGCGCACAATATAGCCGAAACCCCTCCGCAATACCCACACGTTTTGTCCCATAAGCGCATGGTTATAGGCCATGTTGCGTTGCCGGGGTTAGTCCCGAGTGCGGCGGGCAGGTGTGATCGGCTCGGGAGTGGCGTCATAGGCCAGACAGGTGGATACCTGGGCCCCTTTACTGCGCAGGTTAACCCCACAGGTGGCAGTCCAGGCAGGCCGCCCACAGTGCCATCAATAGGGTCCAGCTGCGCATGAACGGGTTACTGCTACCAGTAAAGGGGCTCACATGCACATCCGCGAGCCCACAAGGGGATCGCCAGACTCGCGCGCACATGCGCAAGCCACAAGGAAATCCACAGACTCGCGCGCACATCCGCAAGCCCACAAGGAGATCCCCAGCCCCACGTACACATCCGCGAACACACGCGCACATCCGCGAGCCCACGCGCGTATCCCAGGCCAAGCGCGCAGGACTGCCGTGCGCGTAGCGCCCTTACTCACATCGACAACCACTCCCCCGCGCACCGACACCCCGGCACGCGCCCACAGCCCCGTATCCGCGGAACGCAGCCACGGCCTCGTCAATTGGAGAGGGAACAAGAGAACGCGCAACGGAACAGCGGCAGGACACCGCGAGGAGAATACAA
>ERZ1674088.205-NODE-206-length-9306-cov-8.015133_pt1 | contig 9306 bp, 6 predicted proteins | sample MGYA00581117_ERZ1674088 | MGnify/ENA primary metagenome ERZ1674088 (study PRJEB41354, sample SAMEA4873335) | human saliva metagenome | biome: human-associated habitat [ENVO:00009003]; feature: mouth environment [ENVO:08000002]; material: saliva material... | reverse complement strand
CCAAATTGCACGTTTTTCGATTGGCCTTCCACCACAATCGCTTTGGAAGCCGATGGGCTAATGAGGGTGATTTCTGGAATCGGTAAGCCTAAAATCGCACGGGCGTGTAAGGCGAACTCAGATAACTCTTGAGAAATCAATGTCACCATGCCGGTATCATGTGGTCGAGGGGAAACTTCATTGAAGATGACATCATCACCACACACAAACATTTCCACCCCGAAAATGCCACGACCACCTAATGCAGTGGTGATTTTCTCTGCCACGTCTTGGGCTTTTTTCAAGGCTGCATCAGACATGGCTTGTGGCTGCCAAGATTCGCGATAGTCGCCATCTTCTTGACGATGGCCAATTGGCGCTAAGAAGCTGGTGCCATTAATGTGGCGAACGGTGAGTAAGGTGATTTCATAATCGAATTTAACAAACCCTTCTACAATCACGCGTCCTGCGCCTGCGCGGCCACCTTGTTGAGCGTAATCCCAGGCTTTTTGTAAATCGTCTTTGGATTTTAAAATACTTTGACCGTGGCCTGAAGAGGACATAATCGGTTTCACCACGCAAGGAATACCGATTTTTTCAACCGCACTTTGGAAGTCAGCAAAGTTATCGACAAATTGATAAGGTGAGGTTGGTAAGCCAAGTTCTTCAGCAGCTAAACGGCGAATGCCTTCGCGATTCATCGTGAGCTTGGTGGCTTTGGCGGTAGGCACAACATTAAAACCCGCTTGTTCTAATTCAATCAGCGTATCCGTCGCGATGGCTTCCACTTCTGGCACGATGTAATCTGGGCGCTCTTTTTCCACTAAGGCTTTGAGGGCTGCCCCATCTAGCATGGAAATCGTATAAGCACGATGTGCCACTTGTTGTGCTGGGGCGTTTTCATAACGATCGACCGCAATCACTTCCACGCCTAAACGTTGTAATTCAATCACCACCTCTTTGCCGAGTTCACCAGAGCCAAGCATCATCACTTTGATAGCGTTCGGGGTTAATGCTGTACCTAGGGTTGTCATGTTGTGTCCTTATTTTAAGAAAGATTCATCAAGCGCTAAATCGTCATTTTTATTAATCCCCACACCGCGAGCAATCACATTTTTAGCAATTTCATGTGCTTCTTCTAAAGAATGCTCGGTGTAAGTTCCGCATTGGTATTCGTTTAATTCAGGAATTTGGTTTTGATCTTGCACGGTTAAAATATCTTTCATGGAAGCTGACCATGCATCAGCCACTTGTTGCTCGTTTGGTGTGCCAATTAATGACATGTAAAAACCTGTACGGCAACCCATTGGGGAAATATCGATGATTTCTACATTGTCATTGTTTAAATGGTCGCGCATGAAGCCTGCAAATAAATGCTCAAGGGTGTGAATCCCTTTTGGTGGGAGAATTTCTTTGTTTGGAATGCAAAAACGAAGATCAAAAACAGTGATGTCATCGCCCTTTGGGGTACGCATCGTTTTGGCTACACGCACGGCAGGTGCGTTCATACGGGTGTGATCCACTTTAAAACTGTCGAGTAATGGCATATTTATTTCCTTGAAAATCAGTGATTTGTAAATTAATTGCAAGTTTTTGTAAATTTTTTTACATTTTTTTACAATTTCTTTGAACTTTTCTTTTTAGCGTCGGTCTTATAGAACAAGCAACTTGCAGTTGTTTTAATAAAATTGGTTCCTTAGGTTATTTGCCCCTTACTCGATAAGGGGCGTTTTTTTATCTGTTGAATATTAATTCGTCTTTATTCTAGCCCACAACTAGGTTATGCACAAAGACTATTCATGGCTATGATACGAAAGGTAAACTGAAAAAGAGTAGGGCAATATAACGCAGTCCTTTTCCAATCGTCATAAAAATCAAACAACTGAGCCAATTCAATCGAAGCCAACCGGCTACCGCACAAAACACATCCCCGATAATAGGCAACCAACTCAATAATAAAGTGATGGCGCCATAGCGTTGTATTTTGTTTATCGCCCATAAAGTGCGGTCATTTTTGCTGTCAATTTTCGAAAACCATCGTCCAATCCAATAAGTGGTGAGGCTGCCAAGTGTGTTTCCTGCAGTTGCCATAAAAACAAGCCAGAAAATATCCGCACTTAATAATGACCCGACCAATACTTTTGGCGCAGCCAGGGAGACAAACACAATTTCTGAATTACCCGGCAAAATGGTGGCACTTAAGAAAGCACTGAAAAACATCAGCCACAAGCCATGGGTTTGCCAAAAATCAGCCCAAAAGCTAAAAGAGAAAATGTCCCACATTAGGCTCTAATAATCTCTCTCGTTCTGACATCAAACACATCCATCCCTGCATTTAATCCCGCTTTTACGCCGAGATCGGCATCTTCAAAGACGATGCAGCGTGACGGTTCAGCTTTTGCCAGTTCTGCACAGCGTAAAAAGGTTTCTGGATGCGGTTTATGTTCTTTCACATCATCAGCGCTGACAATGGCATTAAAGTAATGTTTGATGTCTAATTTTTGCATCAACATATCAATGATTTGACGGTTTGAACCTGAGCCAAGTGCAATTGGCTTTTGTTGATAGTAATGACGCACCACGTCAAAGGTTGGGAGTAATTTTGATTCTGTTGGAATCAATTCATAAGAAAGTTTGCGTTTCGCTTGTATCACTTCATTTAAACGTTCTTGTGGCATACCGGCATCTTGCATAATGGCTGAGGCGATTGTGCTCACGGTTGCCCCACCTAAATCATACATAATTTGGCTGTTAAAACGATAACCAAATTGTTCTCCCACCATGTTCCACGCGCGGGCGTGTACTGGCATGGTGTCGATTAAGGTGCCATCCATATCAAAAATAAGGCCATCATATTTTTCAAAAAGTCTGTTATCTATCATTTATTGCTTTCCTAGTTCGTAAATTTTTTCACTTTGTTTCAATTTTGTGATCTGTGCACTGGTAATTTTATGAAATAGCGGTAAAGTTATCCTATCTCAAAAAGGAATGTTATGTCGTTACTCAAACAATTAACCCGTTGGAAAATTCGCGGTCAGATTGATCAGGACGTTATTGATATTATTCTGACTTTACAAAGTCGCCTAGAGCATCATTGGCGCATTGATGTGTCTATTCCGACCGTCATCACACTCTTATTGCATATTGCCAACAGCCTTGCCCGCTTAAAACGAGGCGGTTGCGTTTCCCCACTTCATCAACCTTTTTATGATGAAATGCAAAGTGCGGTCATTTTCCCTGATGTTTTGGAAATTCACCACGATTTGCTTTCTTTTATTCCGCAAGAAATTCCCGAAGCCGAGCAGAGCTATTATCTCGCCAATATTTATAGCTTGCTGTTGGAGCAAGATAAAAAATAAGGGCACGAAAGCCCCTATTTTATCAGTTAAAAATCAAACTGAGTTCTAAATCTTTGAGTAAATTGCTTTCTAAGCGTAATTCATTCCACACTAACGGATTGTTATCCAAATAATGTTTCTCAAAAGTCAGTTCCCAAGTCTGTAAAGAGCGGTCAATTCTGAGATTAATTTTATCGGTGCTATCTGTCGCCTGGCGAGATTTATTTAAAATCACTGCAATGCGTAAAAGAAGCAGTAAAACAAGGACATCTTCATCCGCATAACGAGCAAAAATCGGTAAATCATTCTTTTTAAATGCACCCGTATGATAACGAACCAAATTCACCAATAAGCGTTGCTGCTCACGATCAAAACCCGGTAATTCCATATTTTGCAGAATATAAGCGGAATGTTTTTGCACATTGCGATGATTGATCACAATGCCGACTTCCAATAAACGTGCTGCCCAAATCAACAGATTTTTCATTTCATCAGCAAGATGAGGTTTTTGCCAATGGGTGTATTGGTCAATTAAGGTTTTCGCACTATTTGCCACGCGATCGGCTTGCGCTAAATCTAAGTTAAATTGTTCGGCAAGTCCTAATGCAGTACGAGTACGGATGTCTGAAACTTGGAAGTTTTTTTCTAAGCTGTAAATCACCCCTTCACGCAAAGCACCGTCAGAATAGCGCATATTTTCTAAGCCAAAAACATCAAAAACGGCACTTAAAATGGCTAATCCAGGCACAAAGACATCGACGCGATCAGGGTTTAATCCCGCAATATTAAGCTCTTCAAAATGGGATGCTTGTAAGGTTCGTTCAATTAAATTTTGTAAGCGCTCAGCGGTGATAATGCCGTTCGGATCAAGAGTTGCGGTAATCACTTGATAGACGGTTTTGATGGTGCCTGATGAGCCTAACACTGATTGCCACCCGAGCTTGCGATATTCCCAGCTTAAATCTTCAATTTTATTGACCGCACTTTGGCGAGCTCGCTCGAAGTTTTCTTTTGAAATTTGTCCGTTCGGGAAGAATTTTTTAGCAAAGCTCACGCAGCCCATGTGACGACTTTCTGCCACTAAGGGGGTGAAATCATCACCGATGATCATTTCTGTCGAGCCACCACCAATATCGATGACCAGTTTACGTCCGCTTTCTGGTTGAGTGTGGCAAACGCCCGCATAAATGGTTTTGGCTTCCGTTTGACCGCTGATGATATTAATTGGATAGGGAAAGACTGCGGCAGCTTGACGTAAAAATTCGTCATTATTGACCGCTCTTCGTAAGGTATAAGTGCCTACGACACTCACATCTTCTGGCGCAAAACCTTGTAAGCGTTCAGCAAAAAGTGCAAGGCAATTTACACCGCGCTCAATGGCTTCTTGGCTTAATACATTGTGCTCGTCTAAGCCGTCGGCGAGCCTCACTTTTTGTTTTAAACGAGAAAGCACCTGAATCGAGCCATTGATAATGCGCGCCACAATCATGTGGAAGCTGTTTGAGCCTAAATCAATGGCGGCAATCTCCCGGGCCTCGCCTCGGTGATGAGGTTCTGCGAGTTGAGCCAGTTGCTTGTCGTTATGCATGTCCTTTCCTAAAATTCAAATTGATACAATAAATCAAAAACTTGGTTTGTACTGGAAACCGATTGGAAATAAAGTTGCGGCATTAAGCGGTAACGTAAAGTCACTTCGGCTAAGCCATCAAACAATCCTACACCGTATTTCACTTGTAAGCGTTTACCAATATTACCACTAACTTGCACTTTAGAGCTATCCCCAACACCGGCAGTGCCTAAGTTTAAGTCTTGAATACCAAAGGCTTCGCCAATACCGCCGACTACTTTACCACTTTTCGCCAAACCTAAGCCAAGTAATGCCGCACCCACAGAACCACTGGAACCTGCTTCACCGCTGTTTTCTAATGAGCGACCGGTTAATAAATAGGAAAGTGCTTGGTCTTGAGGTTTAGCCGGATCAGAGAAAATCGTAACTTGTGGGCTAGATGCCATACCAATCACTTTTACCCCCGCGGTTACTTTACTATCTTCCATCGCTTCTGGGTTACGAATTGCTTCAATATTTAACATCGGTTGTGAAGGTAAACCGGCGAAGCTGATTTGTCCTTTACGAATTAATAAATCCTGTCCGAAAGAAGCATAACGACCATTTTTTAGGTTAATTTGACCAAATAAACCTAATTTGCCTTTATCCTGTTTCACAGAAAGTAAGCCATTCAAATTGGTTTTTAAACCATAGGCATCTAAATGCACATCGTCGCCGATTTTGATTTTTAAATCAGATTGAATTTGCATCCCGGATTTCGTTTCTGAAGCAAATTGGCGATTAATGAGCTCTTCTTTACTTTTTCTTGGGCCATTTAAAATGACTTCATCTTCACTCACCGGTTCAGCATTGTCCGGTAAGCTTTCAATGGCAATTCTTGCCCAAGGGATATCCACATTACCACTCAAATCTAAGAGTTTTGGTGAGGCTTTGACAACCACATTCGGACTGACTTTTAATTTCGCCATGGATGGAATATCAACTTTGAAATTATCTGCTTGCGCTCTAACTTCTGCCGTCCAGTTATCCATGTGAGCCCAGTTAGCTTGTCCGTTGATGTTGAGTTTGCTATCAGGTGTTTGAACATGACCATTTAAGGTTGAAGAGGTGCCATTAAAGCGAATTGCGACTTGGCCATCAGTCACATCAAAAGGCAGGCTTTTCAGTTTTGTTTTCACATTTCGAATATCGAAATTGCCATTTAATAATGGTTTTTCTAAATTACCACCAAAACTTAAGCGTGAGACCACTTCACCATCTAGGCTTTCCCCGCTAGAGAAAAGTTGATTGGCTAAAGATAAGCGTAAACCTTCAATGGTAAAGGTACCGCCTAATTGACGACCTTTACTTAAATCATGAATTTTTAAGTCTGTGCCGATTCGACCTTGATTTTGAACGTTAATGTCAGATTTCAAGGTTAAATTGTTATTTTGAATATCGGCATTCACACTTAATTTAGGAATATCTAGCTTAAAGGTACGGTAGTCTAATTTTTGTGCTACACCAATGTTATTACCTTCCACTGCCACATTCAGTTGTAACGGTTTATCTGTGAACCATGCCACTTTACCTCGGCTTTGTAACTGGCCTTTGAGCGTGTCTTGTCCCATCAATTTATTCACTAAATCTAAATTGATGCGTTTAAGCTCAAAAGGGACTTCGCCGTTTTTCCCTGCCGTAAATTGTTGAGGGAAGCACAGATCTAAGTCTTGGTTAATCCAGCAGTGTGACCCAATGGTGGCTTGGATTTTTTTATTGTCATAAGTCACCGGAATAGTTTGATTCACTTTAAAATCACCGATAGGTGAGTTTAGACTCACTTGGCTTAAATTACCTTTCCATTGCTGAGAAGTGCGGTCAAAATTACCAGTGATTTGTAAATCAGCTGCAACAGGTTCACCTTTTGATTTTAAGTTGAGCGTATGATGTTTTTCATCACCCGATGCATTCAAATCAATATTATGTAATTTGATGCTGTCACCATAACGGAAGTTTTCCGCTTTGACGGTAAGTTCACCTTTCACTTGCGGTTCACTCACAACATTACCTTTAATTACAGCTTTAGATAAGTCTAACCCTTGGAAGTGCAAGCCTTGTGCCGTTAAATCGGTATTAATGGTTGGCGCAGTAAGTTTGCCTAAGATTTGTGCTTTGCCAACGACGGAACCCGCTAAATCTTGCCACAGACCACGTAAGCTTGGTGCGTTGATATCTAAATCTAGGTTTGATTTATCACCTAATATACCTTTTGCCGCAATGCGGTTATCGCCATAGTTCAGCAATAAATTTGGAATGTTTAATAAGGTTTCATTACTTAAAAAGACACTACCTTTTAAGCTTAATGGTCGAGAGGAAAGACTACCCGTTAAATCCACGGCTGGCACATCCACTTTCCAATGATTGGAATCAGCGGAACCTTTTGAACTCACTTTGCCCGATAATACGGCTGGCATGGCAGGCACATAAGGGCGAATGTTCATTTTGTTTAAATCAGCCGTCACATCCCATTGTGCGCCATCTTTCCAGTTTGATGAACCCGTTAAACGTGCCGCACCATCTAGGGCGGCAAGTTTTAATTCGTTGATGGTGACTTCGTAGAGTTTACCGTCTGCATTTAAATCAACGTGAGTATGAGGGATATGATCCATACCCTCAACGCCACCAACAACTTCTGCGTGATAATTCAATAAATCGCCCGTGAGTTTGATATCGACATCGTTAATTTTGAGCGGCGCTAGGCTGTCTGTAAAAGCATATTGACCTTTTTTCGCTTTTAATTGCAGATTTAATGGCATTTTATCTTCAGCCAGTTTCACATCACCTGTTAAGGTGGCATCAAGCACACCCTGTGTGGTTAACGAAAGTGCGGTCGTTTTTTTCAATGAACCCGATAAATTGAGATCAACTTTGCTAGCAGGCAGAATGGTTTTATCTTTTGATTTAAAGGCTTGGAGATCCGATTTTAATGTGAGATCAACCGGGAAATCGTCATTGAGTTGAAGTTGTCCTTGGCTCGAAAGTGTGCCAAGAGAGCTGTCAATGTCGAGTTTTTGTAATTTCACTAAATGATCGGTGGCATCCGCTTGCAATTCCACTTTAGGCACAGAGATTTTTTGGGTTTCTTCGCCTTTTTCATTGAGCGATTGATATTGCCAGTTTGTACCCGAAACACTTGGAATGTGCATATCAAAAGGCAAGTTCACCGCATTTAAATTACCTAAAAAAGCCGGTGTGAGTGTTTGCTCAATTTGCGCCCAATCAACGGGTTTAGCAGGTTCTTTTTTCTCAGGCTGAGGGGGATTCGGTTGAGTTTGGGAGACCGTTGAGAAAAGTACGTCTGAAAGCGTGGTGGGCTCAAGGGTAAGGCCAGATTCATTGTTTAAACTGATCGCACTTTGAAAAGATGAAAACGTAATATTGCTTTGATCGAGTTTCATATCAAAGTCAGTAATCGCCACATTTTTCACTTGCACAGAAACCGGTAAATGGATTTTTTCCATTGGACCACTTTCCGTTTGTTTCTCTTCAGAAGGTGGCATGACACTGGTATCAATGGCAATTTTCGGCTGCGTTAAGCTGAGATCATCAACAATAATATCACCCGAAAGTAAACAAGCTAAATTCAGTTGTAATCGCGTTTTAGGGAGTGCCACATCTACGCCGGTTGTTTGAAAACGTAAATTTTCTAAGACTAAACCATCTTGTAAGCCACCGCTGACTTGCTCAATAGATAAGCTATCGAGCATTTTATCGGCGAGTTGAATAAGTGCACGTTGTCCACTATCAAAAGAAAGAGCTGTGACTAAGCCTAAAACAGGGACAAAAATGACCGCACTTCCGACACATAAAATTTTACGGCAGGTCTTTTTCTTTTTAACGGGTTGTGTGGTTTGGTTATCTGGTTGTTTTTCTTGTTCAGACATAGTCATACCCTAAATTTCAGCCCCTAAGCCAATGTAAAATTGAATGTTTTTGCTGTTATCTTTATCTCGAATTGGCGTTGCAATATCAAATTTGATGGCGCCAACTGGCGATGCCCAACGTACACCGAAACCTGCGCCGTAGCGTAACTCATTTGCTTTGTAAGCATCTGCGGCTAAGCCTGTATCCGCAAACACCGCTCCCCACCAATTTGGGTAAACTTGATATTGATATTCAAGGCTACCTGTTACTAAGCGAGAGCCGCCGACTAATTTCCCCTCTTTATTTTTCGGTGAAATTTTCTTATAGCCATAACCTCGCACGCTGCGATCGCCCCCCGCAAAGAAACGTAATGCTGGTGGAATTTTACGAATATCCGCGGTATTCAAATAGCCAATTTCGGCACGGGTAATAAAACGGTGATTTTCTGCATAAGTACGAATCCACGCTGTGGAAGCTTGAACTTTAAAGAAATTGGCTTCTGACATCCAAAGCTTATTT
>ERZ1674088.204-NODE-205-length-9342-cov-8.777969_pt1 | contig 9342 bp, 8 predicted proteins | sample MGYA00581117_ERZ1674088 | MGnify/ENA primary metagenome ERZ1674088 (study PRJEB41354, sample SAMEA4873335) | human saliva metagenome | biome: human-associated habitat [ENVO:00009003]; feature: mouth environment [ENVO:08000002]; material: saliva material... | reverse complement strand
GCGTCGGCACGAACACGGCTGCCGTCCTGATGGACGAGTACAAGATCGCCCAGAGTAGGCGAGTACGAGGCCTCGGCCCCGTACAGCGCAAGGCTCTGGTCGAGCGTTTCGGCTGATACGGGTACGCATGGCACAATTGAGCCATGACACAGGCTCAATTGACAGTCCTTGCTGGCCCGACAGCCGTTGGAAAGGGAACTGTTGTCGCTGCTCTTCTGGAGCGCTACCCGACGCTGACGGTGTCGGTTTCGGCGACAACTCGTGATCCTCGGCCCGGTGAACTGAACGGCGTCCACTACTACTTCGTATCCCCGCAAGAATTCGATTCCATGATCGAGCGGGGGGAGATGTTGGAGTGGGCGCTTGTTCATGGAAAAAACAAGTACGGCACGCCGCGTGGCCCCGTGGATCAGGCTCTGGCCGCCGGGGAACCGGTGCTGCTGGAGATTGACCTCGCAGGGGCTCGCCAGGTGAAGGTCAACCGCCCCGACGCGCAGTTCATTTTCCTTGCTCCGCCCTCCTGGGAGGAGCTCGAACGCCGTCTACTCGGACGCGGAACCGAAGGCCCGGAGGAGCGAGAGCGTCGCCTGGCAACGGCCCGCGTCGAGCTGGAGGCTGCCTCGGAGTTTGACCACGTTGTGATCAACGACGATGTCGAGCGCGCGGTGGGTGAGCTGGCCCGGCTCATTGGCCTGGAGTAATATCTATCTGAATCTGCCACTGAGAGGAAGACACGCATGTCCGGAATTGTTGCCCAGCCCGTGGGTATCACGTCCCCGCCCATTGATGATCTGCTGGAGCACGTTGATTCCAAGTACGCGCTGGTTATTTTCGCCGCGAAGCGTGCTCGTCAGATTAACTCCTACAACCTGCAGCTTCAGCAGAACATGATCCAGTTCGTGGGTCCCGTTGTCGACGTGCAGCCCGACGAGAAGCCCCTGGCTGTGTCGCTGCGTGAGATCAACGAGGGTCTGCTCTCTCTCGAAGCTAACCCAGAGGCCTGACGTGGCAACGATTGTCGTCGGTGTGACCGGCGGCGTCGCAGCCTTCAAAGCACCGATCGTGGTCCGCGAGTGTCAACGCGCGGGCCACGACGTGTATGTGGCCGCGACGCGTGCCTCGTTGGATTTCGTGGGAGCGTCGACCTGGGAGGGGATTACGTCCCGCCCCGTCGCCGTCGATATCGCGGGGGAGGGGCGAGCCGAGCACGTGGAGCTCGCTCGTGTCGCGGACCTGATCATCATTGTTCCTGCGACCGCGAATACCCTCGCGCGCCTCGCGGCGGGTTTTGCTGACGACATGGTGTCGCTGACGGTGTTGGCATCGGATGCTCCGGTCGTCGTGGCGCCCGCGATGCACTCGAACATGTGGCTGGCAGCCGCCACTCAGGCGAACGTGGCGACGCTGCGCGAGCGCGGCGTGCACGTGATCGACCCTGAGTCGGGCGCGCTCGGCTCAGGTGATAGCGGCGTGGGGCGTCTGGCTGCCCCCGAGGAGATTGCGCGGCGCGCCCTGGATGTCCTCGACCGCGCAGGCGAGCTCGAGCCTGCCCCCGTTCTGGCCGACCGGACCGTCGTCGTCACGGCCGGAGGCACGCGCGAACCCATCGACCCGGTCCGTTTCCTTGGCAACAAGTCCTCGGGCCGGCAGGGCCTGGCTGTCGCCGCCGCCGCGGCACGTGCGGGGGCGAGCGTGCGCGTCATCGCCGCCAACATCGACGAGTCCGTCATGGCAGCTCTGCCCTCGGGCGTCGAGGTGACCCGCGTGGGCAGCGCCTGTGAGATGCGCGAGGCCACGATGGCACAGGTGATCGGTGCCGATGCGCTGGTCATGACCGCCGCGGTCGCCGATTTTCGCCCCGAGGCAGCCCAGGCCTCGAAAATGAAGAAGGACCCCACGAAGACCGACGCGCCGACCCTGCGACTCGTGCGCAACCCCGACATCCTCTCCGAGGTAGGCCACAGCGATACTCGCCCGGCCCTCGTCGTCGGCTTCGCCGCGGAGACGGGCACGGACGAGGAGATCCTGGCCTACGGTGCCGATAAGGCGGCCCGCAAGGGGGCGGACTACATCGCCCTGAACCGTGTGGGTGCGGGCGTTGGTTTCGGCGACGTTCCCAACGACATTCGACTCCTGGATGTCGGCGGGCAGATCGTGGGCCGTTACATCGGCTCAAAGGACGAGGTTGCGGCAGGTCTGGTCGCTCAGATGGCCGCTTTCCTTGATAACCTTGAGCGGTGAGTCAACAGCTTTTCTCTTCCGAGTCCGTCACCGAAGGTCACCCCGACAAGGTCTGTGACCGTATCTCCGATGCGATCCTCGACGCCCTGCTCGAAGCGGATCCCCGCTCGCGCGTCGCTGTCGAGACGATGGCCGCAACAGGCCTCATCCACGTCGCCGGTGAGGTGACCACCGAGGCGTACGTCGAGATCCCCGAGATCGTGCGTCGTGAGATCCTCTCGATCGGATACGACTCCTCCCGTGTCGGCTTCGACGGCGCGTCCTGCGGCGTGTCCATCTCCCTGGACGGGCAGAGCCCCGACATCGCCGGCGGCGTCGACGAGGCCCTCGAGGTGCGCGGCACCCAGGGCGGTGACCCGCGCGACCGCTTGGGTGCGGGCGACCAGGGCATCATGTTCGGCTACGCAGCCTCCGACACCCCCGACCTCATGCCCGCACCCATCTGGCTGGCGCACCGCCTGGCCAAGCGCCTGACCGATGTGCGCAAGCAGGGCATCGTGGAGGGCCTGCGCCCCGACGGCAAGACCCAGGTGACCCTTGCCTACGAGAACGGTCGCCCCGTCGGCATCGACACGATCGTCGTCTCGACCCAGCACGACGAGAACCTGACCCAGAGCGCGATCGCGGACGCCGTGCGCGCGCACGTGATCGACCCGGTCATCGAGGAGTCCGGCCTCGAGCTGGCCACGGGGGACATGACGGCCCTCATCAACCCTTCGGGACGCTTCGTCCTGGGCGGCCCGGCCGCTGATGCCGGCTTGACGGGCCGCAAGATCATCGTCGACACCTACGGCGGCATGGCTCGCCACGGCGGCGGTGCCTTCTCCGGCAAGGACCCCTCGAAGGTCGACCGTTCCGCGACCTACGCCGCCCGCTGGGTCGCCAAGAACGTCGTGGCCGCGGGCATTGCCGGGCGCTGCGAGATTCAGCTGGCCTACGCCATCGGACGCGCCCACCCGATCGGCCTGTACGTCGACACCTTCGGAACCTCTTCGATCCCCGAGGAACGCATCGCCGACGCGATCCGCGAGGTCTTCGACCTGCGTCCCTTGGGCATGATCGAGGACCTTGATCTGCTGCGCCCGATCTACCGCGAGACCGCCGCCTACGGCCACTTCGGCCGCGAGCAGTTCCCGTGGGAGGCCACCAACCGCGTCGCCGAGCTGCAGGCCGTGCTCGCATGAGCGTCGGCGCGGAGCAGGTCGACGAGTTCGTCCCCTCCTGGGATACCCCTCAGGCGCGCCGGGCGTGGAGGAGGCGCACGAGCCTGGAGATGATCGTCTCGGGCTTTATCGGCCTCGTCACCTCCTTCGTGCTCTCGATCGAGGCGTGGCAGCTGGCAGCCGATTCGTCGGCGCGTTTTGGCTGCGACGTCTCCGCCGTACTGTCGTGTTCGGCGGTCGCGCAGACGTGGCAGGCCCGCATCCTGGGCTTCCCCAACGCGTTCCTCGGCATCTTCTTCGAGGCCGTCGTCTTGGCGATCTCCGTCGCGATTTTTGCGGGCGTGAAGTTCCCGCGCTGGTACATGGCGTGCACGAATCTGCTGTACACGGTGGCGCTGTTTTTCGCGTTCTGGCTGTTTGGACAGTCCTACTTCATTATCCAGGTGCTGTGCCCGTGGTGCCTGCTCATCACGGTCACGACGACCTTGGTTTTCGGCGGTATCACGCGCATCAATATCCGCGACGGCGTGATTGCGGCCCCCGCGTCGCTGCGCCGCATCGTGGCGCAGGGGCTCGACTGGGCGCTGTGGGGACTCATCGTGTTCGGCGTGCTCGCGATGGTCGTGGGCAAGTACGGGCTCAAGCTCCTGGGCTGATCAACGGACGCAGATGGGCACGGGCTGTGTTTGACTAGGCTCATGATGTCCACGCAGGGAATGCTTGACGGGTTTGACCCGCCTGCGACGCGCAGTGCGGAGATTGCCCGCGTGCTCGTCGACGTCGATCTGGCTCACATGGATCGCCCGCTCGACTACGTCGTACCCGACGCCCTCGTGGACGAGGCCGTGGTCGGCTCACTCGTGCGCGTGCGTTTGTCGGGTGGCCGGGTTGACGGCTGGATCGTCGAGCGCACCAGACGCGAGGTCAGCGACTCCGTCGGGCGCCTTGAATCCGTTGTCTCGGCGACGCCCGTCGTCACCCCGGCCCTGTACGAGGCCTCGAAACGTATCGCCTTGCGGTTCCTTGCCACCACGTCGCAGGTGCTCTCCCTCGCGGTTCCGCCGCGCCACGCGCGCGCCGAAAAGGAAGTGCTTGCGGCCGCGCCTCCCGCCTGGCCCACGGTGACGCACCGGGAGGCGGGGCAGGGGTGGGACCCCTATCCGGCTGGCGCGGCCCTCCTATCGCGGCTGCGCGACGGAATGTCTCCGCGCGCCATCGTGACGACGCTGCGGCCCCACGTGCGTTCCTGCCTGTCTGAGGCCGTGGGTGCGACGGTGTCGTCGGGCCGCTCCGTTATTGTCGTGACCCCGACGGGGGAGCACGCCACTCGCGTCGCCCGCGAGCTTGAGGAGGATCTGGGCGTGCCCGCGGTGGTGAGCGGTGGGGAGGTCAGCCCGGAGGAGCGCTACCGCGTCCACGTCGCCGCTTCCCTCGGACGTCTTCCCATCGTGGTGGGGACGCGCTCGGCCGTGTGGGTGCCGTGCGCGACAACCGGTCTGATCGTCATCGTCAACGATGGGGATGATCGCCTGCGTGAGCGGCGTTTCCCCAGGTGCGACGCGCTCGACGTGGCCGTGCAGCGCTGCGCTACCGAGGGAGCTGGTCTGCTCGTCCTCTCGAACGCGCGTTCGGTCAAGGCTCAGGCTCTCGTGCGCTCTGGATGGGCGGTGAGCCTGGACCCCACGCCGCAGGCGCTGCGCGAGGCGACCCCCCGCGTTCACCTGCACGGTGAGGCTCAGGCGGACAGCGAGGGCGCGGGCGGACGCATGCGCATCCCGCAGGCCGCCCTGCGATTGATCCGCCAGGGCTTGCGCGAAGGGCCCGTCCTGATCCAGGTCGCATCGGCGGGCTACTGGCCCACTGTCGTGTGTCGGCGCTGCGGCCATCTGGCCCGGTGCCCGCACTGCTCGGGTCCGCTGTCGATGGGTGCCGACTCTGCTGTGACCTGCGGGTGGTGTGGGCGCGAGCCGACCTCGTGGCGCTGCCCACAATGCGCGGGAACGCACGTGCGCGGGGCCCGGGTGGGGGCCTCACGCACCGCCGAGGAAATCGCACGCACTCTCCCGGACGCCTCCGTCCTCGAGTCTTCCGCCGCCCACCGCATCACCCGCACCCTGCCCGCGCGCCCCACCGTCGTCGTCGCGACAGCCGGGGCCGAACCGAGCGTCGACGGTGGCTACGCCTGCGCCATCATCTTGGACGCCGCTGCCCTGGCCGGCCGGCCGGAGCTGTGGGCGCCCGAGGAGGCCGCACGCCGCTGGCTCGACGCCCTGTCGCTCGTGCGCCCGGGCCACCCCGGCCTCGTCGTGGGGACGATCCCCGAGGCCCTGGGCCAGATGCTGGTGCGCTGGTCTCCCACCGACTACGCCCAGCGCCTCCTTGACGAACGCGAAGCACTCGGGTTTTTCCCCGCGTGCACCATGGTGGCCCTGGACGGCACGGCGGCCCAGGTGCGCCAGGTGGCCGACCAGGTTGTGCGCGAGGGCGGCGCCGAGCTGGTTGGAACCGTTGCCATCCCCGCCACCCGCGAGGGTGAGCAGAACCAGGTCCGCACGCTCGTGCGCACGCCGTTGCCGGACACGGTCGCGATGCTCCAGGCGCTCACCGACATCCGCCGCTCGCGCTCGGCACGCAAGGTACCGCTGGTCAAAATGAGCGTGAACCCACCGGAGCTCTTCTGAGTCTGGGGCCTCGCGGTGCCGTAAACTGGCGCTCGTGCGCATTATTTTCGCTGGAACCCCCGATGCCGCAGTCCCGACGCTGCGTGCCCTGCTCTCTTCCTCCCACGAGGTCGCCCTGGTCATCACCCGCCCGCCGGCTCGACGCGGGCGCGGTAAGACGATGTACCCGTCCCCGGTCGCCGAGGTGGCTGCGCAGGCGGGCGTTGACCTCCTGGAGACGACCTCGCTGAAGGATTCCGCGATCGGGCAGCGCATCGACGCTGTGGGTGCCGATCTGGGCGTCGTCGTCGCCTATGGTGGCCTGGTTCCTCCCTCCGTTTTGGCCATGCCCACCCACGGGTGGGTCAACCTGCACTTTTCCGACCTGCCGCGCTGGCGCGGTGCCGCCCCCGTCCAGTGGGCGATTCGAGAGGGCGACCCCACCACGGCCTCGTGCGTGTTCAACCTGGAAGAGGGCCTCGACACGGGCGACGTGTACTCGCGCGTCGAGGTCGCAATCGGCCACGAGAGCGCCGGTGAGCTGCTCGAATCGATGGCCGAGGCCGGGGCAGGGCAGGTTCTCGGCGTCGTCGATGCGCTTGAGGCAGACTCCGCCCACGCAACCCCGCAGGCCGCTGAGGGCGTGACCCATGCCCGTCGCCTGGCGCACGCGGACGGCTACGTGTCCTTCACGCACGATGCCGCGACAGAGGACCGCGTTATTCGTTCGGTGACGCCCAATCCTGGTGCGTACACGGTGCTGCCCGGTGGGGCGCGCATGAAGCTCGGCGTCGCGACCCCCGTGGAACGCGACGACCTGGAGCCCGGCCAGCTGGAGGTCACCAAGAAGCAGGTGAGCGTCGGCTGCGCGTCGGGCGCGCTGATTCTCGGCCAGGTCGCGCCCGCGGGTAAGTCCTGGATGGACGCCGCCGCGTGGGCCAGGGGCGCGCGGCCCGACGCCGAGGTGCGCCTCGGCGGACAGACGGAGGAAGAACGATGAGCGAGCGCCGATACTCTGACGGCTACCGCAAGCTGCGCCCGGCCGACGAACCCCGCCGCATCGCCTACGAGGTGCTGCACGAGGTGGCCACCCAGGGTGCCTTCGCGAACATCATCTTGCCCAAGGCGCTGCGTCAGGCCCGCAGGGAGGGCCACTTCAACGACCGAGACGCCGCCTTCACCTCCGAGCTGGTCCACGGCACGCTGCGCGCGATCGGCCGCCTTGATTGGGTCATCTCGCGCCACATCGATCGTCCACTTGCTGATCTCGATCCGCGCGCTCTTGTCATCCTTCGCATGGGCGCCCATCAGCTCCTCGACATGCGCGTACCCGACCATGCAGCCGTCTCGGCGACGGTGGACGTGGCACGCGAGCACCTGACCGACGGCCCGGTTCGCTTCGTCAACGCCGTCCTGCGCTCCATCACGCGCGAGGAGGACGCCGAACGCGAGGCCGCGATGAATGAGATTGAGGACCCGGACGAGGCCTTGGGTGTGCGCTACTCGCACCCCGCGTGGATGGTTCGCGCATTCCGCCAGGCCCTGGAGGCGCACGGCTACTCCGCCGAGGAGCTCGAGGATGTCCTCGCAGCCGACAACGAGGTCCCCACGGTCACCCTCGTGGCGCGACCGGGCCTGATGAGCGTCGACGAGCTGGCAGATGAGGCCGAGGATATTCTCGACACCCGCGTCGCCCTCGGAGCCGTCTCCCCGCGCGCTGTCCTGCTGGAGTCGGGCGACCCCGCACGTTTGCCCTCCATCCGCGACGGGCGCTCGGGCGCCCAGGATGAGGGCTCCCAGCTGGCCGCCCTCATCGCCGCCCATGCACCCCTGGACGGGGGAGAGGACGCGCGCTGGCTCGACATGTGCGCGGGCCCGGGCGGTAAGGCCGCGATGCTCGCCGGCCTGGCCGCCGAGTGCGGGGCGCGCGTGACCGCCAACGAGGTGCACCCGCATCGCGCGCGTCTCATCGAGCGCACGACCCGCCAATACGACTCCATCGAGGTCGTCAGCGGCGACGGGCGCACCTTTGGCGGGGGAGGCACCGCGTGGCCCCTGGCATCCTTCGACCGTGTTGTCGTCGACGCCCCTTGCTCGGGTATGGGCTCGATGCGCAGGCGCCCCGAGTCGCGTTGGAACCGTACACCCGGCGACGTCGAGGAGCTCACCGCGTTGCAGGCGCAGCTGCTGGATCGGGCGGTTGCGCTGACCCGCCCCGGCGGTGTCCTGACCTATATCACCTGTTCCCCGCACGCGGCCGAGACACGCGACCAGGTGCGACGCCTCCTGGACATAGGCGAGGTGGAGCTTCTTGACACCGTTGCCCTGGCCGACGAGTGCGCGCCCTTCCCACTGGAGATTCCCGACACCGCGGGGCGTCTGACAGGGACGCAGGGACGCACGCTACAGCTGTGGGACCACCGCGTGGGCACCGATCTTATGTTTGTGGCGTGCCTGCGCAAGCGTTAGCATATCCGTTATGAACGCCACAATTAGCCCGTCGATCCTGAACTGCGACATCGCTGACCTGCGCGGAGAGCTCACCAAGATTGCCGGCGCCGACGTCGCCCACGTCGATGTCATGGACAACCATTTCGTCCCCAACCTGTCGTGGGGCCTGCCCGTCGCCGAGGCCGTCGTCAAGTCGGGCATTCTGCCCGTGGACGCCCACCTCATGATCGAGGACCCGGACCGCTGGGCGCCGCAGTACGCGGAGGTGGGCTGTCACTCGGTGACCTTCCACGCCGAGGCCGCGGCCGCGCCGCTGCGCCTGGCGCGCGAGCTGCATCGCCTGGGTGCGCGCGCGGGCCTGGCACTCAAGCCCGCGACGGACATCGCTCCCTTCGTTGACATCCTCAACGAGTTCGACATGATCCTCATTATGACGGTCGAGCCGGGCTTTGGAGGCCAGTCCTTCATCGAGCAGATGATCCCCAAGATCGAGCGTACGCGCGGCGCCATCAACGCCGCGGGACTCGAGGTGTCGATTCAGGTCGACGGCGGTATTTCTCGCTCGACCATCGAGCGCGCTGCAATGGCTGGCGCCGACAACTTCGTGGCGGGCTCGGCCGTCTTCCGCGCCGAAGACGCCCACCGCGAAGTCGAGATCTTGCGCGAGCTTGCCAACGCGCACACGCACTGAGCGCACAGCGCTACACGCGAGCGGGACGAGGCCACTGCCTCGTCCCGTTCTTAATCTGAGAACACGTGTCGCACCCACAGAGCCCACGTGGCACAATGGGCGGCGAGTACTCCGGGGTCGGTGAAAGTCCGAACCG
>ERZ1674088.197-NODE-198-length-9520-cov-6.376651_pt1 | contig 9520 bp, 7 predicted proteins | sample MGYA00581117_ERZ1674088 | MGnify/ENA primary metagenome ERZ1674088 (study PRJEB41354, sample SAMEA4873335) | human saliva metagenome | biome: human-associated habitat [ENVO:00009003]; feature: mouth environment [ENVO:08000002]; material: saliva material... | reverse complement strand
GGTGATGCAGGGGAATTGGAATACAAATTCTCTTACAAGAACGATAACGAAAATGCTCCTTATCGTGTATTGCGTAAAGCGGCAGACAATAAGAAGAAGCTCTTCTTTGAACAAACTTACCCAGACAACACTAAAGTTCATTTTGAAGGTCAAGTATCTGTTAAGCTTGGCGGTGGCGGTGTCAATGCCGTTATCGAGTTCACCCTTAAAATTGCTTTGCAGTCAGAGTTGGAATTTGTAGACGGAATTGGAGGTTAATTAAATGGCGTTAAAATACACAACTTGGAAAGTTACTGACGAAAAAGAGTTGAAGCTGCGTTTGACATCTCATCAGGCTACAACTGTGGAAGAAAAAATCGGCATGAATTTACTGAAGATTTTCATGCCCAAGGCTGGCGAAGAGTTCACTTTGCCACCTTTGAAAGTTATGCTGTTGTTAGTTCATGGAGCCTTGCAGCAGTATGAACATGGGTATTCCTTTGAAGATGTCTATGATCTGTACGATGAATACGTGGATAATGGTGGAGACCAAACAACCTTCATGACAGAGGTTTTGATGCCTCTCTTTGAAGTATCGGGTTTTACTCCACGAGGAAGCAAGGCCAAGAAAACTTCCAAGAAGAAAATGACAGTAGTCGAGTAATCTTAACGGTAACGCAGATTATTGAGAGGCTTTACCCAATGTTTTTGGACATCGGAGGTAAGCCTCTTGATTTTTGGGATTTGACGGTGCTTGAAATCAGAGAAATGATTGAAAGTTACAACCGCGTCAAAAAACAAGAGCGTAAAGAGAAGATTATTGACTCTTATAGACTTTCGCAGATGATTTCCAACCACGTTTCCTTATTGTTATCCAAGGATGCCAAAGTTTTTGAGTTTTGGGAGTATGCGCCTGAATTGTTTGTAGAAGAACAGCAAGCAGTAGAACAGGAGCGACAAAGACAAGCGCTTTTGTTGCATAAAGAACGGATGCGTGATTTTGCAGAAAGACATAATCGAAAAAGGAAGGAGGAAGTGAATGGCAACTCTTGATGAATTGAAAGTCATGATTGACGCTGAGATAGCGCCTTTCAGGAAGAAGATGAAAGAAGTCGAGAATCAGGTCAAAGGAACATCTGACCAAGTGAAGAATGCCACTGCCAAAGTTCGTGAACAGTCGAACTCTATTGGTAGTTCGTTTGGCAAGCTAGCTAAGTTCGCTGGTTTTGCAATCCTTGGTAAGAAATTGCTTGATGTTGGGATGTATTCAGCGCAGACAGCTCTTGAAGTATCAGCGTCTATGAACCAAATCAAGCGCCAGATGGGCGAGAGTTCGCAATCTTTCTTAAAATGGGTTAACGATAACGCCAACGCTATGAATATGGGTGTGGGTGAGGCGACCAACTATGGTGCAGTCTACTCAAACCTATTTTCTGGATTCATCAAAGATACTAATAAGTTAAGCGCCTATACTGCTAAGATGCTGCAGACATCGGCAGTTGTTGCTGAAGGTTCAGGGCGTAGCATTACAGACGTTATGGAGCGGATTCGCTCTGGTTTACTAGGTAACACCGAAGCGATAGACTTTTGTCGCACCGCTTAGAAATAGGCGGATTAAGAACTTACCAAAATCGGTAGAACTCTAAATTTTAATTTACAACTTCGGTATAAATGTGATATAATATACTTAGTTAAAAAGAGGTGATATTATGGGCATTATATACGAAATTAAATGTACCAAAACAGGAAGAAGTTATTTTGGTCAATCCAAGAATATAAAAAGACGATTCGATGACCACAAATATAAACTTCGTCATAACCAGCATTATTCAGAAGAAATGCAAGATGATTTTAATTTGTTTGGAGAAGCAGAGTTTCAATTTTCTATTTTAGAAGAAGTATCTGATAACATATTAGACGAAAGAGAAAGTTATTGGATATCATTATCTGACAATGCGTATAATATTGAAAGTGGTGGAGTTAGGGATAAACAACTTGCCGAAAGCACCAAAGAGAAATTAAGTGCTAAAGCAAAAGTGAGATATAAGACTCACGCAAAATATCTTAATAACCCAACAGCCATTAAAAAACGGTCAATATCAAATACAGGTAAAAAACGAGATGATGATTTTAGAAAGAAAATGAGCGATATCGCCAAAAAAAGAACAGGTTCTAAAAACTCATTCTTTGGTAAAAAACACTCTGAAGAAACAAAACGAAAAATCAGCGAAGCTAATAAAGGAAAATATGATGGTGGTAAGCCTAAAATTCCTATCGTAGCTATTCATCTTGAAACTGGAGAAATAAGGGAGTACGCTTCAAAAAGTGATGCTTCAAAAGATATTTTTCCAGCTAGATCTTTTATTGACAAAGTTTTGAATGGCGAAAAGAAACATTATAAAGGGTACACTTTTAAAGAATTAAAACATGACGATACCGAGGTAAACTAAGCAATTAAAAAGGCTTAGTCACCGTAGAGCATAGGGATTGAACCTGTGCTTTTTGTTTTGTCAAAAAGTATAGAATAAAATATCCCCACGAGTGGTAAGCACCTAAACAATTCGGTTGTAGGTGAAAATATATGCCGAACTTACAAGAAATTGTAAGAAGCATGGATAAAAAGCCATGCGATAACATTATTGAGAAGACCTAGGAATCAACGTCAATGTGGCTATGATTGAATCCACTGAAGCCTTTAAGAAGTTCGCAAACGGACAGAGCTGGCAACAGTTGGATTACCAAACCCAGCAACAAATCCGTCTAATGGCTATCCTGGAACAGGCTACAGCCAAGTATGGAGATACCTTATCCAACTCAGTCAACGGCAGTATCAGTCTGTTTAAGTCACTTATGAAAGATAGTGCATTGAACCTTGGTAACTCTATGTTACCGATTATCAATGCGATCATGCCTGTCTTGAACTCTTTTGCCATGGTATTGAAGAATGTGACGGCTAAACTCGCTGAGTTTATCGCTTTGATGTTTAACAAGAAAGCCACGGTAAAAGACGGCGCTGCAGGAGCAATCAGCAACGTAGGAAACGCCATGCAAGACGCTGCAGGAGGTGCAGATGATTTAGGAAACGCAATCGGAGACGCAGGAGACTCAGCAGGAGGACTTGCTGATAATCTTGGAGACTCAGCCAAAAACGCTAAGAAAGCTGCTAAAGAATTGCTTGGTCTAGCTGGATTTGATGAAATCACGCTTTTGAACAAGAAAGATGATTCTGGCGACGGAGGCTCTGGCGGTGGAGGCGGTGGCGGAGGCAAAGGTGGTAAAGGAAAGGGTGGCGGAGGCAGACCTTTCAAAGACATCTTACCAGAAGTCGAGTTGACCGACATGGGAAACCAATTCAAGAGCATTTTCGATGGTCTCGGGGATAAGCTGAAAGGGTTGTTTGACCTCTTTAAAAAAGGTTTTGATGCAGCGTTTAGACCAGAAGGTATTGAACGTATCAAAGCTGCTTTAGAACGAATCAAGAAAACTCTTGAGGAAATCGCTACTGATCCTAGGGTTGTGAATGCTTTTGACCGAATGGCTGGAAAAATCGCTTATGCTTTAGGGCAAGTGACAGGCTCAATAGTTACTATCGGCGTTGGTATTGGTGTACTCCTTACCGAAAGTATTGCAAATGGTCTTGGAAGACAAAAGGAGCGTATCATCAGGGCGCTAGTTGCTTTATTTGATAATATTGGTAACATTTCAGAGGCAGTAGGAAACATCGCTCAGGCCTTTTCTAGTGCTTTCTACGATGTCATTACTTCTACTGGTGCGGTTCGTATCGGTAGCGCTATTGTGTCAACTCTATTAAGTTTGACATCTACCATTGTTGAAGTCGGTAGTAAATTAGCAGGAAGTCTGTTTGAAGGTTTTGAAAAAGTCGTTGTGACGAGCGCTCCTAAAATTTCATCAATGCTTCAAAGTCTTTTGGACATTGTAGCTCCAATATTTGAAACTATCGAGAGTGTTGTTGGTAAGTTTGGCGATGGATTGAGTAGTGTCTACGATGAACATGTAGCTCCTGCAATTGACTCTATTGCTAATGCTTTTAACGGACTAATTGACATTATTCAAATACTTTGGGAAGGAAGTTGGAAGCCTTTTGCCGAGTTCTTGTCTAATACATTTGGTTTAAGTATTGAAGGCGTCGCTGATTTACTAGGCGGAGCGATTTTATCAGCGCTAAAAATACTGGCTGATACAATTAAACTTGTAGCTGATGGTTTTACTGATTTTTCTGATTGGTGTAAAGAAAATAAAGAGATTATCTCCACAATCGCTAGTGTGATTGGTACGCTTGCAACTGCATGGCAGGGGATTAAATTCTTGGCGTGGGCAGAACAAGCAGGAGGACTTGCAGGAGCGTTTGAAGCATTAAGTGGTAAAATTTCCTTTATCGTTAGTGGGATTAAAAACCTAGGACTAGCTTTGAAAGCTATGACATTTGATAAATTGGTCAGCTTCGGAGAAACCATATATTTAAATGCGTTATATGCGAAAGACTTTGTGGTCAATTCAGGTAAATTGATAGTTCAATTAGGAAAAACTGCTCTAGAACTTGGTAAATCAGCACTAGCTTGGGGGGTTCATGCAGCACAAATGGGGCTTGCAGCGGCAGCGGAAATAGCTCAATCAGTTGCAGCAGGAATTGCAGCAGCTGCAACATGGGCACTCAATGGGGCTATTGCAGTCTTGACTAGTCCGATAACCTTAGTTATTGCTGCTATTGCAGCTTTAATTGGTGTAGGTGTCTTACTCTACCAAAACTGGGATACTGTTGTTGAATTTGCTAAAACTGCATGGCAAGGATTATGTGATTTTATCAGTGGTATTTGTCAAGCAATTGGCGATTTTTTCAGCGGTCTATGGACGACACTACAAGAAATCTTTGAGCCGATAGGTCAATGGTTTAGTGAGAAGTTCCAGCAAGCATGGGACGCTATTGTAAATATCTTCTCTGGTATCGGAGATTGGTTCTCTGGTGTATTCCAAGGCGCATGGGATGCTATCGTTAATATCTTCACGCCAATTGGCTCATGGTTCGGTGAGAGATGGGCAGATGTGACTAGTGCTTTGGCCAATATTGGGGCGTGGTTTACTGACATGTTCCAAAAAGCATGGACAGGTCTAACCAATATCTTTAGCAAACTAGGTTCTTGGTTTGGCGAGAGATGGGCAGATGTGACTAATGCTTTGGCAGAAGTTAGCTCTTGGCTTGGAGAAAAATTCCAATCTGGTAGAGATAAAGTGAACTCAGCTTTTGAAAAAATTGGCTCTTGGTTTGGTGATAGATGGAACGACATACAAAGTGCCTTGAAAGAAATCCCAAACTGGTTCAAGAATTTGTTTAATGATGCGATGGAAAACGCTAAAAGCATCGTTAAAAGCGGCATTGATAAACTGAGAAGCTTCTTTAATTTTGATTGGAGTTTACCGAGAATCAAACTTCCTCACTTCAATATATCTGGTAGTTTTAGCTTGAATCCTCCTAGAATCCCGTCATTCTCTGTAGATTGGTATGCACGAGGCGGTGTATTCAACTCCCCTAGCATTATCGGGGTCGGAGAAGCTGGTCAAGAAGCGGTAATGCCTCTTGAACGGAATACAGGTTGGATTTCCATCTTGGCTCAGAAATTAGCCGAAAGAATGCCGGTTGACAATGTCCCTACGGGCTATTCATTGCCAGCTGGCGATATCGTTATTCAAATCGGCGGACACGAATTCGGACGTGTTGCTATCCAAGAAATCAATCGAGAACAAGAACGTGCAGGACAAGTCTTGCTTAACATCTAAAGGGGAGGTAAAATGGCACGCTTAATTATCAATGGGGTGGCTGTTAAGCCTCCTCAAAAATTTCAAGTCGGTATCCAAGACATCGACGGAGAAACGGGTCGCAATGCGAACGGAGACATGATGCGTGATCGTATCACGACCAAGCGCAAGTTAGACTGTGAATGGGGCATGCTGACTCAAGATGAAATGAGTCAGCTTTTAAACGCTGTTTCATCGGTCTTTTTTGAAGTTTCATATCCTGATCCAGTAAGAGGTCAAACAACAGGGACTTTCTATGTCGGTGATAGGACAGCGCCAAGTTATTCGTTTACTGATAAATTCAAGCCGTGGTCGGGCGCTAAGTTTAATCTGGTAGAAAGGTAGGTAGAACATGGATATATTCAGACGAAAGAAATTTGATGAAGCTATGTTTGCTAAGAACCGTACTCTTGCTATCAGAGTCGGCAATTACCAATCTAGTGACATCAAAGAAGCTAGCTTTGATTATGGCTATATTAAGGGCGATACATACAAGCCGGGCGGAACATGTGCAGGTAGCGGTAAAATCACGTTCACAAGAATCATCACTACTTTCAATAAATTAGATAAGATTTACCCTGAAATCGGCCTTTTGGTAGACGGAACCTACGAATGGGTCAAAATGGGTGAATACTTCATCAACGACATTGAGATTGACCGAAATCGTAAAACGACCAAGCTTGACCTTATGGATGGAATGTTCAAGCTTAATCGAGAACATGTAACCGACTTGACTTATCCAGCTGAAATCAGGCACGTCATCAAAGAAATTTGTCTAAAAACAGGTATCACATTAGCAAATGAATACATGGATATTACATCCATGTATTACAGAATTGAGCAGATTCCCAAAAATAAAAAAATGACATTCAGAGATATTTTGAGTCTAGCTACTCAAATGCTCGGGATGTCATGTTTTTTTAATCGAGAAGGAAAACTTGAAATCAAGGAATTGACTGACTCAGGTATCACAATTACAGCAGATAGCTACTTCATGCACGGTTTGACCAAGAGTGAAATTGAGTATCAGATTGCAGGGATAAGTTGTAAGAAAGACAAAGAGACTCTTACAGTCGGAATGCGTACTGGTCGCTCGTTAGAATTGGATAATTTGTTCATGTCTCAAACGGTTTTAGATAACCTTTACCACAAGATTAAGAGTATCCGCTATTATCCGTTCAATTTGAATTACCAGGGCCATCTCTTGCTTAACGTGGGTGAGTGGGTAACCATCAAGACAAATACCGGCGAGACTTTTAAATCACCAGTATTGAGCCAATCATTCATATTTAAGGGCGGTTTGCGTGGTCGTATTAGTGCAGACAGTAAAGCTGGCAATGATGCGCAGTATTCATATGCGGGAACCATCACGAAGAGGATTGTACAATTCAACGAATTTGAAAAACAAATCCAAAACCAAATCGAAGAAGCAGATAAAGGTTTTGACCAAAAGGTCTCAAAAATCAAAAAAGATTTTAATGATCAATTCGAACTCATCAAAGCAAGAGCCGAAGAAGTCAAACGTCAAATCTCAAGCGAAATCGACAAGAAGTTCCAGTCGTTCGATAATGCTTCAATTCAAGAAGCTAAGCGCAAGGCCGAAGAGGCCCTACGAAGTGCTGGTGCAAGCAGTTCACTAGCTCAGGAAGCGAAAAGAATTAGTGAGCGAGCAAGAGCAGATATTACTAATCTGCAGACCTCTTCTCAAAATGCTCTCAGCCAGATTGAAAGTTTTAAAAATCAGTATGGTACGAAGCTGAATGAAGTTAAGAGCACCGCAGACGGTATCTTGACCAAGCTTGGTACGATTGAAACGTATGTCGATAAAGACGGTCAGCGACAAGAGAGATTGCAGCGTTATGCTCGAGACGAGAGCGCTCGTCAAGTCAGCGCAGTCCGTGAGCAGATATCCAGAGATTATGTTGGTAAATCAGCTTATCAAGAAGATGTGAGAGGTCTTGAACGTCGCTTTAGTGCGATAAGCACGCAGACGAACAATGATATTGCTTCGAAGATTGCTCAATATAAGCAGACAGTTGATGGCCGGTTCGCAAGTATCACATCTCAGATAGCTGGCAAGGCTAACCAAGTCGATTTCCAGCGTGTCAAGGAAACTAGTCAGCTATACGAGCGTATCATTGGTAGAAATGAAAACGACATCTCTAACAAGGTTGCTCGCATAGCTATGACCAATCAGCTGTTCCAGGTTGAGGTGTCTAAGAATGAAGGTCTGAAAACCGTTCAAAGACAGTTGGCTGGGTCGTGGGCTGTTCAGAACATCAACTCAGCTGGAGATATAATCTCTGGTATCAATCTTGGAGCAAATGGGCACAATCGTATTACTGGTAAGTTGACCCATATAACTGGTGAGACTCTGATTGACAAGGCAGTTATCAAGTCGGCTATGGTTGATAAGTTGACTACAGGTAATTTTGAAGCTGGTTCAGTGACTACTGTCGTTTTAGATGCTGAAGCTGTTACTGCTGATAAGGTGAGAATGGACCAAGCATTTGCGAATAAGCTTGTAGCAAGTAACATCTTCACAGATGCGCTTGCTGCTAAAGAGGCCTTTATTAACAAGCTTCGGTCAGTTGTAGTGTCTGCGACCTTGCTTGAGGGTTATAAGGGTCGAATCGGAGGATTCCAAATTGGTACGCACGATAAGGATCCTTCTGCTTACTGGTTGACTGGGATGAATCAATTCGCTGTTGGAATGAGTAATGGTTCTGGACGATGGAATCAAACAGCTCTTTGGGTCAATTGGGGAAATAATTGGGAGAGTCCAAGCAATACAGCTTGGTTTGTAAAACACACAGGTCAAATGTACTGCTATAATCGTGCCGAATTTTGGAATACGCCAATTATTCATGGCGACTTGGAAGTCACGGGTAACATCTATTACATCACTGACCGAAAAACAGGAAGGGGTGGTTACTGGATTCACTCGCCTAAATATTCACGTCTTGAGCCTTCGAATAACTATCTTTATCTCTATTACAGCGGTTCAGGATACGACTGGATTACCATGAATAAAGAAATCTCAGACCGTCGTTACAAGCATAATATCGAAGCTAGTACAGTCTCTGGTCTTGATGTTATCAACAGCTTGAAAACGTACAGTTATCGCAAAGAGTATGACGGTAAAACCACAGATATCTCATGCGGTATCATGGCGCAGGATGTCCAGAAGTATATTCCAGAAGCTTTTTACGAAAATCCGGACGGTGCCTACTCTTATCGAACATTCGAACTCGTGCCTTATTTAATTAAAGCCATTCAAGAACTTAATCAGAAATTGGAGAAAACAGCATGAATGAAGCAATCAATCAGCTAGTGTTGCAATCACTAGCCACTAAACTAGCCAAAAGTGAATTGGAATCGGCTCAAAATGAGGCGTTTTATCAACTCGCAACAAGCGAATTAAAAGCAATGAACGAGGTGCTGGAATACGACCCAGCACTCAAAGAACTTTTTGAAGAAACTAAAGCAAAAATGCAAAAAGGAGAATAGAACATGACACAAACTTACGAATTAGCAAATAACCCTTATTTCCGTCAACCAGAGAACGTCACAATCGTGACAATCAAGAAAGAACATGGCCAACGCTATAGCTATGAGCAAGCAGGTTTGGCTGGCGACCGTACGCATGAAAGTCAGGAGGTGCTTATCCAGGCAGTTTTGGATGTTATTAAGGCGGAACTTGACCCAGCGAGCGCTATCGTTAAAACTC
>ERZ1674088.196-NODE-197-length-9520-cov-7.347279_pt1 | contig 9520 bp, 5 predicted proteins | sample MGYA00581117_ERZ1674088 | MGnify/ENA primary metagenome ERZ1674088 (study PRJEB41354, sample SAMEA4873335) | human saliva metagenome | biome: human-associated habitat [ENVO:00009003]; feature: mouth environment [ENVO:08000002]; material: saliva material... | reverse complement strand
GACAGCAGAGATAAAAGACAGCACGAAAATAATTCCGGAAAAGATAATCAGGAAAATACGCATATTATTTGCCCTCCGTAGCGGTTTGCTCTTCCGCGTCTTCCTTCTCGGGAATGGTGATACCCACGGTGACGTAATCCTTCACCGACCACCCAGTTGACACCATCGATACCGCGAAAAGTAGCGCGGGTAGCCACTCTGAACGGTTCAGTGTGTTGATCATGTACACCAACGAGATGCAGCAAGACATTCCCACCATGCCGATGCACACGACACGCAGGGTCCGGTACCCCTCAGACCCCTCCTCAAAATGCGGGTGGTGCAAGTAGAAAAGACCATTGCACACGAGGTATAGGAACCACGGGGTAAGGAGGAGCGTCAACGCCAGGGCAAGTGAATCGTAGCTTGTAGCGGAGAGACTAATCAGGGGAACCACAAGGCACAGAACCGCAAAAATAGCCGCCGTCACAACACCCATACGGGTTGAGCGCCTATCCAGCTGTTCCATGCGTTGCAGGTCAGGGGCGCCGTCCTTGGGGTCGGTGCGTGTGACTAGGGCAAGGACGATGGGCGACCCGGCAGCTATATACCAGGAGGCGAAGTTTGTTTCCGGGGTCCACGGAGTCGTATCCCCCTGGAGTACACCGAAAGCTGTAAGAACCGTCAGTACAATCAAGCCCACCGCGCTGAAGGAGAAAACAAAGATAAAGAAGCGGTGGAAAGGGCCACCGTTTGCTTTGCCTGCAATGCTTTCATCATGTGCCATGTCTAGAGCTAAGAGGGTCACAGGCCCCCCAACGAAGAATATCGCGCCCCACGGCCAGTGTTCGACCATACCCAGCAATAAAGATGCGAGAGCCAAGAAAATAAAACTGAACCACATGAAGAGAAGTCTGGGGTCGGTGATGGCATTGATAAATGCGTTCATGCTATTTCCCTTTCAACTATTTGGACTCTGCCACAGCGCGGTCGAGGATGCGCTGCGGGTGCTCCGGGATCGGCAGGTATCCTTCCCTACCGACAAGCGAGCCAATCTCATACTTGCGGGCATAGCAGAGAATCTTGATAAGGGTATCCATCTCCTCATAGTCACCAAACTCTACGAAGAGCTCCGGCACATATTTAGGAGGCCAAACACCGTAACGCTCACGGAAGAGAATCATGTGGTAGATGTAGGTGGCGTCAAAGAAGACCGGGCTAAAAGCCAGGCGACGCTTACCCATCTGACTGCTACTAATCACGAAGTAACCGCCTTTACCATTAGCTTGCATATGGATTCTCGTGATGCTGCTGTAGTCAAACTCGCGGGTCTTGAATCGCCAGTTCCGCCATTTCACGGAGGTCTCATTCTGCTGGATGTAAAAGGAATGCGCATGTAAAACCAAATACCAAGCGGGGGACCCAAGGATATTCATCATAAGAAAGAAGACTATTAAAGATTCAACATCCTCTGAAATCACAAAAGGCGTAACAATGCACATCAGAAACGTCAGTACATCTACATATACAAGAACCAGAAGAGGATTCTTCTGCCGCTGTCCCAGAGGAATATAGCCTTTGGGGCGGTTGAGTCCTATGGAGCCGTTGGTGACGGTTTCGGCAAGAAATTTTCTGAACATTCGCTGTCCTAGTGTGGTGGTTGGTTACATGTAGACGTCGGCAAGGCCAGTAACCTTCCCCAAATTTTCAAAGTAGCGCATCGTCTTCCCGGCACAATCCAAAAGGTTCACCTGAGCTACGTCATCCGGGTTGTCCATGTCAGGCCAACGCTCGTTCTCAATCCTGAACCGTACAATCGCCAGGAGCCGGTAATTTTTATGAGGCAACGGGCTAAACAGGGCAATCTGGGTGCCTGACTTGGCGTAGAACCCCACCGTATCTTCGTCTTCATATTTTGCTGCTTTGTAGAACACGACGCGGTTGATCGCATTGAAAGGGTAACGGGTCGGGTTGGAGAACCAAATGCGTTGCTCGATGCCGTCGGCGGAGGTCTTCACGTAGGCAACATGCACATACCGTAGACAGCCGACCATTAGCGCTGATAACAACAGGGCTGCTATTTCAACCCATACATTTACCGGCCCAGTGTCATAAATTTCGGTTACGTACGCAAGACCCGGAAAAACTGGAGTCAACACTGTAATGAGAGCTTCAAACCGCGTAACCCGTCGAATATAAATACCCTCACGTTGCCGTTGCTTATCTTTCCAACGCTGCACCTCATAATTGATGAGGACATAAATTGTCGCAACTGTTGTGAACGCAGCGAAGATACCCCAGAAGACAGTGAGGAAAGTACGCATGGTGGGTTCTCGTTTCGTGTGGTTGGTGAATAGGAAGAGCACGTACCCCACCCAAACTAGGCGGCGGCGCCTCCAGAAGATACGGTTGAGGGGCGCTCGCAGGCACGGCGGCTACCGCACGCACGAACGCCCCCATCTATCGCATCATCGGTTACTAGACCAGACGGTCGGTCTACTTGTCGTCGTCTACAGGGTAGAGCCAGCCGCCGTATGCGCAGTAGCGCTTACCGTCCTTCTCGGTGTAGTAGGCGCCCACAAATTCCTTGCTCTCGCACTTCTGGATTGCTTCCTGGGCTCGTTGCTTAAGCCTTGCATCCCTCTCAGCGCGCACATTGTTACCCAGAACGAAGGTGACCATCGCAACCGCGACCAGCACGAGCGAAATGATAGCCATGACCTTGCCCTTGCCGGTGCCGCGCTTGACCATGACCAGGGCAATAACCGCGAAGATAACGGTCGGGATTGCGGTAAATGCGCCCAGGATAATGAAGCCGGTCAGGGCGGAAATAATACCCAAGACCAGTGCGGTTACTGCCGCCCACTTCTTCTTTTTCGGAGCCTCGACGGGTGCGCCGTGTGCAGGCTGTGCGGCGGGTGCCTGCTGGGTGAACTGCGGCTGCTGCGGTACAGCCGGCTGCGGGGTGTTTTCAGACATGAAAGTCCTCATTTCGTATGTGGTTGGTGAATCTATCGATAGGGTGCCACCCAGAGTGGGCTGGCATTTCCTAAGGATACCGTAGCGGGAGAAAACCCTTGATGAGAGTAGATGGATGTATATGCACGCACTGCTGTGCAATGTCTACTATGAGAAATTTTTCTCACAACAGGGTGCAGAGGGTGCGCTTTGCCGCGAAATAGTGTAATGTTCGAAGTGGTGCAAAGCACTAACGGTGCGTATTTGATATTCGCGTATCTAATGCACATCTTCCGGCAACTCAACGACGAAAGAGGAACATCGTGTCCGATCGCGTACTCTCATCGCAGGCAGCCAAGGATGCCATTACTGCTCTCCAGAACATCATCAATGGCGGTCTGCAGAACGAAATCAACAACCTCAACCAGCAGGGTAACCAGCTGAAGGACCCCAACAACTGGGACGGCCCCCTGGCTGAGCGTTTCCGCAATGACACCTGGCCCAGCGTAGAAAACACCCTGCGTAACCTGACTCAGGAACTGACCGACCTGCGCGAGCAGCTCAACCAGATTTCTACCGATATCTTCCAGGCAGGTGGCGGCTCCTAAGCCTTCCCTGGTAAACGCCGTTTACCGCCCCGCCCCCCGGCTACGGGGCGGTGAGCGGTAGGCGGCGTTTTCTGCTAATTGGCTTGAGTACACGTTATTCCCAGGCATGGCAGCATGCCTGCTTAGACTTGTTTAATCACCACACTTCCGTACTAACCACACCGAAAGACAACAGAGCATGAATCTGAATACTGAAGAAGTCAAGTACGATGATGCTACGTCGGATGCCCTTGCTGGTGCTTGTCGCACCGTTGCGCAGAATATTGACAGTGCACTACCCCCTCTTAAGAACTCGCTGACGACTGCTTTGGAGGACTTCGTAGGTCACTACGCCGATATTGCGGCGGCAAATATTGATACCACCATTAGCGATGGTCGTGATATCGCCAATGTCTTCCGCCAGCTGGCTGATGTGGTGGACCGTCTTAAAGAGGCCGCCCAAAAAGAAAAACGAAACCGTGAACTCATGCGTGAGTACGAGAAGAAATATGACGATAACTGGGGCGGTTTCCGCAAGTGGTGGGATAGTATTTTTGGAGAAGGGGCCCCGAGTCCCGAGTCGTACATTCCGGATACTACGATTGACACCACTTCCCCAGGCCAGCGTGAGAGCACTGGGACTCGTTCGGGGGGCATGACTGTTTCTTCGGCGCGCCCTTCGACCGTGCGTGCTCTCTCTAATACTTTGGCAAACCTTGGTACTAGCTTTGATGCTGAGCCGGGTAAGCTCCGCAGTCTTGCTTCTGAGTTTGCGGCTAAGTGCCAGTGGGGAACCATTGATGCTGAAAATCTTATTAGCACGTTTGAAGCGTGGAATAAGTCGAACGCTAATGATAAGACTTGGCTGGGTATCGTAGCCGATACCTTTGAGCAGTACGGTAGCTCGGGTCAGATTATTACCGTTGCCAATTCGACTCTGGAAGGTGCAATCAGCGCAGCTGGTGTTAGCACTGAGCGTCATGAGTTGAAAGTTCCGGCGCCTGCTGTTGTGGGTAAGCCTACTACCAGTGGTTACGTGAATGACCCCGTGAACGTTGCGACCGGTAACTTCATTGAAGAAGAGACCGACATGGCGTTCTCCGGCGTGGTTTCTGCTTGCTCTGTAACTCGCATGTACAACAGCGTGGCTGTCTTCGGTCAGCACGCTGTATCCGGTGTATTCGGCGCGGGCTGGTCCTCGAATATTGAGAGCCGCGTGCAGCTGAACGATGAGAATGCTGTCTGGACGATGGCTGACGGCCGCGAGGTTACCTTCGACCGAATGGCTCGCGAGGACGGAACCCATGGTTACGCTCGTGCCCTGCGTGAGGCGTGGTGGCTTGAAGAGCTGCCCCTTACCCAGCTGATGGGTGAAGAGGGCTCTATTGCAGACCCCTCCCTGCGTTATATTTTGCACACTACGGGCTATGACGCCTCGTCCCTGCTGCGTATCTCTGACAACTCTGGAACCCAGCACATCTTTAGCCTCACCGGTGTTTACCTGGGCATGAGTGCTGGAGCAGGTACTGCTGTCGCGTACCTGCGCGATGAAGAGGGTCGTGTTGGCGCTATCGTGCATCAGCGTGGTGCACGTATCAACGTGGAGTACACCGAAGGCGGCCTTGTCGGCGCTATCCATTCTTCACGTGGCCAGTCTGTGCGTTACGAGTACGTCACCCTTGACGGCCGTACCCACCTGTGCGCTGTGCACGGTGACGCCGGTACCCGCCGTTATGAACATGACGCTGCCGGTCTGATTCACCGCGTGGTGGCTAGCACCGGCACTGTTGAGGTGACCAACTACTACGACCCTGCCGGTCGTATTACCGAGCAGGACACCGAATACGGTCGTCGTGTTCGCTACCGCTACCTGCCGAACGGCATTACTGACGTTTCGAACGAAGACGCCTCCTACACGAACCTGTGGGTTAGTGACCAGTACGCACGCCTGACCGCTATTGTTGACGCGGAAGGCGGGCGTGCTAGCTATGCCTACGATGACTTTGGCAACCGTGTGAGTGTGGTAGACCGCGATGGTTCTCGCATGACCCGCTACAGCGATGAGCGCGGCCGTATTATTCGTGAGGTCACCGATGAGGGCGCTGAAACCCTCTTTGCTTATGACGAGCAAGACCGCGTAGTCTCCGTGGCAATGAGCGCTATTGAGACGGATCCGCGCGCTCGCCGTGCCGCCCGTCTGGCTCGTCGTGCCCGCCTGGAGGCGGAGGCTCAGGGCAACACCCTCGATGAGGCTACTTCGGGGCAGGAGTCTGCCCAGAGCCCTGCCGTAAGCCCCATGACTACGGTGACTTACGAGTACGCCAACGATTTTGAGCGTAACCCTTCTTCCATGACCGACGGCAACGGTCATGTGACCCGTTTTGAGTGGGCTGACGGCCTGCTACAGCGTGTGGTGAGCCCTGAGGGTGTTACTGTCTCCTTGGAGTATGACGATTTTGGTCTGCTGACCGGTATTCGTAATGCTGAGCAGCAGCTGACCCGTTGTGAGTACTCTGCTGCGGGTCACCTGGTGAAGATTGTTTCTGCTCTTGGGCTGGAGACTGAGTTCACCTATGATTCTGCCGGTCACATGGTGTGCCGTCAGGACCCGGATGGTTCCCGCTGGCGTTTTGAGTACGCTGCTGGTGGTCGCCTGGTGGCTTCGGTGGACCCTGCGGGTGCTCGCACCGAGTATGAGTACGGTCCGAGCGGTGACATTGTTGCCGTGGTTGACCCGCTGGGTCGCCGCATGGAGCGTTCCTTTGATACGAACGGTAATATTGACCGCATTACCCTGCCGGGTGGCGCGCAGTTCAACTACGCCTACGATGGTTTGATGCGCCTGGTCCGCACCATTGACCCCGCCGGTGGTGTGTGGACTCGTGAGTACGATGCCGCAAGCACTCTGACCGCGTTGATTGACCCGACCGGTGTGAGTGTACGTACTTCTGTTGATTCCTCGCGCAAGACCTTCACCACCAATGATGGTGTTGACCGCGTGCGTATCTCGTGTGACCACCTGGGCCGCCCGGTGCGTAGCGAGGTTCTCCCCGAGGATTCTGGTCCGCAGGTTAGTGCAGATGCTGACGACCCGACTGTCTCCACGATGGTTTATGACGGCGCGGGTAACCCCGTGCAGGTTCTGGACGCTGAGGGCGGTCTGAGCCGCTACGAGTACAACGGCTCGAACCAGATGGTGCGCATGATTTCCCCCGCGGGTCGTGTGACCGAGTACAGCTATGATGCGTGCGGTCGACTGGCTGCAACCTATGAGGCTGCCGGTACTGCTGAGCAGTCTGTGACTCGTTACGAGTACGATGCTGATTCCCGTCTGATTCGCCAGGTGTACGGTGACGGTTCTGAGGCACGCGTTCGCTATGACGCGTGCGGTCGTGTGCTGTCCATTACCGGTTCTGGTGTGGCTTCTCCGGTGTTCTACACCTGGGATTCCTGTGGTCGCGTGAGGAGCATTCGCGATAACAAGTGGGGCACTCGTTCGTTCACCTATGACGCCGCTTCCCAGGTGGTTGCGGTGACTAATGGTGCCGGTGGCGTGACCCATTACCGCTATGACGAGGCGGGTAATGTTACCTCCGTGATGGACCCTGCCGGTCGCATTACCAGCTACGAGTATGACCTGATGGGCAATGTTCTGGCGGTAACCAATCCGCTGGGTGTGCGTACTACCTCTACCTATGATGCTGCCGGTCGTCTGCTGACCAGCACTGACGGTAATGGTGCTGTACATTCCTTCGGTTATGACCGTGACGGTGTTCCCTGTTCTCATTCGGTGAATGGCTCTCTGTTGTACCGTATGGAGCGTGATTCTGCGCGCCGTACGATGACGACTTATGATTACGCGGGCGTTGATGCGTTTGGTGCTCCCGTGGTGACCGTTGAGTCGTATGACCGTTTGGGTCGTCTGGTTCGTCAGCGCCGTGAGTTTGGTGCTCAGATTCCGGAGTCTTTCCGTACCGCGTACATGGATGAGACTGGCGGCTATGAGCTGTCCTACGCTTACGATGCTGATGGTCTGCGCACTGAGTTTGTGCATCCCCTGGGTTCGAGCGCTTACGCGTATGATGCTGCTGGCCGCATGGTCAAGCAGACTGACATCACCGCGTACCGCCTGGATGGAACCGCCGTTACCTCTGAGTCTCGTGTGGAGTCTTCCTTCGAGTACAACGCGGTAGATGCGCTGGTGCGTGCGCAGGTGTCTGACCTGGCGGGTACTTGGGTTCGCGAGTTTGGTTACCGTGGCGCGCACATGACCTCTGTGACCGAGCAGCCCGCTGAGGCAGACTCGGCTGTGGCAGACTCTTCTGAGGCTCTGCACACTGAGATTATTCGTGATGATTTGGGTCGTATTAGCGGCGTGGATTCGCCTGCTGGTCTGGTCATGTACACCTACACTGACGCGCAGATGCTCTCTTCTGCCGTTCGTGGCACGGAGACCCTACGCTGGATCTATGATGCCGCTGGTGCGCTGGTGCGTGTTGAGTACTTTGATAGCGCTCAGCCTGAGAATGCTTGGGTGAAGGTGCTGGTCACTGATGAGGGTGCCCGTGTTCGTGCAGTATGCCTCTACAGTGTGCAGGATGAGGCGAAGACCGACTCCCAGTCGGCTGAGTTTGCCTCTGCTGTTGAGGATGCTCAGGCGTGGCTTCCGCAGTGCCCGGAGTCTGTAGAGCTTGAGGGCGTCACTTTGGTGCCGGTCTCGACGAGCGTGTTCTCCTATGACGGTAATGATTCGCGTCTTCTGCAGGTTTCTTCGGATGGTTCCGGCTCGTCGCTGAACTATGGTGCGGCTGGGTTTGTGAGCTCGGTGGCGTCGTGGGGTTCTGCTGAGGATTCGGCTGTGTCCTTCTCCCTGCTGTGTGCTTCTACTGATGGCCGTGTACTTGCTGCCGGTGGTGCGCCTGCTGCGGTACCCGAGTTTGGTGTGCCCTCAACCGGTGCTGGTGTTGGTTCTGTGGCTGGTTTTGATGCTTCGGTGATGCACCCGCTGGTGTGGGATGAGAATTCGTTCGTTCCGCGTGTGCTGGGCATGGGCGGTTCGTCGTTGCCTTCTGTGGGTTCGTTGGTTCCTGGTGCTGGTTCTGGTGCCGGTCTGTTGGACCCGTACGGTTGGGCTTCTTTGGGTGTTGTTGCGCCTGCTGTGCCGTCTGCTCAGGGTGCTTCTGCTACTGGTGGTGTGCCTGTGTTGCCGGATTCGCTGGTTGGTGTGTCTGCGGCTTCGGGTGTGGTGCTGGGTTCTTCTGGTTTTGAGGTGTTGGGTGCCCGTGTGGTGGATTCGCGTGTGGCTCGTTTTACTGCGCCTGATCCTTTGGCTGCGCCTGTGGGTGCTGGTTGGGGTGCTGATCCGTTCTCGCTGGTGGGTGGTAACCCGGTTTCTTTGGTGGATCCGTGGGGTTTGTCGCCGGTATCGATTGAGGAGTTCGAGAAACAAAAGGCTGTTGCCGCCTCTGTAAGGAATGTCTTGGAGTACGTGGCTGGCGGTGCCATGGTCATTGCTGGCGCTGTGATTGGTGCTGTTGGTGCTGGTACTGGTCCCCTTGGTGGTGCTGTCCTTGGTGGTATTTCTGGTGCGCTTATGGGTGCCGGTATGTCGGTGCTCGAGCAGAAAGTTAAGGGTGAACGAGTAGATTGGTCCAAGGCAGGTCAAGAAGCCGTGAAGGGAGGTATTACCGGTGCTGTGACTGGTGCTCTTACTGGTGGTTTGGGTAATTTGAAAAAAGTAGCTGATGCTGCATCAAAGATGACGAAGGTGGAGAAGGCAGCTGAAGCTGCTAAGGCTACTAGGCTTGCTCAAAAAGCGGCGGAAGCGGGTGCTCTTGCGTCGAAATGGCATAAGGTAAAGACTGCTGTAGCTACGCAGGGCAGGAATATTGGTGCTTTTATGAAGGAATCAAAGATTGCAGAGGACATGGTAAAAGATACGCTGTCCGGCGGTGTTAATAACGTGACGGCATATTACCAGGATGATACTGTGAAGG
>ERZ1674088.186-NODE-186-length-9821-cov-22.004096_pt1 | contig 9821 bp, 7 predicted proteins | sample MGYA00581117_ERZ1674088 | MGnify/ENA primary metagenome ERZ1674088 (study PRJEB41354, sample SAMEA4873335) | human saliva metagenome | biome: human-associated habitat [ENVO:00009003]; feature: mouth environment [ENVO:08000002]; material: saliva material... | reverse complement strand
TAGTCCAAACTTATCTGCCACTCGTCCACAACTTTTATCCCTACGCGGAGCAACAACCTAATAGAGGTCACTTCACAAAGCTATATAGCTTTCTTCGCCATCCTATATAGGTCGCCATCGCGACCTATATAGCTTCGTCGTCGGACCAATATAGGTCAGCCCGCCGACCTATATAGGTTGATAGCTCTCCCTTATATTTTTCCCTATTTCTCAGCAAGGAAAGAGGTGCTATTGGGGGCTCTATAAATGGGTTTGTAAAGGAATTAAAGAACAGCGTGTCTGTGCCTTCTGAATGGGGAATGTACTTGTGATAAGGGCTCTCGGCCTACCCTTCGGGTGGTGGAGTCTTGCTTATGAGAGAAATAATATATTTGGGGTGAACGGATTGCGTGATCCTAATTGCAATCATTAATACCCCAAGCGTATGAAAAAGACGATACTGCGTGTGGCGATGAGTAGCCTCTTTCTTGGCTTCGTCACTCTGAGTGCAGCTTTCCTCTCCTCGTGTGATAAGGAGAAGGAGAGATCAGAACCGATATCTGGCTCTTTCCCCTCGAAGCACCCTGTCTCGGGCTTCTTCCGAATAATTAAGGCTGAGGCAACCCTTACCCCTGTGGAGAAAACCCCACAGAAAGATCGATCAGATTACCTCTGCTGGGAGATTGTCCCAGGCTCAGAGGTTCGCCATTCGATCATACGTGATAAGGAGAAGGTCTCGCAAATATATAAGGAGCGTAAGATGCGTGAGGATGTCACCTTCTACAGTGTGATTGGGCCGTTCAATACATTGGGTGTCTATGGACTGCAGGCCATGACGCTGAGCTTTACTCGTGACGCAGATCATGTGGTGACGGATCTCTCCTCGCAGGCACTACTCAGCTACGAGCACTTGTATAAGACGTACTATGAGCGTGAGCCACTCGCACCAGGTGCTGAGACTTTGTATTATAGGTTTTTAGCTCATGAAGTTGGGCCTAAGACTATTCGAGAAGAAGCGAGCCTGACAAGTCTTACTCCAAAGGATCTTTGGTGGACCTTCTGGGGGTACTACTTAAATTCCGAATTCACTCCTCGTGATGCCTCTGCCTACCTCTACCTGAAGAAGGATGCTGTCGACTTGACGGCGGGTAAGCTCGTCCTCACATTTGTCCGTGACGAAGGAAATCCTGTGAAGGTGGAGCTTCCCACAAAGTAGCCTCTTGCCTATCATAGATGCTCCCGACCAGTGCCTTCAGGAGGTACTGGGCGGGAGCGTCTGTATGAAGAAGTGTCAGGTGGGGGAGCTTATGTCGGTGATTTTTATTACCTTTGTAGCAAAGAGATGATCGAGAGAGGAGGCGACAGAGCTTCCTCTCTTTGCATTCATTCCCTATTATCCTACGAGACGCGTCATGATCGATAAGAGCTACATCGAGGGAATTGCTTCCCAGTACTGTGCCACCGAGCACCCCGATTATTATATTGTAGAAGTCGCTGTCCACCCTGGCAATCGTATTATCGTCGAGCTGGGTGCCCGTGGGGGCATCAGCATCGATGCATGCGTAGCCCTCTCGAAGCATATCGAGGGGCAGCTGGACCGTGAGACAGAGGACTTCGAGCTCGAGGTGGGCTCCGCAGGCCTCACCGCACCCTTCAAGGTCCTCCGTCAGTACACCGACGCTATCGGTGAGGAGGTCGAGGTGCTCCGTAAGGGGGGCATCAAGGAGAAGGGCGTCCTCTCTGACGCTACTGCCGAAGCGATCACCCTCACTGTCGTGCGCAAGGTGCGTCCCGAGGGTCAGAAGCGCAAGATCGAGGTCGAGGAAGCCCTCCCCATCCCGATGGATGAGGTGCTACAGACCAAGCGCGTCTTGAAGTTCTAAATCCTCACCCTATCCAAGTAGAAGAATAAACCTATATAATAGCCCCATGGCAAAGAAGAAAGAGACTACCAGCTTGATCGAAGCGCTCCTCGAGTATCAGGAGCTCAAGAGTATCGACCGCAATACGCTGATCGCGGTCATGGAGGATTCCCTCCGCAATGTCCTGTCGAAGATGTTTGGCTCGGACGATACCTTTGACGTCATCATCAACGTCGAGAAGAAGGGTGACTTCGAGATCTGGCGCACGCGTCACGTCGTCGCCGATGAGGACTTCGTCGATGAGGTGCGTGAGGTGCCCCTGAGCGAAGCCCAGCGCTTCGACTCAGAGATCTCCGTCGGCGAGGACTTCGTCGATGCAGTCGACTTCAACTCCTTCGGTCGCCGCGCAGTCATCAACCTGCGTCAGGCCCTGGCAAGCAAGATCCTCGAGCTGCAGAAGGAGCACTTCTACCACAGCTTCGTAGGCCGTGTGGGCGAGCTGATCTCCGCCGAAGTCTATCAGGTCTGGAAGCGCGAAGCCCTGCTCATCGACGATGAGGGCAACGAGCTCCTTATGCCCAAGACCGAGCAGATCCCTGGTGACTTCTTCCGCAAGGGTGAGACGGTACGCGCTGTCATCGAGCGTGTAGAGAACGAGAACAGCAATCCTAAGGTCATCCTTTCGCGTGTCAGCCCAGAGTTCCTCAAGCGTCTCTTGGAGCTCAACGTGCCCGAGATCGCCGATGGCCTGATCACGATCCGTGCCGCAGCCCGTATCCCTGGTGAGCGCGCTAAGATCGCCGTAGAGTCGTATGATGACCGCATCGACCCCGTAGGGGCTTGCGTCGGGGTCAACGGTTCGCGTATCCGCAGCATCGTCCGCGAGCTGAAGGGTGAGAACATCGACGTGACGACCTACACCACGAACCCCATGCTCTTCATCCAGCGCGCACTCAGCCCTGGGAAGGCCGTGGCTATCGCCCTCAGCGACGAGGACGAAGAAATCAAGCAGGCCGAGGTCTACATGCGCCCCGATCAGGTGCCCTTGGCTATCGGTAAAAACGCTGCCAACCTCAAGCTGGCTTCGCTCCTGACCGGCTACCGTATCGAGATCTTCCGTGACGAAGAGGGTGCTACGGGTGAGGAGGATATCTACCTCGACGAGTTCTCTGACGAGATCGACGAGCAGATGATCCAGGCCCTCAAGGAGGAAGGCTATACTACGGCTAAGTCCGTACTGCGTGAGGATCGTGCTACGCTCCTTGCGAAGACCGAGCTGGACGAAGACGTCCTCGACCGTATCCTCGAGGTCCTCAGCGCCGAGTTCTCCGAAGAAGAGCCCTACGAAGCTGACGAGCCCACCGCTGAGCTCGCCACCGAAGAGGGAGAAGAAGACTAATCCGTCCCGCCCGCCCGCTGCCCAGCTGTCGCTCCCTGTAGTGTAGATACCCATTAGCGAGAAGCCCGAGCAAGCCAGCAGCGAGCCCGTGAAGAGGCGGACATAAACCATTCAAAAGAGAAGATACATGCCAAAGGACATCAAGCTCTTTACCTTGGCCAAGGAACTCAACGTAGGGATTGGCTCATTCAAGGATTCGTTAGAGAAGAAAAACGTCTTAGACGTCAATACGATCACCCCCAACACTCGCGTACCCCGCGAGGTGGCCGAGCAGCTCATCGCTGAGCACGGCAAGGGCATGGGCAAGGCCGAGATCGCCGCGCTCCTCGACACCCTCAGTGGTGCCGCTGCTAAGCCTGCGCCTGCCAAGCCTGCTGCTAAGCCCGAGGCCCCAGCTGCTGAGCCCGCTCCCGCGAAGGTGAAGCACATCGAGACGGTCGTCCCCGAGGATCGCCGCCCCAGCCTCAATATCAAGGGCTCCATCGCCACGGAGAAGAAGGCTGAAGCTAAGCCCGCCGCCAAGGCAAAGGCCGAGCCTAAGCCCGCCCCCGCTCCTAAGGCCGAGGCCTCTGCACCAGCAGCTAAGCCCGAGACCAAGGTAGAGGTCAAGCCTGAACCCAAGCCCGAGCCTGCTCCTACACCTGCTCCTAAGGTCGAAGCTCCCGCCCCTAAGGCTGAGCCTAAGCCCGAACCGAAGCCAGCTCCTGCTCCCGATCCTGCCCCCGCAGCACCCGCAGCGAAGCCCGAGCCTAAGGCTGCTCCCGCAGCCGAGGAGCCCACGGTACGTGAGCCCGAGATCTATCGCCCTTCGACTCCAAGTGCAGGGATCAGCTTCAACGTAGTAGGTAAGATCGACCTCTCTTCGATCAACGATAATACGCGCCCCGCTAAGAAGTCCGCTGCCGACAAGGGGCGTAAGCGCACCCGTATCGGTAAGGGCCCCGTCGATGTCAAGGCCGAAGCCGCTAAGGTGACGGACAATGGCACGAAGAAGCCCGGGCAGCGCAATGGCAATGGTGGTAATGGTCGCTCCGCAGACCCCAACAACCGCGGTGGTCGTGGCAATGCTCAGCAGGGTGCTGCCGATCAGAAGACCGGTCGTAAGGCTAAGCGTCAGAGCCAGCAGCCTCAGAAGGCTGTCGTCACTGACGAAGATGTACAGCGCCAGGTCAAGGAGACGCTTGCTCGTCTGACGGGTAAGAACCAGCAGGGTGCGAAGTCCGCTAAGTACCGAAAGGACAAGCGTGACGCTGCTCGCTCTGCAGCTCTTGACGCTCAGGAGCGTAGCGAAGCCGAAAGCCGTACGCTGAAGCTCACTGAATTCGTGACGGTGAGTGACCTCGCGAGCCTCATGGACGTCCCCGTGACGCAGGTCATCGCTACCTGTATGAGCATCGGGCTGATGGTGTCTATCAACATGCGCCTCGACGCTGAGACCATCGAGATGGTCGCAGAAGAATTCGGCTACAAGACCGACTTCGTCAGCGCTGAGGTCGTCGAAGCCATCACGCAGGAAGAAGAGGTCGATGACGAAGCTGATCTCATCAGCCGTCCTCCTATCGTCACCGTCATGGGTCACGTCGACCACGGTAAGACGTCGCTCCTCGACCGCCTGCGCAATACCAACGTCATCGCTGGTGAAGCAGGGGGGATCACCCAGCATATCGGTGCCTACAGCATCCGCTTCAAGGGGGGTAAGCGCATTACCTTCCTTGATACGCCAGGTCACGAAGCCTTCACCGCTATGCGTGCTCGTGGTGCGAAGGTCACGGACATCGCTATCATCATCGTTGCCGCTGACGACGACGTGATGCCTCAGACGAAGGAGGCTATCAACCATGCCGCCGCCGCTGGTGTGCCCATGGTCTTCGCGATCAATAAGATCGATAAGCCCGCCGCTAACCCCGACCGTATCCGTGAGCAGCTCGCTGCCATGAACTACCTCGTCGAGGAATGGGGCGGTAAGTATCAGTGCCAGGAGATCTCCGCTAAGCAGGGCATCAACATCGATGAGCTGCTGGAGAAGGTCCTCCTCGAAGCTGAGCTTCTTGAGCTCAAGGCCAACCCCAAGCGCCGTGCTGTCGGCTCCGTCATCGAGTCTTCGCTCGACAAGGGCCGTGGTTATGTGGCTACCGTCCTCGTGCAGAACGGTACGCTCTCGCAGGGTGATGTCGTCCTCTCAGGTACGCACTACGGCCGTGTGAAGGCTATGTTCAACGAGCGTAACCAGAAGGTCGAGAAGGCTGGTCCCAGCGAACCCGTTCTGATCCTTGGCTTGGACGGTGCACCTACCGCAGGTGAGACCTTCAATGTCATGGAGACCGAGCAGGAAGCGCGTAGCATCGCCAGCAAGCGTGAGCAGCTCAAGCGTGAGCAGGACAACCGCACGAAGAAGGGGCTTACCCTCGACGAACTCGCTCGTCGTCGTGCGCTGGGCAACTTCCAGGAGCTCAATGTCATCATCAAGGGTGACGTGGACGGCTCTATCGAAGCGCTCTCCGACTCGCTCATCCGCCTCTCTACGGAGGAAATTCAGGTCAACGTCATTCACAAGGGCGTCGGTCAGATCTCTGAGAGCGACGTCGTGCTCGCCTCTGCTTCTTCGGCCATCATCCTGGGCTTCCAGGTGCGTCCCAGCCAGGCCGCTCGTCGTCTGGCAGACCGTGAGGGCGTAGAGATCCGTACGTACTCGATCATCTACGACACCATCGAAGACATCAAGTCCGCTATGGAAGGGATGCTTTCGCCCGAAATCAAGGAGAATGTCGTGGCCAACCTCGAGGTCCAGCAGACCTTCAAGATCACCAAGGTCGGTACCATCGCCGGCTGTATGGTCGTCGAAGGGAAGATCAAGCGCAACAACAAGATCCGCCTCATCCGCGATGGTATCGTCAAGTACCAGGGCGAACTCGGCTCTCTCAAGCGCTACAAGGACGATGCTAAGGAAGTCGTCATGGGTCAGGAATGCGGTCTGAACATCGATGGCTACAACGACATTATGGTCGGTGACATCATCGAGGCCTACGAAGAAATCGAGATCAAGAAGACCCTCGACTAAGTCGCGGTCGACTTCACTCACGATATACCAATAGACATTACGCCCCAGGCCGCTTCGGCAGCCTGGGGCGTAATGCGTTTCTATGCTATCAGCGAGGGGGCTTTGTGACCAGTACTGCTCGCTGGGTTGACCAGTACTGGTTGGTTATAGCGACCAGTACTGCTTCGCGTCGTGACCAGTACTGGTCGGATGAGTAACCAGTACTGCTCACCGTGACGATTAATATAGGTTCACACCGCTCGCTGTATGGCGTCGTGCTACGACGGAACTCGGGGGGGGGCGCTGCTTGGGAGGAGGGAGGTGTTGCCTTGTGTGGGGTAGGGTCGCTCTACTTGCTCTACTTGATGCCCAATTCCTCTATGATCTCGTCAAGTTTGTTGATAATCTCTTTGGCGACGCTTTCCTTCATCGCAGGGAAGTTCTCGGCTGAATACCAGTTTGGTGTCGTGAGGTACTCCCATCCCATAGGATATTCAGGACTTTGCTTTTCTAAGCAAGCAAGTTTTTTCGCTCCAGTCACCTTTGAGTCTATCCCTATCCAGAGGTTCATCCACCAGCCATAGTTCGATTTTTTATCTTCGCTATCTGCCGATATGATGATAGAGCCATCCCAGCCCTCTTTACGGAGGCGGATCTTATTGTCACCTTTGGGATTAGCTATTTCTGTGCTATCAAATAGCCAGCCCTTTTGATCGGCATATTCCTTCAGTTTGTCGAAGATGTACTTCTTTCTAATCCTCTGAGCGATTGCATCTCGTTTGCTTGATAGCGTGGCCACTACTTCGGGGTGATCAACTGCGAGATCAATGATTTCCTCGATATTCTCTTGGTTCATATCTTGATAGGTGAGTTGCTTGATAGTTCGGATGTACTGATTGAGTGACTCTCGGACGAGGGGCTTGTTGTCGGCCAGTCGCACGCATTGCTCCAGCCAGCAAAGGATATCTTCTGCGTACGATAGGCGCAAGTAGCCTACTTCCTCAGCGCTTTTCGTGGCTGTGCTCTCTTTGCTGGCGTCGTATCCATATAGCGTGAGATAAGCCAAGAGGTATTTGTCTGCGCCAAAAGTCTCCTTGCCATAGTTGTCGTAGCGAGTCAGTTGCTTGTCTTGATCCCCAGCGTAAATCTTGTTCTCTATGATGAGTCCGTAGCGGCTACTTTTCACGAGGATATCAATGCGCCCGCCGGTGTCGCCTGCTATGGGGCCTGTATAATACTCTGTATAGCTACGCGGGAGTGTAGAGTCCTCGAAAGGGTAGGCGCGTTCCTTCAGTGCGATCTCAAAGAATGCTCTTAGGAAGGCGTCACCGCATCCGTGGCTTCCCTTGGGGTCAAGTAGATTAGCGATTAGGGCGGAGTGCTTTAATTCGTAGCGCTCTATGTTAAGGATGCTAAAGAGATTGTAGTTTTCGCCTTTGCGATGCCGCTCTTCCTGAAGTTCTTGTTCGTGTGTGCAGATGTTCTCTACCTCTTGAAAGAATCGCTGTATATCCAGCTCTGTATCCATACTTATTTTGTGTTGTGATGATTGTCTAAGTCTGATCCCTTGCTCTGACAGAAGGGGGGATGCGGGGTGTAGACTCCTACTAGGTGGGTTCGCTTACCTGTATTTGCAATACCCTCTGGCTACAAATGTACGAGTTTCGATAGGATAGGGCGCGGGATCCTGTGCGTTGCTTGTGACCTCATCTGGGTGAGGCTGTCGGAGGTATAGCGGCCGCTTGGTTTCTGGAATGATAAAGGTGTTTGGATAGCATTTTTTATGTGTTTCGTAAGTGGCTTGCCCTTATGGTGTTATGCTGTCTCGGCGTGAAGGTGTTTTTACGATCTATATTGGTCGTCGGGTTGACCTATATAGGTCGCTGTGGCGACCTATATAGGTTCGTGCGCTGACCAATATAGGTCGGAGCAGCGACCAATATAGGTTCACACCTCTTGCGGTATGGTATCGTGCTACGACGGACTTCGGTGGGTGCTTCTCGGGAGAGAGATATTGCCTTGTGTAGGGTAGGGGAAGAGCTCGGACTGAGGTGGTTTCTGCGGCGAAAGTCAAGGGAGTGCAAGGTGTTGTATCAGATATTTTTGTATCTTTGTGACCGAATTTCCTATGTAGGGTAGGAGAAGAAGTCTATCCCTCCGTCGTGGAGCGGGTGGCACCCTACGGGGCTAACTTTTTAGTTATCAACGATAATGTACGTCATCGTAGACATTCAGGGCCAGCAGTTCAATGTAGAACAGGGCCGTCGCCTCTTCATTCACCACGTCAAGGGTGCAGAGAGTGGCGCAGTAGTAGAATTCGACAAGGTCCTCCTCGTAGACAAGGATGGTGCTGTCACTGTAGGTACGCCTGTAGTGGCTGGTGCTAAGGTCGTGTGCGAAATCATCACGCCTCTTGTAAAGGGCGACAAGGTACTTGTCTTCCACAAGAAGCGCCGTAAGGGCTATCGCAAGCTCAATGGCCACCGCCAGCAGTTCAGCGAAGTCCTCGTCAAGGAAATCGTAGCGTAAGTAATTGTATCACCGCATTAGTTTAGACATAAGACAATGGCACATAAAAAAGGTGTAGGTAGCTCCAAGAACGGACGCGAATCAGAAAGTAAGCGACTCGGAGTAAAGCTCTTCGGTGGTCAGCACGCTAAGGCTGGTAACATCATCGTCCGCCAGCGTGGCACGCAGCATCACCCAGGTGCAGGCGTAGGTATCGGTAAGGACCACACGCTCTATGCACTGATCGACGGTAAGGTGGTCTTCACTCGCAAGAAGAACGACCGCTCGTACGTCTCCATCGCGGCTGAGGCCTAAGACGGAGCACACGTCAGACAAGTCAACCGGAGGTTGCTCCAGAAGGGTCTACACAGCCCGGAGGGAGCGACCTCCTCTCATTATACCCCACACGAGACATTATGCTTACACTCAAGCAAATCAAGGAGAATACCGAGGCGGTCATTGAGCGCCTCCGCAAGAAGCAATTCGAGGCACGCGAAGCGATCACCGAAGTCCTGAACTTCGATGAGATCCGCCGTCGCTCTCAGCAGGAGCTCGATGCCAGCCTCTCTCGTCAGAAGGCCCTCGCTAAGGAGATCGGTGACCTGATGAAGCAGGGCGCCAAGGAGCAGGCCGAGAGCATCCGCTCTCAGGTGGCACTGCTCAAAGAGGCAAGCAAGAGCCTTGAGGAGAAGAAGGCCGAGGCCGAAGCTAAGATCCGTGAGATCCTGCTCTCTGTACCTAACCTCCCCGCCGACATCGTGCCCGAAGGTGCTACGGCTGAGGACAACGTCTGCGTCAAGACTGGTGGCGAGATGCCCGCACTTGATGCTACTGCCGAGCCCCACTGGGAGCTGGCGAAGGACTATGACCTCATTGACTTCGAGCTGGGTGTGAAGATCTCGGGTGCTGGCTTCCCCGTCTATAAGGGTTATGGAGCTCGCCTGCAGCGCGCGCTCATCAACTTCTTCCTCGACAATGCTCGTGAAGCTGGTTACCTCGAGGTACAGCCTCCCTACGTCGTCAACGAAGACTCTGG
>ERZ1674088.179-NODE-179-length-10015-cov-15.505120_pt1 | contig 10015 bp, 8 predicted proteins | sample MGYA00581117_ERZ1674088 | MGnify/ENA primary metagenome ERZ1674088 (study PRJEB41354, sample SAMEA4873335) | human saliva metagenome | biome: human-associated habitat [ENVO:00009003]; feature: mouth environment [ENVO:08000002]; material: saliva material... | reverse complement strand
TTACGTGCTGTGGTTTTTCTTTACCTTTGGATATGTGATAAGCTCTCTATCAGTTTGATTTTATGAGGGCTGACTTCTCCTTAAAGTATCCTCTATGAACCGAACTCATATCGCGCTGCTCTTTGCAATCTTCTTCTCGGTCACGGCTCTCTGCGCTCAGTCCCATCGCTTGACGCTCGATGTCGTGGGTATGAAGGAGAAGAAAGGCAACCTCCTTATCTCCGTATATGACTCTGCGGAGGACTACCTCAAGAAGCCTGTCAAGACGCTGACCACTCCTGCCGATGCCTTGACGAAGCGTGTTGTCCTCGAGCTGGAGTCTGGTACCTATGCTGTCGTCATCTATCAGGATCTGAATAGCAATGGGAAGGTGGATCGCAACTTCTTCCGTCTGCCGACTGAACCCTGTGGCTTCAGCCGTGATGCGCGACCTAAGATGGGGCCTCCCCGCTACAAGCCTGCTTCCTTCACTCTTAGCGAAGACACTGAGATGAGTATCAAGCTGAAGTAGTCATCCAGCCAGCAAGCTTCTTAATACCATCAAGACATGTATAGAAGCGTCGTCCTAAGGTTCCTCTTCCTTCTCGTCAGCAGTGTGCCTCTGCAAGCACAGGAGGCGAATGAACTCCAAGGGAGAGTCCTGAATAGCTCGGATAATCCGATCGCAAAGGTGCAGATCCTTGATCAAGCGACAGAGCTACTGCTTACCGAGACGGGGAAGGGTGGGGAATTTCATCTCAGCTTCCCCGATAGTGTAGAGCGAGTCTCGCTGGTCTTCCTCGCCGAAGGCTATCAGTCGAAGGTGATGCTCCTTCGCCCTTCATCTCAGCTCTATCGGATCATCCTCTTTGAGGTGCAGCGGTCGATCGAGGGAGTTACCGTCTCTCGCCGAAGGCTTCTGCCGATCTCGGGCTATGCTCCACTTACCTCCCGCTTCACTACCTTGGATATACTTATGACGCCACGAGCCCTCGGTGATATCCTCGGTGGGCTGATGGAGGATCCCGATGCTCAGAGCTCCGACACTGATGGGCGACTCAGTCTGCAGGGCGGTGCTCCTTATGAGAGTCAGGTCTATATCGATGGCCTGCGTCTACCGAATCCCTACAGCATCAGCTCCAAGAATTCATCGGTACGAAGCCTCCTCTCACCAAGCGAATGCAAGGAGATAAACCTCCTCTCGGGTGGCTACTCTGCTTCGATGGGGCAAGCTCTCTCAGGGGTGATCCAGATCCTCTCTCGAGATACGAAGGATGTCAAGCCAGGGAGCTTCGTAAGTCTGAGTAGTATAGGACCCAGCTTCACATGGGGGCTGGGAGCACCTTCCTCCTCTACGAAGGTGGAGCTATCAGCTGGCTACACCGACCTCTCCCTCTATGATCGGGTCATGCCGAGTGCCTATCCTTATACTCGTAGCTTCTACAGTCCTTCCCTCACGGCTTCCCTCTGGCATGACCTGCCTCAAGCGACGCTCAAGGCTCAGCTGAGCTATACGAGAATGGGCTTAGGCTACAGACCTAATGCCTCGCTACCTACGTTCCATAGCCGCCTTCGGGAGGATCGCTATTATGGTCGTCTGACCTATGTGCGAAGCCTTGGCACAGCGTGCCAGCTGGAAGTAGGCGCTCATACCCAGTACTCCGACTTCTCGGGCTCATCCCTAGTCGCTCCACAGGACCAAGTCCTTGATCATGACCTCTATGCCGAAGCCCGTCTTGCTCTGAAGTACAGCGGTGAACCCTTCTCCATCCTCGGTGGACTTGACTACAGCTGGAGGGATTACCGTGAGACCTACGAACTCACAGGAGGTCGATACCAACTGAACTTCTCCAATCATCTCCCCGTGTCCTTCCTTGAGGTCAGCTACCTCCACCGTGGCCTAAGCGTCAGCGCAGGGCTTCGCGGTGAGTATGCGAGCGTCCTCAGTGTATGGAGTCTCTCCCCTCGCCTCTATGCAGGCTACAGACTTGGCAAACACGTCTTCTCCGCTTCGTGGGGGCGCTACACCCAGCTTCCCGAGAAGGAGATCCTGCGCTTCATGCCAGAGCTCAAGAGCAGCCATTCGGAGATCTCTCAGCTCTCCTATAGCTATGGCGACAAGACACCTCTCTTGCAGCTCTCCCTCTTCTACAAGAGCTACCAGCATCTCACCCGCTCTCTAGCAGAGGGCTACCCCAAGCACTTCGACGACCAAGGGGGAGGGGAGACCTACGGGCTTACGCTCTTCCATAAAGGAAACCTCGGAAGTATCGATTATTCAACTTCTTACTCCTATACCCAAGCTCGGCTGAGCTATGATCGCTACCTCCGCCCACTTGCTCCCAGCTATGTGAGTCCTCACACCTTCCGCCTCACGGCTAAGTACTGGTCGGGAGCGCTGAAGAGTCTCCTGGGCTGTAGCTACTACATAGATGCTGGGGCGAAGGGCTATAGCTATGACCTTACCCCCATCCAGCTCCCTATGCGCTCTCGGCTGGACCTCTCTTGGAGCTACATTGCCTCCAAGAAGATGCTTCTCCACCTGGGATGCACCAACGTCTTAGGGACGACGAACTACTGGGGGATCGAGCCCGATCCACTTAGCCCCACAGAGGGGACACGCATCTCGACACCCTCCACTCGCTTCTTCTACATCGGCTGCTTCATCACCCTCTCGGGGAATCAGAAGAAGACTCCTTAATGATCACCCTATCCACCTCACTTTAATTCTCTTATGATCATGCGACACCTTAGACACCTCCTGCCCCTCCTAACTCTTGCGATGGGGCTCCTCTCGCCTTCACTCAAGGCCCAAGACACAGCGGAGAAGAAGACGCCTCCCACTCATCCTCTGACGCTCACTGTCGATGGGATTGTCGAACCTAAGGGAGAGCTACTCATCGCTATCTACAGTTCCGCGGAGAGCTATCCCCAGAGCCCCTACAAGACGGCTATGGCAAAGGTCGACTCTCTCACTAAGACAGTCCTCATTGACCTCCCCGAGGGCTCCTATGGTATCAGTCTTTTCCAAGATGTCAATGGGAATAAGACCCTCGACTTCAATGGCTATATCCCCTCTGAGAAGTATGGCTTCAGCAATAATGCACCTGCTGACTATGGTCTCCCGAGCTTCAAGGATATTCTCTTTACCTTCAAGGCTGGAGATATCCAGTATATAACTCTGAGATAGCTTGAGCCCAGGTAAGAAGAGCCCCCTTTGCCCGTGTGGTGAAGGGGGCTTTTTTTGTTTCAGCATACCAAGAGGGGGCGTGCTTTATCGTGAATCCTTTGGGCTTGTAGAATAGATGCTCCATATTTGTCTGGAGATAAGGCCTATATAGGGAGGGAAAACGAACCAGTACTGGTCACCAAAGCGAGCAGTACTGGTTGGCGCGCTGACCAGTACTCATTACATTATGCGACCAGTACTGGTCCGATCGGTGACCAGTACTGGTTGATTTGAGGTGTCGCTATAAGTCCCAGCTATCCTCTATGGTAACTTGCTTGTGTGTAGTGCGATAAGTGATGAGCATCTCCTGCTGCTCTATCAGTGATATTTGCGAGAGAGCGATGGAGGGATGCTTATGTATGGTGAAGGTACTGGCTGGGCGGTCGGGAAACGCCTCGGAATACGTATATTTGTTCCTCAAAAGACTGGCCGTTCAGAGGCTGGTCGCAGTATCTTGCTTCGCTTAGTACTACCATATTATATATGCAGTATCCTCTTCCTCGCTTTGAGCATCTTGCTGCCCTGCGTCAGGCTTGGCAGCTCCTCAAGCAGAATAAGTCCCTCTATCGCTATCCCCTTATCATCACCATTCTCACGCTGGGATCGCTGGGGTATATGTTCTTCTCGGGTCGCACTTCATCCTCTTCTCTGGCGTCCTATCTTCCGCTGGTCGTCGGGACGTTGAATGGGATCTTGACTTACCTCTTTCTTATGCAGGTGGTGAAGTTCTTCGCTGGCGACGCTTATCCCGCGCGTACTCGTGTAGCCCGTCTCAAGCACTTTGCAGGCTTCGTCCTTCTGGCGGTACTTTTGGGCTTGGGGGCTGGTATGGGCTTAGTGCTCTTCTTCGTGCCAGGCTTTTACTTCCTGAACCGCTGCTTCTTAGCGCCTATGCTTTACCTCGATGGTAAGGCGGGTATCTTTGCTTCCTTCCGAGAGTCGTGGACGCGCACGAAGGGGCACTTCTATATGCTCCTCAGGGCACTTGGTATTGTGCTTCTTCTCGCGGTAGTGAATGCCGTGACACTGCAGCTGGCCATGGTCATCATCCTGCCCATCGCTACTCTCTACCTCTTCATCCTCTACCGCTACCTGCAGGAGATCCCGCAGGATAAGACACCTGCTCTCTAAGCTGAGATGAAGTCTCCGATCACGCTTCGAGGGGTCGTCCGACGCCTACAATACTCCAAGCGCCTACTCATCAACCGCCGTGGGGATGGCGTTCATTCCCCCTTTGCCTTCCACTTCATCACTCGAGTTGTCCGCAATCGTCGTCCATACTACTGCTTCGAAGAGCTTCGTGGCGAGGTAAAGCGCCGTAGAAAGGACACGAAGACTTGTCCTCCTATCCATAGAGCACGTACACTGGAGCTACTCTTCCGTACGGCTCACGAGCTGGAGGCAAAGAATATCCTCGTCGTGACCTCTCAGCCTACGACGAGCCTATTGCCTGATTACCTACGCCATACGGGCTATACCGAAGCGATCTATGTGCTTTCGGTGGACGAACTGCAAGGCGTGAGCCTTCCCTACTGTGATCTTCTGATCTGCGAATACCTTCCCGATCGGGAAGCATTGGAGCGGCTTCTCAGCCAATGTATCTCCACCTCCCCGACACTTGCAGTCGCACTCTATACGCCCAGCCCTCGCTGGCGTCGCTTCGTCGGTAGCCTCGATAAGCAGGTCGCTCCACGCCTCGCGCTTGACCTGATGGATCTCTGCCTGTACTTCTATGACAAGCGCCTGACGCCATCTCGATATAAGGGGGTGTACTAAGCCCCCATCTACTCACTCAACTATTACCTATCCTATTAACTTCGATGAAACGACTAACTTACCTCCTTTGCTTTACCTTAGGGACGCTCTCCAGCTGTGGCGCTTCTGCAGCTCGTACTGCCCCCGAGCCCGAGAAGGCTCAGCCATCCGATACTCCACGTACTCCGACTGTACGCGCCAGCGATGAGGCAATTCAGAAGTACTTTGCTTCAACTCTCATTGATCAGAAGGGGGCATTACCCGCATCCACCCTCGCGCTTGAGGATATCAAGAAGGCGCGTACTCAGGTATGGCGCCTCTGGGCTGAAGCGAATAAGTCTCTATCTGAGGATAAGTTACCAGTACTCACGCCCCTATCTAAGCAGAGTGTAGCTCATAGCTGGCTACTAACTCCAGAGATGTATAATGGGGAGAGCTTTAAGGCCGTGATGCCTTTCTACTACGGCTCGAAGGGGGATAAGCCCGAAGCTGGCTATCCACTCTATCTCTATCTACACGGATCGGGGGAGAAGAAGGGAGAATGGTCTACAGGTTTGGCGTTGGCTCTTTCTTTTCAGGACAGCCCCTCCGCCTACTTCATCCCACAGATACCTAATGGTGAAGGCGTAGCGGATGGTCAACTCTATCGCTGGTGGCAGAAGTCGAAGCTCGAAGCGTGGGAGAAACTCTTGCGTCAAGCCTTCCTCTCTAATCAGATTGATCCCAAGCGCATCTACTTCTTTGGGATATCTGAGGGCGGATATGGCTCACAGCGCTTAGCTTCATACTACGCGGACTATCTTGCTGGAGCTGGACCTATGGCCGGTGGTGAACCTCTTATCAATGCTCCGGTAGAGAACCTCCAGCATGTAGCTTTCTCGCTTCGCACGGGATATGAAGATACTCAGTTCCACCGCAGCGAATTGACAGGCTACACGCGTGATGCACTTCAAAGCTTAGCTGCACAATACCCAGGCTACTACAAGCACTTCATCGACATCATCCCGAAGTATGGTCACGCTATACCTTATCAGTACACGACGCCCTACCTCTCACAGCACGTACGCACTCCTCAGCCCAACCAGGTGAACTGGGAAGACTATCCCATCGATGGGCTCTACCGTAAGGGATGCTATAATCTTGCGCCACTCAAGCGCCCCGAAGGAAAAGAGCGAATTTACTATCAGGAGACTATCATGGGGAATACCGTAGATCTAAAGATCAACACGGTGAAGTACGTAGAGAAGAAGGTCAGTGACTGGTACACAAGCTTCCACCTCGTCCTGCTTTATGATAAGGTCTATGAGCCAGCTAAGGGAGGAAAGCTCCGCATCTACCTCAGTCCCGAGCTTCTTGATCTTAGCAAGCCTGTCCGAGTCTTAGTCAATGGTCAGCAGGTCTATTCGGGGATGGTGAAGGCCGACTGGTCACATCTCGTGGAGAGCTGCTCACGCTTCTTCGACCCCGAGCGTCTCTTCCCCGCAGCTATCGACATAGCTTACTAATGCGTACGTCGTAGCGCACTACGTATATATACAGTGATCCCCCTTGGCTTATCTGCGGATGGCCAAGGGGGATCAGTTTATTTCTCCAGCTCGATATATGCGGAGAAGTGGGCTTCACTGCTTGTCAGTAGGAGCGGTATAATGCTTTGGCTCGGCTGCTGGCGTGGTCCTCGCTCGAGACGGAAGACACCTTTGCGGCCATCTGGTACGTATTGCTCGTAGGCGAAGTGCGCGAGTACGCCCATAGTTGTTCGGAGGTTGATCTCCACACAAGGATGAAGGCGCAGACGCTCCCCATCGCGGTAGAAGAAGAGATCAATGCCGATATAGCCTGTGTACTGAGAGTCGGAGAGCTCTTCTTCGAGCCACGTACACTGGGCATTGATGAGAGCGAGCAGAGCTTCTTCACTCATGAGCGAAGTAAGTCGCTCCCAGAGGTCTTCTGGCGATGTGAGTATGTTGCCAAGATAGGCACGTCCCGAAGGGAGTGTATCGAAGTGGGATAGGGCAAAGAAGCTTACCTCGCCGCTTTCACTTCGTGTGTACTCAAGCGCCCAATTATCTACGACCTCGAGGTAAGGCTCGATGCTGACGCTTCCACTTCGCGTACAGCTCCCGATAAGCGCTTCAAGGTGCTTCTCCTGCAGGGGAAGGGGTAGCGGAAATACTCCACGGCCCGAGGAACTATAAGGACGCTTGATGAGGACTCGAGTAGGGTCGCCCAAGGGACGGGATTTGATGCCTTCGATAGCGGTACGCAGTCGTAGCTCGGTATCTGATTTGTCTACTCCCGCTTCGATCCAACGGGGTAGGAGGTCACTGGGATAGCCGAGCTGATCCGTCAGATATGCCAGCAGATCATAGCTGGCACGTCGGTGACTTAGCCGTAGATAGCTCGGTGTGATGGGCGGAAAGAGTAGGGTAGTAGAGTCAAAGAGTGGGCATTCTCTCAGCTCTCTCACGATATGATCATCCAGTCCCCAGAGGACGACACTCAGCTCAGCGGGGAGATCACATCCAGCCGGGAGGTCATCGCCCTCAGCATTCAGCAGGCGTGCTGGTATTCCTTCGGGCGAAGCAGGTGCATAGATGAGGTCTTCTCCAGAAGCTAAGAGGCGCAAGAGCGGTGAGAGCTCGTGGCGCATCCATCGGATTTCCTTGGAGAGTGTGTAGCGCTTCTCCCGAGAGAAGCTTAGGGCTTCTTCGTGACCAGGGTTAAAGACCCACAGACGTGGGGTAGATGCGGTAGGATAAGCGTTCATATCAGGAGCAAAGATATGCAAAGTGCTCCGTCTTCCTGCGCTTACATCCCTCAGAGGTTATAGGTGAGCGAGGAGAAGAATGTGCGACCTGGTGAGAGGCTCCCAGTGATATTGACCTGCGTCGGGTGGTAGTCGAAGAGATTATCTGCTCCGACAGTGATCGTGAGTCGATGCTTATAGCGTGCCGAGACACTCATGCGGGAGAGGAGATAGCCTTCGTGCTCGAAGTAGGAATACTTACCCGTCGTCTCATCCAGCTCGCTGAGCGTCACACTTCCTGCTCCACGCAGGGCGTAGGTCGCAGTGAGATCGCAGTCGCTCCCCGTCTTGGTCTCGTAGGAAAGCGCTGCAGTGTAGTTGTGTGGACGAAGAGGAGCGAAGGGCTGACCATTGGCGCGGCTCTCAGCTCTGGAGAAGTCGTAGATGTAGCTGTAGTCACCATTGAACGTCAGTCCAAGAGGAAGGCGCAGGCGCAGGCTTGTCTGCAGGTTCAGCAGTCGGCTACGTTCGCTCACATTCGTATAATGATAGGTGTTCGTACTCTTGGTCATCAGCGTGCCTATCTGGTTGGAGATGACATTGTACGAAGCGATACCCGTCAGGCTCAAGTGCGAGGTCTGCCACTCGGGGGAGAAACTTAGCATCCGACTTACCTCGGGACGCAGGTGATCTGAGCCCTTGATGAAGAACATGCCGAAGTGATCCCAGTCCATGAACTGCTCCTTGATCGATGGTGCACGGAAGCCTTCTGCATAGGAAGTGCGGAGCCTTACGCGACCAAGCTGATAGAGTACCGAAGCGCGCGGCGAGAAGTGTGCGCCGAAGCTGGAGTGTCTATCGAGGCGAAATCCCGTGACAAACGAGAGCTTCGGCACCAGATGCCATTCGGCCTGCCCGTAGAGTGTGCCAGCTGTAGCTTGGTGTCGTGTGGCGGCTGTAGTGAATCGCTCGCTTCTCAGACGCTCGTGGTAGAGCTCGATACCTGCATTGATGAGGACGGGTGTCTTCTCTTCGGCGCCGAAGTTGTACTGCAGGCGCACGGTATTGCCCGTGAAGTGGAAGATAGGTGTTCGCTCCTTGCTTACGGAGAGGAAATTATCGCGATTGTAGAGCTCGTGATTGTAGTCGAGGCGCAAGTTGTGCAGCTCGCCAAATGCCTGATAAGCCTGCCCGCCCAGCGAATGACTGAGGTACTTATTACGTCTAAGTCCGTCGCCATCTTGATCACGATAGCCGTAGCGAATATAGCCCGTCAGCTCGCGTCGTAAGTCTGATGTGCGGTAGCGTAGACGCTGAGAAAGATTGAGGCTCTTGCTGCCCATGACGGGAGTGGTCTCAGGCCGGGTGCCTTGTGTGGCTACGCTGTAGGCCGCTTGGTCGATGTAGCTGATGGAGGTCATCGAGCTGAAGGCGCCACGTACGATTTGTCCCGACGCGCTGTATCTCGTGACACCCTCGCTACTGTGGTCGAAGGTCGCCGAGAGCTCCTCTTTGTGCCGAGCACGGCGTGTGATGAAGTTGATGACGCCACCTATAGCATTCGACCCGTACAGAGCCGAAGCTGCGCCACTGATCAGCTCGATACGCTCGACATTGGCCATATCGATGCGGTTAAGATCCACCACTCCGTTGCCCTCCGAGGTCAGTCGCTCGCCGTCGACAAGGAAGAGGACGTGATCGCCTGAGAAGCCTTGGACCGAGACACGATACTGAGCGCCGTGTGCCGTGACGTTGATCCCGGGCAAACTCATTTGCAGGGCGTCGGCAGCAGAGCGTGGTGCGAGACGATCCAGCTCAGTACGTGAGATGATACGGGTGATGATGGGGAGCTTCTTCAGTGTGCGGGGCGTCTGAGTACCTGTGACGACGACGTCTTCGACCCGATGATCTTGGGCAAGGCTATCGCTCACGCTTTGGGCAAAGCCTTGAGTGAAGCTACCCGCTAACAGCGAAGGGAGGAGGAAGATATAGGTGTGCTTACAGCGCATACGTGGATCTATAACTGAATGGGCTACAAAGATAGACCGATTGCGAAGGCCTATCCATCCCCCGAAGTAGTGATATTTCCCGCCATCTATACCCGAAAGTGATTAGGAAATAAGAGGCTTCGGGTAGGCTTCTCTTTCCCTTTCGTAGCGAGGTATCTGGAGGGGCTGGTAAATGTTATATAACATTCGGTCGAATGTTATATTACTTTCGGTCAGAAGTTATATTACTTTTAGCTGAATGTTATATTACTTCTCTCCGAAAGTTCCTCTACTTCCTTTCGGAAATACCTCTACTTT
>ERZ1674088.178-NODE-178-length-10151-cov-7.785559_pt1 | contig 10151 bp, 7 predicted proteins | sample MGYA00581117_ERZ1674088 | MGnify/ENA primary metagenome ERZ1674088 (study PRJEB41354, sample SAMEA4873335) | human saliva metagenome | biome: human-associated habitat [ENVO:00009003]; feature: mouth environment [ENVO:08000002]; material: saliva material... | reverse complement strand
GGATACATGTCTTCGCAAACCAAAACGCTGTTGACAGGTTGGCCGTTGGCATCGGTTTGGTAAGTTACCAAGTTGGTGCCAATCAGGCTTTCAGCCACTTCTTTAGCTTCTTCGCGGCTTTTAACGACTTTTACGCCGCCCGCTTTACCGCGGCCGCCGGCGTGTACTTGTGCTTTGACAACAGCGAATTTGCCGCCCAATTTGTCGTAAGCTGCAGCGGCTTCTTCGCCGTTGTGTGCCAAAATACCGCCTTGTACGGGCAAACCGTAGCTAGCCAGCAGTTCTTTAGCCTGATACTCGTGTAAATTCATGGATTTCTCCTTAAGGTGAGTGGGTTTTAGGAATCGCCCTGCGGCCAATCCCATATTTTCAGACGGCCCTACTATTTACTGAAGGGCAACCACATCCGCGCCAGCAGATACATGGTTGCACCGCCTCCCCCGAGAATAAAAAAGACGATGCCTTTTTTACGCGAATTCGGGCAGAGCAGATAAACGGCAAGGCTGAAACTGATAAACAACAATGCCACGCGCCAAACCAATTCTTTATCTTTGAAACGGTTGAGCGTATAAGTTTCGGTCATCATCACATACATCTGCCACAATGCGGCCATACACATGCTGATGATGCCCATCGGTATAAAGAAAATACCGACTATTTCTTTGTTCATAACGAATGTAAATGCTGTTTGTTTGTCTGATGGAATTATAAATCAGAAAACGAAGCTCTCGAAACATTCAATTTGTCGGAGGCCTTAAGGCCGTCTGAAAAGTTTCAGACGGCCTTAATGTCTATCAACCGTGCAAAGCGCGTTTGTCAGCCGCCAATGCAGCTTCGTGAACCACTTCGGACAAGGTTGGGTGGGCATGGATAATGCGGGCGATGTCTTCGCTGCTGGCGAAGAATTCGAGCGCAGTCACGCCTTCGGTAACCAATTCGCTGACAACCGGGCCGATCATGTGTACGCCCAAGATACGGTCGGTTTTGGCATCTGCCAACACTTTAACCGTACCTTTGGCTTTGCCCATGGCCAATGCGCGACCGTTTGCACCGAAACCTGAAGTACCTTTTTTGTACTCCACGCCTTCGGCTTTGAGCTGCTCTTCGGTTTTACCCACCCAAGCGATTTCAGGGTCGGTGTAAATAACAAACGGTACGTTGTTGAAGTCGATATGCGGTTTTTGACCGGCAATGCGCTCAGCAACGGCAACGCCTTCGTCGCTGGCTTTGTGTGCCAACATTGGGCCGCGGACCACGTCGCCGATTGCCCATACGTTAGGCAGGTTGGTACGGCATTCGCCATCTACCTTGATAAATCCGCGCTCATCTTTTTCCAAGCCTACGGCTTCGGCATTCAGGCCTTTAGTGTTTGGAATACGGCCGATGGCAACGATCAGTTTGTCGAATACTTCGGTTTTGGCTTCGCCAGCAGCAGTTTCGTAAGCAACGGAAACGCCTTTGCCTTCAGATTTGATGTCGCCGATTTTCACGCCCAATTCAATGCTCAAGCCTTGCTCTTTGGTGAAGTATTTGAAGGCTTCTTTGGCGATTTGTTGGTCGGCGGCAGCCAGGAAGGTTGGCGCAGCTTCAAGAATGGTAACTTCTGCACCCACGCGGTTCCATACGGAACCCATTTCCAAACCAATCACGCCGGAACCGATCACGCCGAGTTTGGCAGGTACTTCGGTCAGGTTCAATGCGCCTTCGTTGTCCAAAACGTTCACATTGTCGATAGCGACTTGTGGCAGCGGACGCGGTACGGAACCGGTTGCTACGATTACGTGTTTGGCTTCGATAACGGTTTTCTCGCCTTTGTTGTCGACTTCAATTTGGTAAGCATCGCCATTTTTACCGGCAAAAGAAGCAGTACCGAACAGGCTGGTTACTTTGTTTTTTTGGAACAGGAATTTCACGCCGCCGGTCAGCTTGGTCACGATGGCATCTTTGCGCTCAATCATTTTGGCCGCGTCGAATTTTACGTCGCCGACAGTGATACCGTGTTCGGCAAACTCGTGTTGCGCAGCGTGGAAATGTTCGCTGGATTGCAACAGGGCTTTGGAAGGGATACAGCCTACGTTCAAGCAAGTACCGCCCAATGCAGGGGCATTGCCTGCTTTGTTAACGCCTGCATCGACGCAAGCGGTTTTGAAACCCAGTTGCGCGGCACGGATGGCGGCAACGTATCCGCCCGGGCCTGCACCAATCACTACTACATCATATTGAGACATCGTGTCATCCTTTGCTTTTTGCAGTATCTCAAAATAAAAACGATACTTTTTGTTTCTTTTTTATTTTGAATGACTGCGTTTTGATGGTTTTAAGAAAAGGCCGTCTGAAAGTCCATATCTGTCGATTCATTCGAATCAAATGTTTCAGACGGCCTCAATCGTTCGTTGAGCCTATTGTAGCACGATACTACATTACGCTACATCTAAATAAAAATTCAGACGGCCTTTTCATTAATAAATAAAAGGCCGTCTGAAACGATTACAGATCCAACAACAGGCGAGCTGGGTCTTCCAACGCGTCTTTAATGGCTACCAAGGTCAATACGGCTTCGCGGCCGTCAATGATACGGTGGTCGTAAGACAGAGCCAGATACATCATTGGACGGACAACAACTTGACCGTTTTCAACCACAGCGCGCTCTTTAGTGGCGTGCATACCCAAAATCGCAGATTGAGGCGGGTTGATGATCGGGGTAGACATCATAGAACCGAAAGTACCGCCGTTGGTAATACTGAATGTACCACCGGTCAGATCTTCGATAGCGATTTTGCCGTCTTTGGCTTTTTTCGCGTAATCAACAATTGCTTGTTCGATGTCGGCAATGCTCATTTGGTCGGCATCGCGCAGGATTGGTACAACCAAACCGCGTGGGCTGCCAATTGCGATACCGATGTCGAAGTAGCCGTGGTAAACGATGTCTTTGCCGTCAACAGAAGCATTCACAACCGGATATTTTTTCAGGGCGGCAACAGCGGCTTTAACGAAGAAGGACATAAAGCCCAATTTCACGCCGTGTTCTTTCTCGAATTTTTCTTTGTACTTCGCACGCAAGTCCATGATTGGTTTCATGTTGACTTCGTTGAATGTAGTCAGAATAGCGTTTTCTTGTTGAGAAGCCAGGAGGCGTTCTGCAACACGGGCACGCAGGCGGCTCATCGGTACGCGTTCTTCAGGACGTGCGCCGGCAGGAAGTGCAACGGCAGGAGCAGCGGCTGCGGCAGGTTTGGCAGCGGCATTTTGTACGTCTTCTTTCAATACGCGACCGTCACGGCCGGAACCTTGCAATGCGTTCACGTCAACACCGGTCTCGGCAGCCAGTTTGGCGGCAGCAGGCATAGCGGCGTTGTTTTGTGCAGCAGCAGGAGCAGCGGCTGGGGCTGCTTCGGCAGGAGCGGCTGCAGGTGCTTCAGCAGGAGCGGCGGCAGGTGCTTCAGCAGCGGCAGTAGCAGCCGTATCGATACGAGCCAAAACTTGGTCGGCAACAACGGTTTCACCGTCTTGCGCTACGATTTCAACCAATACGCCGGCTTGTGGAGAAGGTACTTCCAAAACCACTTTGTCAGTTTCGATATCGATCAGGATTTCGTCACGGGCAACTGCTTCGCCAACTTTTTTCTTCCATTCCAAGAGCGTGCCTTCAGATACGCTTTCAGACAGCATAGGTACTTTTACATCAATAATCATTTTGTGTCTCCAATGGCCCTTTCAGAAGGCCTGTTGTGTGTTTTTAATTCTGCATATAGGCATTCCGCCTGAGCAGCCTCAGACGGAATGCCGCTAGACTTACAACGCCAAAGCGTCTTCAACCAATTGTTTCAATTGAGCAATGTGTTTGCTTGAGTAGCCCACTGCAGGCGATGCGCTGCTTGGACGACCGGCATAAGACAGTTTTTGCTCTTCGCTGATAACGTCTTCGATGCGGTGGCGGATTTGGTAGAACGCGCCTTGGTTTTTCGGCTCTTCTTGCGCCCAAACCACAGATTTTGCGTTCGGATATTTCGCCAGCTCAGCTTTAACCTCCTCGTATGGGAATGGATACAGCTGCTCAACGCGGACGATAGCAACATCATCTTCCAGTTTACGCTCGGCACGGCCGGCTTCCAAGTCATAGTAAACCTGACCGGCACACAATACTACGCGTTTCGCGCTGTCGTTGCTTGCACGTTCTGCGGTATCGCCGATAACCGGACGGAAAGTCGAACCTTCGGTGAAGTTTTCCAGCGGGCTCATTGCACCTTTGAAGCGCAACAGGCGTTTGGACATGAAAATCACCAGCGGTTTGCGGTATGAACCCAAGACTTGACGTTGCAAGAGGTGGAACATTTGCGACGCTTCAGACGGCATGATGACTTGCATATTGTTCTCAGAACACAGTTGCAACCAACGTTCTACACGTGCAGAAGAGTGCTCAGGGCCTTGACCGTCGTAGCCGTGCGGCAGGATGGTGGTCAGGCCGCACAAACGACCCCACTTGGTTTCACCTGAAGACAGGAATTGGTCAATAGTCACTTGCGCGCCGTTGGCGAAGTCACCGAATTGAGCTTCCCAAATGGTCAGCTTGTCAGGTGCGGAGCAGGCAAAGCCGTACTCGAACGCCATCACGGCTTCTTCGTTCAAAATGGAGTCGATAACCAGGAACTCGCCCAAGCCTTCGCCCATGTTGCGCAGAGGAACATAAGTACCGTCGTCCCATTTTTCGCGTTTTTGATCGTGCAATACTGCATGACGGTGTGAGAATGTACCGCGGCCGGAGTCCTCACCGGAGATACGCACGCCATGACCTTTGGTCAGCAGGCTTGCGTATGCGAGGGTTTCGGCCATACCCCAGTCGATGGCTTGTTTGCCGGATGCCATGGCTTTACGCGCTTCGATCACACGTTTTGCAGTCGGATGCAGGGCAAAGCCTTCCGGTACGGCGGTAAATTTCTCGGTAAGGCGCTCGATGTCGGCGGCAGGCAAACCGGTTTCGATTTTTTCGCGCCAATCTTTGCCTTGGTATTTGCTCCAGTCGATTTGTGTGCGTTGGAAGTTGCTCAAAGTTGTTTGTTCAACATGTTCGCCTTTGTCCAAAGCATCACGGTAGGCTTGGATGTAGCCGTCAGCCTCAGCTTGGGTTACCACGCCTTCGGCAATCAGTTGTTCGGTGTACAAAGCACGCGCACCCGGGTGTTGCGATACTTTTTTGTACATCATCGGTTGGGTCAGGGTCGGATCATCGCCCTCGTTGTGGCCCCATTTACGGTAGCAGACAACGTCGATCACGATGTCTTTATGGAATTTTTTGCGGTAATCCAAAGCGGCTTGGATAGCAAAGCAAACGCGTTCAGGGTCATCGCCGTTCACGTGGATAACCGGAGCGGAAACCATTTTCGCGATATCGGTACAGTATACGGTAGAACGGGTATCGCGGGTATCGGAAGTGGTAAAGCCGATTTGGTTGTTGATCACGATGTGAACAGTACCGCCGGTGGTATAGCCGCGTGTTTTAGACAGGTTGAATGTTGCTTGGTTAACACCCAAACCGATAAATGCGGAGTCACCGTGAATCAATACTGGCAAAACTTTATCGCGGCCGTTTTCGCCCAAACGTTTTTGTTTGGCGCGCGCAGAACCTTCCACTACTGGGTTAACAATTTCCAAGTGTGACGGGTTAAATGCCAAAGAAACGTGCATTGGGCCGTGTGGCGTAGCGATATCGGAGCTGAAGCCCATGTGGTATTTCACGTCGCCGCTAGGCAATTTGATTTCGGCACGGCCTTCAAATTCGGCAAACAGATCAGCCGGTTTTTTGCCCAAAATGTTAACCAAAACATTCAGACGGCCACGGTGTGCCATACCGATGATGACTTCTTCCACGCCGTCTTTACCGGCGTTTTGAATCAAATAGTTCAAACCGGCAATCGCGCTTTCGCCGCCTTCTACACCAAAGCGTTTTTGGCCGACATATTTGGTATGCAGGTAGCGTTCCAGAGTTTCGGCGGCAGTCATTTCTTTCAAGATACGGCGTTTTTGTTCAACGTTGTAGCTTGGCGTAGACAGTACGCTTTCAAAATAATTACGAACCCAACGACGCTCTTCGGTATTTGGAATGTAGATGTACTCTACCGCGATATGGCCGCAGTAGGTTTGTTTGAGGTTACTGATGATTTGGGACAGAGGCAGTTTGCTCTGACCGGAAAAATCGCCCTCGCCCATATTGAACTGAAGCGCCATATCGGCATCTGACAGACCATGGAATTTAGGATCGAGAGCTTCGATATTTTGAGGAGGAATACGTTTGAGCGGATCAAGTTGGGCTGCACCCACGCCTTGAATACGATAGGCAGAAATCAGTCGCAAAACGCTGACTTGCTTTTTCATCATTGCCTCATCCACACCGCCTGCAACAGCAGATGCAATTTTCTTTTTAGCCAAAGTGGCAAATGATTCACGAATCGGTGTGTGGGCAACATCGACAGCGACTGCGCCCGGCTGTTTACTCAAATCTGTAAAGTACTGTTTCCATTTTTCATCGACAGATTCCGGATTATCCAGAAACTTTTCATACAACTCCTCGATGTATGGCGCATTAGAACCAAACAGATAAGAGAAATTGAGTTTTTCGTCCATCATGGCGTGAGCTCTTTTCTTTAAAATATAAACAAAGGGTAGAATCCCGTGTTCTCCGAACGGAATTCAGGCCGTCTGAAATGACACTTTATTCTACCCTATTTCAAATCAAATTACCTGCTATCAACTTAATTAATTACGACCAACCTCATTGAAAACGGCAATTCGATTTTTTCAAACGACTTTTCAACAATATATTAATGTATTGTCTATCAGCGTTTATCTACCGGAACGTAATCGCGACGTTCTGCACCGGTATACAGTTGACGTGGGCGACCGATTTTCAGTGCCGGATCGCTAATCATTTCATGCCAATGAGAAATCCAACCTACACTGCGCGACAATGCGAAGATAACGGTAAACATTTCAGTTGGAATGCCCAATGCAGACAAGACGATACCGGAGTAGAAATCGACGTTTGGATACAGCTTGCGTTCAACAAAGAATGGGTCTTTCAGTGCAATTTGTTCCAATTCCATCGCCAGCTTGAATTTAGGACTGTTTTCCAAGCCCAATTCTTTCAAGACTTCATAACAGGTTTCGCGCATGATGCTGGCTCGTGGGTCCATATTGCGGTATACGCGGTGACCGAAGCCCATCAGACGGTATTTGCGTTGTTTCACACCTTCCATGTATGCAGCAACATTAGATACATCGCCGATTTCGTCCAGCATCTTCAACACAGCTTCGTTTGCACCGCCGTGTGAAGCACCCCACAGACAGGCGATACCGGCAGCGATACAGGCAAATGGATTTGCACCAGAAGAGCCAGCCAAACGTACGGTCGAAGTAGAAGCGTTTTGCTCGTGGTCGGCATGCAAGATAAAGATGCGGTCAAGCGCGCGAGCCAATACTGGATTAGGTTTGTATTCTTCACATGGTGTCGCAAACATCATGTGCAAGAAGTTTTCAGCATAGGAAAGGTTATTTTTTGGATAATTGAACGGCAGACCGTTGGAATAACGGTAACACATCGCCGCAATTGTCGGAATTTTGGAGATTAAGCGGTAAATCGCAATTTTGCGGTGTTCAGGATTAGCAATATCCAAACTGTCTTGATAGAACGCAGACAAAGCGCCAACCACACCAACCATCATCGCCATTGGGTGCGCATCGCGACGGAAACCGCGGAAGAACCAAGTCAGCTGCTCATGCAACATAGTATGGCGACCGACTGTGGCATCAAATTCTTTTTTCTGTTCAGGGGTAGGCAGTTCGCCGTAAATCAACAGATAGCAAACTTCCAAATAATCGGATTTTTCTGCCAGCTGCTCGATAGGATAACCACGGTAATACAACAGACCTTCATCGCCATCAATATAAGTGATTTTGGATTCGCAACTTGCAGTTGACACAAATCCAGGATCGAAGGAAAACAGACCTGTATTTTTTGTCAAAGCACGAATATCAACCACATCATGGCCGATACTTGCTTCCAATACTGGCAGTTCCAAGGTCTCTTGATTTGGGGTGGTGAGCTTGACTGATTTAGACATTCTTAAACTCCTTTGTAAGTTGGGGCTTTCGTTTCCGCCTAAGCGGCACGGTCCTTTTTTTCAGACGGCCTCAGTATGGAAAGAGCTTGTTCGGATTGGCATCGCAAACAAGCTCTATAACACATCATGCCTGTCTGATTTTTTCAAGCATGGGAATCAGGTGCTTCTTGTCCGTCGCCGAATGTCCGTTAATCAAGGCAAGCAATTCTTGGTCTTGAAATTCGAGAATTTCGGAAAATTCAGACAATTCCTGATCACTCAGGTGCTCGAATTCTTTTTCCATAAACCTGCCGAAGATTAAGTCTAATTCCAACAATCCCCGGCGAGTTTGAAAACGGATTTTCCGTTTGGCAATATCGTCAAAAACCATCATTTCTTAAACGGCTCGTTTCAACATAATTTCTTTAATCTTACCGATGGCTCGGGTCGGATTCAAGTGTTTAGGACATACGTCTACGCAGTTCATAATGGTGTGGCAACGGAACAAACGGTATGGGTCGTTCAGATTATCCAAACGCTCATTAGTGATGGTATCACGGCTATCCGCAATGAAACGGTAAGCATTCAGCAAACCGGACGGGCCAACGAATTTATCAGGGTTCCACCAGAATGACGGGCAGGCAGTCGAACAGCAGGCGCACAAAATACATTCGTACAAACCGTCCAACTCTTTACGCTCTTCCTGAGTTTGCAGACGCTCTTTGTCCGCATCGATAGGGTTGTCGTTGACAACGTAAGGTTTGATGGAGTGATATTGTTTGAAGAACTGGGTCATATCCACAATCAGGTCGCGGATAACAGGCAGGCCTGGCAGAGGACGGATTTTAACCGGCTGTTTCAGGCTGCGCAGATCGGTCAGACATGCCAAGCCGTTTTTGCCGTTGATGTTCATACCGTCAGAACCGCAAATACCTTCGCGACAAGAACGGCGGAAAGACAATGTATCGTCTTGTGCTTTCAGGCGCACCAAAGCGTCCAAAAGTTTAACGTCGGTCGGTTCCAATTCCAACTCGTAACGTTGCATATAAGGTTTGGCATCAACGTCCGGGTTGTAACGGTAAATTTCAAAACTCATTTTTTCCATGAGAAGTGTTCCTTTTCTCATAAACTGCCCAATGATTTTGTATTATGAATTCAAGCAGTTCAATGTGGGTATGGTTAGGTTTCAGACGGCCTTTAAGATAAAGGCCGTCTGAAAACTCATCAATAAACGCGTTTAGCCGGTTTGATGTATTCCACGCTCAAAGGCTTGGTATGTACCGGTTTGTAAGACAAAGTATTGGTATCTGAATGATACAGGGTATGTTTCATCCAGTTTTCGTCATCGCGCTCAGGATGGTCGTCTGAAGCGTGTGCGCCACGCGATTCTTTACGTGCTTCGGCAGACACCAAAGTCGCTTTCGCTACTTCAATCAGATTATCCAATTCCAAAGCTTCGATACGCGCGGTATTCCATACTTTGCTCTTGTCTTTGATTTCAGTACGTTTCACGCGCTCGGCAATCTCCATGATTTCTCGAACGCCTTTGCTCAGAATCTCATCGGTACGGAACACGCCGGCATGCAGTTGTACAGAGCGTTGCAGTTCGCGACGCAATGCATCAACGTTTTCACCATCGGTTTGGTTGTCCAAACGCTCAATACGTTGGCGGGTCAATTCACCGGCATTAGCAGGCAAAGGTTTCCAGTCGCTTTGCTCTTTGATGAATTTAATCATACTGTCACCGGCAGCTTTACCGAATACCACCAAGTCCAACAGAGAGTTAGTACCCAAGCGGTTCGCACCGTGTACGGAAGCACAAGCGCACTCACCTGCCGCATACAGACCTTTTACAGGTACTTCGTAATCTTCACCTTGTGGAACAACGACTTCGCCATGGTAGTTGGTCGGAATACCGCCCATCATGTAGTGAGTAGTCGGCACAACAGGAATCGGGTCTTTAATCGGGTCGATACCGGCAAACTGAATGGAAATCTCGCGGATGCCCGGCAGTTTTTCCATAATTTTTTCTGCACCGATATGGTCGATTTTCAGCAA
>ERZ1674088.172-NODE-172-length-10372-cov-30.400601_pt1 | contig 10372 bp, 4 predicted proteins | sample MGYA00581117_ERZ1674088 | MGnify/ENA primary metagenome ERZ1674088 (study PRJEB41354, sample SAMEA4873335) | human saliva metagenome | biome: human-associated habitat [ENVO:00009003]; feature: mouth environment [ENVO:08000002]; material: saliva material... | reverse complement strand
TATCTTTGTGGCTCAAATTGCAGAACATAGCAAAGTATAAGCAACTAATATATTAGACAAACGAGATGAAAAGAACGTTCCAACCATCGAACCGCAAGAGAAAGAACAAGCACGGGTTCCGTGCACGTATGGCTACGGCTAACGGTCGTCGCGTACTGGCTGCTCGCCGTGCCAAGGGCCGTGCTAAGCTGAGTGTCTCTGACGAGTACTAAGCCAAGCCTCTTGCATTTAGGTCACTGACCTACCCCTTAGAGGGCTCCCGTAGTGCGCACTACGGGAGCCCTTTTTCTTTGCCTTCATACCATGAATACGCTGAGGGACACGCACACATCTGAGCGGAGTGTGCATATTTCTCTATCTTTGTCCTGCCTCCCGTGAGGCAAGAGCCCCACTACGGGGCGACAAATCATCCTATATAGCAATGAAGAAAACGCTACTCCTGGGCCTCATCGCCCTTACCGCCGCCCCCGCAGCACACGCTGGGGGTCTGCTGAACAATACCAGCCTCCACGCCCTCTACCTGCGTAGCCTCGCGCGTAACGCCTCGCTCGCTATCGATGCGACCTACTACAATCCCGCAGGTCTTGTCTTCACGCCCGACGGCTGGCGCTTCTCGGTCAACAGCCAGACCGTACTCCAGCGCCGTGACATCGATGCTACCTTCGCCCCGTTCGCTTACTCTACGGCAGGCACTACTACTAAGCGCTTCGAGGGGAAGGCCACTGCGCCCATCGTCCCCACACTCATGGCTTCGTATAAGAAGGGTGACTGGGCATTCTCAGCTGTCGCAGGCGTCTTCGGCGGTGGTGGTAAGGCCAGCTTCACGAGCGGGCTTCCTCAATTCGAGGCGAACGTAGCACTCGTCCCCACGATCACGCAGGCTATCGCTCAGAAGGCTACCGCCATGATCGCAGCGCTCCCTGCTGGAGCACTCCCCCCAGCAGCTCAGGCTGGCTTCGCTAAGCTCATTGACCCGCTCAAGGCTGCCAACACGTACTCCGTAGATAGCAAGCTCGAGGGGCTGCAGTATGTCTTCGGCCTGCAGGCTGGAGCAAGCTACAAGATCAATCAGCACCTGAGCGCCTACCTCGGTGCACGTCTGAGCTATGCCTACAACACCTACACGGGCTACATCCGCAACATCCAGGTCAGCGGTGCTGACGGCGCTATGCACCACGCCCCCACTTACTTCGGTGTGATCGCTGCGGGGGCTAAGGCAGCCGAGCCGATCGTCAATAACCTCCCCGAGACGCTCAAGCAGCAGGTACAGCCTATCCTCGCCGTCCCTGGTCAGCTGGCACAGAAGACCCTCGACAAGCGCATCGAGGTCAAGCAGACGGGCATCGGTCTGGCGCCTATCGTCGGGCTGAACTTCAACTACGAAGGGCTGAACGTAGGGGCACGCTATGAGTTCCGCACCGCCATCCGCGTGAAGAATACGACCGAGGCTAATGACTCGGGTATGGAGCAGTTCGCCGACGGTGCTAAGGTTGCCAACGACCTGCCCGCTGTACTCGGTGTAGGGGCTTCATACCGCATCCTCCCCACGCTGACGGCTGCAGTCAGCTACAATCACTTCTTCGAGAAGTCTGCGAACATGGCTGGTGACAAGCAGAAGACCCTCAAGGGCAACACAAACGAATACCTCTTCGGCCTCGAGTGGAACGCCCTCGACTGGCTCGACGTCAGCGGTGGTGTGCAGATCACGCGCAAGGGGGTGAGTGATGCTTATCAGAGCAACATCCACTTCGACATGAGCTCCACGTCCTACGGTCTCGGCGTCGGCCTGCATCTCACGAAGGAAGCCCAGCTGAACCTCGCCTACATGATCTCCAGCTACGGCGATCACAAGAAGGCCGTCAGCACCTACGCTGCTCAGCCCGCCCTTGGCATCGCACTCCCTGGTAGCGAAGTCTATTCGCGCAAGAATCAGATCTTCTCCATCGGCCTCGACTACACGCTCTAAGGCCGAGCGAGTCCCACGAAACGACCGAGCCCCGACCTCCCACATGGGAGATCGGGGCTCGATCATTTGGTAGCTACCGTAGCCTAACGGCTGTGCTCACAGCACCAGTCGTAGGCATTGCGGAAGGCCTTCATCCATGGAGTCACCTCGTGCTCACGGCGGTCAGCCTCGGGGTAGTAAGCGCACTGCCAGGGGAAGATCGCACGCTCAGGGTGAGGCATGAGGGCCAGGTGACGACCATCAGCGCTGCAGAGCCCAGCGATAGCATCGGGCGAGCCGTTGGGGTTCGCGGGGTACGCATCATAGGCATAGCGTGCGATGACGTGGTAGCGGTCGCTGTCGTAGGGGAGGTCAAACTTCCCTTCGCCGTGAGCTACCCACACACCAAGTGACGCACCAGCCAGATCACGGAGCATCACCGAGTGGTTCTCAGGGATCGTGAGGCTGACGAACGAGCTCTCGAACTTGTGCGAGTCGTTGTGCACCATCTTATGCTTCAGCTCGTGCTCAGGATAGAGGAGCTCCAGCTCGGCCATCAGCTGACAGCCATTACAGATACCGAGGCTCAGCGTATCGGGGCGAGCATAGAAGCGGTCAAGCGTAGCCTTCGCCTGCTCATTGAAGAGGATACCTGCTGCCCAGCCCTTAGCCGAGCCAAGGACGTCAGAGTTCGAGAAGCCACCGCAGAAGACGATGAGCTGTACATCATCGAGCGTCTCACGACCCGAGATGAGGTCGGTCAGATGCACGTCCTTGACGTCGAAGCCTGCGAGATAGAGGGCATAAGCCATCTCACGCTCACCATTCGTCCCCTTGTCGCGGAGGATGGCGGCACGGACAGGAGCCTTCGCCGTGCGGTCGGGATCGAGACCGAGGTCAGCGAGCTTACCCGTGAAGCCCTTAGGAGCCGTGAGGCGGAGGGGCTGATTCTTATAGCCTTCGTAGCGAGCCTTAGCCAGCTCTTCGCCGCTCTGATACTTGTCCATCAGATAAGAGGAGCGGTACCAGAGGTCGCGCTTAGCATCGATGTCGAGCGTGAGCGTGGACTTCTTGCCGTAGCTGACAGAGAGCGTGCGCCCGTCGGCCGTAGGCGTAGCGATGCGAGCGAAGCCGATGCTGGCATCACGCAGCACTTCTTCGAGGACTTCGGGATGCGAGGTCTGCACGAGCACACCGGGGTTCTCGGCAAAGAGGAGCTTGACGATATCGTCCTCGGGGAAGGCCGTGAGGTCGACCGACAGCCCGCCCTTCGTAGAGGGGAAGCACATCTCCAGCAGTGCCGTGATGAGGCCACCGCCCGATATATCGTGACCAGCCGTCAGCACACCGCGCTGGATGAGCTCCTGCACAGCGGTGAAGGCTTCGCGGAAGTATTCGGGCTCCTCGATGCGGGGCGTCTCATCACCGAGCTGACCGAGGGCCTGCGCCAAAGCAGAGCCACCGAGCGCCAGCGGAGAGAAGCTGAAGTCAATATGATAGACAGGGTATGCGGGATTCGAGACGAGCACAGGGGAGAGGATCTTCTTCACGTCAGAGACCTCACCGATAGCGCTGATGATGACGGTGCCTGGGCTCAGGACCTTCTCGCCGTTGGGGTACTTCTGCGTCATAGAGAGCGAGTCCTTACCCGTGGGGATATTGATGCCGAGCGAGATAGCGAGGTCCGAAGCAGCCTCTACGGCGTCGTAGAGACGAGCATCTTCGCCCTCATTGCGGCAGGGCCACATCCAGTTGGCGCTGAGGGAAATGCCCTCGAGGCCATAGGTAAGGGGGGCAAAGACAATGTTCGTCAGCGCCTCAGCGATGGCAAGCTGGCTACCAGCGACAGGATCTACCAGTGCTGCCACGGGAGCGTGACCGATAGAGGTAGCGATACCTGCACGGCCACGGAAGTCGACGGCCATAGCACCGCAGTCGCTCAGGGGCAGCTGGATCTCACCCTGACACTGCTGGCGAGCTACACGGCCCGTGACGGAGCGGTCGACCTTGTTCGTCAGCCAGTCCTTACAAGCGACACCCTCCTGCTGCAGCACCTCATCGAGGTAGTGCTCGACGCGAGCAGCGTCATAGCTCAGGGCGGGATAAGTCTTGTCGATATGCTTGTCGACCATGTAGGTCTTGGGCGCCGAGCCGAACATATCCGACAGCGCCAGGTCAATGGGCTTGTCACCTCTGGCCTCTTCGAAGGTCAGGTGCATATCGTCCGTGGTGCGACCGACGACATACATCGGTGCGCGCTCACGCTCGGCGATACGGGCGATACGCTCTACGGCGTCGCCCTTGACCAGAAGGCCCATACGCTCCTGGCTCTCGTTGCCGATGATTTCCTTCGACGAAAGGGTCTCATCACCGATGGGGAAGGCGCTGAGGTCGAAGTGTCCACCCGTCGTCTCGACGAGCTCGGAGAGGCAGTTCAGGTGCCCCCCTGCGCCGTGGTCGTGGATGGAGATGATGGGATTGTCTTCACTCTCCGAGAGCGTGCGGATGACGTTCTCGACGCGCTTCTGCATCTCGGGGTTGGAGCGCTGTACGGCGTTGAGCTCGATAGCACCGGCATACTGCCCCGTGTTCACAGAGCTGACGGCACCACCGCCCATACCGATGCGGTAGTTGTCTCCACCGAGCAGGACAACCTCTTCGCCTGGCTCGGGAGTGCCCTTCTGTGCATCGCTGCGGCGGGCGTAGCCGACACCACCAGCGAGCATGATGACCTTGTCGAAGCCGTAGGTAGGTTCGTCGGCCTTACCTTCGTGCTCGAAGGTCAGCACCGAGCCACAGATGAGTGGCTGACCGAACTTATTCCCGAAGTCGCTCGCACCATTGGATGCCTTCGTGAGGATCTGGCGGGGCGTCTGGTAGAGCCAAGGGCGGGCAGCACTGTGCTGCTCCCAGGGGCGATCAGCAGCCGTGCGGGGGTAGCTCGTCATGTAGACGGCCGTCCCAGCCAGAGGCACGCTGGCTCGACCACCAGCCATACGGTCACGGATCTCACCACCGGTACCGGTAGCAGCGCCGTTGAAGGGCTCGACGGTCGTGGGGAAGTTGTGCGTCTCAGCCTTGAGGCTCAGCACGCTGTCGATGGACTTACGGACGAAGAAGTCGGGCTTATCACCCGTAGCAGGGGCGAACTGCTCAAGGTCGCTGGGGCCATCGATGAAGGCCACATTGTCCTTATAAGCCGAGACTAAGTGATTGGGGTTCGCGGCGCTCGTATCCTTGATCATCGAGAAGAGGCTACGCTCTTCTTCCTCCCCGTCGAGGACGAAGGTACCACCGAAGATCTTGTGACGGCAGTGCTCGCTATTGACCTGCGAGAAGCCGAAGAGCTCGCTGTCGGTGAGCGGACGCCCGAGACGCTCGCTGAGGCCCTCGAGGTAGGAGATCTCCTCATCGCTGAGAGCCAGACCGTGAGCGTCATTGTAGGCGCGCAGGTCCGTGATATGCTCGATAGGCGCTGCCGTGATGTGCGTGTCGAAGACCGTAGCATCGATCCCCTCATAGAGGGCCTGCAGCATGGGGTCGAAGGACGCATCGGGCCCCGAGACCTCGGTGAACTCCTCGATACGCGTGACCGTGGGGATGTTCATATTGCGCACGATCTCCACCGCATTGGTGCTCCAGGGCGTGACGAGCTCGCGGCGCGTCCCGACGAAGAAGCCCTTAAGGGCGGGGGTATCAAGCAAAGTAGCCCCACCAAAGAGCCAGGTGAGGCGATCGAGGGCTTCGGCAGCCAAGGGCGCCGTGCTCTCCACGACATAAAGCACGGGGGAGCTGTGCTTCCTAAAGAGAGTAATCATTCGGAGACTATAAATATTGTCGTAAGAGGGATGTGATCACGAGGAGATCGAAGCAGAGGGGCGGGGCGCTGAAGCCTCTTCCCTATGAGCAAAGATACGGAAAAAGGCAAGGCCTCACTGCCCAGAGCCGGGGGCTCTAAGCGGTGAGGCCTTGTAGTGTGTCGGCGAGCATAGCTTACGACGGTGCGGTAGGCTTTAGCTCGGGATGCGGAGGGTACGCCCTGTGGAGAGCTTGGCGCGGGCGGAGATGCCGTTGGTGCGGCAGAGCTTATTGACCGAGACGCCATACTGAGCTGCGATAGCGCGGACGGTCTCGCCCTTCTTGATGCGGTGCGTCTTGAACTGCTCTTCGTTCGACTCGCCACTCTTCTTAGGCTTGGCAGCGGCCTTAGCTACTGCGAAAGAGCGGGGCGTGCGATAGGCACCCTTGACGAAGGCGAAGACGTCGTAGCGGGGGACACCTGCCTGGAAGTCGAAGAGGTCCGATGGGTCGATGGGGATACCCATGAAGCGTGCTTCGAAGTGGAGGTGGGGCCCAGTAGAGCGGCCCGTGCTGCCGCCGAGACCGATGGGGTCACCAGCGCGGACGACCGTCCCTTCGCGGACGATGGAGCGGCTCATGTGGCCGTAGACCGTCTCCAGACCATTGGGGTGGCGGATGACGACGTAGTTGCCGTAGCCACCACCTTCGTAGGACTTGATACGCACCTTCCCAGAGAAGGCTGCACGTACCGTGTCCCCGTGGCTCAGCTTGAGATCCGTCCCGTAGTGCATACGCCCGAAGCTATGGCGATAGCCGTAGTTCGAGGTGATTTGGCGGGTGGCGATGGGCATCACGAACTCCTGCAGGTCGATGTCTTGGCGGTCGGGGATATTGACCGACATACCTGCGAAGGGGTTTACGTGACTTCCCCAGGACTCTTCGCCGTAGAGCTCGGAGGCAGGTGCCTCGAGGTCTTCGTTTTGCTTCTTAGCTTTCAGATCAGCCTCGCGACGCTGCTTCTCCTTAGAGAGACGATTCTTGATCTCGAGTCGGTCGGCCAGGAGCAGGTGTTCACCAGTGGTGCTTGCCTGCTGACCGGCTGTCGTGCGTGTCTCTTTCTTCGGTGTCTGAGCCTTCCCTGAGGGGGGCGTTGCCGCCCAGGCAGGGAGTGTCGTGGCAGCCAGACACAGAGATGCGCATAACAGTCGCATTCTTTTTCTTGTCATACCAGCTTTTGATACTTCATTAATAATACCTGGCGGGAGCGCGCCTCCCGTCGGTGTGCACGGATGCAAAGCATTTACCATGCGACGAATGCAAAGATAACCAAATAGTTACAAACGCCAACACTGCACAAGCGCGCAGTATCTGTGCAGTCCCCGACCTACTTTCTACCCTTCCGAGCCTCAGGTGTTGGGTGCATTCACCTTAATAACGTGGGGCTTTTTACTCAAGGTATACCCCTCGTCACTCGCATCACCTCCGACAGCTCACGGGACCGCTTTGTGAGGGCGTTTGCGGATTTACTTCCCCTTGCGGTCGGTCTGCTCGATGGTCTCGTTGCCCTGTCGGGTACGGAAGCGCTTCCCGAAGCTATAGGTCAGCCCCAGACGCACGCCACTACTATGATTATTCGTCACCCAGCGGGTCTGCGTGACATCACGGAAGAAGTAGCGAGTATCGGTGCGCATCGTCGCCCAGGGATTGAGGAGGGAGAGCGTGAGGGAGAGTCGGTCGTCGAGGAAGTTCTTATTCACCTCAAAGTACACGTAGGGCAGGTGGTCACGCTGGTAGGAGAAGGTCAGCTCCCTACCCGACCACTGCGCGTAGATGGTGTACGTCCAGTCTCGGCTCGTCGTGTAGCTGAGGTTGAGCGTCCCCCGATAGAAGAGCCCACTCCCGCCAGCGCTCAGGGCGGAGAGGCGATGCTCGGGCGCTATCTCCTTCGTGACATAGCCGAGGGCCGTCCCGAGGTTCAGATTTATCTTATGCTTAAAGAAGGAGCTATTCACACCCAGTGAGAGGGCGTAGGCGGTGCTCCGCCCTACGTTCGCCCAAGTCTCCAGCTGAGGATCAGCAAGCGCATGGATACGCCCGATAGCGTCCAGCGTCCGAGTGTAGGTGAAGGCCGTCGAGAGGAAGGTCTGCTTGACCTGACGCTGGTAGCGGAGTGCGAGCGTATGGGTGCGCTCATTGGCGATGCTCGCATTCCCCTCGGTGTATTCGGTGTCGGAGGTATAGTAGCGTGTGGGGTCTACGATCTCCCCCGTGGGGCGGGAGACGCTGAGGTCATAGCTCAGCTCGACGGCATCACGCGCTCCACTATAATAGAGGCTGGCGTAGGGAAGGACGTACCAAGCACGGCGCGTCAGTGCGGAAAGGCGCTGCTCATCGTACTGCATATCCAGCAGGAAGTCCCCACCCCACTGCTCGCTCCAGCTGACCTCATCGCCCAGCTTGAGGGCATGGATCAGGCTCTTATAGCGCTGGGGGCTATAGCTCGAGCGGGTCTCACGGTGCGTCAGGGCGTAGCTGGCATTCAGCTTATGCCGCCCTGCACGCCCCTCGAGCTGCGTCTGATAGGTCAGGTCGCCCGTGAGGCTCCGATAGGTATTCTCCGCCTCGTGCGTGGCCCTCTGGAGGCTCAGCTCTTGGCGATCCCACTCACTGGCCAGATGCCCACGCAGTCGCAGGAAGCTCTCGCCCCACTTATAGCGGCTCGCCAGATGCCCCTGCAAGATCTGCATATAGCCCGTCTCATCCAGTCGCTGGGAGGGAAGGGCATCTTGGGTGGACTCGCTGAAGCCATCATGTCCATTGCGCGAATACATCGCGACGAGCGTATTATCCCAGTGCTTGCTGGGGAAGAAGTCAAAGCGCAGAAGCGAGCTTGCCTGCTTGGTCTTAGTCGTCGTCTGATGATGCCAGCCGTGTGCCACCCCCGCACTCTTGCGGTCGAGCTGTGAGGAGATCTCCTGCCGACTCCATAGCGCCGAGGGGACGAAGGTCAGCACGGTCGTCGGGGTCTGTAGGGTAAGGTTGGCACTCGCCGAGTAGCGGGCGGGCTGACTGAGTCCGAGGTCAATGCGCCCCTTGAACTCCCGCGTGAGACTGCGTAGCCTACGTATATTGATGCGGTCGCCATCGACACCACCCCGCAGGACCTCGATGCGCCAGATCGACTGCGCAGGGAGGCTTGCCAGCTCTTCGGGGCTGGCAGGCGCTCCGTCTATCAGGACCTGAGCGACCTGCTCACTGCCCAAGATACTGTAGCCCGCGCTCCCCATAAGGAGTCCAGGCACATAGCGTAGCGCACGGTCGGCGGAGGCACCCTTCGGCACGCCCTTCGCCTCGAGCTCAAAGATCTGCTTGTGGATATTGCCCGTATTGATCTTGCGATAGCCGATGACGTTGACGCCCTCGAGCTCGTTGTCGGGGGTCGCGATACTATCTGTCGTGGGCTGCTGAGCCGCTCCACTCAGGCGAATACCAAAGAGGAGGGCAACGATAAGGAGGCGCGTAGCCTCTGGGATGTGCTTCTTCATAAGGCCCTTGATTTGGGAAGATGTCAGTCATGCGTGCGCCCCCATGAGGGGCGTGTGTACTGCAAATTTAGGAAAAGAAGGGAATAAGCGAATACCCTCTGCTCCAGCTACTTTGCACAGAGCAGATGCCAAACAATAGTGATGGGTGGTGTGAACCTATAGTGGCCGTAATATGAACCTCTATTAGGTTGTCGCTCCACGTAGGGATAAAAGTTGTGGACGAGTGGCAGATAAATTAGGGCTACGTGCGTGGATCTAATATCTACGTACGTGGATATTTGGACTGACGTGCCTGGTCTTTAAGACTACGTACATAGACAGAGGAAAACCACTACGGGAAGGCGCTTTTTTCATCACGAGAAGGACACTTTTCCCTCCGCTAAATAAGAGGAGAATACGCGCGATAAGGCGAGGGGCTTGTGTATCTCTTCGGAGAGGCATATCGGGGAGCTGGGCGTGCGATACCTTAGCACAATAAATAAATAGAGGACAGGACTCGCGGCAACCGTCTCATATAGATTCGCACCACCCCATAAGGGAGGTGCACAGCTTGCACACGGGCACAAAAAAAGTTGGCACCCGCAGATGGGTGCCAACTTCTCTATGATAATAAGGAGGGAGCGAGGCGGGCGCTATCGCTTGTGACGCTCGAAGAAACGGCGGGCAAAGTCCTTGCAGACCATCGGCAGGCGTACGAGCTTGTCAGCGGGCAGTGAGGAGCGACAGCGCAGGTAATAGGTGCGCTCCAGCTCAGCTTCGCGGACGTGGAAGTCAAGCATCTGCTCAAGGAAAGTATTCAGCTCGGCTTCGGTCAGCGTCTTGTCGCCCTGACGTACGCGACGGCCGAGGGTCTCGGTCGAGCGCCATAGGGCGAAGCGCTTATCATCAAGTTCGTTCAGCACGGGCATCAGTGCATCGACTTCGCCAGCGGTGAGGGAGAGCTCACGCATCAGATAGGCACGCTTCTCAGCACGTACCTTCTCGCGCATGTCCTTACCTGGATCGGCGGGCTTCTTCTTGGCTTGCGCGGACAGTCCACCCGTCAGGAGGAGGATGGAGCAAAGGATATAAAGGATTCGCT
>ERZ1674088.169-NODE-169-length-10543-cov-8.715008_pt1 | contig 10543 bp, 6 predicted proteins | sample MGYA00581117_ERZ1674088 | MGnify/ENA primary metagenome ERZ1674088 (study PRJEB41354, sample SAMEA4873335) | human saliva metagenome | biome: human-associated habitat [ENVO:00009003]; feature: mouth environment [ENVO:08000002]; material: saliva material... | reverse complement strand
CCGAAGGTGATCGCACAGGCGACCAGGCGGCGGTCCATCTTCAGCTCGTTCATGACGCCGATGAGCGGGGGCACCAGCAGCGGAATGAACGCGATGTGAATCGGGATGAGGTTCTGGCTCATCACGCCCATGACGAGGACGCCGCCGAGGATACCCCACTTGGCGGAGCGGGCCACGCGCGCCGAGTTTGACTCGTCGGCGTTGCGCAGCTTCTTGATGATCCAGTTGGCCAGCAGGCGCGGCAATCCGGAGTGGGCGACCGACATGGCGAACGCGCCGAGGAGGGCGTAGGACAGGGCGATCTTGGCGCCGCCGGCCAGGCCGTCCTGGAAGGCGACCATCGTGCCGGACACTCCCATGCCGGCGACCAAGCCGCCCACGAGGGATGCCACGAAAAGCGAGATAACGACGTGCACGCGTGCGACGCTGAGGACCAGCATGACGATCACGGAGAGCACGACTGCGTTGAAAAGCAACATGAGTGTTCCTGTGTTGAGGGTGCGCGAAAGCGCCACGTGAGGTGGAGAAAGTAAGCCGCGTCGCGGCAGGTGGTGGTGTCAGCCGAGATGGGAATCGGCGTGGATGGAGGCGTCGACAGCACCTACCAGTGCGTTCGACAAACCACCTTCCTCGGCGGCCAGCAATCCTGCGATTGTGGTGCCGCCGGGGCTCGTCACCCGGTCAATGAGTTGCGCGGGGATTGTGCCCGCCTCGCGCTCAGCGAGGAGCAGCGTGGCGGCCCCCGCCATCGCCTGCGCGGCGATCTCGACGGCGCTGTCCTTGGACAGACCATACTTGAGGCCCGCGCGGGCGAACGTATCAATAATCTGGAAATACCAGGCCGGAGAGCACGAGGCCAGAGCCTGGAAGATCGGGAAATAGTCCTCGTCGATGAGGATGGTTCGACCAACGGCGTTCATGAGGTCGCGCACCGCGTCCACCTGGTCCTCGGTGGTGCGCGCGGCCGTCAGGGCCGTCATGGACTGGCCCACGGTCGCCGCCACGTTGGGCATGACGCGGATCAGTGGAATACCCGATCCGAAGTCCTGGGTGATCTGGTCGAGGGTGCGCCCGGCCGCGAGGGACACGATGCACACATCGGTGCGTCCAACCACGACGGGGGCGATCTCCTTGATGACCGTTCGCTGGTCCTTGGGCTTGACAGCCAGGATGACGACGTCGACCTGGCGGGCCAGGGACACGTTCGAGGAGGCGGCGGTGGCGCCCAGCTCGTCGGCCAGATCGCAGGCCTTGGTGGCCGTGCGGTTGGAGAAGACCAGGGTTGCAGGATCGACGCCGGACGCGACGGCGCCGCGAGCGATGGCCTGGGCCATGGCTCCCGTTCCGATGAATCCGATGCGCATGAGCGTCTCCCTGAGTGTGTTGGTCACTTGCCAGGCAGCCTACCCGCATTTTGCCTGTTCTTGGTGCAGTGGCCGAACTGTGAGACGAGGCCGGGGCCGGTTTGCGTTTGTCAGCAACCCAGCCCCGGCCTCGTGGGGGAGAAAACGGCGGAAAAGCGCGCCTCAGCGCTTGCGCGTGCCGAAGATCGATCGAGTGATCTCACGCCCTGCGGTGCGCAGGACCGAGCCGAGGGCGTTTTCCACCTGGCGGGCGCGGCGCTCGGCGGCGCGCTGGCGCGCGGCCTCCTCCCTCTCCTGCTGCTTCTCGACCTGGCGGCGCAGGCGTTCCATTTCCTTTTCGCGCGCGGCCTCTTCCTTCGCGGCGGCCTTCTCGAGCTCCTTGGCGGCCTTCTCGGCCGCCTTCTCGGCCTCCTTGCGCGCCTTTTCCGCGGCCTTCTCGGCTTCCTTGCGTGCCTTTTCCGCTTCCTTTTCGGCCGCTTCCTGGGCGGCCGCTTCCTCGCGGGCGGCCTGTGCCTCGGCCGCGCGGCGCTCGAGCTTCTCCTCGGCCGAGTCCGGGTTCACGGCGTCGCGGTAGCGGCCCATGATGACGCTGGACTGGTTGATGCGCGCGACCGTGTCGGCGGACGCGGGGCCCATGACGGAGGCGGGCGCCCAAATGCCGACCGGGGTGACCGGGGTCGGGTTACCCTTCGGATCCAGGACGGTCACGACGGCCTCGCCCGTGCCCAGGGTCGTGAGGACCTCGTCGAGCTCGAGGCTGGTCTTCGGGAAGGTCTGCACGGTCGCCTTGAGCTTCTTGAAGTCGTCGGGAGTGGAGGCGCGCAGACCGTGCTGGACGCGCGAACCGAGCTGTGCGAGCACGTCGGAGGGAATGTCCTTGGGGGTCTGCGTCACGAAGACGACACCCACGCCCTTGGAACGGATGAGGCGCACGGTCTGGACGACCTGGCGCTCGAACTCCTTGGTGGCGTCGGCGAAGAGCAGGTGTGCTTCGTCGAAGAAGAAGACCAGCTTGGGACGCGGTGCGTCTCCGACCTCGGGCAGGGTGGCGAACAGGTTGGCCAGCAGGTACATGATGACGGCGCTGACCAGGGCCGGGCGCGAGGAGATGTCGCCGACGCCCAGCAGGGAGATGATGCCGCGACCGGTCGAATCCATGCGCATGAGGTCGGCGGTGTCGAAGCCGGGGGCGCCGAAGAACTGCCCGCCGCCCTGGGACTCGAGCGCGGTCAGGGCGCGCAGGATGACGCCGGCGGTTGCCTTGGAGACGCCGCCGATCATCGCCAGCTCATCCTTGCCCTCCTCAGAGGTCAGGAAGGAGATGACCGAGCGCAGGTCGGGCAGGTCCACGAGCTCCAGGCCCTGGCCGTCCGCCCACGCGAAGATCAGCTGGAGGGCCTGCTCCTGCGTCGTGTTCAGGGACAGGGCGCGTGCCAGCAGGATCGGGCCGAAGTCGGAGACCTCGGCGCGCACGGGCACGCCCGGGAACTGCGAATCCGCGCCGCCCAGGCTCAGCAGCTCAATCGGGAAGGACGAGGGAACCCACGCCTGCCCGTTGGCGGCCGTGCGGGCCAGAAGCTTCTCGGAGCTCGCCCCGGCCTCGGCCAGGCCCGTCAGGTCGCCCTTGACGTCGCACAGGAGCACGGAAGAACCCGCCGCCGACAGGCCCTCGGCCAGGAGCTGGAGGGTGCGGGTCTTGCCCGTGCCCGTCGCGCCCGCGACCAGGAGGTGACGGTTGAACATGGGCACCGGCATCGCGGCGCTGACGCCGGGCACGCGCGTGCCGTCCTCAATGAGCGTGCCGATCGTGACCACGGGGACGTCCCACGAATACGCGTTCTTAATCTGGGAAGCGAACGCGGATAGCTCGCCCGCAGCCTCCGGGGACGAGGCCTGGGACGCCTCCGGCGTGGACGGTGCGGTCTCGGGCGCGGGGGCGGGTGCCGCCTCGGGGGTGGGCTCGGCCGGCGCGGGGGTTTCCTGGGGGGCAGGTGCGGGGGCGTCGACGGAGGTGCCAGCGGCTTCAAGCTGGGCGCGGAGTGCTTCGGCCTTCGCGCGGGCGGCTTCGGCTTCGGCGGCCTTGGCGGCGGCTTCGGCGGCGGCCAGGCGGGCCTTGAGATCCGCGATGTTCTCGCTCATGGTGATGTCTTTCGGGCTGTGGGCGCACAGCGCCCGGCGGTCTCGACGTTACCGCAACAGTATCCCTTGGGACGCCGGTCCCATGCGCGCGATAGCGGCGCTCAGGGCTGTGGCCCCGTCCACAGGGGGATGTGTCGTGTCGCGGCTGTCCACAGGGGGCGGCGTCGTGTCGCGCCTATCCACAGGCAGGCCTCGCCGCCAAGACACGGGCTCAGGGCAGGTCGTAGCGTCAAGGGATGAACCCTCCACGTTGGATCGCTCACCGCAGGATGGCGGCCTTGACCAAAGCCGTGTACGACAGCGCCATCAACGACGACGATGAGCCCCCAGAACCATCGGCCATGCGCCTGCTGCCGGGGTCGACGACGGTCGCCGCTGTCCTGATCGTCCTAGTGCTGCTCGCCGGAATCGGGGTGTGGAGGCACGCGCGGGCCACCGATCGGGCACTCGAAGCAGACCAAGCCGCCGAACAATCGGCCGAACTCCACGCGGAGAAGGCCGCCGAGGCGGGTGCGGGCGGGACCGGCGCGACACCTGCCGGCCCCGCCACGCCAGGGACCGACAGCACAGGAGAGGTCGTCGTCCACGTCTCCGGGGCCGTCGCCACCCCCGGCGTCCTCACCCTGCCCGCCTCCTCCCGGGTCATCGACGCCATCACGGCGGCGGGAGGCGCCCTGGAGGATGCCGACCTCGACGCGATCAACCTGGCCCGCCCCGTCGTTGACGGCGAACACATCCGCGTCGCCGCGCTCGGGCAATCACCCCCGGAGCCAAGCGGAGGCGCGGAATCCACCCAGTCCGCCTGCGTGCGACTCGACACGGCGAGCGCCACCGACCTGCAAACCCTGCCCGGCATCGGGCCCGCCCTGGCCCAGCGCATCATCGACTACCGGGCCACTCACCCACACATTCCCTCCGTCGACGCCCTCGACGAGGTGCCCGGCATCGGGCCCGCCCTCATCGAGAAGATACGACCGGGGGTGTGCCCATGAGCGACACAGAACCACCCGACGAACCCAGCGAGGACTCCCTCCATCACGCCGAAGCGGCCCCGCGCCCCGACGAGGCTGGAACGCCCACGCCGCCGCAGTGCCGCCAGCGACCCGCCGACACCCAACGCGCCCCACGCATGATCGACCTGCGCCTCCTCGCCCCAGCCACCGCCACCTGGGCCGCCAGCTGGTGGGCCACCGCCCACCCCACGCCCCTACCCCTCATCGCCGCCCTCGCACTCGCATCTGGACTGACAACAGCCTCCTACGCATGGTCACACAGGAACACACACCCACCCCGACACGCCCTCACACCCCCGCGCTCCCTCCGCCTGGGCGCCGCCCTCCTCCTGGCCACGACCGCCTGCGCGCTCGCGGTCGCCAGTGCGGCCGGCGCCTCCTACCTAGCCGACCCCGCCCGGTCACAATCCGGCCCGATCCACGCGTCGGTCAGACTCGAGCGTGACCCGGCCCCGGCCTCGTCAGGGTCGATGACGAGGCACCGGGCGCGCGTACGGATCCTCGCCGTGCGGGTGGGGGACAGGTGGGTGCCGTCGCAGGCGAGCGCGCTGGTCAGCGCACCGGGGTGGGAGGAAGCGGCGCGAGGAGACGTCTACGAGATCAGCGGAAGCCTCGACGCAAGCTTCGCGGCCGACGCCCCCTCCGTCGGAGCCATCCGCGCCAGACACGCAGCCCTCACGAACCGTCCCGCAGGCCTGGACACCTGGCGCAGGAACACCCACCGCGCCCTATCCGCGGCCTGCCACACCCTCCCACGCGACGCGCGCGGCCTGGTGCCCGGCATGGCGATAGGCGACGACCGGCTCGTGCCCACCGACCTCGCCGACGCCATGAAAGCCACCTCCCTGACGCACCTGACCGCCGTCTCCGGCTCACACATCGTCATCATCCTGGCCGCACTCAACCTGATCCTGCCCGCACGCGTCCCGCTGCGCGTGGGCGGGACCCTGACCGTGCTGGGGACAATCATCACCCTCGTCGGGCCCGAGGCCTCCGTCGTTCGCTCCGTGTGCGTCGCCTCGGTCGCAACCCTTGGCTTGATTCTCGGCCGCGAAGGACAGGCCACAGCCGCCCTGTGCGCCGTCGTCATCGCCACCCTCCTCATCGATCCCTGGGCGTCGCGCTCCTACGGATTTGCCCTGTCGGTGCTGGCGGCGCTCGCGGTCGTGGGGCCCGCATCCGCGGTCGCTCGGAGTGTCAAGCGTCGCATCCGGGGCGATACGCGCGCCGGACGAGCCTTGCGTCGGGGTGCGGAACTGGTGTGCGTGCCTGCCCTGGCCGAGCTGGTGACCGCCCCCGTCATCGTCTCCCTGTCCGGGACCGTGCCGCTGTGGGGGATCGCCGCCAACGTCGCCGCCGAGCCAGCCGTGCCCGTCGCGACACTCGCGGGGCTGAGCGGAGCACTCCTCGCGCCGACCTGCCCGGGCGCGGCGACTGCCTGTACGCGCGTGGCCTCCTGGGCCACCGCCTGGATCGCCGGGGCTGCGCGCTTCTTTCAGGCAATGCCGTGCTCTGGGACGCGCGTGCCCGGGGGAGCGGGAACCATCCTGGCCCTCTACGCCTGTGCGGGCGCCGGGTGGCTGGCGTGGCGCGCGTGGCGTCGGTGGGGCATCCCCCTCCTGGACGAGGCCGAGGACCCCTGAGCGGGGCGGGCGCGGGTGAGCCTGACGAGAGGACGCCGCCCGTCCGGTGTCCTGGCCCGTGCTGCGCGTGCCGTCTGGTTACGATGGACATACGGCGGTGATACCTGCCACGACTTATGACCGCCCTGGGTAAAGGCGGACGCAGATGGCTACGGACGGTGGCAGACTTAGGGAGTTACCATCGCGTCGAAAGGTAGGACAACGTGGCGGCACGTGGAACGCGCTCGTCGGCACCCGCGCAGATCACGCTGGCTCCGATCGTCTTGATTAAAGGATCCGAGGGCCTTCTCGTCGACCGCGCCCTCGACCGGCTGCGTGCCCTGGCTCACGAGGCCGACCCGAACCTCGAACGCACCGACATCAACGCCGCGACCTACCAGGCCGGTCAGATCGACGTCATTGCATCCCCCTCGCTGTTCGGTGAATCCCGCATGGTCATCATCCGGGACCTGGAGACCATGAGCGACGCGCTAGCCGCCGACCTGATTGCCTACGCCGGCGCGCCCGCCCCCGACGTGTGGATGTTCCTTGCCCACCCCGGGGGCAACGCCCGCGGCAAGAAGGTCATCGACACGATCACCAAGGCGAAATGGCCCGTCATCCCCGCCGATCCGCTCAAAAACGACCGCGACAAGCTCGCCCTTATCGCCTCCGACGTGCGCGCCGCGCGCAGGCACATGGACACCGAGGCCCAGCAGGCACTCGTCGATGCGCTGGGCAACGATCCGCGCGCGATGGCCGGAGCCCTGGCCCAGCTCCTCTCCGACGTGAGCGGACGCATCACCCTCGAGGACGTGCGCCGCTACCAGGCCGGGCGCGTCGAGGCCACCGGATACGACGTGGCCGACGCGGCGGTTGCAGGAAACTCCGCGAAGGCCCTGACCCTCACCCGCCACGCGTTCGCCACCGGCATCGCCCCGCAGCTCCTCGTGGCTGCCCTGGCCATGAAGTTCCGCGCCATGGCGAGGGTCTCCATTGGCGGATCCGCATCCGCCCTCAAGATGGCCCCCTGGCAGGTGGATCGAGCCCGGCGCGAACTGCGCGGCTGGTCCGACGCCTCCCTGGCTGGCGCCTTCGGTGCAATTGCCACCGCCGACGCCGAAACGAAAGGCGCGTCACGCGATCCGCAGCGCGCCGTCGAAAAAGCAATTATCACCATCTGCAGGCTGCACGGACGCTGACAGCGCGGCCCCGGCCTCGTCGATGAGAAGAAGAATGGACGAAGACGAGGAGAACAATGAAAACTATTCGAACGCTTATGGGGCGACTGCGGGAGTTTAAAACTCCGGCGCTCCTGACCCCGCTGTTCATCATCGGGGAGGTCATCCTCGAGTGTCTGATCCCGCTGACCATGGTCTCACTGGTGGATGCGCTCGATGGAGACTCCTTGAGTCCCGTCGTTCGCTTGGGCGCGATCCTCATCGGCTACGCCTTCGCGTCGTTGGCCTGCGGTATTCTGGCCGCGCGATTCGCGGCAACTGCGTCGGTGGGCCTGGCGAAGAACCTGCGTCAGGACCTGTTTTTCAAGGTCCAGGACTTCTCCTTCGCGGACATCGACCGCTTCTCCACGTCCTCGCTGGTCACCCGCATGACCACGGACGTCACCAACGTGCAAAACGCCTTCGGCATGATGATCCGCATCGCGGTGCGCGTCCCCCTCATGATCGTGTTCTCCATCGTGATGGCGTGGCGCATCAACGTCCAGATGGCCCTGATCTTCCTCGGGATGGTGCCGGTTCTCGCCATTATCCTGGCGGCTATCGTGCTCATCGCATTCCCGATCTTCCGCCGTATCTTTAAGAAGTACGACGCCCTGAACAACTCCGTGCAGGAGAACGTCGCAGCGATCCGTGTGGTCAAGTCCTTCGTCACCGAGGAACACGAGACTACGAAGTTCCGCGCCGCCTCGCAGGACGTGCGCAAGGACTTCACGAACGCCGAGAAGCTCATCGCCCTCAACAGCCCCGTCATGATGTTCTTCATCTTCGCCGCGATCACGGCCGTCGACTACGTGGGCGCCTCGATCATCGTGAACTCGGGGGCAACCGAGCTGACGAAGGGCGGCCTGACCGCTCTTATCACCTACGGCATCCAGATCCTCGCGCACATGCTCATGGTCGCCTTCATCTTCGTCATGGCGACGATGGCCGCAGAGTCCGCGAACCGTATCGCCGAGGTCCTCACCCACGACCCGTCGCTCACCTCCCCGGCCAATGGCGCCACCGAGGTCGCGGACGGCTCCGTCGTCTTTGACAGTGTGTCCTTCAAGTATTCCGAGAGCGCCGAAGAGAACGCGCTGTCCGACATCGACCTGCGCATCGAGTCCGGTTCGACGCTTGGCATCGTGGGCGGCACGGGCTCCTCCAAGACGTCGCTCATCCAGCTGATCTGCCGCCTCTACGACGTCTCCGAGGGGTCTGTGAAGGTTGGCGGGCGCGACGTGCGCGACTATGACCTGAGCGCGCTGCGCGACGCGGTTTCCGTCGTCCTGCAGAAGAACGTCCTGTTCTCCGGCACGATCAAGGACAACATGCGCTGGGGCAACCCGGACGCAACCGACGAGCAGATTGAGCATGCCTGCAAGCTCGCGCAGGCCGACGAGTTCATCCAGCAGCTGCCCGGCGGCTACGACTACGTCATCTCCCGCGGCGGTACCAACGTGTCGGGCGGCCAGAAACAGCGCCTGTGCATCGCTCGAGCGCTCCTGAAGAACCCGAAGATCCTCATCCTGGACGACTCGACGTCCGCAGTGGACACGAAGACCGATTCGCTCATCCGCAACGCCTTCGAGACCGAGATTCCGGGCACCACGACGATCATCATCGCCCAGCGCCTGTCCTCGGTCAGCCACGCCGACCAGATCATCGTCTTGGACGACGGACGCATCAAGGAACGCGGCACCCACGAGGAGCTCATGGCAGCGGGCGGGGAGTACCGCGAGATCTACGAGTCCCAGAACGCCGCGAGCGAAAGCGAGGTGGCCTGACATGGCACGCACGCACGGTCGTCCCGTTGACAACGACGGCGACAAGCTCGAGGGCATCGAGCGTCCCTTCGGCCGACTCATGGCCTACGTGTTCCGCCACTATCCGGTGCGCATCAGCCTGACGGTCGTGTGCATCATTACGGCAGCCGTGGCCTCGGCCGTCGGTTCGATCTTCATGCAGCAGATCGTCGACAACGTCGTGACCCCGGGCCTGGAGAGCGGCTTCGACGCCGTGCGCGCCACGCTCGTGCGCCTCGTCGTCATGATGGGCATCATCTTTGCCGCCGGCGTGATCGGTAGCTTCATCTACACCCGCGCCATGGCGATCGTGACGCAGGGGACGCTCAAGCACATGCGAGACGACATGTTCGACTCGATGGAGCGCCTGCCCCTGCGCTTCTTCGACACACATCCGCACGGCGCGATCATGTCGACCTTCACGAACGACACGGACGCGATCCGTCAGCTCATCGGCCAGTCCATCCCGACGCTCATTCAGTCGGGTCTGACGATCATCGTCCTGATCGGAACGATGCTCTACTACTCCGTGTGGCTCTTCCTCGTTGTCCTCATCGTGGGCGCTCTCATGGCTTTCCTCACCGGCAAGCTTGGCGGGCTGTCGGGTCGCTTCATGAAGGCTCAGCAGGCGGCCCTGGCCGACGAGGAAGGCTTCATCGAAGAGATGATGGACGGACAGAAGGTCGTCCAGGTCTTCAATCACGAGCAGGATGCGAAGGATCAGTTCCTCGAGTACAACCAAAAGCTCTTTGATTCCTCGCAGAAGGCGAACATCTACGGCAACGTCCTCATGCCGGCCCTGGGCAACATCGGCAACATCATGTACGTGGTCATCGCGATCGTCGGCGGCGTCATGATCCTGGAACAGACGCCGAACGTCCACCTTGTCGGCGTCGACGTCATCACGGTCGGCGTGGTCGTGTCCTTCCTGGGCATGGTCCGTAACTTCTCCCAGACCATTGGCCAGATGTCGATGCAGGTTCCCATGATCGCCCTCGGTATGGCGGGAGCGGGCCGCGTGTTTGCTCTCATCGATCAGGAGCCGGAGGAAGACCACGGGTACGTGACCCTCGTGCGCGCCCGCGAGCTGCCCGACGGCTCGGTTGAACCCACCGAGGATCGCACGGGCATCTGGGCGTGGCGCCACCCCCACCAGGCCGACGGCACCGTCACCTACACGCGCCTGCGCGGTGAACTGGTCATGGAGGACGTCGACTTCTCCTACGACGGTGAGAAACAGATCCTGCACGACATCTCCCTGTGGGCCAAGCCCGGCCAGAAGATCGCTTTCGTGGGCGCCACGGGCGCCGGCAAGACGACGATCACCAACCTGATCAACCGCTTCTACGACATCGCCGACGGCAAGATCCGCTACGACGG
>ERZ1674088.166-NODE-166-length-10621-cov-8.674806_pt1 | contig 10621 bp, 10 predicted proteins | sample MGYA00581117_ERZ1674088 | MGnify/ENA primary metagenome ERZ1674088 (study PRJEB41354, sample SAMEA4873335) | human saliva metagenome | biome: human-associated habitat [ENVO:00009003]; feature: mouth environment [ENVO:08000002]; material: saliva material... | reverse complement strand
ATAGGAGTACTGTAGTTGGTCATATTTCGGTCGTTTTATTGCGAATCTAATACTGCTATTATCCTGTTCGTAAGTATTTATGCGCAATCAATGTGAAACTCCCATGTGCTGGTAATGCTTCTGCACTTAAGCGATGTAGGTTGCCGTAATGTTGTAGCTTTCTAGGTGCTGCTCAGAGTTTTCTGTCGGTAGCTTTAGCTTGGAGGCTGAGCAGGAGCATCTGCACTCGTTATGGCACGTCGTCCCAGGGCAGGAGCCGAGGCCGTCCGACCGTCAGGCGAATCGGGTTGATGTACGTCTTTGGTCCGGTCTTCGCACCCCAGTGGAGGATGTCAGATCCCTCCTCAACGACGCCGATCTGCTGCCCCTTGGCGACGCTCTCGCCCACGCGCACGGAGGCCGTGACGGGCAGGTAGGTGGACCAGACCGCGCGCCCGCGCACCTCGTGCCGGATCGATACGACGCCGCGGCCCCCGACCTGACCGGCAAAAGTGACAGTGCCGGAGGCGCAGGCATACACGGGAGAGCCACCGGGATAGGTGAGGGCCACGCCGCGCCTGCCGGGCAGCCAGTCGCGATCAGGAGGAGCGAAAGACGAGGCGACGGGAACGGGGGAGAGCGTTGGCCACTGCCAGCGAGACTCGGGTGCGTCGGCTCGTGCCGGAGCGGTCATCAGCACCATCGCGCAGCAGAACAAGCAGGTGGCGACCGCGCAGGGCAGTCGCGCGCGGGAAGGACAAGAGGGAATCATCGTTCCACCGTGCACCTGCAGCCCGCCTCGACGCGAGCCGCAATCGAGGGGCTGTGGACGACGCGCGACACGAACGAACCCCCTGTGGATAGCAACGCGCGACGCGCGAGGCTGTGCACGGACACACGAGCCAGCCCAGGCCTCGTCGAGCGACGTGAAAGTCAGCACACTCACACTCTCCCCGTCACCGGAGATGAGGGGCTGGTGAGGTAAGATAGCCGGGCACTTGCCTCGTGCAGGTGACTTCGCGTGCCATTTATCGCGCGCCCACGGGAAACCGAACGGGCTGCGAGGCTCGGCGGCTTCGGTCCCTACGGGGATGGTCGCCGGTCATGGCACCAGGGTGCGCACAGCGCACAGCAAACCGATAACCCCGGGGGAAACCCCACTGATCACTCGCGACTTGCGGGGAAAGGACGAACCATGGCAGTCGTTACCATGCGTCAGCTCCTCGAGTCCGGTGTCCACTTCGGCCACCAGACTCGCCGTTGGAACCCGAAGATGAAGCGCTTCATCCTCACCGAGCGCAACGGCATCTACATCATCGACCTGCAGCAGACCATTGCTGACATCGACATCGCCTTCGACTTCGTGAAGCAGACCGTCGCCCACGGCGGCACCCTGCTCTTCGTCGGCACCAAGAAGCAGGCCCAGGAAGCCGTGGCCGAGCAGGCCCTGCGCGTCGGCATGCCCTACGTGAACCACCGCTGGCTCGGCGGCATGCTCACCAACTTCTCCACCGTTGCGACCCGTCTGCAGCGCCTGAAGGAACTCGAGCAGATCGACTTCGACGACGTGGCCTCCTCCGGTCACACCAAGAAGGAACTGCTCATGATGCGCCGCGAGAAGGACAAGCTCTCGCGCACCCTGGGCGGCATCCGCGACATGACCAAGGTTCCCTCGGCCGTGTGGATCGTCGACCCCAAGAAGGAGCACCTCGCGGTCTCCGAGGCTCGCAAGCTGCGCATCCCGATCGTCGCCATCCTCGACACCAACGCCGATCCGGACGAGGTCGACTACCGCATCCCCGGCAACGATGACGCCATCCGCGCCGTCGCGCTGCTCACCCGCGTGATCGCCGACGCCGTCGCCGAGGGCCTGATCGCCCGCTCCGACGTCCGCAAGGGCAAGGGCGAAGAGGCCGCCGCTGAGCCGCTGGCTGAGTGGGAGCGCGAGCTCCTTGAGGGCGAGGTCAAGGCTGACGAAGCTGCCGCCGCTGAGGTCGCCGAAGAGTCGACCACCAAGCAGGACTGAACTTTTTAACTGAGAGGAATCATCCGATGGCGAATTTCACCGCTGCAGATGTGAAGGCGCTGCGTGAGCAGACCGGCGCCGGCATGATGGATGTCAAGAAGGCTCTGACCGAGGCCGACGGCGACGCCGAGAAGGCTCTCGAGATCATCCGCCTGAAGGGCCTGAAGTCCCTGTCCAAGCGCGAGGGCCGCCAGGCCTCCGCCGGCCTGCTGGCCGCGCAGACCGACGGCACCGTCGGCGTGCTGGTCGAGGTCAACTCCGAGACCGACTTCGTCGCCAAGAACCAGAAGTTCATCGACTTCTCCAACGAGGTTCTGGCCGCCGCCGTCGCTTCTGGCGCCGCCGACCTGGACGCGCTGCTCGCCGCCCCCATGGGCGAGGGCACCGTCAAGGACCGCCTGGACGCCTTCGCCGCCATCATCGGCGAGAAGCTGCAGGTTGGCCGCATCGTGCGCGTTGAGGGCGACAACGTCGACCTCTACCTGCACCAGACCAGCCCCGACCTGCCCCCGCAGGTTGGCGTCTTCGTCGTCACCGACGCCGCCGGCAAGGATGTCGCCCACGACATCGCCATGCACGTCGCCGCCTACATGCCCGCCTACCTCGACCGCGACTCGGTTCCCGCCGACGTGCTCGAGAAGGAGCGCGCCACCCTCGAGAAGATCACCCTCGAGGAGGGCAAGCCCGCCAACATCGTTCCCAAGATCGTTGAGGGCCGCCTGAACGCGTTCTACAAGGACAACTGCCTCGTTGACCAGGCCTACGCCCGTGACCCCTCGAAGTCCGTCGGCCAGGTCCTCAAGGAGGCCGGCGCCACGGTCACCAACTTCGTGCGCGTGCACGTCGGTGCCTGATCCGGCTCACTCGTCAGCTTGCTGACAGTTGGAAGCGGCTCCGCCTAACGGCGGGGCCGCTTCCCTTTTACCAGGTAGTATGGTTCCTAACCGTTCCGCCCACCCAGGGCCGTCATAAAGGAGAAGCGTCATGTCGACGAAGCGCCGCGTTTTGCTCAAGCTTTCCGGGGAGGCGTTTGGAGGTGGGTCTATCGGCTTGGACCCCAAGGTCGTCCGCAATATTGCTGAGCAGGTGGCGAGCGCCGTGCGCGAGGGCGTGCAGGTTGCGATTGTCGTCGGTGGTGGCAACTTCTTCCGCGGCGCCCAGCTGGCTCGTGAGGGCCTGGAGCGCTCGCGCGCGGACTACATGGGCATGCTCGGCACCGTCATGAACGCGCTTGCCCTGCAGGACTTCATTGATCAGTCGGGCATTCCCGCGCGCGTCCAGACGGCCATCACGATGGCTCAGGTCGCCGAGCCCTACCTGCCGCTGCGCGCGATCCGCCACCTGGAAAAGGGCCGCGTCGTGGTCTTCGGCGCCGGCGCGGGCCTGCCCTACTTCTCGACCGACACCGTCTCGGCGCAGCGTGCGCTGGAAATCCACTGCGACGAGCTGCTGGTGGCTAAGAACGGCGTGGACGGCGTCTACGACGACGATCCGAACAAGAACCCCGACGCGCGCCGTTTCGACACGCTGACCTACTCGGAGGCCCTGCGTCGCGACCTGAAGGTGATCGACGGCTCCGCGCTGGCGCTGTGCCGCGAGAATGGCCTGACGACGCGTATTTTCGGCATGGGTGGAGACGGGGCTGTTACCCGCGCGCTCATGGGCGATGAAATCGGTACCCTAGTGACGGCGTGATATAACCTTCACAGACCACTGACGTTAAGGAGCACATAGTGATCGACGATATCCTCCTCGAAGCCGAGGACAAGATGGACAAGGCCGTGGAAGCGGCCCGCCACGAGTTCACGAACATCCGCACGGGACGCGCGACGTCCTCGATGTTCGAGCAGCTGCTCGTGGACTACTACGGCGCGCCCACGCCGATGCAGCAGCTGGCCAGCTTCCAGATCCCCGAGGCCCGCACGGTCCTCATCTCTCCCTTCGACCGCACGGCGACCCAGGAGATTATCCGCACGCTGCGCGAGTCCGACCTGGGCGTGAACCCCACGGACGACGGCAACGTTGTGCGCGTCGTCCTGCCCGCTCTCACCGAGGAGCGCCGCAAGGAATACGTGAAGCAGGCCAAGAGCAAGGCTGAGGACGGTCGCGTGTCCGTTCGTGGTGTGCGCCGCAAGGCCAAGGATCAGCTCGACCGCCTGAAGAAGGACGGCGAGGCCTCCGAGGACGACGTCGAGCGCGCTGAGAAGAACCTCGACTCGATGACGAAGGCACACACCGAGCAGATCGACAAGATGCTCGCGACGAAGGAAAGCGAACTGCTGACGATCTGATGGCGTCAACTGATCCTTCATTGCTGGCTCGCATCTTTACCCCGGGCCCCACGCGCGATAATCATCCCGCGGGTGGGGCGACGGGGAAGGCGGGCCGTAACCTTGTGCAGGCGATCACGACGGCGGTTGTTCTGATCGCCGCCGTCGCGGTCCCTCTGTTTACGTCGCTGCCGGCCTTCGTGGGCGTCATCGGCTTCGTATGCCTGGTGGGCATTTGGGAGTTGGCTGGCGCGTTTGCGCGCATGGGCATCACGTTGGCCGTGCCCCCGCTGTACGTGGGTGCTATTGGCATTGTGACGTGTGCGTGGTGGCTTGGCAGCGAGGGAACGCTCTTCGCTCTGTACATCACGGTGTTTGTGTGCGCCGCGTGGCGTCTGCTTGATAGGCGCCAGGAGTTGCGCATGAGTGACGTCGTCTCGACGACGTTTACCGCCGTGTACGTGCCGTTCCTGGCGTCCTTCGTGGTGCTGATGCTGGCGGCGTGGCAAAACCCGTGGGTGTTCGTGGTCTTCGAGCTGATGGTGATCGCTAATGATACGGGCGGCTGGGCCGCCGGCGTCCTGTTTGGCAAGCACCCGATGGCTCCTGCGCTGTCGCCGAAGAAGTCCTGGGAGGGCTTCGTGGGGTCGGCCCTGACCGCGGTGAGCGTGGGAACGGTCGGCCTGTGGTGGCTGGGTGCTGCCTGGTGGTGGGGCATCATCGCCGGTGTGTCGATCGCGTTTGTGGGCACGATGGGTGATCTCACCGAGTCCATGATCAAGCGTGAGTCCGGTTTGAAAGACATGTCGCAGATCCTGCCCGGGCACGGTGGTGTTCTCGACCGAGTGGACGCGTTGCTCATGAGCGCGCCGGTCGCCTACTTCATCTTTGCGTGGGCGTTGCCGGGTGTTTCTTGGGAGTCCAGGCATTGAGCGAGTCGTTGAAGGATCGCGCCAGGTCTGTGGGGCGCGCAGGGGACGAGGCCGTGGCGTCGTCCCCGCAGCGCCGTGGCGCTCGGCGTGAGGTTCGTCCGACGGATCAGCCGCCGGAGGGCGCGACGCATAAGGACGCCAAGCCGGTTCTGTCGTTTACAGCTAAGCGCAGGGGCAAGGCGCCTGCGCATTTGGCGGATTTGGATGCGGCGGGCCGAAAGCAGGTCTTGAAGGATCTCGGCCTGCCGGCGTTTCGTGCGGATCAGCTGTCGCGTCACTATTTCACGCACTTTGAGGCGGACCCGCAGCGCATGAGTGATATCCCTGCGGGTATGCGCGCTCAGGTGAGCGAGGCTCTGCTGCCGACTCTCGTCTCGAAGGTTGTTTCGTTGGAGGCGGATGGCGGTCGCACGATCAAGGACCTGTGGCGCCTCTATGACGGAGCTCAGGTGGAGTCGGTGTTGATGCGTTACCCGCAGCGCACGACTCTGTGTGTGTCTTCGCAGGCGGGCTGCGGTATGGCGTGCCCGTTCTGCGCGACGGGGCAGATGGGCTTGACCCGTAACCTGTCGACGGCGGAGATCGTCGACCAGGTGCGCTACGCCCAGGCAGCGTGCCGTGACGGCGCGCTGGCGGGTGGTCCGACGACTCTGTCGAACATCGTGTTCATGGGGATGGGCGAGCCGTTGGCCAACTACAAGACGGTGATCGGCGCGTTGCATCGCCTGATTGACCCGGCGCCCGAGGGCTTTGGTATGAGCGCGCGCAACATTACCGTCTCGACGGTCGGCCTGGTTCCCGCGATCAGGAAGCTGGCGGGGGAGGGGATGCCCGTGACGCTGGCCGTGTCGCTGCATGCCCCCGACGATGACCTGCGCGACGAGTTGATCCCGATCAATTCGCGTTGGAAGGTCGGTGAGCTTCTGGACGCGGCCCGCGCCTACTTCCTGGCGACCGGGCGCCGCGTCTCGATCGAGTACGCGCTCATTAAGGACATGAACGATCAGGAATGGCGAGCCCAGCTCCTGGCGGATGAGCTCAACAAACGAGGCCATGGGTGGGTTCACGTGAATCCGATCCCTCTCAATCCGACGCCGGGATCCATTTGGACGGCGTCCACGAAGAACGCTCAGGACGCGTTCGTCAAGCGTTTGAAAGACAACGGTATCGCGACGTCGATTCGTGACACCCGCGGCTCCGACATCGATGGAGCGTGTGGCCAGCTCGCGACGGCGGTTGCCGAGGGTAAGCGTGGTACCGGAAAGGTGCAGGTATGATCAAGAGAGATTTTTCGCGCACGTTTTTGCGCGAGGGCTACGACATGCGCGAAGTGTTGAGCTTCCTCGCCGACGTCGAACGCACTATCACGGGCCAGCAGGAGGACCCGAAGAAGATTGTGACCGCGCAACAGGCTGAGGACATCGAGTTCTCCGTGCGCCTGCGCGGCTTCAACGTGGATGAGGTCGACATGGAGATTGATCGGCTTATTCAGGTGTTGCAAGGCCTTGATCGCCAGCGCGAGCAGGCGCCGCTAAACGCCGAGCAGGCTGAGACGGCTGCTGTTCCGGTCCAGGCCGCCCCCTCGGCACCGGTGGCGCAACCTGCGCAGCCCACGCCGACTCCCGCCGTTGTGCAGATGCCTCAGGTACCCGCTGGTGGCGCAGGTGCTGCGGGTGCCGCGTTGCCAGAGCGTCCCGCGATGGAAAGCTCAGCTGTGCCGCTCGAGCACGCGTCCGCTACGCTGCCTACGACTGACGAGTTCATCTCGGCACCGCCTGTGGCGATTCCTGATGCCGAGCCGATGGCCCTGCCCGCCGAGTATGCCGATTTCGGCACGCAGAAGGCCGTTGATGACATTCTTCGTTCCATGACTCAGAGTAAGGAGCAATGATGGCTGAGTTCCCGAGGGTCGGTTTCTTCTCGAAGGGATACGACCGCGGACAGGTCGATGCGTTCTTTGAGGATGCGCGTCGCGCGTACGAGGGCGGTGTGCCCCCCGAGCAGTTCAGCGCGGAGCAGGTGCGCCTGGCGACATTCGAACTGAAGAACCGCGGCTACAACATTGAGGCCGTGGACGCCGCAATGAACCGCCTGGAGGCCGCGTTCGTCAAGCGTGACCGCGCGGACGCGGTGGCCGCCGAGGGTGAGGCCGCTTGGTACGACCGCGTCGCAGATCGCGCGACGACCCTGTACCCGCGCCTGCAGCGCCCGCGTGGCGAGCGTTTCGCGCACCCTACGAGCGGTCGCGGCTACGACTGCGATGAGGTTGATGACCTGCTCGATCGCATCGCCGCCTACTTTGACGAGGCCGGGGACCTGACTGCGAATGAGATCCGCACGGCGACTTTTAGCCCCAAGCGCGGCAAGAGGGGCTACGCCGAGGGCCCGGTGGACGCCTACCTGGGTCGCGCGATCGAGATCCTGCTCGCGGTCGACTGATGGTGGCGCACGAGACGACACTGGGTCCTACCCCCGTCGTTCTGCTGGGATCGACCGGCTCGATTGGCACACAGGCGCGCGAGGTTATCGAGGCGCACAGGGGCCGCTTTGACGTGCTCGGCCTGAGCGCGGGAGGCTCGTCGATCAACGAGCTGGCCGTTCAGATCATGGCGTTGGAGCCCGCGTTTGTGGGTGTGGCCCGTGACGTGCGTGAGGAGCTGGCAGCAGCCGTCGAGTCGATGGGAGGTACCTGCCCCGAGGTGTTCGTGGGTGAGGATGCGTCCGTTGAGGTCGTGTGTGCGTCGGTCGAGCGCGCGGCGGTGCTGTATCCGCAGGCGACACCGGTTGTGCTCAACGGCATCACGGGTGGTGTGGGCCTGTCCTCCACGCTCGCCGCGCTGCGCTGCGGTGCGCGCCTGGCGCTGGCGAACAAGGAGTCGCTGGTCGTGGGCGGCGCGCTCGTGAAGAACGCGATGCGTGTCCCGGGCCAGATCGTTCCGGTGGATTCGGAGCACTCGGCGATCGCTCAGGCGCTGGCCTCGGGCGTGCACGAGAAGGGCCTGACCTCCCCGGTCGTGTCGGGGCGTTCCGAGGTTGCGGACCTCGTGTTGACTGCGTCGGGCGGTCCTTTCCGTGGGCGCACGCGTGAGCAGTTGCGGGGGGTGCGCGCGGCTCAGGCGCTCGCTCATCCGACCTGGGACATGGGCCCGGTCGTGACGATCAATTCCTCGACTCTCATCAACAAGGGCCTGGAGCTCATCGAGGCCCACCTGTTGTTCGACGTGGCTCCCGAACACATCGTGGCGACGGTTCACCCTCAGTCGATCGTTCACTCGATGGTGACGTGGCGCGACGGGGCGACGACGCTGCAGGCTTCGCCCCCAGACATGCGTTTGCCGATTGCGCTGGGCCTGACCTGGCCCGAGCGCCTGGACGACGTGGAGGCTCCGCTGGAGTGGTCCAACCCGTCGCAGTGGACTTTTGAGCCGGTTGATAACGAGACGTTCCCGGCGATCAACTTGGCGCGTTTCGCCGTGGGCGCGTCGGCTACCCATCCCGCGGTGCTCAACGCCGCGAACGAGGTCATGGTGGACGCGTTCATCGAGGGCGTCGTTCCGTGGCTGGCGATCGTCGATACCGTGTCGGCGGTTGTTCACGAGCATGAGGGCGTGAAGGATCCCTCGCTGGAGGATATTGTGGCCGCGCAGCGCTGGGCTGACCGGCGCGCACGCGAGTACGTTGCCGCGGGCCAGTGGAAGGACATGTGAGCGTGGGTTCAGTAACGGGTATCGTCGTGGTCGTCATCGGCATCTTGGTGTCGGTGGCACTGCACGAGGTCGGGCATATGCTGCCCGCCAAGAAGTTCGGCGTCTTGGTGCCGGATTACGCGGTGGGTTTTGGTCCTGCCCTCTGGAAGAAGAAGATCGGCGATACGACCTACGCGCTGCGTGCGGTTTTGCTGGGCGGTTACGTCAAGATCGTCGGCATGTACGCCCCGGCTCGCCCGGGCACGCCCCTGGTGGGCCGACGCGGTAAGCCGACGCTCGCGCAGGAGGCCAGGGAGGCCTCGGCCGAGGAGATCCCGCCTGGCCAGGAGGCGCGCGCGTTCTATCTGCTGAGCGCCCCGAAGAAGATTGCCGTGATGCTGGGCGGGCCGCTTATGAACCTGCTGATCTGTTTCGTGCTGTCGGCTATCACGATGATGGGTATCGGCGCTCCCACGGCCTCGCGCACGATTGCGTCGGTGCCGGCGACGATTCAGACGTCGTCGGGGGAGATCGCGTCCCCCGCGTACGAGGCCGGGGTGCTTCCCGGGGACACGGTGACCGCGTGGAACGGGACGCCGGTGGCCACCTTTGCGGACCTGCAGAAGGCCGTTGGCGCCACCCCCGAGGGGGAGTCCGCTGTCCTGACGGTCGAGCGTGACGGTGCGAGCGTGGATCTGACGGTGTCCCCGGTGACGGGCGCTCAGGGCGCTCGATACGTCGGCGTGACGGCCGGGTACGAGTACGTGTCGGCCTCGCTGACGGACGTGCTTGAAGCCGACTGGCAGATGTTTACCGGCACGGCGGCGGTCGTCGTGCGCCTTCCGCAGGCGGTGTGGCAGGTGGGCCGCTCGGTGGTCACCGATGAGCAGCGCGACGCGACCGGAGTTGTCTCGGTCGTGGGCGTTGGCCGTATGGCCGGCGAGGTGACGGGCGATTCGGCGTCGCTGGGCCTGCGCGACACGCGCCAGGTGGTTGGCGTCCTGCTGAGCCTGCTGGCCTCACTGAACATGGCGCTGTTCGTCTTTAACCTGATTCCGCTGCCGCCCCTGGACGGCGGACACATCGTGGGTGCCATCTACGAGGGTGTGCGCAGGCAGTTCGCGCGCCTGCGCGGCAAGGAGGATCCTGGCCCGGCCGATACGGCGCGCCTGGTTCCCCTCACGTGGGCGGTCGGCGGCCTGCTGGTTGCGATGAGCGTCATCCTCATCGTCGCCGACATCGTGAAGCCCATTTCCCTGGGCTGATACCCGCTCTCGCTGTGCCCGCGCGCGTGCCGGCTCGGCAAGGCTCGCGGACGGCGGAAAGCGAGCCTGACCACGTGGGCGGCGCCCGTGTATGACGGATGGGCCCGCGTGCGCGATAATGGGCAGGTGAGTGAAATCAACCTTGGTATGCCCTCTGTGGCCACGTCGCCGTTCCCGCGCAAGCAGACGCACCGGCTGATGGTGGGAGATGTTCCCGTGGGTGGAGGGGCACCGGTGTCCGTCCAGTCCATGACGACGACGAAGACGCACGATATTGGTGCGACGCTCCAGCAGATCGCTGAGCTGACCGCCGCAGGCTGTGACATTGTTCGCGTTGCCTGCCCGACCGACAAGGACGCGGAGGCGCTGCCGATCATTGCCAAGCAGTCCCGCATCCCCGTGATCGCCGACATTCACTTCAAGCCGAAGTACGTGTTCCAGGCGATCGAGGCCGGCTGTGGTG
>ERZ1674088.157-NODE-157-length-11076-cov-15.473006_pt1 | contig 11076 bp, 10 predicted proteins | sample MGYA00581117_ERZ1674088 | MGnify/ENA primary metagenome ERZ1674088 (study PRJEB41354, sample SAMEA4873335) | human saliva metagenome | biome: human-associated habitat [ENVO:00009003]; feature: mouth environment [ENVO:08000002]; material: saliva material... | reverse complement strand
GCGGGTGCGCTGGAGGACGAGCACCACGTTGACCCGGAGCTCGACCCGCGCTTTAGCCGCTCTTCGGATCGTTTTGAGGCGATTCGCGCCGGTGAGGCGAAGGCTCGTGCTTCTCAGAAGGCTGGCCGTCTTGCCCGCGCTGAGGGTGAGTCGTTCCGTTCGGGCCGTGAGGATCGTTCGGAGGAGCGTCGTTCGTCCAAGCGCCAGGACCGTGAGCAGCAGAACGCTGAGGCAACCTCGGGTGTGCAGAAGGCTCAGGAGTCCAAGCGTGTTGAGCGTGAGGACCTGCGCATTGAGGATGTTCGCGAGACTCCGCGTGCCTCCCGCCGCCGTGCTCGTCGTGCCGCTGATGAGAAGCGCGCCGAGAAGGCAGCTGAGCAGAGCGTGGCATCCGAGCAGGCACCCGCAAAGGCTGATAAGGTTGAGAAGTCTGAGTCTCGCACGGTTGTGACCGGGGTGATTGGTGCTCCGGCGGTGACCGGTGTGGTGGGCGCAGCTCCCGCAGCGGTTGAGGCTCCGGTTGAGGAGGCTCAGAAGCCTGCGGCTCAGGTGCCCGGTTCGACCCCGCGTAAGCGTCGCACTCGCCGTGCGGCTTCGAGCGCCGGTGCCGGTGCTCAGGTCGTGACCGTGGACGCTTCCGAGCGTGCTGAGGGTTCCGTGGTTGCTTCCGCTTCTGTTGCGGATGTGACTCCGGTGTCTGATGACGCTTCGGCCCCTGTCTTGTTCGGCATTGGTGTTGCTGCTGCCGACATTAAGCGTGAAGGTAAGGACGATTAGTCTTTAGCTTCCGATCATCGGAAATCCGATGGTGTGTATGTTGCGCCCCGGCGGGGTGGAGTAATCCACCTCGCCGGGGTTTTTATGCCCGGTCTACCTGCGGTGTATCTGCCGGGGTTGAGTAGTATCACGTGCCGACTTCGTGCGTTCCGCAAATTTATCTATTGCGCGGCGCGTAGATCATGCCGTATCCTTAAGGACTGGTGTTTATCTCAGTGAAGCCCTATCGACGCAGGGCCAGCGGGAGACACCGCTCCCACCCGCATCGTCTTCGGCGCGGTCGAGTATTCGGCTGAGTTTGGAACGTGCGGGAGAGAGACACCACCGGTGAGCCTCGCGTGTTGGCTTCGGCGGGCAATCCCGTCGGAACGCACGGGCCGTTCCTCCTTGATCGCGGTCATTTGATTGGCGGGGGAGGGCGCACAGCAATGAAAGCGCAGGCTGCTCATTCGTGTGAGATCCAAGAAGCAAGTTGTCGAGAAAAGTGAGTCCCATAGTGGCATACGCGATTGTACGCGCTGGCGGCCGCCAGGAGAAGGTTTCCGTAGGCGACCTCGTTACCCTTGACCGTGTTGCAGGTGAGCCCGGCAGCACCATCGAGCTGCCCGTGCTGCTGCTCGTCGACGGTGACAAGGTCACCGCTGACGCAAAGTCCCTGGCTTCCGCCAAGGTTGTTGCTGAGAAGGTTGAGGACCTGCGCGGTCCGAAGATTGTTATTCAGAAGTACAAGAACAAGACCGGTTACAAGAAGCGTCAGGGCTTCCGCGCCGAGCTGACCACCGTCAAGATTACCGCTATCAACGCGTAATCGAAACGACCGGAATTCAACCCTAAGGTAGGAATACAGAATGGCACACAAGAAGGGCGCAAGCTCCACCCGTAACGGCCGTGACTCGAACCCCCAGTACCTCGGTGTTAAGCGCTACGGCGGCCAGTCCGTCAACGCAGGCGAGATTCTCGTTCGCCAGCGCGGCACCCACTTCCACCCCGGCCTGAACGTTGGCCGCGGTGGCGACGACACCCTGTTCGCTCTGGCAGCAGGCACCGTCGAATTCGGTACCCGCAAGGGCCGCAAGGTCGTTAACATCCTGGCAGCAGCTGAGTAATACTCACCGCTAGGGCAGAGGGGGTAGGCGTTAGTCTACCCCCTCTCGCTATGACCTCGAATGCCGTGGACGCCCGTGCTGGGCTCCACGATGAGGCGCACCCCAACCCGGTCGCGCCTGCTACCGCATCCGCAGCATGATTGGTGTGTGCCGTGCGGTGGCGAAGTGAAGATTTTCCAAGATAAGGAGAACCCGTGGCAGAATTCGTGGACCGCGTGGTCTTGCATGTATCTGGCGGTCGCGGAGGTAACGGCTGCGTCTCCGTGCGACGTGAAAAGTTTAAGCCCCTGGGCGGCCCTAACGGCGGTAACGGTGGTAATGGTGGCGCGGTGATTCTGCGCGTGGATAACCAGACCACGACCCTGTTGGAGTACCACCACAGCCCGCATCAGCACGCCCCGAATGGCGATATTGGTCGTGGCGATATGCACCACGGCTTCAACGGTGAGGACCTGATTCTGACCGTGCCGCAGGGTACTGTGGTGAAGGACCGCGAGGGTAATGTTTTGGCTGACCTGCTGCGTGTGGGCGACGAGTATGTTGCTGCCCGTGGCGGTATGGGCGGTCTGGGTAATGCTGCGTTGGCTTCGGCTAAGCGTAAGGCTCCCGGTTTTGCTCTGTTGGGCACCCCTGGTGAAGAGGCTGATATTGTTCTGGAGCTGAAGTCCATTGCGGATGTGGCTCTGGTGGGTTACCCGTCGGCTGGTAAGTCTTCGTTGATTGCTGCGATTTCTGCGGCGCGTCCGAAGATTGCTGATTACCCGTTCACCACTTTGATCCCGAACCTGGGTGTGGTGCAGGCGGGCGATGTTCGCTACACCGTTGCGGATGTTCCGGGTCTGATTGAGGGCGCTTCGGAGGGTCGCGGTCTGGGTCACCGCTTCCTGCGCCATGTGGAGCGTTCTTCGGCTCTGGTGCACGTGATTGACTGTGCGACCCTGGAGCCGGGCCGTGACCCGATTAGTGACTTTGAGGTGATCCGCGGCGAGCTGCAGAACTACGAGGTTGACCCGACTGCGGGTGTGACCGTGCCGCTGCATGAGCGTCCGCAGATTGTGGTGCTCAATAAGATTGACGTTCCTGAGGCTCGTGAGCTGGCGGAGTTTGTTCGCCCCGAGTTTGAGGAGATGGGCTTTAAGGTCTTCGAGATTTCGACTGCTTCCCATGAGGGTCTGAAGTCCCTGATCTTTGCGATGGCAAAGCTCGTGGAGGAGGACCGCGTGGCTCGTGCCGCTGCCGAGAAGGAAGCGGAGCGCGTGGTTGTTGAGGCTCCTGTGGTTCGTCCGAAGGGCTTCCGCGGTAAGAAGAAGCAGGAGTTCACTATTCGCCGCGAGGAGCGCAACCTTGAGCCGCTGTTCCGCGTGATTGGTGAGAAGCCTGAGCGTTGGATTCAGCAGACTGACTTCAATAATGATGAGGCTGTCGGCTACCTGGCGGACCGCCTGGCGCGCCTGGGTGTTGAGGATGAGCTGTTCAAGGCTGGTGCTCGTGCCGGTGACGCCGTGGTGATTGGTGAGAATGACAACTCGGTGATCTTCGATTGGGAGCCGACCATGGTCGGTGGCGCTGAGTTGCTGTCCTCCCCGCGTGGTACGGACGCTCGTCTGGAAGAGATCATTCGCCCGACTCGTGCGCAGAAGCGTGTGGAGTACAAGGAGCGTATGGACGCGAAGGCGGAGGCTCGTGCCGAGCTGGAGTCCGAGCGTGTTGCAGGCGTGTGGACCGAGTCGGTTGAGTACCGCAAGAAGTTGAAGGAAGGCAAGGTCGACGAGAATATCGACATGCCGAATATCGACGACTAGTAGCTGAAGCGTAGCTGTTGCCTAGACAGCTGTTTCATAGACAGTGAATGGTGCCGCGTACCGGGGTTTGGCTCCGGTGCGCGGCGCTTTCTTGTGTGCGGTGCTTTCTTTTGTGTTCTGTGGTTGCCGCTCGCGCCGGATGTGCGTGTCGGAACACGCGGGTGAGCCTGCGGTCGGGCGTGCTGGCTGGGTATTCCACTGGCGGCTTAGCTCACCCCCGTCATTTCGATGTTTTTGACCGTAAGCAGGTAGCATAGAGGAGAATGTACGCGGGCACCTTTTTCGGTGTTGCGTACCTTCTGTGTACCTGCCCGCATCCGCGCCTGTTGTGGCTTTTTAGCTGCCGTGGTGCGGCCTCTGTCCCCAGCAAGGACGGCATTTGTGACTGACCAGCCTGTTCACCTTGATTTTGGTGCTCCGAGCACCGAGTCGATTCCCCCGCGCACTCCCGGTCGGGTGCGTCTGGGCGTGATGGGTGGAACCTTCGACCCGATTCACCACGGACACCTGGTGGCAGCTAGTGAAGTTGCCGCCGTGTTCGACCTGGACGAGGTCGTGTTCGTTCCGACCGGTCAGCCCTGGCAGAAGGTGGGGGAGCGGCACGTGAGCGACGCTGAGCATCGCTACCTGATGACGGTGATTGCGACCGCGTCTAACCCGCGTTTTACGGTGAGCCGTATTGATATTGACCGTGGCGGTGCCACCTACACCTTTGATACGCTTAACGAGCTGCGCGCCCTGCGCCCGGATGCTGACCTGTTCTTCATTACCGGCGCGGACGCGATTAGCCAGATTATGACCTGGCGCAATGCCCATAAGCTGTGGGATTTGGCGACTTTTGTGGGCGTGACCCGCCCCGATCACGATCTGGATCCGCCGCTGGCTGAGGGTCGTCATATTACGACCCTGAAGATTCCTGCGATGGCGATTTCTTCGACCGATATTCGTCGCCGCGCAGCTGAAGATGCCCCCATCTGGTACCTGGTGCCGGATGGTGTGGTGCAGTACATTGCTAAGTACGGCCTGTACAAGAAGGACGCTTTGACGGCGTACCGTGACGGCTTGCCTCACGTGAAAGATGAGTCTGGGCAGGCACCCCAATCTACGAATAATGAGGGAACACATGAGTGAAGCTACGGGTTCGAAGCCCTATAGCGAGGACGAAGCGTACCTCTACGAGACGTACGTGACCGAGGACGGCATTGAGGTGCCGCCGCCTACTAAGGTGATGGGTCCGCGCCGTCTTGCCCGCTACCGTGAAGAAGTTGCCGAGTACCTGCGTGCAGCCCGCCGCGGTGAGCCCGCGAAACCTGTTGCGAATATGGGCTCCGTGATTCATGCGGACGCTATTGACCCGCAGGTTCTGGCTGTTCAGCGTCGTTTTGCGGCGCTGGCGGCGCAGGGCAAGATTGACACTGAGGCGAACGATGAGGAGAAGCTGCACGAGCCTGCTCCTCTGACCAGTAGCCTGCGTGTTCTGCGCCCCGAAGAGATCGCGCAGAACCGTGTGGATGCGACCAGCCCCTCCGCGGTGGATAACCCGATGACTTCTTCGATCCCGGTCATTGCCGTGGTCAAGGAGGAGAAGCCGGAACCCGAGCTGCACCAGTACCTGGTGCGCGATGAGCCGAAGGTTGAGGAGCTGGACAGCTCTGACGTTGAGGCTGAGCAGACCGAGGTTGCTTCCGTTGAGGAAGAGACCGTTGAGGTTGCTGAGGTTGAAGAGTCTGCTGACGAACTGCCCACCCGCGTGAGCGCAGTGAACGCGCAGGGTCTTGACCTGAGCGTGCTGGATAGCGCCTCCGCAGGGGATACCGTGGATTCGGTGGACGGCGACCCGACTGTTGCTCTGAGCCCGGATGAGGTTGAGGAGCTGCTGCAGCGCATGGTGGATCGTCAGGATCCCGAAGAGTCTGCTGCCCTGGTTGAAGAGGTTACCGAGGACGCTGAGGAGTCTGAGGAAGCCGCGAAGGATGCAGAGTCCAAGGTTGCTGATTCTAAGGTTGCTAAGTCCAAGTCTGCTCCGGTACCTTCCGCTGAGGCTTCCAAGGAGTCCGCTTCTAAGGGCGCTGTTGAGAAGGCTGAAGAGGTTCTGCAGCCTGCACAGAAGGCCTCCCTGGCGTGGCTGTGGATTGTGCTGCTGCTCGCCCTGGTCGTTGTTGGTCTGATTATGATTTTTGGCCCTAAGTAGGCCGTGAACAATGCACCCCTGTTGCGGGGTGCTGCCGGCGGGTGTTCTGCCGGCAAGGAAGGAAAATATGACTGCTGCACAGTCCTCGATTGAGGCTCTGCGCATTGCCGCCCGCGCTGCGGAGGAGAAGCAGGGAACGAACCTGTTCGCTGTGGATGCATCCGACGCGATGGGTCTGATTGATGGCTTCCTGGTGGTTTCTGCCCACAATGAGCGCCTCGTGAACGCCGTTGCGGATGAGGTTGAGGACGCTCTGCGTGAGCAGGCTGACCTGAAGCCGGTCCGCCGTGAGGGTCGTTCCTCGGGTCGTTGGATTCTGCTGGACTTCGGCGATATTGTCGTGCACGTTCAGCATGAGGAGGACCGCGAGTTCTACGCTCTGGATCGTCTGTGGGCTGAGGCTCCGCGTATTGAGCTGGGCGTTGAGAACGAGGCTCCCTTCGACATTGAGGGTGAGACTGAGGAAGATGCTGCACGCATCATTCCCGCTCAGGATGAGGCATAGGCTTCTGCTTGATTTTTAGCTGATGAGGGGTGGGCTCTGCTGGCGCTGTATGGTGCCGCGGGGTCCGCCCTTCTTGCTTAGCCTTTGGCTTACCCGCCGGGAACTTTTTGGATTTTTGGGTGCGCTGGTTTGCATCGCTGTCCGTGGTGTGTGTAATATATTCATGTTGCCTCGTTGAGGTCACTAACAGAATATGGGGATATGGCGCAGCTGGTAGCGCACCTGCATGGCATGCAGGGGGTCAGGGGTTCGAGTCCCCTTATCTCCACGTTTTCCTCGGTTGAGGAGCTTGTCGCCCGGTTCTTGTGAATCGGGCGATTTTGCTATCTGCCGATAACTCTCGATAGTCAACAACACAGTTCATAGTTGAGGAGTCACTCATGGGAGCGCACGCACATCACGGCCACGGCGGGCATCACGGGCATCACCACGACCATTCGCATGCCCCGAGCCCGGAGGACGCCGCCTCGATGCGTCCGCGCCTGCTGATTGCGTTCAGTCTGGCGGTCGTTATTGTGTTGGCGCAGGCGATTGGTTCGTTGGTCACCGGAAGTCTTGCGTTGCTGACTGATACGGCGCACGCTGTTACGGATGCCTCGGGCCTGCTGGTGGCGCTTACGGCGGCTTCGCTCATGACGCGCCCGGCAACGTCCCGCCGCACGTGGGGTTTCCGCCGTATTGAGGTGCTTGCCGCCCTCGGGCAGTCGGTGCTGCTGCTGGCGGTGGGTATCTACACGGCGGTGGAGGGCGTGCATCGCCTGTTCGCCCCGCCGGAGGTGCCCGGCACCGAGCTGCTGATCTTTGGTGTGGTCGGCCTGGTGGCGAACGCTATTGGTATTGCGGTGCTGGCTACGGCGAGGAACGCGAACTTCAATATGCGTGCCGCGTTCCTGGAGGTGCTCAATGACGCCCTGGGTTCGCTGGGTGTGATTGTGGCGGCTATCGTGATTTGGCTGACCGGCTTCTACCAGGCGGACGCCCTGGCGGGTCTGTTCATTGCGGCGCTGATTGTGCCGCGTGCGATGCGTCTGATGAGGCAGACGACTGCGGTGCTCATGGAGTTCACCCCGGACGGTCTGGATTTGGACGCGATGCGTGAGCACATGCTGCGCGTTGAGGGTGTTGTGGAGGTGCACGATGTGCACGCTTCGATGGTGGCGACCGGTCTGCCGGTGGTGACCGCGCACGTGGTGGTTGCCGATTCGTGCTTCCATGACGGGTCTGCGGTGGCAATTCTGGACCGTATCCGCTCCTGCGTGGCGACCCATTTTGAGGTGTCGGTGGAGCATTCGACGTTCCAGCTGGAGACTGCCGAGTTGGGTGGTCGTGAGCCGGCTTCGATTCGCCACCCGTAGGTTTTGCCCGGGCTTCGCCGGAGGTTCTGCCCGCCGCGGTAAATTACGGCAGAAAACGGCAAACCAGAACAGGTACCAGAGCCTGAAATAGCGGGGGAGTAGTGACCGTTATATTTGGTGGCTTCAACACGCAAAAGATACACTCTTTAGGGAGCAAAAGGTGCTCCTCACCCACGCACTTTGACAGGTTCGCTGGCTGGCTCTTTAGTTTGGTAGCCGCGGAAGCCTGTAACGATGAGCGCCTCAGCCCGACTGAAACGGAACAGCTGAAACGGAACAGCGGGCGGGCGCATCCTAGAATTTTTGACGAGAACAACCACGATTAGCAGCAGATACGGAACACTATGCATTCACCTATTGCCACTTACCTGACCGAGACCCTCGAGTCGGTCGCTTCTGATACCTCCGGTGAGTTGGCAAACTACATTCCGGAACTTGCCGCCGTGGACCCGGACAAGCTTGCCGCGTCTATCGCCATGGTTGATGGTGAGCAGTACGCCGCCGGTGACTCCGATGTGGAGTTCACGATCCAGTCGATTTCTAAGCCGTTCGTGTACGCCCTGGCGCTCGCGGACCGCGGCTATGATGATGTGCTTGCGAAGGTGGGTGTGGAGCCTTCCGGTGAGCCGTTCAACGAGCTGTCCCTGGAGGACGGCTCCGGTAAGCCGCTGAACCCGATGATTAACGCGGGCGCGATTACCACCCATTCGCTGGTGGGCCCTCCCGGCGCGACTCAGGGCGAGCGCATGGAGCGCGTCATTTCTGGTTTGTCTGCGTTTGCGGGCCGTCGCCTGTCGGTGAATGAGCGCGTGTACGAGTCTGAGCTGGAGCACGCGCACCGCAACTACGCGATTGCGCATATGCTGCGCGGCCACGGCATCCTGACTGGCGACCCGACCGTGGCGGTGCAGGGTTATACCCGCCAGTGCTCGTTGATGGTGACGGTTAAGGATTTGGCGTTGATGGCGGCGACTTTGGCGAACTATGGTGTGCATCCGGTGACGGGTGAGCAGGTGGTTCCTAAGACTGTGGTGCGTCAGGTGCTGAGCGTCATGTTCACGTGCGGCATGTATAACGCTGCGGGTGACTGGGCGACCCAGGTGGGCGTGCCGGCGAAGAGCGGCGTGGGCGGCGGCATCATTGGTGCGGTGCCCGGTCAGCTGGGTGTGGCGACGTTCTCGCCGCGTCTGGACGGTCACGGTAACAGTGTGCGCGGTGTGGAGCTGTTCGAGCAGTTTTCTGATGACATGGGCATGCACGTGATGAACGTGCCGACCGTGGCTCGTTCGGCGTTGCGCGCGAACTACCAGATTGGTTCGGGCGATGAGTCTATGCGCCTGATCCAGTTGCAGGGCCGTATCCGTTTTGCGGGTGTGGAGCGCGTGATTCGTGAGATTGTGGAATCCCCGATGGAGGGTTCGAAGGTCGCCCTGGATGTGACTCGCGTGTACGCGGTGGATGAGGTCGCTCAGAGCATGCTCCTGGAGCTGATGCGTCGTCTGCGGAATGACGGGTACAAGGTGTACCTGATTGATAATGACGAGACGATCACGAACACGGATGCGCTGCGCAGCATGGGTGTGAAGGTTCTGACGAACCCGGCGGCGGTGACTTCTGCTGAGTCGGATGCTGAGCGTGTGGCTGAGGCGGACGCCGAAGAAGCTGCGGAGGCTGCGGCACTGGAGGCGCTGAACGCGCTGGATTCCGCTAAGGCGGAGCAGTCGGAAGCTTCTGAGTCGGAGTAGGTTTCTCTCCACGTACTTGGTTGTACGATTGTGTGAACTTATATATTGAGGCCCCTTTCCCGGGCGCGTTATGAACGCGTTCTGGGGGAGGGGCCTTGCTGTGCTTACCTAGAGCTGTACCTTGAGTTGTAGCTGTACCTGGATTATCTGGCGTGCGGGTAGCTTAGTGTACTGAGCGTGGTCTTCGGTGAGTGAGTGGACTGAAAGTGCATAAAGGTTCTTTAATAGCGCCGTTGTTAATCATTAAGTAATATTTTGAATTTTTCGATAGCTGACGGCGATCTCATCATACACTCGTAATATGAACACTGTTCCACACTCAGAAACACCTATCACTACTCGTCAATCCGCTATTACTGATCCCACCGCTGACCGGGCGGTGGCGGGTGCCTCTGCCCGCGCCTCCATGGGGCGACGGGAACTCTTACAACACGTTGGTACCTTTGGTCTGGGCGCGGTGAGCTTCGGTGTGCTGGGTCTTGGCCTCGCCGGTTGTACCCTGTCTGCGGCGGAAGCCACCCACGAGGTAACGGCTAGTGGGTCTGCCTCGGCTACCCCTTCCGCATCTGGCTCCGCAACGGGTACCCCATCCCCGACCGCCGCAGCATCTAAGACCGCTTCTGCGACTGCGACCTCGTCGAACCCGGTTCCCGCAGCTCGTGCCTGGACTGGCCCGCAGACCGGCCTGCCCGGTGAGGGCAAGTACATTGCGTGGACGGTCGATGACGGCGCCGACCCGGAGGTGGTACGCGCCTACGCGGAGTTTTCCCGGCGTACCGGCACGCGCCTCACCTTCTTTATCAACGGTCAGTACCCGGCGTTTAGGCAGCATCGTGACCTGTTGTTGCCGCTGGTGAAGAGTGGTCAGTTGCAGATTGCGAACCATACGTATAGTCATGCGGCGTTGACGAGCCTGACGGATGAGCAGATTGTTCAGGAGTTGACCCGTAATGATGAGGAGATTATGCGGCTGTTTGGGGTGTCGTCGAAGCCGTATTTCCGCCCGCCGTACGGGTATTATGATGCGCGCGTGTTGGCGGCTGCGGCGTCGTGCGGGTTTACGCGCCCGGTGTTGTGGTTCGGGTCGTTGGCGGATTCGTCTAATATTTCTTCGGCTGAGGTGTATGCCTATGCGGAGAAGTATGCGTTGGCTCAGCATATTGTGATTGGGCATTTGAATTATCGGGGTGTGGTGTCTGAGCTGGACCGTATTCGGGCGTTGCTGGATCGGCGCGGGTTGAAGACGGTGACGATTCGCGACTATTACGGGTAGCGCGGGGGAGTCCCGGTGGGTTCCGGTGGGTATACTGGGAGGCATGACGAAGCTTCCTCAGAACCCTCTCCTTCGGCAGGTGCACCGCTTCCGTGAGTCGCTGTTGCTTCTGCTGTATTACTCGCTGTCTTTTCTGGGTGTGCGGTGGATGCGCACGGGGCATCCGCGTGTGGCGGCGGTGTGGTCTGTGGGTTTGTGGCTGAATTTGGTGCTGCGTGGCATGGGCCAGGTGGTGCGTATGCTGGTGCCGGTCCTGCAGGATGCGGAGGCGCGCCGTGCTCGTGCTGAGCGTGCCCGCGCCTACCAGCCGCGCTAACCTCAC
>ERZ1674088.156-NODE-156-length-11109-cov-6.535824_pt1 | contig 11109 bp, 7 predicted proteins | sample MGYA00581117_ERZ1674088 | MGnify/ENA primary metagenome ERZ1674088 (study PRJEB41354, sample SAMEA4873335) | human saliva metagenome | biome: human-associated habitat [ENVO:00009003]; feature: mouth environment [ENVO:08000002]; material: saliva material... | reverse complement strand
GGATTGTGGGAGTTTCACCGGCTCCGACGCGCTCGTGACGATCAGCGAATCGGGCGGCACAACCGGGTCCAGCGAACGCACCGTGGCGGTCACTCCCTACGCGCAGGTCCCCCTGACCGCGACGGGGATCCCCTAACTGAACGAGGACGGAATGCCGACGATTCTCATCACCCTCGCCAGTCGCTGAGAAGTGCTGGAAGGGGAGCGTGGAATCGCGATATGCGTGGCGCCGTTCGCCTGCGGTCTGGGGGTGTCGTAGGCTACCATCACACTATAGTTAGCGAGTATGTGAAGGTGGTGTCAATGGGGACTCAGATGTCTGGCCCGCAGTATGGGGTACCGGGTGCCGCGAGCAGAGGGGGTACAACGTTCTACCGTTTCCCCGTGGCTTTCTGCCGCCGCAGGGAACGTATGAAGCGGTCGATCATGGCGGTCCTGTGCCTCGTGCTCGTTATCGGCTTCGGGTTCTGGATGGCGGGGAAGGAAAGTACTCCCGAGAGGGAAGTACGCCGGTACTTGTCCTACCTTGCCAAGGGCGACGCGGAGGGAGCCCTGTCGATGGTTGATCCCGGTGTGCCCAACGATCAGAGGATCTTCCTGACGAATGAGGTTCTGGCTTCGGCTGCATCGCGCCTAGAGGTGGAAGCTGTTGAGGCGGAAGATACCCGAGGCAAGCGGGTGGAAACGTCGAAGGTGACGGCCGCGCTTCGGCTTGACGGCCATCGCTTTACTCATGTTTTCACCCTCGACCGCAAGGATCGTGAAGATAGCATCATGTCTACCTGGACAATCCGTGAAGGCCTCGTTGTTCCCCTGAAAGTTTCGGGACATCACGTTCCCCGGTTTAGCGTCGGGGGTGCCGTCACGGACCTTGATTCGTCCGCTCCGGAAGGAATGGAATACCTCTTCTTCCCAGGTGTCTACGACCTTCAACCTGAGGGAACAGGGGAATATGTGGACGCGCAGTCCGCGCGTGCCGTCGTTGAGGACGGGACGCAGGGGAGTTCCTACGAGACGACGCACGTCACGTTGGAAGGCTCGCTCAATTCACAATTGAGGGGTGAGGTCTTGCGCGCCGCGCAAGACGCGGTGCAGGCATGTGGGACGTTGGGGCGTAATGCGGATCAGATGTGCCCCAGTGCCCTGCGCTCTTCGAGTCTCAGCGTCCTTGAGGTCACGACGTTACCGTCCACGCTGGTAAGCGTGAACGACTCTGGTGCCTATACCGGAGAAGACGCCGTCATCACATACCAGGACCCTGGATCCTGGTTGCCGGATCGCCATCCCCACACTCTCACCCTGAGACCGACAATGACGGTCGAGCTCTCAGACGCAGGAGTTCCGGTTACCGATATTGACGGAAAACCCGTCATCTCCGTCATGCTCAGCATTCCATCGTCGTCAGGGGATTCGCCTTCTTCGTGAATATAACAAGTAATAGTCATTGCTGACGGGTGTTGACGGAGGTTTGGGACGGTGCTAATTCTTACCCTGTCACGGTAACCGTTTGCCGAGGAAGTGCCTGGCCGCGTTCCCGTGACGTGACGCCTGGACGTCGTAAGGAGCGCGCAATGGATGCAAGACACAGTGGCCCGACGGGGGCCTCGTTTCGGCCCGCCTCTGGCATGGATTTCGACCCCGTCCCCGACCCGCCGACGCTCTCAGCGGTTCCGTCCCCTCCATCGCAGACGGCTACACCGATGCCCGGATATGGGCACTATCAGGTGGCCGCACCGGTTGCAATGTCAGCCTCAGGAGCCGCGGCTCCATACCCTGGTGGTGCTCCGGTCCAGTCGGCGTCGCGTCAGCGTGTCAGTCCCGTCGTTCTTGCGGTCATCGTTGCGGTGGTCTTCGTCGGTGTGGCTCTCGGTAGCTTCGTGCTCGCGAATTCCATGCGTACGCCCGAGGCGGAGGTGCAGCGCTACCTGGACTATCTCGCGCAGGGCAAGGCGAGCGCGGCAACTGAGATGGTCGATCCCGGGATCCCCAACAGTGAACGCGTCTTCCTGACGGACGAGGTCATGGCCTCGGCAAGCTCACTGATGCGAGTCGAAGAAGTGGTCGACAGGAACCCAGACTCGGACGCGCAGACGCATATCGTTGACGCCACCGTGCTGGTCGACGGCATCCGCTTCACCTTCCCTTTCGAGGTGTCGGAGGTGAAACCGACCCTGGGTGTCATCAAGAACTGGAAGATTCGGAATGCGCTCATGACCCCCGTCGCCGTCAGAATCAAGGGTGTCTCCACGTTCAGCGTCGGTGGTGTGAGCGCACCCGTCAGCGACTACGATTCGTTCCCGTTCACGTCCCCGACCTACATGTTCTATCCGGGTGTCTACACGGTCAACGCCGCCGACCTTGGGGATTACATTGAGGCCGAGCCGGCCACCCTCAGGGCGACGCGAACCGAGTACCAATACGGTGCGGATCCACTCGTGAACGTGACGGTCGAGTCGACGTACTCTGACGCATTATTGTCTGCCGCGCTCGACGCGGTCGTGGCGCAGGCTAACTCGTGCGTCACCCCGCCCGGAAACCTGGACGCCGTCTGCCCTTTCGCCCTGCAGTCGCGTACCCTCTCGCTCCTTGAGGTCAAGAAGCTGCCGACGGAACTGAAACCTGGTCAGTGGGAACCCAATCGCTTTCAGGGCGACGTGACCTTCAGAATTCAGAGGGTTGCGGATACAATGACCCAGGACATAAAGACGACGGCGATTGCGACCCCCGAGTTCGACGTAGACGGGAAGCTCTCGCTTGACGCGTCGGGTAAGCCGCATTTCTGGGTGGAGTTCGCACCGGAGTAATCGCCAGCAATATGTGCTCCCCGGTCGCTTGGTGACCGGGGAGCACAGTTGTATCCGCTCTCTCATCGTTGTGTGGCTGGGTGCGCGCGTGATGTCACACTGGGAAGGTCTTTGTGGTCGAATAAAGGGATGTGTTGATTGTGGCCTGAGACCGGCCATGGAATGCCACATCTCGGGAGGAGAACATGATGGACGTCCAGAACCACGACATGAACGCGGCTCCGATACCGGCACCGCCCGAAACCCCGGCGGTTCCGGGTCCGTCGACGGCGTCTGGGGGAGGCGTGGCGTTCACGCCGATGTCCGCTTCGGGGAAGAAGCGGGTGAAGCTGATTGGGGTCCTGGTCGGCGTCCTCGTTGTGCTGGCCATCGCTGGCGTCGTTGCGATCACGGTAGTGAATACTTCTCGTACGCCCGAGGCGCAAGTGCGCAAGTACCTGGACCTGCTGGCCGCCGGTAAAGGTACCGAAGCGACGGAGATGGTGGACCCCGGCGTGCGCAACGACCAGCGGGTGTTTCTCACCGACGAGGCCATGGCCTCGGCCACATCTCTGCTGGTCGTCGAGGACGTGGTCTCCGACACAAGCGGCGAGGACTCCAACATCGCCGAGGTCACCGCGACCATGACGGTCGATGGCCAGCGCTTCACCCACACCTTCACTGTGACAGCGGATGAGGCGATGATGGGCCTCCTCAACAACTGGACAATCACAGATTCCCTCGCGGTGCCCGTGAGTGTCAACGGTGAAAGAATTGACCAGTTCTCAGTCGGATCCGTCAGTGCGTCGGTGGGGCGAAGTGGCGTCGCGTCGCGCTCGAGTTCCTTCTTCTTCTACCCCGGGGTCTACACATTTACCCCCGTCGCGCCCAATGAGTACGTCGAGGCCTATCCCGCAACCGTCTCCGTTCGGGACGCCGTTCGCAGTACGTCGATCGGCAGCGGGAACGACGACGTGACCTTTGTGGGAACCTTCACCGACAAGTTCAAGGACGAGGTGAACGAGATGATTCGCGAACGCATCAACTCCTGTGTCCCTGGTCAGTGGAGTAGCTCAAGCCGATGCCCCGACGCGATCGGTGCGTCGTCGGTGACATCTGTTGTCATCAAGCAGCTGCCTGCCGAGTTCAGCACACGCAGACTGACAGACAGAACGCTTGAAGGAGATGTGGTCTTCGAGCTTACCTCCGCCACCGGAACGGAAGAAGTAGAAACAACGGTAATCGTTGAGGCAGAAATGGATGATCAGGGGATGCTGACGCTCACTGCCGACGGCAAACCAGACGTCAGACTCACCTTCCACTATTAGGTTCCTTCACAGATGGTCGGTACCTGAGTAGCTCTCCGCACGGTACCGATGGGCACCGCTTATCCGTACTGTGATCGGTCTTTGACTGGTGAGGACCGTGGTGTGATACTAGGCACGCCCAAGTGGTCGGATGGTCGGAATCACAGAGTGTGCCGCCTCTCGGCTGCTGAATGTCAAACGTTGTGAGGAGTGCATGATGGGCACTGAAAAGAATGATGCGAGCGCGGCTCCGATACCGGCTCCGCCTGCGACCCCTGCGGTTACTGGGTCGCCGACGCCAGCCGGGGCAGGCGTGGCTTTTGCGCCGGTGTCCGCTGTGGGGAAGAAGCGCGTGAAGCTGATTGGGACTCTGGTCGGCGTCCTCGTGGTGTTGGTGATTGCTGGTGTGGTGGCGATCAAGGTGATGAATAGTTCTCGCACGCCCGAGGCCGAGGTGCGCAAATACCTGGACCTGCTGGCCGCCGGTCAGGCGAGCGCGGCGACGGCGATGGTCGATCCCGGAGTGAATAATGATCAGCGCGTCTTTCTGACCGACGACGTGATGGCTTCGGCGAGCTCGCTGCTGGTCGTCGAGGACGTGGTCGCCGATAAGAATGACAGTTCTGATACGCGCATGGTGACCGCCACCATGCAGGTCAACGGGCAACGCTTCACCCACGCCTTCACCGTGACGAAGGGGCCGTCGACGATGGGCGTTCTGAATAACTGGACAGTCAAGGATTCTCTGACCGGGCGGGTGAGCGTTGACGCCGAGGGATACGCCCAGTTCAGCGTCGGCGGCGTGAATGCCGATGCGTCCGCGGCGGGCCGTAACGACCAGGAGAAAGACTACCTCTTCTACCCCGGCGTCTACACGTTCACGCCAATCGCGGCGAGCGAGTATGCAGACTCCAACCCCGAGACGGTTTCTGTCCTCGATGATGGGCTGGGTGGCAGAGACAACGTCGTAACTCTCAAGGCCACCTACAACACCAAGCTGACGGCGGCCGCGATCGAGGCGGGGCAATGGGCCGTTGACACCTGCTCGACCATTCCGGACAACCAGAAGTCTTGGTGCCCATTTGCGCTCCAGAGCGATGCCGTCACCGCGGTAACGGGCGGCTCAATGCCGAAGGCGCTGGCGCCGGTGTCCGAGGAGCAGCCGACGTTCTTTCGCGCGACTGTCGTCTTCACGGCGACGTCCTCCAACAAGTACTACATGGCAGGCACGCAAGACGTGGAGGCCAAGGTGGAGATTCGCGCGCAGCTCGATGACAACCAAGTGCTCAAGCTCGACAAGGATGGTAAGCCCGACTTCGAGGTGAGTTTTACCCGCTAAGGTCCCCCGGCATGTGCGACCTGTCGCGCTCCTCGATCGCTTGGCGGTCGGGGAGCGCGTCGTATCCGTAGTGTGACACAGCTTTGACTCTCGGCTGGTGGTGTGTGATCATGGGCACGTCTTTTTGACTGGTGGTTGGTATTGGTGTGTTTGTCGCCCGATGCTGGCCCCGGACCGTCAACGCATCGTGAGGAGCGAGTCGTGAGTACTGACAATAACGAAACTACCGGCAGTGAGATACCTGCACCGTCCCCGGCTGGGGTCGACCCAACTTCTGGCGCCGCCCCCATTCCCGGGCCCGGTGCCGCGCCTGTTCCGGGGCCCGGTGCCGCGCCTGTTCCGGGGCCCGGTGCCGCGCCTGTTCCGGGGCCCGGTGGGGTTCCCGCCGCGGGGGTGTCCTTCACGCAGGTCTCGCCTGGCGCGCGTAAGCGCATGAAGCTGATCGGGGTTCTGGTTGGTGTTCTCGTCGTGCTGGTGATTGCGGGCGTCGTTGCTATCAAGGTGGCGAATAGTTCTCGCACGCCCGAGGCCGAGGTGCGCAAATACCTGGACCTGCTGGCCGCCGGTAAGGCGAGCGAGGCGACGGCGATGGTCGATCCTGGCGTGGATAACGATCAGCGTACCTTCCTGACCGACGACGTGATGGCTTCGGCAACCTCGCGGCTGGTCGTCGAAGACGTCGTCGCGGATACGAACGACGATTCCGACACTCGCACCGTGACCGCGACCATGCAGGTCAACGGGGAGCGCTTCACCCATGCATTCCGTGTCACTGCGGACGATGCGACGATGGGCGTTCTGGACAACTGGACGATTCGGGACTCGCTGGCAGTGCCTGTGACCGTGGACGGTGATGGAATCGATCAGTTCTCCGTCGGTGAGACGAAAGCCTCCGTTGACAAAGCAAGTTTTTACATGGAAGGGCGTTCCTTCCTCTTCTATCCGGGCGCATACAATTTCACGCCTGTCGCGCCGAACGAGTACGTTGATACGACTCCCGTCTCCGTCTCCGTGCTCGATGACGTGCGCACTCAAAATGACGATGGCAAGAGCGACGTCACCTTCAAGGCGACCTATAACGACAAGCTGAAAGCTGCTGCTCTCGAAGCAGCTCAGGCGCTCGTTGAAAAGTGTGGGACCTATCCCGGCAATCAGGGGGATGACTGCTCGAACCAGATTCGGGGAAAGAGCGTCACCGCTATTTCCATCAAAGAAAAGCCGACATCTCTCGATTCGGAAAGCTTTGATCCAACGTCATTTTCCGGGAACGTGACATACACGGTCACGACAGAGGGGACGCTGTTCGCAGGAACGCACGACTTCGACACGATGGTGAAAGTTGACGCGCGTTTCGACGACGACAACGGACTGCTGCAGCTGACCGCCGATGGCAAGCCGGACTTCAAGGTGCAATTCCTCTTCTAACGTCCGCTTCCGCCGTCCCTATACACCTGGTGCCCGTCCGCGTGAAGCGGACGGGCACCAACTATCCGCACTGTGATCCTTCTTTGACTCGTTGCATGCGCGGCGTGATACTGGGCAGGCCTGAGTGGTTGGATGACGGTGCGCACAGAGTGCACTGCAATCCTGGCTGCTGAATGTCAAACGTTGTGAGGAGCAATTGATGGGTACTGAAAAGAATGACGTGAGTGCGGCTCCGATACCTGCACCGCCTGTGACCCCTGCGGTTCCGGGTCCGCCGACGCTCGCCGGTGCAGGCGTGGCGTCGTCTCCCACTTCTGGTCGGGGCAAGAAGAAGATGATGCTGATTGGGATTCTGGTCGGCGTGCTTGTCGTGCTGGTGATTGCTGGCGTGGTGGCTATCAAGGTGGCTAATAGTTCTCGTACGCCCGAGGCCGAGGTGCGCAAGTACCTGGACCTGCTGGCCGCCGGTAAAGCCAGCGCGGCCACGGCGATGGTCGACCCGGGCGCTCCGAACGATCAGGAGGTCTTTCTGACCGACGACGCCATGGCTTCAGCGAGTTCGCTGCTGGTCGTCGAAGAAGTGGCCGCCGACAAGAATGAGGACGCCGAAACCCGTCAGGTGTCGGCCACCCTGCAGGTCAACGGGGAGCGCTTCACCCACGCCTTCACCGTGACCAAGGACAAGCCGACGATGGGCGTTCTCAATAACTGGACGGTGAAGAACTCCCTGGCTGCGCAGGTCAGCGTCGACGCGCAGGGATACACCCAGTTCACCGTCGGAGGGGTGAGTGCCGACGCTCCGCGCAAGCTTGTCTCTGGTAAGCCGGCCACGTACTTTTTCTACCCCGGCGTCTACACGTTCACGCCCGTCGCCCCGAGCGAATACGTGGATGTCAACACCAAGACCGTTGCCGTCCTTGACGGCGTCCACGGTGGAACCGCCTCCTCTGCTGATGCCGCCGACGTGTCCCTGGAAGCAACCTACAGCGACAAACTGAAGGAAGCGGCGCTCGAGTCCGCGAAGGAATTCCTGAACTCCTGCGCCTCCATTCCGGGAAACCTGAATACTGACTGCCCGTTAGCTCTCCAAAACGACGCGGTGACCGCTATCTCCGTCAAGACGATGCCCACATCGCTGGAACCGCTGGAGATTGATCCGGGGGTCTTCCAAGGGCCAGTCACTTTCGCGGTGACGTACTCCGACAAGTACTACATGCCGGGAACGCGCGACGTTGATGCGAAGGTAGTCGTCAACGTCCAATTCAGCAACGACGGGCTGCTCAAGCTCACGTCGGACGGCAAGCCTGATTTCTTCGTTGGTGCATCCCGTTAAGGCCATCGCCGCCCTCTGACCCGTAATGTCGCCCGTCCGTGCAGCGGACGGGCGACATGCGTGTGTGCGCCGGAACCCAGCCCCGGCCTCGTTCCAGGAGCGTGAGCCGCGTGTGGCCTTGAGGTGCCATGATGCTTATGGGAAAATTGTCAGGCTTGTGCCCCTGTGGTCCGCGTCGTATCCCAGGCGTGGGAGCCTGGGTGCAGCCGTCGCACAGTGAGGAGAAACAATGGATGTACACGCCGACAATGCGGATGCGCGGATGACTGTCCCGCCTCCCGCGCCAGAACACGACGCTCCCGCGGCACCGGTGCCCAGCCCTGCACCGGCGCCCGCCGCGCCCCAGACCTGGGTGACGGGGCAGGTCCCCGTCATGGTGCCGCCCCCCGCCGAGGTCCCGCCCGCTGCGCAGGCCAACGGGGGTATCGCCTTCACACCCATGTCAACGAAGAGCCGACGTCGCATCAAGCGAAGCGTGATCGCTGTCGTAGCCCTCGCGGTTCTCGCAGGAGTGGGAGTGCTGAGCGTCATGTTCGCGAACTGGACCCGCACGCCGGAGGCGACCGTGCGCCAGTATCTCGACTATCTGGCCGCAGGCAAGGCCAGCGCAGCGACCGCGATGGCAGACCCGGGCCTGGCCAACGACAAGCGCGCCTTCCTCACCGACGACGTCATGGCCGCGGCCGACGCGCGCATCGTCATCGAGGACATCGTCGCCGATACGAACGAGGACGCGAAGACGCGCACGGTCACCGCCACCATGCAGCTCGACGGTGAGCGTTTCACCTACAACTTCACCGTCTCCTCCGCGAAGCCGACGTTCGGTGTACTGAAGAACTGGAAGCTCGAGAACTCGCTGGTCATGCCCGTGCGCATCATGGGAGAGAAAGTCTCGAAGTTCTCCGTCGGTGAGGTGACGACGTCGGTGCCCGCAGGCGAGATGACCATCGGCACCGAGTTTGTGTTTTACCCGGGCATCTACACTCTCACTCCCGTCGATCTGGGCGAGTATGTTGACGCTGATCCGGTGACCCTGCGGGTGAAGCCTGAGACTGGCTCTAGCCGATCGGGGGATACCGCCCAGCGCGTCCAGCTCAAGGGAGACTATAACTCCAAGCTGACGGACGCGGCTCTGAGCGCGGCTGTCGCCCTGACGAACTCGTGCGCGACCGTCCCCGGCAACATCGATCAGGCCTGCCCGAGCTCGGTGCGAGCGACGAACCTGTCCGTCCTGCAGGTCAAGAAGGTGCCAGCCACCATGAAGAAGCGTGGCGATGACGGCAGCTTCACAGGGGAGGCAGTGTTCTCGATCCAGAGTACGTCCAGCTGGGACAAGGAACCTCATGATGTCGACTCGACGGTGACCGCAACCGTGATGCTCGATGAGAACGGGGCGATCAAAACAGACGCCTCGGGCGAGCCACAATTCAAGGTGAGCTTCGGTTACTGAGACGCGAGCGGCGCGGGGCTGATGCCCCGCGCCGCTTCGTTTGTCCACGTGGACAGTAGGCCTCGTGACCTGCGCGAACCGCCAGGGCCCGCCAGATGTAGCCCGGGCCTTGCCTCCTAGTGTTGGACGGTGGTTGAGCCGAATTTTCACATATGAGAAAATTAGTGCGTTTTTCGCCCGACAGGCACGCCAGGGAACCCACCGGTGGGTTGAGGGCGGACGCACAGCGCAGTGAGGAGCAACGATGGAAGACAATCGCGAGGACAAAGACCAGGGGAGCACGCCTCCTCCCTCTCCGGGCGAAGTGGCCCCTCCGCCGCCCGAGGCCTCAGAAGACAGCGTGCAGACGGCACCTGTTGACCTTCCCCCCGCCCCCGAGCCCGACGGCGTCGATCTCCCGCCCACACCCGAGGCACTCCTTGAGCGTTCAGCCGCACCCGCGCAGAGCCCGGCCGTGTCTTTCACCCCCATGTCGGACAAGAGCCGTCGGCGCGTCAAGCGGGCGATCGTCGCAATTGTCGTCCTCGCAGTGCTCGGCGGTGTGGGCGCCCTCAGCATCATGTTCGCGAATTGGACGCGCACTCCCGAGGCCACCGTGCGCCAGTACCTGGACTATCTGGCCGCCGGCAACGCGAGCGCGGCCACTGCGATGGTCGATCCTGGTCTGCCCAATGAGCAGCGGGGCTTCCTGACGAACGACGTCATGGCCTCGGCCAAGTCTCGGATTGTCGTCGAAGACGTCGTTGCCACGCCCTACGGGGGAAATAAGGTCACCACCGTCACGGCGACGATGCAGCTCGACGGAGAGCGCTTCACCTACTCCTTCGGCCTGATTGCCACAGAACCCACGTTTGGCGTGCTGAAGAACTGGAAGATGCAAAACGCCCTGATCGCGCGCGTGAACGTCACCGGCAAGAAGGTCTCGTACTTTACGGTCGGAGGCGTGAAGGGGGCGATCAGTGCGGGAGTAATGACCAACGGCACGGACTACATGTTCTATCCGGGCGTCTACACCTTCACAGCCGCAGACACGACCGACTACATCGATGCTGATCCCGTCACGCTGCGTGTGAAGGCGGATATGGTCTCCAACACCAAGGGAGTCGCTGCCTCCAGTGTCAAGCTGACGGGCGCGTATAACGATGCCCTGGCCTCGGCAGCCTTGGATGCGGCCGTCGCCCTGACGAACTCCTGCGCGACCGCCACCGATAATGCCAACAAGGTATGCCCCCAGCGAATGGAGTTCATGGGTTGGACCGTACAGGAGATTAAGAGCCTGCCTACGTCTATGAAGCCCAATGGCATGGGGGAGCACTCCTATTCGGGGCAAGCGACATTCTTGGTCGTGAATAAAAAAGGACGCGACAAGAAGCCGAAGGAGTTCGAGTGCACCGTGGAGGTGGTTGTGAAGACTGACAATGCAGGCATGGTCCTCGTTGATGAGGACGGCAAGCCGAAGCTCGAGGCGACAT
>ERZ1674088.153-NODE-153-length-11270-cov-22.077040_pt1 | contig 11270 bp, 10 predicted proteins | sample MGYA00581117_ERZ1674088 | MGnify/ENA primary metagenome ERZ1674088 (study PRJEB41354, sample SAMEA4873335) | human saliva metagenome | biome: human-associated habitat [ENVO:00009003]; feature: mouth environment [ENVO:08000002]; material: saliva material... | reverse complement strand
GGCACCTGACTCAGCTTGGGAGCGCTAAGATCCAGCGAGGCATTAGGCAGTAAAACATTGGAGACGACCTTGATACCCGAGAGTGAGATAGCCTTTGCACGGGTATTGCGCACCGTGTAGGTCATCAGCGCACCGAGGGGACGTAGGCGGAAAGAGGGGCTGTACAGCTCACTACCAGCGACCTGATGCTGGCGCTTTGACAGGGGCGTCCAGTCAGATGCATAGGGGATATCCATCGAGAAGGTCGTACCAGCAGCCGTGCTGATAAGTCCAGTGGCACCAGCCTTCTGAGGAGTGTACGTGAAGCGGAAGTTCTGATTCTTGAGCTTCTGCTCGGTGAAGTCGTCAGGCACCAGGAAGACCATGGCCTCCCAGTTATGCATATTGTAGGGCAGACCAAGAGGTAGCTTGAGCTTTACCTCACGAAGACTAAGCTGATTTGATGTGCTACGCTTCCACGTCTGGATAGCATAGGTGCAGTGAAGCTCCCCAGCCGCACGCAGGATGAAGAGGAGCTTGTACTCCGTCTTGCTCTCATCGAGCTTGAGGGCAATCCTCTTCGTGCTCTTGATCTGGTAATCAAGGGCCTTACCTTCGCTCTCTGAAGAGGTAGGCAAATTAAGGGTTTCGGCAGTAGCCGAGAGATCCAGTGTAATCGTCTCACCAGTATTCTCCGAAGAAAGGCTGGCCGTAGAGGAAGCGACAAGCTCCTCACGAGGGGCATCGTTCTGCTTCGTGCACGACATGACGCCAAGCGTCAGGAGAGCCAGGCACATGACCTGGGTCATACGAGTAAGTGAAAAAGCCATAATAACAATGAGGCCCATGGTGGCGTAGGGGCTCGACAATAAATAATAATGTTAGAGAAACATGGAGGAGCATAATACACCTCACAGCGGTGCCATAGTGCCACGCACCTATCGCTATATCAAAAGAGTTCAGGGAAAAGGATGGAGCGAGCACTCCCTCCTCGCACTACCCTTCAGCGGGCAGAGCCGAGGCGATGGTCTGCTGCGCAAGGCGTGCTGAGGCCGGGATATGTGCCGGCGGAGTGCCCTGCTCGCTCATATGAAAAGCGGGGTGTACCGTCAGCACCACACGACGTGGATGCGGCAGGTAGGTACCACGCGGTAGGACCTCAAAGGCCCCATCGATCGTGACGGGCAGGATGGGGACATCCAGCTCGGAGGCTATCACGAAAGCTCCCTTCTTGAAGCGGGTAAGACGTCCCGTCTCGGTACGACTTCCCTCAGGGAAGATGAATATAGAGTTGCCTGTAGCCAGGACTTTCTTGGCGTCCTCGATCGTCTGTGCAATAGAAGAGACACGCGTCTCATCGACGAAGATAAAGTGTGCAGCTTCACACGCCTTACCCACAAGCGGGAGACGGCGTAGCTCGGACTTCATCACCCATTTGAAGGGGATACCTATATAGGCATTGAGGACAAATATATCGTAGGCGCTCTGATGGTTGGCTACCACTACGCAGGGCGCATCGGATGTCGGTAGATTCTCTCGCCCACGCACCTCGACACGGCACAGCGATACGGCCAGGCACGTCCAAGACCAGAGCTTGGTAGCTCGGCTGATGAACGAAGCAGGGGCACCTGTATAGCTCGCGATGATGATCGTAAGGCAGCAGACGATCGTAGCTAAGACAAGGAGCGGTCCACCTATCAGGAAGAAATAGATGAGGTAGACGATGCGACCGAGCGTGAGAGACTTCATAGGACTAGTTATGCATTCACCTTATCACTATTCGTCGAGAGGCAGAGCATGGAGATAGCGAGCCAGGCGCTGGACAGCACGTCCGCGGTGACTCATCGCATTCTTCTCCTCACTACTCAGCTCGGCGAAAGTCTGCTGGCATCCTTCGGGGCGGAAGACGGGATCATAGCCGAAGCCATGGTCACCCGAGCGCTCGAGAGTAATCTCTCCATTGACAGCGCCCTCGAAGAAGTGCGTCCCGTATTCGTCGATGAGAGCGATGACGGTACGGAAGCAGGCACGACGTGGAGCAGGTACACCCTGGAGACGCTCCAGAAGGAGGGCTACATTCTCTTCGAAGGTAGCATGCTCCCCTGCGAAGCGCGCAGAGTAGACTCCAGGAGCTCCGTCAAGAGCCTCGACCTCGAGTCCCGTATCATCGGCAAAGCAATGAAGCCCGTAGCGCTCCCACACGTGGCGCGCCTTGATGAGGGCATTCCCCTCCAGCGTATCAGCGGTCTCAGGGATCTCCTCGTGGCACCCGATGTCAGCCAGACTGACGACCTCTAGGCGTCCAGAGAAGAGGGCACGGACCTCCTCCAGCTTATGGGCATTATTGCTCGCAAATACCAGCTTTTTCATACATTTGTTATCATAAGCAGCGCCTCACTTAGAGCTTGAAAACTCACCAGTCAGGCTTCATATGCTGGGGCAAATGTAAGGATAATATACATGTCTTAAAACATTCTATGGATATTGAGCAGCTGCGCGACTACTGTCTCTCGCTCCCTCACAGCAGTGAGGGTATGCCCTTTGGGGACGGATATATCGTATATAAAGTCGTGGATCGCGTCTTCGCTATCATGGCTCCAGACGGGGGCGAGCCTCGGCTCTCGCTCAAGTGCGATCCCGACAGAGCGGAGGATCTCCGAGCTGCTTACCCTGCCATCATACCAGGCTACCACCTCAACAAAAAGTACTGGAATACCCTGCTCCTCGATCAGCATCTCCCCCCGAAGCTCCTCAGCTCCCTCATTCGCCACTCGTGGAATGAGGCCTCAGCTAAGCTCACCAAGCGGGTACGCACTGAGCTCGGTATCACTCCCCTACCCGAAGAAGACTAACCCCACCTATTCACCCACCCTCAATATTACCTAAGCACATGGATACTTCACTGCTTGAATTCATCGACCAGGTAGACAGCACGAATACCTATCTCACAGGTCAGATCGCCTCGGGGCGTGACCTCCCTCAGCTCCACACCGTCGTATGCCGCCAGCAGACGGCAGGGCGTGGTATGCGAGGCAATACCTGGACCTCGCGCCCAGGAGATAGCTTGACCTTCTCCATCCTCCTGCGCTCCGACATGCTGCAGGGCAAGCAGCAGTTCGCCGTCTCGGAGCTGGCAGCCTGGGCAGTGATGCGCACCTTCGCCTCCTACATGACCGACGACCAGAAGCAGCACCTCCGCGTCAAGTGGCCAAACGATATCTTCTACGGAGACCGCAAGCTCGCTGGTATCCTCATCGAGCACAGCCTCACGGGGACTCGTGTAGACTACTCGGTCATCGGCATCGGGATGAATATCAATGACGAAGCCTTCCCACCCGAGCTCCCCTCAGCTATCTCCCTGCGTATGATCACGGGCAGAAGCCTCGAGCCGATGGAAGTCCTCATTCGTCTGCATAGCGAGCTCTCGCAGCTGCTCCCCGACTTCCTCCTCGGTCGCTACCAAGATGTGCACCGCCACTATATGAAGTATCTGTATCGCAGAGACGGCTTCTTCCTCTTCACCGATATCCAGGGGCAGTTCCGCGCACAGATCAAGGACGTCACGCCCGAAGGCCGCCTCGTCCTACAGCGTGAGGATGGCTGGGAGCGTGCCTATGCCTTCAAGGAAGTCCGCTTCGATGCTGAGTAAGGCAGAGATCAAGGACATCCGCAGCCTCCACGATGCCAAGGGCCGCTCATCGCAGCAGCGCTTCATCGCCGAGGGAATTAAGCTCACAGGGGAGATGCTCGGCGCCTTCCCCTGTGAGCTTCTTCTTGCCGATGAAGAGACGGCACGTGACATCGGCCGACAGCTCGACAAGCTATCGCAAGCCCTCCGCCCCAAGCGCATCGAGGTCGTACCCGAGAGCTTCGACTGGGGGCGTGTGAGTTCGCAGCGCCAGCCTCAGCCCCTTCTTGGGGTCTTCGCCCTCCCCCAAGAGGACGAGGGAAGTCCCATCACCTCGGGCGTCAGCCTACTCCTCGACCGCATCCAAGATCCAGGGAACCTCGGTACGATCATCCGCACGGCGGACTGGTTCGGCATCGAGCACCTCTACCTCGCACCAGGCACCGCCGATCCCTTCGCACCGAAGGTCGTGCAAGCTACGATGGGCGCACTCACCCGTGTCAAGATCCATCGCCTAAGCGATACAGTCACCTTCCTCAAGGGCTTCTCGGGGCCACGCCTCGGCACCTTCCTCGGGGGCGAAGACCTCTACACGACGGAGCTTCCCACGGGGAAGGACGAACCCGTGCTACTCATCATGGGCAATGAAGGTCAAGGCATCCACCCCGATCTGGAGCCGCACATTGATCGCCGCATCACGATCCCGCCCTATCCAGCGGAGAACTCCCATACCGAATCCCTCAATGTAGCCATCGCTACGGCGCTCCTCCTCGGTGAGCTCCGCCGCCGCCTCTAAGGCTACAGCCACCACCTCATCAGCTTGCCCCCCCACTGCATCTATTCGGATGTAGTGGGGGGCAAATTTATTCGTATATGGGGTATAAAGAGCGCCTTCCCGTAGTGGTATTCTTCTATCTATACACGTAGTCTTAAAGACCAGGCACGTAAATCCAAAGATCCACGCACGTAGATATTAGAGCCACGTACGTAGCCCAAACTTATCTGCCACTCGTCCACAACTTTTATCCCTACGCGGAGCAACAACCTAATAGAGGTCACTTCACAAAGCTATATAGGAATCAGTCCAAAGCTATATAGCTTTCTTCACCATCCTATATAAGCTCTACCCACACACCCATATACCTACATATAATAAGATCGTACTTCGCCCTACGACGTGTGTGGTGCAGACAAAGAAGAAGCCCTTTATCAAAGGGATACCCAATGTAAAGAGGTGTAAGGCTCACTCCCTCTAACAAGCTCTCCTTCATTCCATGCTTCACCCCAACATTCACCATAAATGGGTAGGCTACCGAAGAAAACTACCTACTAACGAGGATTGCGGGTAGGTGAGATTCAGCATTCCTTTGTGTCAGCCATTTATAGTGCAGGATAGCGACATGAAGTATAAACAATTGCAAACAAATATGAGCGCACGCCACCTCCCCCTGATGTTATCGCTCTTACTCTTGCTCTGCAGCTGTCATGAGTCGGGTCATGACCCTGGCAAGGAGCTCTATGAGCAACAACTGCAGCAGAAAGGCATCCTTGCCCATCAAATAGACAGCCTCTTCTCCAGCGCATTCACCGATCCTCTCGGTGTGGAGCGAGGATTGGAAGAGCTCTATCTCCATAGAGGAGTCTCAGCTGGTACATTGAGCAGCGATCCTTTCTTCTACAGCCAGGTCACCTACGTCCGCAAGGCCCTCAGCTTCAGCTTACGCACGCACTCTTTGCAAGCCCTCTTGGCAAGTGAGCACTTCGACCACTTCCAGACGATGCTTCGCCAAGGCTCAGCCGGCTCCGCGCCAGAGGAATATCCAGCTACAGACCCCACGGTACTTCTTCAGATCCGCTCCGCTCTTGAGGGGGAGCTCCGACAGTTCATCGAGAAGGAAGCTCCGAGCTATGCGCTGCGAGACCAGCAGAAGGAGGAGCAGCTCCGCACCTTCGTAAAAGAGCGAGCTATCGGTCGTATAGACCAAGAGCTGGCATCATATAAGAGCTTCACGGGTCGCGAGGCCGAGCTTGAGGGGAAGGTATGGCATCAGGAGGCATACAAGCGTGGTGAGGACTCAGGCTACACCCTCCGAATCCCCTACACTGTGGAGAAGCTCTTCGAGGGGAAGATCACCTTCGGGCGAGACCATCAGCTACAGCTGGACTCTCTTCAGCTCCCCACGAGCTACTACTCCTTCCTCTACGGCTACCAGCGCGGGGAGATCTTCAAGTCCTTTGAGGGTAGGGGGCGTGGCATTGACAACTCGATCTTTGCCGTGCTCAATGGCCCGATGGAGCCCACGGGACAGAGGTATTATTTCGGTGAGCGCTATCTGACGCTCATCCTTCCACTCAAGCCCTCCGCGGACTACCCCAAGAGCAGTCGCTACACCATCGCTATCACCCTCGAGTACGACCAATCCAAGTACAAGGACAGCCCTCGCCAACTTATCCCCCGCTACGAATACGGCTTAGACGACACGGGACAGGAAGGGCCACTTGACCCCTACCTCTTCTATAGTATCTATGACGAGCGCCAGCATTGGGGCACGATCCTGGTGCGAAACTATGCCCCCAACTATGTATGGGCTGGCCCTGTGAGCTTCCGTCCCGCACCCTAAGTACCGATGAGCTATGATGACACCGACACGACATATCCTCCAGATCATCCTCTTCATAAGCGCCCTATCGGCTGGCCTACAGAGCTGCTTCAAGCGCGAGCTGGAGCACGAGGAGAACTACATCAATATCAAGCAAGATCCCAGTATCGCTGACAACGAAGTCCTGCGTTTCCGCACCTTCAAGCTCGATGACTATGACCGCTACATCATCTTTGGCAACAATAATGAGGTCAGTATCGACGGTACCGCACAGCTCCCACTCCTGCTCTATTATGATGGGCAGAATCGCTCGGCGACGATAGACCTCGGAGGCTGTATCTATGAGTATCAGACGCAGCTGGACAAGCTCTCCTTCCGTGGGGCACTCTTGCGCAGTCCGATCTTCACGGAGCCTATCGTCATAGACGCCGAAACCCTACTGAAGCGCCAGGGGAGCACGAGTCAGAGTCAAGATCGCTTCATCCTCCGCCTCAAAGCCTTCACCCTGCCTGATGGCAAGCGCGTCAGCGTCGATGAGCGCCAGAGCTATCTCGACAAGCCTCTCGGCATCAGCATCGAGCCCCTCTATCACCTGACCTATTACCGCAACTGATACGCCCCTATGAAGACAAGATATACGCTCTTGCCCAGCATCCTCTCACTCAGTCTGCTTGCGACCCTACCTACCCTCGCCCAGCAGCAGGAGCCAGCGAAGAGCAAGACCGATACGACCGTGCGCCGCACCTACGTCATCAAAGAGGTCAATGTCAAGGACAAGAAGCGAGAGAAGAAGGTACAGAAGAAAGAGATCGGCCGAGAGGTCGTCTCCGATCGCGATATTAGCCGGCAGTTCATCCTCTCGACTAAGGACTTCGTACGCTACATGCCTGGGGTCGGTATCTCTGAGTCGGTATCCCGCTATGGGAACAAAGGCTTCGCCATACGTGGGGTAGATGAGAATCGTGTATCCATCTCTGTCGATGGCTTGCCACAGGCCGAGACGGAGACAAACGTCGTCTTCAGCTCCTATGGACTCATCAACTCAGCCCGCCCACAGTTTGAGACCGAGTTCATTAAGAAGGTGGAGATCAAGAAGGGAGCTTCCTCCTTCGAGCACGGCACTGGTGCTCTCGGAGGCGCCGTGAACTTCGAGACCAAGGAGGCACAGACTATGATCGAGCCTGGGCGAATCTATGGGATACAGGGGAAGATCGGTGGAGACAACATGGCCAAGGGGCGTATCTATTCGCTCGGTGGTGCAGTCGTCTATAAGGGGATAGAAGCCCTCGCTCTCTATGCTGAGCGCACGGGACATGAGGTGCGGAACTTCGGGACAGGGGAGCTACGACGTAGCATCTTCGCTACCCGACCCGACCCGATGGAGTATCGGCAGCAGAGCTTCCTCGGCAAGGTAGCCTACCGCTACGGAGATCACAAGCTCACAGCCTCCTACTATAGCCAAAACAAAGTGACCGACTCCGAAGTCTGGTCCATGGAGCCCGCCTATGTGCTCACCTCACAGCACGAGCCCTACTACTATGGGCACGACCAAGTACTGACCCGTCGCTATGACGTCAACTACCGATTCACCCCACTCGAATCCTCGTGGCTCAACCAGCTTAATATCTATGTCAATGGACAGCAGTCCTTCCTCGACGCCGATACACGTAGCTCTATATACCGCCCCGAGATCAGCAACTTTCGCCCCAACTACCTCCCTGCAGGGACACGCCGTCTACTCAAGGGGATGAGCTTCTACGACCAAGCTATTGCCCTCAAGGCCACCTCCAAGCCCCAAGACTTCGGTGCACTCGGGTATCACTTCTTCACGCTACATGCCTCTTACCTCCATCACCATATCACAGATAAGAATGTCGACATCAGCCGTCCGCTAAACACCTACCGAGAGGGGGTGCGCTACAAGGGGCAATTCTATCGCTTCGGGGAAGAGCTACCTCAGAGCTCCTACATCTACTCCTTCCAGCGCCCAGCCGATCGAGACAACCTCTCCGTAGCCCTCTCAGATAAGATCCAGCTTGGCCGCCTCAAGCTCGACCTGGGGATACGCTACGACCTCTTCTCCTCTCGCACCCGCGACTGGCAGGGAGACAACGACTTCAACTATCTGGGATACCTCATCGGGAATCTCAAGACAGCTGGGATGGACTTCGACAAGGCCAGCATACAAGAATGGGGATTTACCCCCATGGCGATCATCAGCTATGACTTCAATCCCTACCTAAGCGTCGGCTACAAATTCTCCACGGGCTACCGCGTACCGACCTCACAAGAGCGATTCTTCCAGTACGTCAGTCTCTCTCCGGCCTTCTTCGTACTATCGAACCCCAAGCTCCGTCGTGAGCTATCATTCAACCATGAGTGGCATATCGGCACAGCTGATCCTAAGTACTTTGCGTACGATCTGAGCTTCTACTACAACACCTATAAGGACTATATAGAGCCACTATATGGGGTACAGAAGGTCTTCTTGGATGGGCAGAATAGAGATGTCGCCTACTCAATCAATGAGAATAAGAAGAATGCTCGCCTCTGGGGGATTGACTTCAGCACGAGCCTCTTCCTCGAGGAACTCCTACCACAACTCAAGCGAGCGGGACAATTTATGCTCACGGGTTCCCTGAACTACTCCGAGGGGCGATTCAGCGATGGCACATCGATGCTTGCGATCCAGCCGCTGAAGGCTGTCCTCGGGCTGGATTACGACCTCCCCAAAGAGCGAGCAGGTATCAGCCTACGCGCAAACTTCCTCAAGGCAAAGGACGTCGACCAGACACGCTTCGTCAAGAGCTTCTATGGTGATGAGCAGATCAGCCAGTTCCCCTACTACTTCTTTCAGAATGCTGTGACGGTAGACCTCTTCGCCTACGTCAAGCTGGCCAAGCACTTCACCCTGCGTGCCTCAATTATGAACCTCACCGATACCCGCTACTGGCTTTGGGATGACCTCCGCCAGATCATCAGCCCCGTGATGCTCGTCCAGCACAGCGACTTCTTCCGCGGTGGCCTGGAGTCCGTCATACGCTTCTCCCAGCCACGACGCTATGCCAACCTCTCTCTCGAATTCAAGCTATAGCCCCTCGTCTATGATGGACAAGATCATCAATCGCTACGCAAGCTATCTCCTTCTCTTAGGCGCCCTCTTATGCCTATCCGCTTGCCACCGCTCCTACGAGCCTCTGCCTCGTGATGAGCGGCAGATAAGTCCAGAGGCCGGTGGACGGCTCCACATGAATCAAGCGGAGATCCAAAGCCGAGCCAACGCCTACATTCGCCAGCTGGCTTTCGATTTAGCTCGCCAAGAGCTGGAGCTACTTAGTGACAAGGTGGTCCGCGACTCACTACAAAGCGTGTTAGACAAAGCGGAGAAGTTCGCTGATGCCCACCTGATCTACCTCTACGATTCTAAGCATCGCAAGAGGTATCTCAATGGGAAGAAGCGTATCGCCTACTTCCTCGAGCATGGCTACCTCTCCTCCTACGAAGATGATCCGAGCCTGGTCCTCCTCAGCCTTGAGGATGGCAACTACTCTCAGCCCGAGGGTATGGACTATGTACCTCGAGACATGAGTGAGCTCTACAACCTCTCGGCCTACCCTCACACGACCTCACTGGAGATCTCAGCGGGACAACTGGAGCGTCTCGACCTGCGTGGCCTGAAAGATTTGCGCAGACTCCAGATCAAGGGGGCTAAGGATGGACTCATCGTCGATGCCACCGACTGCGCTAAGCTCCGAGAGATTCAGGTCACAGGGACGCCCAACCTCACCATACGTCAGCACCCCGATGCCCGCTTCAAGCTCATCGTCAGCAAGAGCTACTTCTCCAGCCTCTCCAGCCTCGGCGTAGAGCAGGCGACATCGCTCTATCTCGAGGATGTCCGTCTGCGAGATATTGACCTCCTCGGCAAGGTCAGCCCGAGCATCACATCCCTATCTATCACGGTGGAGGCAGGTGACGTCTACGGTGCTGATGGGCTGCGCTATCGTCCCCTCCCCTTTGACAACACCTTCATCACACAGCTCAGCAATCAGCTTCCTCAGCTACAGAGACTACAAGTCACCTTTGCCGAGCGCCAAGACTTCGACCGAGCCTCCTTTGACAAGCTCAAGCTCCCTGCGCTCCAAGAGCTATCCATCGGCATACGTCCGGGGAAGACTCCCGTAGCCCGAAGCAGCTGGGGGCATGATCTGCGCTTTGCCCTCGATGGATGCCCAGCCCTGAGACAGGTAGCTCTCCTGCATCTCTATGCCTCACAGATCGATCTCTCACCGCTCTCCTCAAGCAGCTCACCTCACCTCAAGCAGATCATCATCTCAGGTGCAGCGAAGACTCTCACGGCTCCAAGCCTCTCTCATCCCTTTGACCTCACAGCAGAGGTCGAGGAGCTAAGCCAGATCATCGTCCCCTCTGCTGCGAAGAAAAAGGGAAGTCTCAGTCTACGAGACTACACCTCACGAGATGAGAATGGTCGAGCGATCAATAACCTTCCCTTTGTGCACACAGCTCTCGACTATGACTACCTGCGAGATCACTTCGCCTCAATCTCTGGCCTTGCCATAAGTCTCCCTCCGAGCAAGTACATCCCCCGTGCTGATGAGCAAGCGATATGGTTCGCCTTCAATATCCTTGACTTCAGCGGAGAGCAGTGGCGAGGCTTCAAGGGCTTGGTCTATCTCCAAGGCCTCGGAGGCGTCACCTCCCGCAATAGCCGGATCGATTACATCGACTTCGGTCACCTCACTAAGGCGAATATAAGCGCCAGCTCCATCACAGTCAATCCTGGCTGTGTCGTCAAGAACGTCCCCGAGGGCCTACGCATCTACTATGCTTCCGCTGGCCAGCAAGAATAATCCGCCGATGCACTTCCCTATGAATAAGCTATCTCGCTACACAGCACTCTCGCTACTCGCCTTCACACTCCTTCTCGGAGGCTGCCGCAAGGAAGAGGCGCCTCACACCACATCCACTCCGTCGGAGACTGAGGAGACGCTCGGAGCTGACCGCTATGTGCTGATGACCTACAAGAGTACGACGATCCCTGC
>ERZ1674088.147-NODE-147-length-11428-cov-22.336938_pt1 | contig 11428 bp, 10 predicted proteins | sample MGYA00581117_ERZ1674088 | MGnify/ENA primary metagenome ERZ1674088 (study PRJEB41354, sample SAMEA4873335) | human saliva metagenome | biome: human-associated habitat [ENVO:00009003]; feature: mouth environment [ENVO:08000002]; material: saliva material... | reverse complement strand
CTCTCGACCCACACCGTCATCACCCACCGACGCAACATCTCGAAGAAGCTACAGATCCACAGTCCCAGTGGTCTGACGATCTATGCGATCATGAATAAGCTCGTCGAGCTGGAGGACATCAAGCAAGACCTCTAAGCGTCATGCCCCTCTCGTCACCAGGTCAATCCTCATAGGAGAGAGGGAGTACAACCCGACCTTATATAAGAGGGTAGGCGAAGGTTTTAGATATTTGTAATAGATTTAGGGAGCTAATCCGTAGTTCATTCACTACGATATTAGCTCCCTTCATTAGTATAGATACGGTAATATCAACCCCAAGGAGCATACATGATAGTCATAGAGAGTAAGCGTAAGAAGCTACAGACTCTACAGAAGAAATACCCCACAGCCATCTTTGCCGATGTGACGAGCAAGTCGACCGGCCGTCTACTCCATCTCAGTCCCTTCTATCCGCATGGAGGTATCCCCGTCCCGATGAGTCCAGGTTACACAGCGACCTGTGTGGAGGCTATTTGGCAGGGACTTAAGGTCTTTGAGCATACGGACATTGACACCGCCCTCTTCCAGAATGCGACGATGCGTGGTATCAAGCGGACGGCTCGGAAATACGGCAAACCCATCGGACATCGAGCAGGCGTACATTCCCCTGAACTATTAGGATATATCGAGGCACGCAAGGAGATCTACATCCCTACCTACCGCTGGATGCTGGAGCACTATTGCATGGATATCATCCACCGCCTAAGGCAGGCAGATGCTGCTGGTAAGACGATCGTCCTTCTTGACTACGACACCAATGCCGATGTCGAGAATGCGACCAAGCCACTATCTCATGCAGCTCTCGTCAAAGCCTACGCTGAGGGGCTGTACCCATATGAGGATATACAAGAGACTATCCCCCCAGCCCAATCCAAGATCGAAGAGCCTCTCTTCGAAGACCTTTTCCCTGATTATTAGACATTAGTAACTACTATGCCGAGCTACAAGAAAGACAGCGAGGAGTACAAACAGATTATTCAACGCGAGCGTATAGAAAAACTCTACCACTTTACCGATCGAGCGAATCTCGATAGCATCATCGAAGCAGGAGGACTCTACTCCTGGGCAGACTGCAAAGCACGCCACATCACAATCCCCAAGCCTGGTAGCAGCGACTCCTCGCGCTCCTTGGATATGCGAGATGGTTTGCAGCACTTTGTTCGCCTCAGCCTATGTCGTGAGCATCCGATGAAATATGTCGCGATGAAGGAGGGGCGCATCGACAATCCCGTCCTATTAGAGATCTCACCAGAGGTCATCTACTGGTCCGAGACTTGCTATGCAGATCGCAATGCCACGAAGAATGGGGCGCAGGTAGGAAGTGATATCACCGACTTCAAGCAGATACACTTCGATAGCGTACGAGCACCTAACCACTTTAACCTACCTGAGGAGGAGCAAAAGTTCTACCAAGCCGAGGTGCTGGTCAAGGGCTTCATCCCACTGGAGTATATCCTCAATATCCGCAACTTCGGGATACAGCTCCCCAAGCAGACGAAGCTCACCCACCGCAGTCCCTACACAGCACAGGTCACGAGAGATACCCCTACCGCCTTCATCTTCCTCGTGGACCAATCCATATCAATGAATCGAAGCACCCTGCTCTATGGGGAGAGTCTCACCCTAAGTGAGGCTGTCGCCCGCATAGTCAATCGCTCTATCGAAGAGCTGGTGAATAGATGTATCAAGGGCAGCGAAGTGAGACGCTACTTCGACATAGCCGTCATTGGCTATGGCGACGAAGCTCAGTCAGCCTGGCAGGGTAAGCTCGCGGGACACGACTTCGTCACTCCCGAGGAGCTACGACAGAGCCCCTACAAGACCATTACTGCGCGAGAAGAGAAGCGCACACGACGTGGGGTCGAGATCAAGGAAGTGCAGCGTACTCAGTGGCTGGAGGCGAAGCATCAAGGCAAGCAGACTCGCTTAGATAAGGCCGTGCGCTATGCGCAGGGGCTACTGAAGCAGTGGTGTGCTGAGCACAGCGGGAAGGTATGCTATCCTCCGACAGTCATCAATATCACAGATGGTGAGTACAATGCGGTCTCTCACGAAGAGATGCTCCAGATAGCAGGTGAGCTAAAGAGCATCGAGACGCTGGATGGCAATACCCTATTCTTCAACATACACATCAGCCCCACGACACTCCAGACGACGAGCTTCCCCGAGGAGCAGACAGGCATAGAGCCTCTTGCGCAGCGACTCTATGCCCTGAGTAGCCTACTCCCAGAGCGCTACAACCAAAGTATCAGTCTCCTGATGGGTACAGATGCCTCCAGTACCAAGCGTAAGCGAGGACTCGTAGTCAATGCCGATATGGCCACACTCATCAAGACTATTGAGATCGGCACACCGACGAATATCTCCAACAACCTGTGAAGACAATGAAAGGACGAGCGATCACACTCCCCAAGAGGGAGCCCAATCCACTATGCGAAGACGCCTCACGCCTGAACCCTGGCCGACTCCTCGCCGTCGCTGATGGCGCTGGAGGAGGAGGCCTATATGCTGACCTATGGGCTCAGTATCTCATCGAGCATCTGCCCACTGAGGCGGGATTTGCTAACGCAGAAGCCTTGGATGGCTGGCTTAGTGGCATCTGGGAGGAGTTCTATAACGCCTGTGAGCGACAAGCACAGCAGAGTGGGAGCTTCTATCTGAATAAGTTCTACGACGAAGGCTCCTTCTCCACCTTGGCAGGTCTGTGGCGGGTCTCTCCACGGAGCTACTACTGGGTTGCCTACGGAGATAGTGTAGCCTTCCATTACAGTCGTCGGCGGGGCACGCTCAGCCATAGCTTCGGGGCACTAAGGGATTTTTCACTCCCTCCCTACCTCATCAACTGCAAGGATGAGCTTCGCCCTGAGGGTTTCCGCTCGGGCTACTTTGCAGTCGAGCCAGGTGATTGCGTATTCGTCACGAGTGATGCGCTGGCTCAATACATCGTGATGATGCACCTATTGACGGATCGCCAGACGCACCCGGAGGAGATCACCCAATTATTGGCTACGGGTCTTCGACAGTCCAATTATCTGCGTCGAGCCTTAGAGCTCCCCGCTATAGATCTGTGGCGCGATGTCCTGCGCCCCCTACTCTCCTGTGCCACGACCCCACGACACTTCGCTCGGCACATCGACTGCTTACTGCGACAGGGACTACTCGCCCCCGATGACTACTCTATCGTCTGGTCTAAATGCTAACCCACTATGAACTATCCCTCTATAAGTGATTACATCGAGGCGCTGCGCGATGCCGAAGACAGCCTCAGCGAGCTAAAAGATCTGCGCCTGGTCTATGACGACCAAGGGCTTCCCATCATAAGCAGCGGCAACTTCGCCGTAGTCTTCAAAATGCAGACCCCTACGGGTGAGTACCACGCCCTCAAGTGCTTCCTCCGTGACCAGGAGGAGCGAAGTGAGCGCTATCGCTTGATTGCAGAGGAGCTCCAGTACGTCCAGTCGACCTACCTCGTGAAGTTCAGATACCTCGAGAGCGAGCTCTTCGTAGATGTACCAAATACTGGAGGAGAGGAGTATCCCGTGCTCCTCATGGACTGGGTCGATGGCATTCCTTTGGATCAATACCTCAAGACGATCCTCAACGACCGATATAAGAAGGATCTCTTAGCCTACCGCTTCTCTCTACTGGCTCGCTGGCTGGTCACACAGCCCTTCGCACACGGAGACCTGAAGCCCGACAACATCTGTGTACGCAGGGACGGATCACTCGTCCTGCTTGACTACGATGGGATGTACGTACCCGCTCTATCCGGACGAAAGCCCTTAGAGCAAGGTAGCCCCCACTACCGACATCCCCTACGAAGCACCCTGCCCTTCGACGAACATATAGACGACTATAGCCTATCGCTCATCCTGCTATCGCTACGCGCTATTGCGCTTGACGAGACTCTCTATGTACGTTATTCATCCAGCGAGTACCTACTTCTCTCAGAGCAAGATCAGCTAAATCCCTACACAAGCCCTATATTCAAAGAGCTCAACCACTTGGTGCTGAGCTTAGACTTCATCGACTCCTATCACACCTATCTGAAGTCACTTCAAGACACGACCTATTATCTCGAAGCGCGTAACCTTCAGCTCCTCGCTCCTATCTTGATGTATCGTAGGGCAGCAGAGATGGGAGACCCAAAAGGGATGTATAAACTTGGTGTCTGCTATGCACGTGCCCAAGGGGGGCTAACAAAGGATGAAACCAGAGCCGTGGAATGGTGTCAAAAAGCTGCGGAGGCGGGAGATGCAGAAGCGATGAACAGCCTTGGTGTCTGCTATGCACTTGCCCAAGGGGGGCTAACAAAGGATGAAACCAGAGCCGTGGAATGGTATCAAAAAGCTGCGGAGGCAGGAAATGCAGGAGCGATGAACAACCTCGGCGTCTGCTATAAACACGGCAAAGGGGGGCTAACGAAGGATGAAACCAAAGCCGTGGAATGGTATCGAAAAGCGGCGGAGGCGGGAAATGCAAATGCGATGAACAGCCTCGGCATCTGCTATAAATACGGCAAAGGGGGACTAACAAAGAATGAAGCTAAAGCCGTGGAATGGTACAAAAAAGCGGCGGAGGCGGGAAATGCAACAGCGATGTACAACCTCGGCAGGTGCTATTACTATGGCCAAGGGGGGCTAACGAAGGATACGTCCAAAGCCGTAGAATGGTACCAGAAAGCAGCAATAGCAGGGAGTAGAAAGGCTGTAGAAAGGCTGCAAGAACTGGGAGAACATCTTTTTTAACCAGCTTCATCCAGGGCTGTACTACGAAGCAAGATACGATCCCCATCTCCCAGGATAGCTCCATCATATACGACTCCCCAATAGCGGATCCTTCGATAAGGATGCTATTAGGGAGCGTTCGTTTACAGGTACTTTGCCATACAAATCTGCACATCATTACTCTTGAAGGAAAGCTCCAACTCACCTCGAAGAAACCCGTATTTCAGCTCAGGAAAAGCAGCAGAGCAGTAGTGAAAAACCTTCGTCTACGTGCGTAGTCATAAAGACCACGCAGGAGGATCATAAGATCTACGTACGTAGATTTAAAGACCAGGCACGTAGACCGAAGAATAGCCGTAGAGCTTCGGGGAAACAGTTCCTTGCGAATGAAAGAATAGGAGCTACTCAGACGACTTTTCTTTGGCGCATTGCTGAGAGCAAATAGGGCGGAAGCTTGATGCATTACCATGCCGTGGCGATGGTGTCATAAGGCAGTAGAAGGAAGCCCCTTCGCACGGAGGCTCAAGGAGGGGGCATAGCTGACGGCGCGCCTCTCGTAGCATAGCGCTGATCCAGCGGGAATTCCGTATATTTGTATACTACAAAAATTACATTTGCACAGCATGAAATTTACTGTCACCAGCAACGACCTGCTCCTGCAGCTCCAGGCTGTAGCCAAGGTCATCAATCAGAAAAGTGTAGCAGCAGTCCCCGTACTCGAAAACATCCTCTTCGAGCTTCAGGGCAACATACTTACCCTCACCGCCGCAGACCAGAGCAACCGCCTGACCTGCGCTCTCGAAGTCAATAACCTCGGGGAAGATGGCTCCTTCGCCGTACGAAGCAACATCATCCTCGATGCTATCAAGGAGCTCTCCGACCAGCCTATCGAGATCGACGTCGATAGCGAAGGCGGGAAGGCTACCATCACCTATAGCAACGGGCACTACAGCTTCCTCTCTACCTCTGCGGACATCTATCCTCAGGGTATCGAGCTTGACGAAGCTCGCACCATCGTCATGCCTGCTCAGAGCCTACTGAAGGGTCTCGAGCGCACTCTCTACGCTGCCAGCGATGACGACACACGCCCCATCATGACGGGTGTCTATCTCGACTTCTACCCCGAGAAGCTCATCACGGTAGCCTCCGATGGCCGCATCCTCGTGCGCTACACCGACTCCAACATCAAGTGCGGTGAGACGGCCTCCTTCTGCCTCCCCGCTCGTATCGCACAGCTCCTGACCCGCGGGATCCTCGCGAAGGAAGCAGGCGAAGTCACGATCAGCTTCGACGGGCGCAACGCCAGCTTCTCTATGCCCAGCGGTTCGCTCACGGCACGTCTCCTTGAAGGGAAGTTCCCCAACTACAACTCCGTCATCCCCACCAGCTCGGTACACAATATCATCGTCGACAAGGATCAGCTCTTCTTCGCGTCGAAGCGCGTCTCGCTCTTCTCGAACCGCGCCAGCAGCCTCGTGATCCTTGACTTCGCTGATGACTCGATCCGCATCACAGGTCAGGACCTTGACCTCTCGATCGCAGCTGAGGAGACGATCTCCTGCTCCGGCCAGCAGGCTGGTACGCGCCTGCGCATCGGCTTCGACTTCAGCTACCTGCAGCGCCTCCTGCAGAATGTAGCGAGCGAGCAGATCCAATTCAGCCTCAATGACCAGACGCGTGCCGGTGTCATCACCCCGCTCACCAGCGACGAAGGTATCGACATCACCGCCCTGATCATCCCCATGAAGCTCTTAGGCGAATAGTAGCCGAGGAGCACTACACCTATTGCACACATGAAGCTTAATCTACAGCGCCCGATCGTCTTCTTCGACCTGGAGACGACGGGCGTACAGATCACTCGTGACCGCATCGTCGAGATCTCGATCCTGAAGATCAGCCCCGACGGCGAGCGCGAGACCAAGACCCGACGTATCAATCCCGAGATGCCCATCCCCGCAGAGGCCTCTGCCGTGCATGGCATCACGGATGCCGATGTCGCTGACTGCCCCACCTTCGCGCAAGTAGCACGCAGCCTCTACACTTGGCTGGAGGGCTGTGATATCGCGGGCTTCAACTCCAACCGCTTTGACGTACCGATGCTCGTCGAGGAATTCCTCCGTGCTGGCGTCGCTGTGGACTTCGATGACCGCCACTTCGTCGACGTGCAGACGATCTTCCACAAGATGGAGCGCCGCACGCTCGAGGCTGCCTACAAGTTCTACTGCGACAAGACGCTGGAGAATGCCCACTCGGCTGAGGCGGACACGCTGGCTACCTTCGAAGTCCTCGAAGCCCAGCTTGACCGCTATCCCGAAGACCTCAAGAACGATATCCCCGCGCTGGCAGAATTCTCTACCCACGGACGTCGTGTGGACTTCGCTGGGAGCCTGGCGTACAACGACAAGGACGAGATCGTCATCAACTTCGGTAAGTACAAGGGTGTCCCCGTCACGGAGGTCTTCCGCAAGGACTCTGGGTATTACAACTGGGTCATGGGCGCACAGTTCCCGCTCGAGACGAAGCGCTGGTTCTCCCGCCTCTACCAAGAGACACGTAAGCTATAATGGGCATCCTCAGCGGTAAGCACATCGTCCTCGGCATCTCGGGGAGTATCGCGGCATACAAGGCCGCCGTCTTGACGCGTCTTCTCGTACGCAAGGGTGCGGAGGTACAGATCGTCATCACCCCCGCGGGGAAGGAATTCATCACGCCCATCACCCTCTCAGCACTGAGCTCACGCCCCGTCATCAGCGAGTTCTTCAGCGGACGTGACGGCACGTGGAATAGCCACGTCGATATCGGTCTGTGGGCAGATGCTATGGTTATCGCACCCGCTACCGCCGCCACCATCGGGAAGATGGCGCACGGTGTAGCGGACAATATGCTCCTGACGACCTACCTCTCGATGAAGGCTCCCGTCTTCATCGCCCCAGCGATGGACCTGGATATGTTCGCCCACCCCTCGACGACGGACAACCTCGACCTACTGAGTCAGCGTGGTAACTTCATCATCGAGCCTCAGTCAGGTGAGCTTGCCAGCCACTTGGTCGGTAAGGGGCGCATGGAAGAGCCCGAAGGTATCGTCGCTGCACTTGAAGACTTCTTCTCCTCTACCCTCGACTATGAGGGGCGTCGCATAGTCATCACGGCTGGGCCGACGCACGAGCCTATCGATCCCGTGCGCTTCATCGGCAATCACTCTACGGGCCGTATGGGCATCGCCCTGGCGGAGGAGTTCGCACGCCGTGGAGCAGAGGTAGACCTCATCCTCGGCCCTTCGTCACTCAAGCCCTCCGAAGCTGTCCGCACCACCCGTGTGACGACGGCCGAAGAGATGCTACAGGCTACGGAGGAGGTCATCGAGGAGGCTGACATCGCTATCTTCTCAGCTGCCGTCGCCGACTACCGCCCACGCTATCACCACACGGAGAAGATCAAGCGTGAGGGACAGGCGGAGATGGAGCTTGAGCTCGTCCGCAACCCCGACATCGCCGCTACGCTCGGCGCCCACAAGCGCCCCGAGCAGTTCTTCGTCGGCTTCGCCCTCGAGAGCAATGCCGGTGTCGAGGAGGCTAAGCGTAAGATGCACGCCAAGCACTTCGATGCTATCGTGCTGAATAGCCTACAAGACGCTGGTGCTGGCTTCGCCCATGAGACGAATAAGGTCACGATCTTCGACCGTGAGGGCTCTATCGAAGCCTACGAGCTGAAGAGCAAGGATGCTGTAGCCCACGACATCGCGAGCTTCATCATCAAGCGCCTCGGCGAATAACACTCCCTTTCATCTGCCCATCAAGTCAAGCCTGATGCGTCTACTCCACCTCGTCCTACTCGTCCTCACGCTGGGGCTTCTGCCACTACGAGCGCAGGAGCTGCGGGCGACGGTAGAGCTACGGACAGAGGCGCTGGGTAGCGAAGGGCAGATACACTACGAGGGTCTGCGTCGCCAGCTCACCGACCTCCTCGGTCGCACACGCTGGACAGACCTTGCTTACAAGGAGGGCGAGCGTATCGATGTCTCCTTCATCTTCACCCTGCACGAGCGCAGCGAAGCTGGTGAATACAAGGGCGAGCTGGTCATCTCCGCCCGTCGCCCCATCTACGGCACGGACTATATGAGCCCGACACTCCTCCTGCGCGATCCGAGCATCACCTTCACCTACCTACCAGGCGACCCACTTACCTATCAGGAGACGGAGCCCGAGCACCCGCTGGTGGCGCTCTGCTCCTTCTATGCGCTGTACGTCATCGCGAGCGACCTTGATAGCTTCTCTCCCCTCGGAGGTAGTCGCCTCCAGCCTCGGCTGAGCGCCCTCGTGGCCTCAGCTATGAGTCACCCCGACTGGAAGGGTTGGAGCAGTACCGAGCGTGGTCTGTCACGTGCACGACGCTTGGAGTACCTGACCTCGCAGGAAGATGAGCGCTACCGCCAGTGCTGGTACCGCTACCACCGCGAGGGCTTAGATCGCCTCTCCTCCAGCCCTGAGGAGGCCCGTGAGGTCCTTCTCGAGGTTACTAAGGAGCTCGTAGAGCTCCGCAAGATCCGCTCCCGCTCGGTCGCACTCTCCGACCTCGAGCAGACCAAGCTCCCCGAGCTTATCCAGCTCTTCCGCTCCGCCCCCCAGAGCGAGCGTCTTCTTCTCTCTGAGCGCCTTCGCCAGCTCTTCCCCACTGCGGGAGACCAGCTACAGGCCCTCCGCTAATCCCCGCTTCTCTCAGTTATGCTTCAGAGTCTCAGCATTCGGAACTTCGTGCTCATCGACGAGCTCACCATCCAGTTCACCCCACACTTCTCCGTCATCACAGGTGAGACGGGCGCTGGTAAGAGCATCCTCCTCGGTGCGATCGCCCTCCTGATGGGGCAGCGCGCCGATAGCTCCACGATCCGCCCTGGAGCTGAGCGCTGCGTCATCGAAGCCCGCTTCACCCACCTTGATGCAGCCGTGGGGGCAATGCTCGAGGAGGAAGATATTGATAGCGACGAGGAAGAGTGCATCGTACGTCGTGAGATCACGGCCAAGGGCAAGAGCCGCGCCTTCGTCAACGATACCCCCGCCTCGCTCCAGCTCCTCAAGCGTCTGAGCGAATACCTCATAGACATCCATTCGCAGCACAAGAACCTCCTCCTCGGCGACGCAGGCTTCCAGCTCTCCGTCCTCGATCTGTACAGCGGAGAGCTACCCTTACTCAGCGAATATCAGGCAGCCTTCCGCGCCTTCCGCAGTGAGCAGCGTGCCTACGAAGAGGCTTGTCAGGAGGCCGAAGAGCTAAGACGCGAGCAGGACTACCTACAGTTCCAATACGACCAGCTGGAGGAAGCAGAAGTGGAGTCGGGCGAACTCGAATCACTCGAAGAGGAAGAGCGTCAGCTCTCCCACGCCCAAGAGATCCGCGAGGAGCTCAGCAGCGCTGCCTCTGCCCTCGAGGATGACGAGCACGGCGCCCTACCCGCCCTCTATCATGCCCTGCGCTCCGTCGAGAGCATCCGCCGCTACCACACGCCCGCCGCTGAGTGGTGCGAGCGTCTGGAGAGCGCACGTATCGAGCTCCAGGACCTGGCAAGCTCGATGAGCGACGAGGCGGAGGAAGTGACCTTCAGCCCAAAGCGTCTGGCGAAGGTCGAGGCTCGCCTGGACCTCATCCGCGGGCTCCTGCACAAGCACAGCCTCGCGAGCTGCGACGAACTCATCGCCCTGCGTGATGACCTCTCTGGCCGTCTTGAGCAAATCAACTCCTCTGACGAGCACCTCACCGTCCTCTCCGAAGCCCTCAAGAAGCGCGAGGCGGAGGTTCTTCGCCTCGGGAAGGCTCTCAGCAAGACCCGCACCAAGGCTGCTCGCACTATCGAAAGCGCTCTCATCACCACGCTCCACGAGCTGGGCATGCCTCATGTACGCTTCGTCATCCGTCAGGATGTCTTAGACGCTCCCACCCTTCACGGGCTGGATCACGTCACCTTCCTCTTCTCCGCGAATAAGGAGATCGAGCCTGAGCCCGTGGCAGAGATCGCTTCGGGTGGGGAAATCTCCCGCCTCATGCTCGCTATCAAGGCACTCATAGCTGACCGCCGTAGCCTCCCTACTATTATCTTCGACGAGATCGATACGGGCGTCTCGGGCGAGACCGCCGAGCGCATCGCCACGATCCTCCGCCGTATGGGCGAGAGCATGCAGGTCCTGGCGGTGACGCACCTCCCTCAGATAGCCGCAGCGGGCGAAGACCACTTCTACATCTACAAGGAGCACGGCGAGGCAAGCACCCGCAGCTACATCCGTCACCTCACTGCAGAGGAGCGCATCGATGAGATCGCGCGTATGCAGAGCGGTAGCAAGCTCACCGACGTCACCCGTGCCGCAGCTAAGGCACTCTTAGAGACCGCGCAGAGCTAAGCTCCCTCCCGATACCATCCCCTTCACTTCATACGCCTCCCGCTGCAAGACTCTCGTAGGTCTGCAGCGGGAGGCGTATCTCTATACCGCACATGGAGGTATGAGGCAGGGATATCGACCTATATTGAGACTGTGGCCGAGAGTCCTGCCCCCTACTTAGTGTGCTAAGGTATCGCACGCCCAGCTCCCCGATATGTCTCTCCGAAGAGATACACAAGCCCTTCGCCTTATCGCGAGTATTCCTCTTATCCTGTGGAGGAAAAAGTGTCCTTC
>ERZ1674088.142-NODE-142-length-11603-cov-8.758660_pt1 | contig 11603 bp, 11 predicted proteins | sample MGYA00581117_ERZ1674088 | MGnify/ENA primary metagenome ERZ1674088 (study PRJEB41354, sample SAMEA4873335) | human saliva metagenome | biome: human-associated habitat [ENVO:00009003]; feature: mouth environment [ENVO:08000002]; material: saliva material... | reverse complement strand
CCGTGCGAGTGGGCCTTGTTCATGGTCTCGACAATAGTGTTGGGGGTCGTCATCAGCCGACGGATCCTTCCATCTGCAGTTCAATGAGGCGGTTGAGCTCGAGGGCGTACTCCATCGGCAGCTCCTTGGCGATCGGCTCGACGAAGCCGCGCACGATCGTCGCCATGGCCTCGTTCTCGTCGAGGCCTCGGCTCATGAGGTAGAAGAGCTGGTCGGCGCTCACCTTGGTGACGGTGGCCTCGTGCCCCATTTCGACGTCATCGGTGCGCACGTCGACGTAGGGGTAGGTGTCGGTACGCGAGATCTTGTCCACCAGCAGGGCGTCGCACAGAACGTTCGACTTGGAGTGGCGGGCACGCGCGTTGACCTGCACGAGGCCACGGTAGGAGGTGCGGCCGCCGCCGCGCGAGACGGACTTGGACACGATCGAGGACGAGGTGTGGGGCGCCATGTGCACCATCTTGGCTCCCGTGTCCTGCTGCTGGCCGGGGCCGGCGAAGCCGATGGACAGGGTCTCGCCGCGGGCGTGCTCGCCCATGAGGAAGCAGGCGGGGTACTTCATGGTGATCGCGGCACCCATGTTGCCGTCGACCCACTCCATGGTGCCGCCCTCTTCGACGATCGCGCGCTGGGTCACCAGGTTGAGCACGTTCGTCGACCAGTTCTGGATGGTCGTGTAACGCACGCGCGCGTCCTTCTTCACGAAGATCTCGATGACGCCCGAGTGCAGCGAGTTCTCGTCGTAGATGGGGGCGGTGCAGCCCTCGACGTAGTGAACGTAAGAACCCTCGTCGGCAATGATGAGCGTGCGCTCGAACTGTCCCATGGCCGAGGTGTTGATGCGGAAGTACGCCTGCAGCGGGATCGTCACATGAACGCCCTTGGGGACGTAGACGAAGGAGCCACCCGACCACGCGGCCGTGTTCAGCGCCGAGAACTTGTTGTCGCCGGCCGGCACACACTTGCCGAAGTACTCCTCGAAGATTTCGGGGTACTCACGCAGGCCGGTGTCGGTGTCCGTGAAGATGACGCCCTGGCGCTCCAGGTCTTCCTGGATCTGCTGGTAGACGACCTCGGACTCGTACTGGGCGGCGACGCCGGAGACCAGGCGGGCCTTCTCGGCTTCGGGGATACCCAGGCGATCGTAGGTGTCACGGATTTCCTCGGGCAGGTCCTCCCAGTCGTTGACCTGTCGATCCGTGGGGCGCACGTAGTACTTGAACGCGTCAAAGTCCACGTGAGACAGATCCGGGCCCCACGCCGGCATCGGCTTGCGCTCGAACAGCTCGAGGGCCTTGAGGCGACGCTCCCGCATCCACTGCGGTTCGTCCTTCACGTCCGAGATAAAACGGACAATTTCTTCGTTAATGCCGGTGGGGACGTCCTTGGAGTAGTCGTCGGAATCGTGCCAACCGTATTCATAACCGCCGATGGACTCGATGATCTCGTCATCGGTCATACGACGGTCCTCAGCGCCCGAGGCGGGTGCCTGCGTCATAGTTGTGTCAACCTCTCGTTCCTAATCGTGTGCTACTTGCGTCGCACATTCCTCGCACCCGGGCGAATGATCGGCATGCCCACCGGGATGTGGGTGGTGCATACGTGTCCGCCGCCCGCAAGCGTGGAAAGTCTCTGAACGTGCACGTCGAGGAGTTTGCCAAAGGCAATCGTCTCGGCGTCGCACAGTTGGGGGAAATCCCCCGCCACGTTCTGGATCGGGCAGTGCCCTTGGCACAGCTGAACAGCCAGCGTGCCTCCCCCGATGTCGCGGACGGTCGCGGCGTATCCGTCCTGCGTGAGCGCGTCTGCCAGCGCTTGGGCACGAACCCTGGGATCCGATCCCGCGTCGCGCACGATGGGCGCGTAGCGGCGCTCAATCTCGCGCGAGCGCGCGGCTGCGAAGGATTCGACGGCCTCTTCTCCCCCAACTTGCCCCAGGTATCCTAGCGCCTTGGAGGCCAGGTCGGAGTATCCGTCGGCGAGATGAATGTGGGCGCGCTCGGTGGCCACGTAGTGACGCGCGGGGCGTCCGCGTCCCCGCTTGGAGGGTGCGCCGGGCTCGTGCTCGGCGATCTCCTTCGACTCCAGCAGGAGCGTGATGTGGCGGCGTACCGCGGCCGTCGTCAGGCCCAGGACCTTGGCGATAGCCGAGGCCGTGACCGGTCCCTTTTCAACGATGAGATCGAGCACCTGCTGACGGGTTGTGGCGTCTACTTCTTCAGCCACCTGTCCTCCGCTCCGACACGCATCTCGCGCGCTCCAATCCGTGCTTTTCTCTGGAAAGAAGTCTACGCTAATTTGGATAAAGAGGCGTTGCGAAAAGCGTATCGGAGTGTTACACCACCCACATGTCGAGGGACTTACGGCCTATTATCGGGTAATCAGCGAAGCCAGGGAGCACCCGGCTCCCTCAGCCCCTCCCAGCCACGGCCTCGTGCCGCGTGTGCCGAGAGGATGCCGATGACCGTCGACGGGTTGTGCAGGCGCCCAGCGAGCACCCAGTCCAGGGCGTCAGAGAGCGAGACCCACGCGTACTCCATCGTGGCTTCCTCATCCTCGCGCTCGAAGCTGGTCTCCGTGGTCTCCAGGTCACGCGCGAGGAAGACGCGCAGCGGCTCGGTCGAGCCGCCCGGAGAGGTAAAGAAGTCGACGAGCACGTCCCAGCGCGCCGCCTTCAGGTCGGCTTCCTCGGCGAGTTCGCGCTCGGCTGCCACGCGTGAATCCTCGCCGGGAATGTCCAGCAGGCCGGCGGGAATCTCCCACAGGGAGGCGTTCACCGGGTGGCGGTACTGGCGCAGGAGCAGGATCTCCTCGGCGCCCTCCTCGCCGCGCATGACGACGACGGCCACGGCGCCCGGGTGGCGCGTGTACTGACGGACGACGGGTTCCTCGCCCTCGACGACCACGACGTGGTCCTCCACCATGTCCACGATCCGGCCGCTCCACGCAGTCGTGGACTCAGTCACCGTGTGGGGCGTGTGGCGGTCTTCGATCGAGGAGATCTGGTCGGCGGAGAGGAAACGCATCGAAAGTCTCATTCCTTGTGGTCGTTACGTGATGGGTCGACGTCGCGCGCTCGGCGGACTTGTCACCTCGGCGAGGCACCGGGCGTCTCGTACCCGGGACGGACCTCAGTATAGTGTCACACCCGAGGTCGTGGCTGGCTTGCGGGTATGGGCGAGCCCCGGCGACCTGGGAGATCGCAGGGGCTCGTGCCGGAGGTGTCGGGTTTACTTGACGGTCGGGATGACGGACTGCGCGCCCGTGCCCACGCCGTAGGCGCGAGCGCCGGTGGCCTTGTGGGACAGGGCCAGTGCCGTGTCGACGGCCGCCAGGGTCGTTCCGACCGAGTCGACGGTCGTGACGGCGGTGCCGGAGGTACGGATCTGGGCGATCATCGTGTCGCGGCCGGAGCCGTCTCCGACGACCACGCCGAAGGTGGTGCCCACTGCCAGAGCCAGTCCGGTCCACGCGTCGGCACTCGCCGGAGCGGACGAGGCCGTGGCGGTCGTCTGCGCGCGAGGACCGATCGCGACGATCGTGGTCGCCCCGCCGGCGGGGTCCTCGTCGATCATCATGAGCGGGGTGGATTTGTCGGTGAGAATCTGGCGCAGCAGGTCCGTCTCGGGACCCGTTTCGGTCAGCACCTGAATGATCGCGTGGCCCACGACGCCGTCGGCGCTTGCGCCCTTCGCGCCGCTCGAGGACAGGTGAGAGGACAGCGAGGTGGACAGTGTCGAGCGGTACTGGCTCATGGAGGTGGACTGCCAGTTGTCGGTCAGGCTGACGCGGCCGACGACGGAGGCACCCGCGTCAGTCAGGGTCGAGCGAATGGCGGACACGTCGTCCTCGGAAGCACCCGGCAGGACGACCAGGGCGATCTTCGAGCCGGACAGCGAACCGGTGAGGGTCGAGGAGGCCAGGGCCTTCAGGCCCGCGGCCTCGGCGTCCGCCTGGGCGCTCAGCGCCGGGTCGGAGCTCGCAGCCGAGGAGGAGGGATTCATGCCCGTGTTGATCGTGCGCTGCAGCGGGCCGGCGCCCAGGACGACGCCGACGGCCAGCGCGATGAAGATCCCGATGATCGAGACGACGTGGTAGCGGAAGTTAATCATTGGGCTCCTCCAGCAGCATGCGTGAGCGACGAGAACAAAGACGTGATCGGGTACAGCAGGTCATTGCCCCACGGGGTGGACCACAGAGCCACTCCCATGAGAACGAGCGCGACGAGCGCGAGCATCACAAGGGTCCAGCCGCGCGGGCGGGGACGGAACGTGGCGGCAACTGCCGGGGCACCAATCAGACGCGAACCGCACGCCAGGCGAGAGAAGAACGCGGGTGCGACCAGGGACCGTCCAGCGTCAACCAACTCGGCCTCGCCGTAGGACACGCCTGCGGTGACGATGGCGCTTGCGTGCGAGTGTGCGGCGACGACCATGGCCGCGTCGAGCGAGGAGCCCGACATCGTGACGGACGAGTGAACGATGCCCATACGGTCCAGGCGCTGGGCACCGGGAGCCAGGCCATCGCCGCCGACGCGCACGATGAAGCAGCCAGCCTTGCGGATGGCTTTCTCGCTCATCAGTTCGGCGTCGCCGATGACTGCGTCGAGAGGCAGACGCGCCTTCAGGGCGACGTCCGCTCCCCCGTCCACGGCGACGACGTAGGGCGCGGCTTCGGCGCGCCAGCGGGCCAGCGCGCGCAGCTGCTTGGCGGCATCCGAGGCGTCCGTGACCAGCAGGATCGGCCGATCTGCCAGACCCGGCAGCTCCGGGACGCCCTCACCGCGCAGGACGGTCGGGCCGTCCTTGGCCAGGTAGTCCTCAATCGCGCCTTCGAAGCCGGCGAAAAGGGCGGCCGAGTCCGCGACCTCGATCTCCAGATCCTCGTCCTCGACGCGGTTGCCAGTGGCAATCAGGGTACCCTCGAGCAGGACCTTGCTGCCCGTGACCGTGACTTCCTGGCCTTCGCGCAGGGACATGACGTCCTGGCCCAGGTCGTCCACGAGAAGGATGCCGGCGTCGAGGATGAGCCGGGGACCCAGGGCGGCGACGCGTCCCGTCAGCGACGGCTGGGCGTTCAGTACCGCTGCTGGGCCTGCGGCCACCAGCGCTGCGGCACTGTCCCTGTCCAGGTCGGCGACGTTAATGACGGCGATGTCGCCGCTCTCCAGGCGCGTCGCGAGGTGCTTGGGTCGGTCGTCAATACGAACCCGCCCCGTGCGGGCGCTTGCTGTAGTTGAACGTGTGTCACTCATCCCTGCGATTGTGACACGGCGGAGGCCAGGACGCGCGAGGCGTGGCGGCGCGCCGCCTGCGAGTGCGGATCCCCACCCATCATGCGGGTGAGCTCAGCCTCACGGTCGGTGCCCGTGACCTCGCGGACGTTCGTCGTGCCGTCGTTCTTTTCGATGACGAGGTGTTGGTCACCAAAGGCCGCAACCTGCGCCAGGTGGGTCACGACGATGACCTGGCGGCTGTCTGCCAGGCGGTTGAGACGCGCGCCCACCTCCGTTGCCGTCTGGCCGCCGATACCGGCGTCGATCTCATCGAAGATGAACGTCGACGAGGCCTCGGTGCGTCCCAGCATCAGCTCCAGAGCGAGCATGACGCGCGATAGCTCGCCGCCGGAGGCACCCTGTCCGAGCGGGCGCGCGGGCGCGTGCGGGTGCGGCTGGAGGCGGAACACGACCGTTTCGCAACCGTGGGAGGTCGGCTTGGTGGGCTCCAGGTCGATGTGAAGGGTTGCGTCAGGCATCGCCAGGGCGTGGATCTCCTCGTTGACGCCCTTGGCGAGCTCACGGGCCAGGCGTGTGCGCGCCTTCGTCAGGCGCGCACCGACGTCGAGGACGAGGCGCTGGGCCGCCGCGAGCTCGCGCTCAACGACCTCGGGGTCCGAGGCCGGGGCGCAGAGTTCCTCCAGGCGCGCGTGGGCCTGTGTGGCCCACACCAGCAGGGACTCGATGTCGGCCGCCCGGCCGCGCAGCGTGTCCTTGATGGCAGCCCTGCGCGCGTGAATCTGCGCGAGTCGCTCAGGGTCCGCATCCAGGCGAGACAGGTATGCGGACACGTCGTCGGCCAGCGCGTCCAGTTCGAGGGCCTGACTGCGCGCCCGCGCCGCGAACTCAGCCACGGCCTCGTCGAATCGCGCGGCGTCGTCGAGCTGAGCGTAGGCGCTGCGCGAGGCCTCGACCGCGCCCGAAAAGTCGCCGCGGTCGTCTCCCTTGAGGTAGCCCAGCGCCACGCCCATGAGCGCACGCAGGTCCTCCACGTTGGCGAGCCGGGACGCTTCGCGGATCAGGTCCTCTTCCTCGCCGACCTGGGGGTCCAGCGCCTCGATCTGTTCGAGGGCAGCGCGCAGGTCCTCGCGCTCCTCCTCGCGGTCGCTGGCGTCTCCGCGCAGCGAATCGAGGCGATGTTTGATCTCCACGGCGGCTCGGAAAGCCTCGCGATACTCCTGCACGAGCGAGGCATGCGTGGCGCCGCCGAACTGGTCGAGGGCGCGGCGTTGGGCGGCCTCCCCCGTCAGACGAATCTGGTCTGCCTGACCATGGATCGTCACCATCGAGCCGACGATCTCGGAGAGCGCGGAGGCGGGTACCGGGCGTGAGCCCAGGTGCGCGCGAGACCGTCCGGCCGCACGCACCGAGCGCCCCACGATCAGCTCGCCGCCCTCGACGATGCCGCCAGCCTCCTCCACGCGGGCCGAAATCTGGTCGCCGACCGTGAAGATACCGTCGACCGAGAGGCGGTCGGCCCCGCTGCGTACAAGCGCCGCGTCCGCGCGCGCACCGAGGAGCAGCTGCAAGCTCGAGAGCACCATCGTCTTACCCGCGCCGGTCTCGCCGGTCACGACGATCAGGCCGGGGCCGAAGTCCACGTGCGCCGACGCAATCACGCCGAGGTTGGCGATATCGAGAGACTCAATCACCGCGGGCCATCCCTCCACCCGCGCACGGGAAGATTGAACTTGCGAACCAGACGCGCCGAGAAGGGAGTGTCATCGACGCGAACCAGCTGGACCGGCGAGGACCCCACGCGCGCGCGAACGATGCCACCCGCAGGCACAGTCATGCGGCGCAGGCCATCGCACCACATTTCGGGCGCCGTCCACATGTCGTCGAGCACGACGATCTCCACGCAGGCCGACGGCCCCACGACGAGCGGGCGCGTAAACAGGCCGTGCGCGGCCAGCGGGGCGACGACAATCGCCTCGGTATCGGGCCACACGACGGGGCCACCCGCCGAGAACGAGTACGCCGTCGAGCCCGTGGGCGTCGACAGGATCATGCCGTCCGCACCGTAGGTCGACACTTCCTGGCCATCCACCACGAGCGCGAAGTGCACCGGGTGGGCGACGTCCGTGTGCATAATGACGGCCTCATTGAGCGCCCAGTCCGAGGCCTTGGAACCGTCCGTGCGCTCCATCGTGACATCCAGCGTCATGCGCCGTTCCACCGTGAAGTCGCCCTGCGCGATCTTGCGCGCCAGGTCGCCCGTGCCCGTCGAGCCGAGCTCCGTCAGGAAGCCCATGTGCCCGGCGTTGACGCCGAGCAGGGGCACGCCCAGCGCACGCGCGCTCGAGGCGGCCACCAGAAAGGTGCCGTCGCCGCCGATCGACAACACCATGTCGATGCCGCCTGAGGACGCGTCCTCGACGACCTCAATGCCGTGTTCGGCCAACGCATGCGTCAGCGTCACAGCGCTGGTCACGGCGTTCGTTCGGTTGCGGTGACGCACCATGAGGACACGTGTCATGACTGCCTCCCTGCGGGGCCCTCGGCGACGGCGCGACGGATGTAGTCCGTCAGCTCATCCGCCTTGATCGGATCGGGGTACGCGCGACGCATGAACAGGAAATACTCGACGTTGCCGGAGGGGCCGGGCAGCGGCGACGCCGCGATGGCCGCGATGTCGAGACCCAGACCCATCGCGCATCGAGCAACGTTGTCGACAGTCTCAACGTGGTGCTCCGGGTTGCGCACCACTCCCCCATGGCCAAGCCGCTCCTTCCCGATCTCAAACTGCGGCTTGACCATGAGCAGGAAGTCCGCGTCGGGGGCGGCCGCTCCCACCAGCGCGGGCAGGACGAGGGTGAGCGAAATGAAGGACATGTCGCCCACGACGAGGCCTGGGGCGGGCGCGACCGATGCAGGGTCCAGGGTGCGCACGTTGGTACGATCATGGACCTCCACGCGGGGGTCCGACTGAAGCTTCCACGCAAGCTGGCCGTAGCCGACGTCGACGGCGACGACGGATGCCGCGCCCCGACGCAGCAGCACGTCGGTGAAGCCACCCGTGGATGCGCCGGCGTCCAGGCACCGGCGGCCTTCAATGAGGGGAGCCTTCTCGCCGAGGGCGTCCAGGGCGCCCGCGAGCTTGTGCGCGCCGCGCGAGACGTACTCGGGGTCGTCGGATTCTTCGACGACGATGGCTTGAGCGGGGTCCATCTGACGCGCGGGCTTGAGGACCACCTGGCCGTCGAGTTTGACGCGTCCCTCCTCGACCATCTGCGCGGCGGCCGAGCGCGACTTCGCCAGGCCTCGGCGCACCAACTCCGAATCAATCCGTCGCAGTTTCACGCGGTGTCCCTCTCCTGCTCACGCGCTCCGACGCCGCCCGCGGGAACGTGCGCTCCCGCGGGCACGTCGGCTGACAGCGCCCGCCGCAGGTCGGCCTCGATGGCCTCGAGCGTCGAGATTTGCATCGAAGCGCCGACTTCATCGAAGCCGACCAGGCGGGCGGCCGTCTGTTCACGAAGGGCCATCAGGCCTCGTCGTCCATGTCGGCCGTGGCCTCAAGCAGCGCCTCGAGTTCCTCCTCACCGGGCAGGAAGGCGGGGGTCTGCGCGCTGGGCTCGGGCAGCTCATCGGCGGCCGCACCCTCGGAGTACTCCTCCTCGGAAGAGGCTTCCTCGACGACAGGCTCGGGCGCGACCACGATGCCGGCGGGGTCGTCGTTGTCGACGACGGTGATCTCGGGGCAGGTCACCGGGTTACCGGAGCCGTCCGCCCACTCCCAGGCCGCCGCGGCGAGCGCGCGGTAGGAGTCGATGGAGATCGTGACATCGTCGGTCAGCTCAACCTCGTCGAGCGTGAGCACGCCGGCGCGCGTCACCTTGGCAACCTGCGACAGACCGCAGGTCCAGGTGCCGTCGCGGTGATGCTTGGGAGCAGGGTGGGCCTCGAGCAGGCCGCGCATATCAATCGCCAGGTAGGCGGGACGCTGGCCTCGGGGAGCGCGCAGGACCGCGCGAGCCTGGTGGACGCCGGTCAGGACGTGCATCGCGGGCACGCCAGCTGCGACGGCGCCCATGATGTCGGTCTCGAGGCGGTCGCCCACAGCCATCGGGTTCTTCGCGCCGACGAGCTCGCTCGCGCGGCGGTAGATGCCAGGCTCGGGCTTGCCACCGGCGGTGGGACGCTTGCGGGTAGCGTGCTGGATCGCGCGCACCAGCGAACCGTTGCCCAGGGCCTGCCCGCGCTCGACAGGAAGCGTCGCGTCGAGGTTGGAGGCGTAGAAGGCTGCGCCGCGCTCGATCGCAAAGGCCCCCTCGGACAGGAGGGCCCAGTTGACCTCCTTATCGAGGCCCTGAACGACGGCGGCAGGCTCGTCGTCGGCGGAATCCACGAGCACGAAGCCTTGCTCCTCGAGGGCGAGGCGCAGGCCGGCGCCGCCGAGCACGAACACCTTGGCGCCTTCTTCGAGCTCCTCGGCCATGATCGCGGCGATGTCCATGGCCGACGTCATGACCATTTCGGGGGTCGCCTCGAAGTCCATACCGTTGAGCTTGTCGGCAACCTGCTGAGGGGTGCGCATCGCGTTGTTCGTGACGAACGCGGAGCTCATGCCCATCGTACGTGCCTCGATCACGGAGGCGGCCGCGTGCTCGATACGTTCGTCGCCAGACCAGGCGGTGCCGTCCAGGTCAAGCAGCGCGCAGTCGAACTCCTCAGCCAGGGCGGTCTCGCAGCCGCGCAGCGGGGAGCGCTTGTTGTCAACGTCGGCGTCCTGGTACAGGGCGACGTCGATGATGTCGGTGTCCTCGACCTCGGCGGGCATCTCGGCGATGACGGCCTCGGCTTCCTCGGTGCGGCCCAGTTCGGTCAGGCGCTCGGCCTTGACCTCCATGAGGCGGCGGCGCAGCTCGTCGTCAGCCGAAGCCGGCAGCACGGCCAGCGCGTCGTCGACGATCACGAGGCCGACGTCGGACTGTCCCAGGTCGGCACGCGCGCCGGAGGAAACGAGCACGAGCTCAACCTGCTCGGCCAGCTCAAGGGACGAGGCATCGGTGGCGTCGATGATGTCGACGGCCTTGTCGGGGTGACCCAGCCCGCGCTCGGCATCGGCCTCAACGGCGCGCAGTGACTCGTCGCCGCGTATACGGCGCACGGCGCGAACCTCGCGCAGCGCCTCCTCATATCGGCCCGAGGCATACGCGGTCAGAGCAGCTGCCTCGCGGACAACGTCGACGCGGCCGGCGCGGCTCACGGCAGCCTGCGCATGCTGGTAGGCGGCCTCGGGGTCGAGGTCGATCAGCTGGCCAGCCATCACGAGGTGGCGGGCGACGATATCGCGGTTGGGGCCGGACAGCGTCATGAGTGCGCGCGCGGCATCGCTATCAAGCTCGGAGGCGCTCACGCCGGCAGGAATCGTCGGCTCGTTGGCGTTGGGGGACACATACTCGTCGGTCGACGAGTAGTTCTGGTAGTTGGCGTCCTTGCGGCGGTCGTTGCCACGAGGGCCACGAGCGTCACGCTCAAACCGGCCGCCGTCGCGGCGATCGTCGCGAGGGGCGCCACGTCGGTCGTCTCGACGCTGGTAACCACCGCGGCCGCGATCCTCGAAACCACCACGACGGTCGTCACGACGCTGGAAACCACCACGATCATTGCGACGATCATCGCGACCACCGAAGTCGCGCCGTTCACCATCACGACGCTGGAAGTCGCGCTCACCATCACGACGATCATCCCGACGCTGATAGCCAGCACGGTCATCACGACGCTGGTAACCACCGCGTCCGCGGTCCTCGAAACCACCACGGCGATCATCACGACGCTGGAAACCACCACGATCATTACGGCGATCATCGCGACCACCGAAGTCGCGGCGCTCACCGTCGCGACGCTGGAAGTCGCGCTCACCATCACGACGATCATCACGACGGAAACCACCACGGTCATCGCGACGCTGATAGCCACCGCGACGATCATCACGGTTCTCGAATCCACCGCGTCCGCGGTCCTCGAAACCACCGCGACGATCATCACGGTTCTGGTAACCGCCGCGATCTTCACGGCGGTCGTTGCGATCGCGCCACTGAGGCTGACGCTTTGAGTAGTCACCACGGCCGAATCCGCCGCGTCCCTGAGTCTCTTCTGCCATGGTGCTAAACCTCTATTCCTGCGCGCGAGGGCGCTCTTGTCTGTGGTGCGCGTACAGCGCGTTCAACCACCCAAGTTTAGACGACATTTCCACAGGTCGTGGGTGTGTGGGTGTGAAACGAGAGGGACGGCACGCTTGTGGCGGGCCGTCCCTCTCGGTTTTGTTGTGTTGTGGCGGTGTCCTACTCTCCCACAACCCATCGGTTGCAGTACCATCGGC
>ERZ1674088.140-NODE-140-length-11731-cov-8.904762_pt1 | contig 11731 bp, 8 predicted proteins | sample MGYA00581117_ERZ1674088 | MGnify/ENA primary metagenome ERZ1674088 (study PRJEB41354, sample SAMEA4873335) | human saliva metagenome | biome: human-associated habitat [ENVO:00009003]; feature: mouth environment [ENVO:08000002]; material: saliva material... | reverse complement strand
CACGCGGTCCTCGAAGCGGCCCAGCTCGCTCGTGGGATCCAGGATGTTGATGGAGTTGAGAGCGTCGGTGACCTGGGCCTGAGCCTTGGCGGTCTTCTCGCGGGCGACCAGCTGGTCGCGGCGGGACTTCAGCTCGGCCAGCTTGTCCTTCATCTGAGCCAGGCCCTTCTTGAGGCGCTCGGCGACCTCGCGCTGGGCGGCGAGGGCGGGCTCTTCGGTCTTGATCTCGTTCTCGAACTGGATCTGCTTGCCGATGGCGACCTTGGCCAGGTCGTCCCACTTGGTGGCCCCGGCCTCGTCACCGCCGGCGCGCAGGGAGTCGGCCTTCGCGGAGGCGGCGGCAGCCTTCTGGCCCCAGTCGGCCGCGGCCTTGACATCCTCCTCGTAGTCCTTCTCGGCCATGCGCAGGTTGCCCAGGGTCTGAGCGATCGCGTTCTCGGCCTCGATGATCGAGTTGGTGTAGTCGCGGATGAGCTGGTCGATCATCTTCTGCGGGTCCTCGGCCTTGTCGAGGAGCGCGTTGATGTTTGCCTTGGCCAGCTGGGTGATGCGGCCCAGGATCGTCTGCTTCTCAGCCATGATGTTCTCCTTTGTGTGGTGTGCGCTCGTGCGCGGGTTGAGCGCGAGGCCATGGCCCCGCAGGTTGGTGGGTGAATGTTGTGGCCCTTACTGGCGCGCCAGGGGCGTGCTCATCCCCTTCCCGTGTGGGAGGGGGGGATGGGGAGTGGCCCTGTCCGTGTGGCGCAGGGGGTCGAGGGTGGCGTCCAGCCTGGCTTGGACGCGGCGCAGGCGCTCGAGGGCACCGAGCGGGCTGTCGAGCGTGATGAGGGCAGACTGCGCTGCGGTAATCGCCTCGTGCGCGTCGGCGATGAGCGGCGCGAAGAGGTCGGGGTCGGTCTGGAGGCGTTCGGCGTCGGCCAGGTCGGAGGTGACGGCCGCGATGGCGGCTCCCAGGCGCTCGCGGATCGCGTCCAGGTCGGACTTGGCGGTGAGGATGGCGTCCGTGAGCTGGCGAGCCATGAGGAGCGCGCGCTCTGCCGTGTCCAGGGAGGAGGCTGCTCGCGCGGCGTCCGTGTCGGCGGCCAGCTCGGCGGCGTCCAGGGCGGTGCGGGCGGACTCGAGGAGGGCGGCCGCCTTGTCGGGGTTGGATTGGAGGGACGCGAGCGTCTTTTCGGGGTAGATGCTCGCGATGCTCGACAGCTCCTCGCGTGAGCGCTCCACGTCTGCTGCTTCTTCGACGAGGCGTTCGCGGGCCTGCGCGATGCGCTCGGGGAGCGCGGCCTGCTGGGATCGCCTGGCACCGAAGGTGCGCTGGGCGTCGCGCAGGGGCACGAGGGTCGTCTCCAGGGCGGTGACGATCTCGGTGGCGAGCGCCGTCTTGGCCTCCGGGTTGTTGGTCGCGTGGATGCGGCCGAGCGTGGCGAAACCGCGGGTGACGGCCTCCTTCGCGTCTGTCACGAGGCGCTCGAACTGCTCGGTGGCCGAGATTCCGAACTGGGCCCGCGCGTAGGTGCACTCGTTGTCGGCGCGTTGCACCTCCTCGTCGGCCTCAAGCAAGCGGCGGTTGGCCTCTTCGACGGTGTACTGCGCCGCCTGCGTGGCGGCCTGCCACCTCTCCTGGGAGGCTCGGGTGGCTCGGTCCTCGTCCTCCCGGTCCTGCTTGCGCTTGATGATCGAGGAGATCAAGCCGAAGACGCCGGCCGCCAGGCCGAACATCGCCCACTTGAATCCGCTACCGGAGGAGGACGAGCTGCTGGACGAGGATGAGGACGATGTGCTGGGGGAGGCGGTCGGGTTTGTGGATGCGGAGCCGGTCGCGGTTGCCGCGGGCGCTGCTGAGGCCGCGTTGCCGAAGGCCTGGGATGCGACGGCCGTGGCGACGGTGGCTGTCCCGTCGGCGCTCAGGGGCTCGACGGCGAACGCGGGAGCGGCGCACGGGAGCATCGCCACTGTCGCAGCAGCGGCGAGGCTGAGGCGTCGGATCCGTGTCACGGTACCCTCCTGGTTGATGGTGAACAGATTAAAATACACTGTCACGCTCGGATTTGTCGACAGTGCGCTGTATTTTGTGTCACGCTGCCCGGCTCCATGGCAAGTGTACGCGACCCGCGCTGAGTCGACGAGGCCATGGTCGTCACTCGCTCGGCCAACTAGAAGTTGCCCTGGTCGGAAGAGATCCCGCCCCCGCCGCTCGATGAGCCGCCCCAGCTCGAACCCGAACTCCACGAGTCGTGGTCGTTGTCCCACCTGTTCCTGTGGTGGGAGGACGAGCCGGAGTTCGACATGAGGATCGACCACAGGAGCGCCTCGCCGAGTGAGGAGCCAACCGAGGACATCGTCGAGGTGGAGCGCGAGGATTGGCCACTGTCCCAGGGGGCACCGGCCTCGCTCAGGGGCGTGGCCAGGACGCGATCGGCGCTGGCGCGGGCGTCGGATGCCAGGGTCGAGGCCTTGGCGGGGTCTGCGTCCAGGCTCGCGCGCGCGGCCTTGAGGGACTGCTCGGCGGAGTGGAGCGTGGAGCGCACGCTCAGGTCCATGGCGCCGCGTCGGCCCTGCACGTATCGCTGGGCGCGCTCGATGGCGGTTTCTGCCAGGGAGATCTGGGACTGTGCGCTCGCGCGTGCCTTCTGGTTGTTTTCGCGCTGGGTGCGCAGGGGTGCGAGGGCGGAATCGAGCATGGCCTCGGAGGCGCGCAGGTGTTCGAGGGCAGCCAGCGGGTCGCCCGTGTTCATGAGGGCGGCCTGGGCCTCGGCGATGGCGGTGCGCGCGTCGGCAACCAGCGGGTCGAAGACGGCGGGCTCGGCGCCCAGGCTCGTCACGTCCGTTATGTCGGCCGAGATGGAGCCGATAGCGGTGCTCAGACGTTCGCGGATCGCGTCCAGGTCGGACTTGGCGGAGAAGATCGCGTCGGTTTGGTGCTTGGCCATCATGAGCGCGCGATGGGCCGTATCCAGCGAACTCTCCGCCAGGGTGCGGTCGCTGTCCACCTCCCGCTTCGCAGTCGCGATAGCGGTTTCAGCGGTTGCCAGGAGCGCCAGGGCCTGCTCGGGGTTGTCCTGCAGGGAAGCGAGCATCTGGGCGGGGTAGATGCCGCTGATCGAGACCAGCTCGGTGGACGCCCGCTCCAGGTCGCCGCGCTGCTCGGCGAGGCGCTCGGAGGCCTCGCTGATACGGCGCGGGAGGCTGGCCTGCTCGGAGCGCTTGTGCTCGAAGGAGTCCTGCATGGCGCTAAGGGGGTTCATGTACGTCCCGAGGTCACGCATGATGGCCGAGGCCAGGGACGCCTTCTCCGCGTCGCTGTGGGCGTCCTCCATCCGCTGTTGGGCGTCGAAGCCGCGCGAGACGGCGGCCTTGGCGGCCTCGAGGGTGCGGGAGAACTCGTCCGTTGCCGCGATACCGAATTGGAGGCGCGCGAAGTCGAGTTCGTCGGAGGCGCTGCGCACCTGTTCGTCGGCGGCCAGGAGCTGTCGGTTGGCCAACGTGGCCATTTCTGCCGCGTTCGCGACGGGTGCCTTGCTGGGCTGGGTGGGAGTCTGTGCGGCGGTGGGAACGGAGCGGCGCGAGTTGCGTCGAACAAAGTATGAGATCAGCAAGAATCCAACCAGGATCGAGGGGAGCAAGGAACGTCCGGTGCCGAATAAGCTGAAAGATCTAGAAGAACTCGAGGAGTGTGAGCCCGTCGAGCTTGTCGTCGAATTCTTGTTGGAAGCGACGTGGTCAATGAAGGCGACGGCTCCTGCTGCGGCGTCGGAGGGCGTCAGGGGGTTGCTGGAGAGTTTCGCCTCGGCGACGGCGCGGGCCTCGGCGCGCACGCTCGATGAAATCGATCCGCCTTTGACGCACGACCCGTCCTTTCGTGTCTCGTAGCCGATGTAGTAGATGATGGTGCCGTTGGAGGCAACCGAGTTCTTCAGGGTCTGTTCACACCACTGAGCCGCGTCCATGTTCGAGAAGTTGTCAACGATGACAACATCGACGGAGACGCCCTTGGAACGGGCGGTGCGCGCAGCGGTCTCGATGGTGGTGCGGTCGGAGTCAGTCAGCCACCCCGTCGGGTCGGTCACGATGCCGGTCGTGGTAACGGGGGAGGTGGCGAACGCGGGGGCACCGAGCGCAATCAGGAGCGAGGTGAGCATAGCGGCGACGCTGAAGCGGCGGATTCGTGACACGGGGTCCTCCTGCATTGTGGTGAACAGGCTAACGTACACCACGGCGCGCGCGTTGGTCAGCGATGTGACGCACTATGCGAAACGTGGGTGCTGCTGAGGGTCAGTGTACGCGAAAGAGGGGGCAGCGGTGCTGTTCGCTACAGGCAGTCGTAAGGCTCCGACGCCGGGCGGGAGAGCACCCTATGATAGGGGGAGCCCATAGGGCTGAGAGACTATTGAGAGAAGGAGGGGACCATGCCCACCGGTAAAGTGAGGTTCTTCGACGCTGATCGCGGTTTCGGCTTCATCGCGGGAGACGACGGGGCGGATGTCTTCCTCCACTCGTCCGCGCTGCCGGCCGATGCGCGCAGTCCCAGGGTGGGTGCTCGCGTGGAGTATTCGGTGGCCGACGGGCGCAAGGGACCGCAGGCGCTCAGCGTGCGTTTCCTGAAGGAGACAGCTTCCGTTGCCCGTGCCAAGCGCCGCAAGCCGCAGGCGATGGTGCCGGTTGTCGAGGACCTCATTAAGCTCCTCGACTCCTCGAGTGCCGCGCTGCGCCGCGGTTCCTACCCGGACAACGCGACCAAGATCGCGAAGGTGCTGCGCGCCGTCGCAGAGGAATTTGATGCCTAAGACTGTGGCCCGCACGCGGGCAGTGAAAAAGGACGCCGTCCTGGAGGCCGCGCTCGACGTGGCACGCGCGGGCGCCGAGGCCGTGGCACACCCGCGCCCTGTCGGTGAGCACGTAGGTTTCGAGATGGTGTCGGATCGCCTGGGTACGCACTACTTCGCCTCCACGGATGCGGGCTACGTGGGCTGGTGCTGGGCGGTGACAGTGGCGCGCGTGCCGCGCGGGCGCGTCGCCACCGTGTGCGAGGTCGACATGACCCCGCGCGAGGGCGCGCTCTTGGCCCCCGAGTGGGTGCCGTGGGAGGAGCGCCTGCGGCCTTCGGATATTTCGCGCGAGGACACTCTGCCCTACGTGGCTGACGACGAGCGCCTGGAGCACAGCTTCGAGGACACCAGCGAGGACCCGGACCTGCCGGTCGTGCGCGAACCCGGCATGGGGCGCCCGCGCGTCCTATCCGAGGAGGGGCGCAGCCAGGCTGCGAAGCGCTGGTATGAGTCGGAGCGCGGCCCGAAGGCGGGGCGTCGTGCGCGCAACACCTGCTCGACCTGCGGTTTCCTCGTGAAGATGAGCGGCGGCATGCGCCAGATGTTCGGCGTGTGTGCGAACGAGTGGGCGACCGATGACGGTGCCGTCGTGTCGCTGGATCACACGTGCGGCTCCCATTCGGAGACGGACGTGCCCAAGAATGGGACGGCCTGGCCGGTTCGTCCTTCCCGCGTGAATGAGGGCGCGCTGGACGCCGAGCCGATGCCGCACCCTGTCAAGGAGTCCCCTTCCGACGAGGCCGTGGTAGAGCAGGCGCAGGGTGCGCACCACTCCGAGGACACCCCTGAGGAGAGCGGGCAGCGTCAAGCCGACTGAGGCCTCGGCACACGAACTGACAGGAAGTACCCGGGAGGCGACTCCCGGGTACTTTCTCAACAAGTGGGAACACGGCGGGTATGTTTGCGTCGCCGGGCGCGACCAGGCACGATGAACCAGTGAATACCCAAGAAAAGACCGCCCCGTCCCGCGGCGGCTTCACACAGTCACTCGATTCGTTCTTCCAGATTTCCAAGCGCGGTTCGACCATCGGTCGCGAAATCCGCGGTGGAATTGTCACCTTCTTCGCGATGGCCTACATCCTGGTCGTCAACCCGTTGATTCTTGGCGGTGCCGTCCCCAAAGACGGTCCGATCACGAACGAGGGCATCGCCGCCGGCACCGCGCTTGTCGCGGGCATCATGACGATCCTCATGGGCGTCGTCGCCAACTACCCGCTCGCCCTCGCCGCCGGCCTCGGTCTCAACGCCGTCGTCGCCTTCACCCTGGTAGGTGGCGCGGGCCTGAGCTACGGCGAGGCCATGGGCGTCATCGCCTGGGAAGGTATCCTCATCTTCCTGCTGGTTCTGACCGGCTTCCGTGAGGCTGTCTTCCGCGCCGTTCCACCGGCCCTCAAGACCGCCATCACGGTGGGCCTGGGCCTGTTCGTGTCCCTCATCGGCTTGGTCAACGCGGGCATCGTGCGTACGGGCGCGACTCCCGTCCAGTTTGGTATTTCGGGGTCGCTCGACGGGTGGCCGGCCCTCGTCTTCGTGTTCGGCCTGTTCCTCATGATCATCCTCCACGTGCGAGGCGTCAAGGGCGCGGTGCTGATCTCGATCGTCGCCTCCACCGTGATGGCGGTCATCGTCCAGTTCTTCGCCGGCATCAAGCTCATCTCCGAGACGAACCCGACCGGCTGGGGTAAGACCGTCCCCGAGCTCACGGGCTCCCCGATCGCGGTTCCGATCTTCAACACGCTCGGCAAAGTCGACCTCTTTGGCGGCTTCGGCAAGCTCGGCGTCGTCTCCGTCATCCTCCTGGTCTTCTCCCTCATGCTCGCCGACTTCTTCGACACGATGGGCACCATGGTGGCCGTGGGCGCCGAGGGTGACCTCCTCGACAAGGACGGCAACCCGCCCAAGACCCGCCAGATCCTGATCATCGACTCGCTGGCCGCCGTGGCCGGCGGCGTGGGCGGCGTCTCCTCGAACACCTCCTACGTCGAGTCCGCGTCGGGCGTCGCCGAGGGCGCTCGCACCGGCCTGGCCTCCGTGGTCACCGGCGTGCTCTTCCTTCTCTCGACCTTCCTGGCCCCCCTCGTCGAGCTCGTCCCGACCGAGTCCGCCTCCACGGCCCTCGTGTTCGTCGGCTACCTCATGATGACCCAGGTCCTCGAGATCGACTGGAAGGACCCCGAGGTCGCGATCCCGGCCTTCATGACGGTGGCCTTCATGCCCTTCGGCTACTCCGTGTCCGTCGGCATCGGCGTAGGCTTCGTGACCTACACGGTCATCCAGCTCGTCGTGGGCAAGGCCCGCAAGGTCCACCCGCTCATGTGGCTGGTCTCCGGCCTGTTCGTCATCTACTTCCTGATGGGGCCGGTCCAGCGCCTCCTCGGCGCCGCCTGATTGCTCACCTGTCACCCCTTGTCCGACCCGCCGGAGCCTGCCTCCGGCGGGTCGGTCGTATCCTGGAAGAGCACCCGGCGAGCGAAGGAGCGCGAGCGCCCCGGCCTCGTCCCCGGGTGGTGAGGGAAAAGGAGGAGCGCCCGTGTCAGCAACGTTCGCCTCGCTGCGCTACGTCAACTACCGCTACTGGTTCATCGCGTCCCTGATCGCGTCGACCGGCGCGTGGCTTCAGCGCGTCGCCCAGGACTGGTACGTGCTCACCGTCCTGACCGACCACGACGCCTCCCAGGTCGGCGTCGTCACCGCCCTCCAGTTCATGCCCATCATCCTGTTTTCCGCCCACGCGGGGGTGCTGGCGGACCGCGTCCCCGGCCGGCGCCTCCTCCAATGCACGCAGGTCGGGGTGGGCCTCGTCTCCCTCATCATCGGTTTGGTCGTCCTGACGGGCACGGGGCAGCTGTGGCACCAGTACGTCCTGGCCTTCATCTCGGGGACCATCTCCGCGATCGACACACCCGCGCGCCAGTCCTTCGTTGGCGAGCTTGTGCCAGCCGACAAGATGGCCAACGCTGTCGCCCTGAACGCCACCGCCTTCCACACCGCGCGACTCATCGGCCCGGCCTCGGCGGGATTCTTCATCGACTGGTGGGGCGTTGGCCCGGTCTTCCTCATCGACGCCGGCATGTTCGCCGCCCCCGTCATCGCCCTGGCCCTCATGCGCGCCGACCGCCTCTACCCGCGCACCCTCGTGCCGCGTGCTCGCGGCCAGCTGGCCGAATCCGTCGCCTACGTGCACAGTCGCACGGACATTCGCATCATCTTGGCGCTCATCTTCGTCGTGAGCGCCCTGGGCATGAACTTCCAGATGACCAGCGCGCTGATGGCCACGACGGTGTTCGGCAAGGCCGCCGGGTCCTTCGGCATCCTGTCGTCGTTTATGGCACTGGGCTCGATCCTGGGCGCAACGGGGGCTGCGCGCCGGGCCCCGCGCCTGCGCACGATCCTCATGGGTGCCGTCTTCTACGGCAGCGCGGAGATCGCGCTGGGCCTCGCGCCGTCCTATTGGTGGTTCGCTCTCCTGTCGATCCCCACGGGCTTTGGGATGCTCACGATGAACACGAGCGCGAACGCCCTGGTTCAGACTCGCACGGAACCAGACAAGCGCGGGCGCGTCATGGCCCTGTACTCCCTGGTCTTCCTGGGCGCGACGCCGATCGGCTCGCCGTTTATCGGGTGGGTGGGGACGACGTTCGGCGCGCGCTGGGCGCTCCTGGTGGGCGGGATCGCGTCCCTGGGTATCGCGCTCGTGTGCGGCGCGTGGGCGATGATCCACTGGAAGGGGCGCGTCGTGCGTCGGCCCTCGTTCCCGTGGGTGGGCGTGGACGCCGACTCCTCGGTGGATGCGCCGCGCCGGTCGGTCACGTCGGCCTGACGCCCCCGCGCGGGTGGGCGATCAGAGGACGCGTTCCAGGCAGTAGTCGATGCACTCCAAGAGCGCCTCGACGTCTCCGATCTGCACGCTGGGCCAGGTGCCGATGCGCAGCTGGTTGGCACCCACGCCGCGGTAGGCGCCGATGTCCACGATGCCGTGGGCACGCAGGTGCGCGGCCAGGTCGGAGGCCTTGACGTCGGCGTTGATCTCGATCGTCGCCGTGACGGGCGAGCGCCACGCCTCCTCGGCCACGAACGGGTAGAGCGCCGGGTGTGCGATCGCCCAGTCGTAGATGAGGGACGAGGCCTGGGCGCAGTGGGCGCTCACGGCCTCCATTCCGCCGAGCTCGTTGAGCCACGCGACCTGGCGCTGCGCCATGATGATGGTCGCCAGGGCCGGGGTGTTGAGCGTCTGGTCCTTGCGCGAGTTGTCGATCGCGGCGGACAGGGAGAGGAACTGGGGGATCCAGCGTCCGCCCGGGGCGGCCTCGATAGCGCGGGCACGCTCGATGGCGGCGGGGGAGAGGATGGCCACCCACAGGCCGCCGTCCGAACCGATGGCCTTTTGCAGCGAGAAATAGTAGGCGTCGACCTGGGTGAGGTCCACGGGCGCGGCACCCGCGATGGAGGTGGCATCCACGAGGGTCAGCGCGCCGGGCGCATCCACACGGTAGACGGGGGAGGTGACGCCCGTCGAGGTTTCGTTGTGCGGGTAGGCGTACGCGTCGACGCCCTCGACGCCCTCGGCGGCCGAGCGCGGTGCTAGCGTGACCAGGGAACCCGCCACGGCCTCGTCGATGAGGGGAGCGGCCAGGTGTGGTGCGCGCTCGGCTGAGGTGGCGAACTTCGCTCCGAAAGCGCCCCAGGAGCCGAAGGCCGCGCGCGAGGAGATGAGGCACGCGCAGGCCGCGTCCCAAAACGCGGAGGCGCCGCCGTTGCCCAGGACGACCTCGTAGCCGTCGGGAATGTTCAGGAGCGTGCGCAGACCCTCCTTGAGGGAGGCGACGACGCTGCGCACGGGGGCCGCGCGGTGGGAGGTACCCATGAGGAGGGGAGTGAAGAGGGCTTCAAGCTGGTCGATGCGCACCACGGAAGGGCCGCAGCCGAAGCGGCCGTCGGCGGGCAGGAGGACCGGGTCAATGTCGGGGAAAGCCACCATGTCCACAGCCTAACCCTGCGCGCGGATCTATTTCCATCATGCCCATTGATCGAATTAGGGTGAAAAAGCGCACGTCACGACGCGCACTTTTTCGCATGAGTGTGTCGATTCCATCCAAGAAAAGGAAGGTCACCCTATCCTGGTGTTCGTAGGTGCCCCTTGAAGGAGGACGACGTGGCAGACCTGATTGACACCACCGAGATGTATCTCAAGACCATTCTTGAGCTCGAGGAAGACGGGGTGACGCCCCTGCGCGCCCGCATTGTGGATCGCCTGGGACATTCCGGGCCGACGGTGTCGCAGACGGTCGCGCGCATGGAGCGCGATGGGCTGCTGCACGTGATGGGGGACCGGCGTCTGGAGCTGACCGAGGAGGGGCGCGCGCATGCGACCGAGGTGCTGCGCAAGCATCGCCTGGCCGAGCGCCTGCTGCTCGACGTCATCGGGCTGGAGTGGGCACAGGTCCACGACGAGGCCTGCCGATGGGAGCATGTCATGAGCGACGCCGTCGAGGCGCGCCTGGTGGAGCTGCTTCACGATCCCACGCTCGATCCCTACGGCAACCCCCTGCCGGGCGTGAGCGGTGCTGAGCGCCTGCACTCCGCGGAGCTCGCGGTGCGCTCGTTTGAGTCGGGCGCGCTGACCCTGGCGCGCATCGGCGAACCCATCCAGGCTGCCCCTGAGTTGCTGGCCGCCTTCGATGAGCTGGGCCTGCGTCCGGGCGCGCGCGTGGGCTTGTCGGCGCACGGCGACGTCGTGCGCGTCTCCGCGCTCGACGAGGCCGGGGAGGTTCGCGGTTACCTGACCATCGCGATGCCACTGGCCGCTCACCTGTTCGTGCGCGGCGAGTAGGCGCGAGTGTGACGAGGCCGGGGCCCATTCGGGTCTCGGCCTTCGTTTTGCGCGGAAACGAGCCTATCTCGGATTATGGAATAAGTGTGACGAGTTAGTGATAGGTCCAGTTTTCCCCGAAATCGCGGGGCTCAAATGTCACGAAATGATAACGGTGGGGTATTGAGGGGTGTTGACGTGTTACCGGAACGTGACATTGACCAGCTGTGCAGGCTATAGTGAGTACCGGTCATCAGACCAACCGCCCATCCGGCACCCGAAGTGAGACAACGGATGGTGTGGAAACAGCGTCTCACGCGGGGAACCCATTTCCGGCTCCTCGTAGCCTTGGGGTGAAGCTCGCACGCCGAGCCGGGCCTCCCGCCCGAACCCGACAGCTAACCTCGCAGGGAAACAGGGAGAAAACGAGTGAAGACTTCTAAGCCTGCTCCGCGTCACCGCCTGGCACGCCGCCCCATGACCGCCGCTGTGGTCGAGGGCGTGGCCCCCACGAACGCCGCTCGCCCGATCGCCTTCGCGTCGGCAGCCGGTGTTGCGCTGACCGCGATTGCCGCCGGTGTCGCTAACGCCGCCCCGGCCACCCCCCAGTCCGAGCCGCAGAGCGCGGACCTGAACACCACGACCATTGCGGTCGATGATGTCACCACGGTTGAGGTTCCCGACATCGCGTGGACCGCCGAGGATGACGTCGTCGCGTCCGTCACCGCCGAGGCGCCCCCGGCCCCCGAGCCGGAGCCGGCCCCCGCCGCTGCGGCCCCCGCCGCCGCCAACGACAACTCCGAAGGCGCCGCCTCGCGCTCGGAGACCCGCGGCGAGGCCACCTCGACCGACACCTCCGCCCGCCAGGCCGCCGTGAACGCCGCTGGCTCCGACATCGTGTCCGTCGCCCTGGGCCTGACCGGCATCCCCTACGTCTACGGTGGCGAGACCCTCGCTGGCCTGGACTGCTCGGGCCTGGTCAAGTACGCCTACGCGGCCGCTGGCATCAACCTGCCCCACTCCTCCTCCGCTCAGACCGCTGGCGGCACCATCGTGTCCGACCCGCAGCCCGGCGACATCGTGTCCTACCCCGGTCACG
>ERZ1674088.139-NODE-139-length-11766-cov-10.927248_pt1 | contig 11766 bp, 9 predicted proteins | sample MGYA00581117_ERZ1674088 | MGnify/ENA primary metagenome ERZ1674088 (study PRJEB41354, sample SAMEA4873335) | human saliva metagenome | biome: human-associated habitat [ENVO:00009003]; feature: mouth environment [ENVO:08000002]; material: saliva material... | reverse complement strand
TCGTGGCCGTCCAGGAAGCCGGCCAGGACGCGCTCGTTCTCCTTGAACGTGGGGGCCACGATCGGCCCGCGCGTCGGGTGGATGTCGCGGCCGGCCTGGATGTCCTCGATCATCTCCAGGGCCGACTCGGGACTCTGGTTGTCGAAGAATTCCCAGTTGACCATGACGACGGGCGCGTAGTCGCACGCCGCGTTGCACTCGATGCGCTCGAGCGTGATCTTGCCGTCTTCGCTGGTCTCGTCGCTACCGACGCCGACCTTCTCGGAGACCTTGTCCCAGATCTCGTCGCCGCCCATGACGGCGCACAGCGCGTTCGTGCACACGCCCACCAGGTACTCACCGGTGGGGTGACGCTTGTACTGCGTGTAGAAGGTCGCGACGGCGCTGATCTCTGCGCGGGGCAGGTCCAGCGTCGCGGAGATGAAGTCGATGCCGTCCGGGCTGACGTAGCCGTCGACGGACTGGATCAGGTGCAGCATCGGCAGCAGGCCGGAGCGCGAGTGACCGTCCGGGTAGCGGGCGATGATCTGTGCGGCGTCCGCCTGCAGGCGTGCCAGGGTGTCGGGTGTGTAGCTCATCGGTCAACGCCTCCGAGAACGGGGTCGATAGCGGCCAGTGCGACGACCACGTCGGCCAGCTGGCCGCCTTCGGTCATCATGGCCAGCGCTTGCAGGTTGGCGAAGGAGGGGTCGCGGAAGTGCGCGCGGAAGGGGCGCGTGCCGCCGTCGGAGACGAGGTGGACGCCCAGGACGCCCTTCGCGTGCTCGACGGTCTGGTAGACCTGGCCGGCGGGCACGTGGAAGCCCTCCGTGACGAGCTTGAAGTGGTGGATGAGGGACTCCATGGACTCCCCCATGATCTCGCGGACGTGCTCGAAGGAGTTGCCCTGGCCGTCGGTGGCGACCGACAGGCGCGCGGGCCAGCCGATCTCCGGGTCGGCGACCATGGTGGGCGCGCCTTCGCACTGGTCGAGCTTGGCGAGCACCTGCCAGATGATGCGCATCGACTCGTAGCACTCGTCGAAGCGGACCATCGTGCGGTTGTACACGTCCGACTTGTCGCGGGTGGGAACGTCGAATTCGAAGTTCTCGTAGCCGCAGTAGGGCTGGCTCTTGCGCAGGTCCAGGGGCAGGCCGGCGGCGCGCACGCCGGGGCCGGTCGAGCCAAGGGCCATGAGGCCGCTCAGCGGCATGACGGCCACGTCGCACAGGCGCTTCTTGAAGATCGGGTTCTCCACGAGGATGTCCTGGAGTTCGCCGATGTCCTTGCGGGCCCGGCGCAGGCGGTCGCGAATGTAATCCGTGGTGCCCTCGCCGATGTCCTGGACGACGCCGCCGGGGCGGATGTACTCGTGGTTCATGCGCAGGCCGGAGATGCGCTCGAAGATGCGCAGGATTTCCTCGCGGGCGCGGAAGCCGATCGTCATGATCGTCGTGGCGCCCATTTCGTTACCGGTCGAGCCGATGGCGACCAGGTGCGAGGCGATGCGGCACAGCTCCATCATGAGGATGCGGATGAGGGACGCACGCTCGGGGATGTCCTCTTCGATACCGAGGAGTTTCTCGACGCCGAGGCAGTAGGCGGCCTCCTGGAAGAAGGGGGCGACGTAGTCCATGCGCGTGCAGTATGCGACGCCCTGGGTCCACGTGCGGTACTCCATGTTCTTCTCGATGCCGGTGTGCAGGTAGCCGGTGTCGATGCGGGTCTCGCGGACCTTTTCGCCGTCGAGCTCGAGGATGAGGCGCAGAACGCCGTGGGTCGCGGGGTGGACGGGGCCGAGGTTCACGACGATGCGCTCGGAAGTGATGGCCTCGATCTCGTGCAGGACGTCGTCCCAGTCGCCGCCCTGGGTGAGGACCTCGGGGATGTCCTCAATGGGCAGGTCGGTCGCGCCGGCGGGCGCGTGGAAGGCGGTGGTCATCAGTTCACACTCCTACGAACGTCGGCGGAGGCAGTGACGGCTCCCTTGAATTCGACGGGGATGCCGCCCAGCGGGTAGTCCTTGCGCTGGGGGTGTCCGATCCAGTCGTCGGGCATCGCGGTGCGCGTGAGCGAGGGGTGCCCGGTGAAGACGATGCCGATGAGGTCCCAGGTTTCGCGCTCCTGCCAGTCGTTTCCGGGGTAGACGGAGACGATGGAGGGGATGCGGGGGTCCTCGTCGGGGCACGTGACCTCGAGGCGGATCATGCGGTTGTGCGTGATCGAGTACAGGGGGTAGATGGCGTGCAGCTCGCGGCCCTTGTCGAGGGGGTAGTGCGCGCCGTTGGTGCCCAGGCACATTTCGAAGCGCAGGTCCGGGTCGTCGCGCAGGTACTTGGCGACGCGCGCGATGTGCTCGCGGGCGATGAAGATGCCGAGCTGACCGCGGTCGATGGTGACCTTCTCGATGACGTCGGCGACCGCCAGGCCGTCGGCGACGATGAGCTCTTCGAGGACATCAACGACCTGGTCGAACCAGGAGCCGTAGGGGCGGGAGGCCTCGCCGGGCAGGAAGGAATCGGAGACCAGGCCAGAGAAACCGGAGGTGGAGGAGTCGGTGCCGGCGCCGAAGAGGCCCTCGCGGTGGGCGATCGGCTCGGGCAGGGCGAAGCCGCGCTGGGACGAGGCCTGGGTGGCCTCAGCCGGCGCGCTGCCCTCGGGGATGGACACGTCACTCATGCGAGGAGTCCCTTCATCTGGTGGGTGGGCGTCGCCTCGAGGGCGGCCTTCTCGGCGGCTCGGGCGATTTCGCGGCGGTGCACGCCGAGGGGTTCCTTGCCGATCTGCTCACGCAGGACGAGGACCGCGTGGATGAGGGCCTCGGGGCGGGGCGGGCAGCCGGGCAGGTAGACGTCGACGGGGACGATGTGGTCGCAGCCCTGGACGACGGCGTAGTTGTTGAACACGCCGCCGGAGGACGCGCACGCGCCCATGGAGATGACCCACTTGGGTTCGGGCATCGAGTCGTAGACGCGGCGGATAATCGGGGCCATCTTGTGGGAGACGCGGCCGGAGACGATCATCATGTCGGAGTGACGCGGCGAAGCACGGAAGACCTCGAGGCCGAAGCGCGCCATGTCGAATCGGGGGGTGCCGGCGGCCATCATCTCGATGGCGCAGCACGCCAGGCCCATGGTGACGGGCCACTGGCTGTACTTGCGTGCGAGCCCGAGGACTTTTTCGACGCTGGTGAGCGCGATACCCGCGGGCAAGGATTCTTCAAGTCCCACTTGTCTTTTCCTTACTTATATCTCAGTAGTCCAGGCCGCCGCGTCGCCATTCGTAGGCGTAGGGGACGCAGAGGGTGACGAGGAAGCTCATCATGACGACCAGTCCGAACAGGCCCAGCTGGTTGAAGCTGACGGCCCACGGGTACATGAACACAACTTCAATGTCGAAGATGATGAAGGTCATCGCGACCAGGTAGTAGCGCACCGGGAAGCGACCCTCGGTGAGGTGGGCGCTGGTCGGCTGGATGCCACACTCGTAGTTATCGGCCTTGGTTGTGGACTTTTTGGTGGGGCCCAGGATCGCGGAGGCGACCAGGCCTCCGAAGGCTAGGACGAGGGCAGCTGCCGACATGATGAGCAGCGGCACGTAGGGATTCGTCATCGTTCCTCCCGGTTATCGATGGTGGTGGTCATGCGGGTCGCACCACCTTGGTCAGCATGGTGATGAGTTGGTCGTCGAAGTCGCCCCCGCTCCTCTCGTACCCGTCCGACAGGAGTTTGTGGACGAGCGTCATGAGGCGCGGAATGGGCAGCCCGACGTTCGTGCAGGTGCGCATGATCGTCGGGTTTTCGATGAGCGCGACGAAGATGCGGCCGAGCTGGTAGTAGCCGCCGTATTCGTCGCGAAGCATGTGGGGGTATTCGCTCATGGCGCGGTCGATGCCGGCGCGATGGGAGCGGGACAGGGCCTGCGCGATGCACGAGGCCGCGTAGCGTCCGGCCTTCATGGCCGGGGCGATGCCTTCACCGTTGTAGGGGGAGACCATGCCGCCGGCGTCGCCGACGAGGACGAGACCCTGGGTGTAGTGAGGCTTGCGATTGAAGCTCATGGGCAGGGCGGCGGAGCGAAGCTGACCGATCTGGTTGTCGGGGGTGAAGCCCCATTCTTCGGGCAGGTTCGCGGTCCAGGCCTTGAAGACCTCGCGGTAGGGCAGGTTCGTGGCGCCGGCGCGCGAGGCGACGGAGCCGAGGCCAACGTTGACGATGCCGTCGCCCATGGGGAAGATCCAGCCGTAGCCGGGTAGCAGGTCCGAGGCGCCGGGGGTGCCGCTCCACAGTTCGAGGTGGGATTCCATCCATTCCTCGTCGCCGCGGGGGCTGTGGAAGTAGGCGCGTGCGGCCACGCCCATGGGGCGGTTCATCTTCTTTTCGAGGCCGAGGCTGGTGGCCAGTCGCGCGGCCACTCCCCCGGCGTCGACGGTGATGGAGGCGCGTACCTCGAAGGTTGCGGCGTTCTTGCCACGGCCAGCTTTTGCGGTCACGCCAACGACGCGACCGGAGCCGTCCTGGATGGCGCCCGTGACGGTCACGCCTTCGTAGAGGCGAGCCCCGGCCTCGACGGCGCGCTTGGCGAGGGCGTGATCGAGGTCCATGCGCGCGCGGGTCATGCCGTAGCCGGGCAGGGACTTCTGGTCGGGCCAGTCCATGTGGACGGTGTGGCCGCCGCCGATGACGGTCAGGCCGCGGTTTCGCATCCAGCCGGTGGTGTCCACGCCCATCGCGATGAGCTCGTGGACGGCGGCCGGGGTGAGCCCATCGCCGCAGATTTTGTCGCGCGGGAACGGGCTTTTCTCCAGGAGGACGACATCGAGGCCAGCTCTGGCCAGGTGGTAGGCGGTGGAGGACCCGCCCGGGCCCGCGCCGACGACGACAACGTCAGCGCTCATGTCGCTAGGCATAGTGGATGCCACGGCATTCCTCCGTCATGTGGGCGCGCGGGTGCATCCGCGCCAGTGTGCAAGGCGGACGAGGTGTGCACATCACCTCATTCCGCCCGCCAGCCTAGCTAGGTCACCCTCACCTCGCCGGGCACAGAAGTTTTCCGCGCATTTTCGGGCCACGAGGCCATGGATGGCCGCGCTCTCACCCGACATTTGCGCAACATTTCTTTGTTGTAAATGCCCACCGCGGCCTCGCCGTCCGCGAACGCTCTCGAACGCCGCTCCCGCTCACCCAACCCGCCCACGACAAAGGCCGGGACCCCGCGTAGGGACCCCGGCCTCGTCAGTGAAAAATCACGGCAGCGGCTTGACCGCGCGGTGCATGCAGGCGATACCGCCGGTGAGATTGCGGTACTCGACCTCACTCCAGCCGTTCGCGGCGACCATGCGAGCGATCTCCTCCTGCGCGGGCCACTGGCGGATCGACTCGACCAGGTAGTCGTACGCGCCGTCGTTCGTGGACGCCAGGCGGGCCATCGTCGGCATAACCGTCTTCTGGTAGGCCGAGTACAAGCCGCGGAAGGCACGCGACGGCGGGGTGGAGAACTCCAGAATCACGAGGCGGCCGCGCGGACGCACGACGCGCGCCATCTCGCGCAGCGCCAGAGCCGGGTCGGGAATATTGCGCAGGCCCCACGAGATGGTGACCGCGTCGAAGGAGCCGTCCTCAAAGTCCAGGTCCATCGCATTACCGTGCACGAACTCGATCTCGGGGTGGCGCTCGCGGCCCACCTCGATCATGCCTTCGGACAGGTCGCAGGCGACGACCTCGGCGCCACCCTTGGCCAGGGCGACCGACGACGCGCCGGTGCCGGCGGCCAGGTCGAGAATGCGTTCGCCGGGGTGGGGCGCGACCGCCTTGCGCAGGGCGGTCATCCACACGTGGTTGAAACCGCCCGTCATCAGCGTGTCCATCATGTCGTACCGCGTCGCGACGGAGTCGAACATCGACGCAACTTCGGTGGGATCCTTGGTCAGATCGGCGCGTGGGGTGTCAGTCATGCGTTAATCCTCCCACGTCTTTCAGCGTGCCGCCGCCCCTGCTTCTACCATTGGACGCATGCATGACGACTTTGGATGCTCGCGCCTTGTGTTTCGGGCGTTGGTCCTGCCCCCGCAGCACCCGGGGTCTACTTGCTCACTGACTTCTCTGCTCCCTTCATCGGGCGGCGCGGCCTGGTTCGGCGAGCGCCGCTCCATGATCGGCCTGGGCCGCGCCGTGACGCTCGAGTCCGCCTCCCCCGACGCGATCACCCGCGTGCGCCGGGCGTGGGAGGCCACCCCGGCCTCGTCCCTGGAGGAGGGCGCCCCCTCCCCCGTCCTGTTCGCGTCCTTCGCGTTCCGCTCCCCCGCCCGCTCGGTGGCCTTCGTCCCGGCTCTGACCCTCATCGACGAGGCCGGGGCGCGCTGGGCGATCACCGCCGGCATCGGGGATGCGCCGGATCCGCTGGCTGCCGTGTCCGAGGCCGTGGCGGCAGCGCGGCCGACCGCTCGCGTGCCCGAGTCTTTAACCTTTGGCCAGGGGTCGATGTCGCGGACCCAGTGGCGCGACTCGGTGCGCTCGATGGCGGCGCGCCTGCGCGAGGGCGCGGCCGACAAGGCCGTCATGGCGCGCGACATGACGATCCGCTGCCCGCACGGCTTCGACGAGCGCTTCCTGCTCGAGCGCTTGAGCGACCTGTACCCCTCGACGTGGCGTTTTAGCGTGGATTCTCTGGTGGGAGCCTCCCCCGAGATGCTGATCGCCGCCGCCTGCGGGACCGCGTCGTCTCGCGTGCTGGCAGGCACGTGTCAGCCCGGCGAGGGGCAGGCCTTGGCGTCGAGCCCGAAAGACCTGCGCGAACACGCGCTGGCGTCAGAGTCGGTGTCCTCCATCCTGGAGCGCCTGTGCCTGGACGTGCGCACACAGGGCCCGTTCCTGCTCACCCTCCCCAACGTCACCCACCTGGCGACAGACGTGCGCGCCCGGCTCGGGTCGGCGCACCTGCTGGACCTGGTCGCCGCCCTGCATCCGACGGCGGCCGTGTGCGGCACTCCCCGCGACGCCGCGATGCGCCTCATCGAAGAGCTGGAGGACACCGAGCGCGGCCGCTACTCCGGGCCGGTGGGCTGGGTCGACACGGCCGGCGACGGCGAGTTCGCGATCGCCCTGCGATGCGGCCTGGCCTCCGGGACGCGCCTGCGCCTGTTTGCCGGGGCAGGCATCATGCCGGATTCGGACCCCGACTTGGAGTTGACCGAGACCGAGGCCAAGATGCGCCCGCTCCTGGACGCCCTCGGGGTGTGACGGCAGCCCGCCGGCGTGCTCAAGCTCGTTGCTGTCCTTCGCGGATAGGTAACGAGCACGCGGATAGGTAACGAGCACGCGGATAGGTAACGAGCACGCGGATAGCTTCGTAACCTATCCGCGAGTGGATAACCTATCCGCGAAGACGAAACCTATCCGCGAGCGCCCAGACAACAAGGTCACCCACGCATCTCCCCACGCCAGAGACACACCCAGCAACGCAACACGCCCCTTCCCCCACCCCGCCACACGCAAAGGCCCGCCATCCCACGAGGGGACGGCGGGCCTCGTCAATGACGAGCGCGAATTAGGAACCCTGGATCGTAACGGCGACGTCCTGAGTCGAGCCGTCTCGAGCGATCGTCAGGTTGATCGTGTCGCCCGCCTTGTACCGGCGCACATAGCCGATGAGCTGCTTGGGGCTGGTGACTTCCTGGCCTTCGACCTTGAGGATGACGTCCCCGGCGCGCAGCCCGGCAGCGGCGGCACCGGAGCCGGAGGAAACCTCCTGAACCTGCGCGCCGACGTAGGTGTCGGAGCCGACGGTGGCGGTCGCGGCCTTGACGGTCACGCCGAGCAGGCCGTGGGAGGCGAAGCCGTTGGTGATGAGCTGTTCGGCAATGGACACCGTCAGGTCTGAGGGGATCGCGAAGCCCAGGCCAATCGACCCTGCCTGGCCGTCGGCGGAGGTGGCCAGCGACTTGATCGAGGAGTTAATGCCGATCACCGCGCCGGTTGCGTCGAACAGCGGGCCGCCCGAGTTACCGGGGTTAATAGAAGCGTCGATCTGGATGGCGTTGGTGACGACCAGGTCGGAGGACGCCTGCGTCTGGTCCTGCGCGGTGGAATCCTCGTCCATGGAAACCTCGACGGGGCGGTTGAGCGCGGAAACGATACCGGTCGTAACCGTGTTCGACAGGCCCAGCGGCGCGCCGATGGCCATGACGGGGGCGCCGACCTGGAGGTTCTGCGAGCTCGCGAAGCGCGCGACCGTCAGGTTCGACGGCGGATTTTCCAGGCGGATGACGGCCAGGTCGGTGGTCTTGTCGTGGCCGACGATGCGCGCGGCGTACAGGCGCCCGTCCGCCAGGGTGACCTGAAGCTGGCCGCCGTCGATTGCCGGGGAGATCACGTGGTAGTTGGTGACGATGTCACCCTGGGCGTCGTAGATGACGCCGGAACCGGTGCCGCCCGAGGACGCTCCCTGGCTCTGGATGGTGACGACCGCGGGGGACACGGCCGCGGCGACTGCGGTCCAGTCGGCGACGTCACTCGACGCGGGCACGGTCGCGACGGTGCCGTTGTTGAGGTTCTCCGCCGTGGCGACGCGCAGCAGCTCGGGGCGCACGTACAGCATCGCGCCCAGGGTCAAGCCGATCGTCAGGAGCATTGCGCCCAGCAGGGCGACCCACCCGGGTCCGCGCTTCTTGATGATGATGGTTTGTCCGGGTTCCGGGGACGAGGCCGGGGCCGCGTATCCGGTGACCGGCATTCCTGCGGGGGGCGCGTAGGTGCCGCCCGAGGCCTCGCCGTGTTCTGCGCCCGGCGCAGAGTGCGCGGGGGCGGCGGGGGTGGCAGGTGCGGCGGGTGCCGGAATCGTTGTGGCCGCGCGCATCTCCTGAGTGGCGTCACGCTCGGCCTGCGCGGCGGCCGCTCCACCCACCGTGGGCCTGGACGCGGCGTCACGCTCGGCTTGCGCGGGTGCCGGGATCGTCGTCGCCGCGCGCATCTCCTGAGTGGCGTCACGCTCGGTCTGCGCCTGCGCGGCGGCCGCTCCACCCACAGTAGGCCTGGACGCGGCGTCGTAGGAGGGGCGCGGGTAGCTGGGCGCGGGCTGGGTGCCAGAGCCGGTGTCGGGGGCTGGAATACGAGGCTCAGTCATGGTTTCCTCTAGTGTCAGTTCATTAGTTATTCACCAGTATGAGGCGTTTCTTCCAACGAGCACTGGAAGCGCCCTGTGAGTTTCCTGAATGATGGACCCGCGCATGCGGCGGGTACCACCGCGCGCACGAACGGAGATCCCCCCAAATCTCGCACGTAATTCCCTTACTACAACTTTCAACCAACCCCACAAACGTTGCAATTCCAACAACTCGATTTCAAATCTTGAAATACGCACGCGGGAATTACGTGCGACATTGTTGGGGAACCGTACCAAGGTGGAGCGGTGCATGGAGAGCGCGGACGGTAGAAGCCCTCAGGCCCGCGCACGCGACCTAGGAGGCGTTCAGCGCGTTGCGCGCCTGCGAGTACAGGTGGGCCGCCCGCTCGACGGGCGCGTGGATGAGGCGCGGCCCGGCCGGCGGATCAGCGAGAACCGAGGCAAGCTCGCTCGGGGTGGCTGCGCGCGCAAAGCCGACGCCGTAGGCGGCTGCGAGCGCCTCGTAGTTGACGTGTTGGGCGACGCCAAACCAGCGGTCGTAGGCCTCGGGAGTGGCAGCATTCCCATGCTCGAGGGTGGCGAAGATGCCGCCCCCCTCGTCGTCGGCGACGATGATGTCAAGCTCGGCCCCCGTGGCCGCCGCGAGCGCCAGCGAGGAGGCGTCGTGGCACAGGGTCAGGTCGCCCATGACGGCAGTAACGCGCGAGGCCTGGGCTCGGCCGCGAGCATCGTCGCGCGGTTCGCCAGCTCGGTCAGGCATGGCTATGCGGGCGCTGCCCAGTCCGGCGGCGATGCCGACGGCGCTGGCAATGGTGCCGTCGATGCCAGCTTGGCCGCGGTTTGAGAACACGGGTCGGCCCGCCAGGGATTCAACCGCCAGGTCGAAGGCGCGCACGGGGTTAGAGGCCCCCAGCACGAGGGGCCCGCGAGTCGCCGAGGCGACGGCGCGCGCCAGAGAGAGCATGGTGCGCCCAGACCCCGCGGCCAGGAGAGCGTCGATGCGCAGGCCTGCCTCGTCGGCGGCGGCGCGCACGCGGGCGGCCCACTCGGCGCCGCACGTCGGCCGCAGGGGCGCGGCCAGGGCAGCAACGACGACGGAGGCGTTGCCGGAGATGTCCACCCAGGGGGCGTGGGCGTCGACGACGACCACGCGCACGTCGGGGCGCGCGAGCAGCGCGTGGATGGGCCGCGACAGGGTGGGTCTGCCGGTCACGACGACGGTGTCCACCTCGCCCGCCAGGGGGGAGGAGACGATGGCTTGTTCGTAGGGGGTCACTCCCCCGCCCGCCCACGCCCCGGAGGCGGGCTCGGCCAGGAGCGGGAACCCGGAGGCGCGTGACCACTGCGCTGCGAGGGGCGACGCTCCCTCGCCGGCGACGATCAGCCCGGCGCATGCGGCCCCCACGACGTCCTCCCAGCGCTCGGGCGCGGCGTTGGTGGGCTGCACCCGGGTCGGGCGCGGGACGAACGAGGCCATGGCCTCGTCCTGCGAATCGCCCGCGGCACCGGACGCCCGCGACTGCGGCGTGAGCGGATCGCGGAAGGCGACGTTGATCTGGACGGGTCCGGGCGTGCCGGTGGGCGCTCCGCAGGCGGCAGCGACGGCGCGCGAGAGCTGGCCGACGAGCGCGCGCGAGGGCTCCTGCGGTTCCAGGTCGACGCAGGCGCGCGCGTGCACGCCGAAGAGGCCGGACTGGAAGGTGGCTTGGGATGCGCCGACGCCGCGCAGCTCGCCGGGCCGATCGGCGCTAATGACGAGGAGGGGCAGGCGCGCGTGGGAGGCCTCGAGGACGGCGGGGGTCAGCTCGGCGACGGCGGTGCCGGAGGTGACGATGACGACGGGCAGCGCGCCGGTGCGGGCCAGGCCCACGGCCGCAAAACCGGCGCCGCGTTCGTCGAGGACGGGCATGGCATGCCCGCCGAACGCCCCGGATTCGAGGGCGTAGGCGAAGGGCGCGCTGCGCGAGCCCGGGCAGTACAGGACGTGCGTGAGGCCCAGGTCATCCAGGGCGGACAGGATCGCGCGGGCGGTGTCGACGGAGGGCATGGGCCCAGCCTACCGGGATCCCGCCCCCAGGTGCTCAGCCATGCCTTCGAGGCGCATTCCCCAGCGGCTCACGAGGTCGGAGTCCTGCGGGCCGCGCCCGATGAGGTCCAGGTCGGGTTCGAGGCGCCCCACGGGCAGGCGGCCACGCTCGGGCACGAGGGGGGTGGTGACGTCCGCAACGAGCAACGAGGCCGTGGCCAGTCCGGCCGCCCGGGGGATGCCGGGCACGGCGGCGGCAGCGGCGACGCCGACGGACAGGCCCACGGACGTTTCGAGGGCGGATGAGACGACGACGCCGAGGCCGCACTTGCGGGCGACCTTCAGGGCGGAGCGCACGCCTCCGAGGGGCGCGACCTTGATGATGACGACGTCGGCGGCTTCCTTGCGGGCCACCTCGAGGGGGTCTTCGGCGCGGCGGATGGATTCGTCGGCGGCGATGGGCACGTCGACGCTGCGGCGCACCTCGGCGAGTTCGTCGACGGTCAGGCAGGGCTGTTCGACGTATTCGATGGGGACGACGCCGGCGGCCTCGGCCATGGCGGGGATGGCGGCGCGTGCCTCGTCGACCTCCCACGCGCCGTTGGCGTCGAGGCGGATCATCGCCTGCCCGCCCACGGTCT
>ERZ1674088.135-NODE-135-length-11958-cov-17.424347_pt1 | contig 11958 bp, 10 predicted proteins | sample MGYA00581117_ERZ1674088 | MGnify/ENA primary metagenome ERZ1674088 (study PRJEB41354, sample SAMEA4873335) | human saliva metagenome | biome: human-associated habitat [ENVO:00009003]; feature: mouth environment [ENVO:08000002]; material: saliva material... | reverse complement strand
TTTTAACTTGCGACTCGGGCTTTAACCTGAGATGATGAATGAACCAAAGACCGCCGGTCTAGAACTATGTCCTTTATCGCCACCTCGATGGAGACGAAGAACAGAGTTCTGATAAGAGCAGATTTCACTAGAAATCGCCGCCCGCGTAGGTAACTCGAAGTGAATAGCCGTCGCCCTCATGCAGGGTTCCGTCTATCGTGCCTCGTACGCCTACGCGTCGGGGCATTTTTTATTGCTTGCAATAAATGCTTCGAGGCTCTACCGGCGACCTTACAAGAATCGGAAGAAGGAACTACCATGGCGACTCAGGAAAAGATCGCTGCAGTATCCGAGCTGAAGGAACTCTTCGAAGCTTCGAACGCAGTCATCCTGACCGAATACCGCGGTCTCACTGTTGCACAGCTCAAGGAGCTGCGCCGCGCACTCGGTGCAGAGACCGAATACGCCGTGGTGAAGAACACGCTGGCTGCTATCGCAGCTAAGGAAGCTGGCATCGACGCATTCGAAGGCCACCTCCAGGGTCCCTCCGCACTGGCATTCATCAAGGGCGACCTGATCGATGCTGCTAAGGGCCTGCGTGACTTTGCCAAGGCTAACCCCCAGCTGATTGTGAAGAACGGTTACTACGAAGGTGCCGCTCTGACCGAGGACGACGTCAAGCGCTACGCTGACCTGGAATCCCGCGAGGTTCTGCTGTCCAAGGTTGCAGGTGGTGCAAAGGCTACCATCGCACGCATCGCACAGGTTGTGGACGCACTGCGCGTCAAGCTGGAGGAGCAGGAAGGCGCAGCTCCCGCTGCTGCCGAGGAGGCTTCGGAAGAGGCATAAGCCCCTTTCGTGCTACTGCACCAGCGCTGAGATACTCAGCAGCGTGAACGCGAATAGCGTGTAACGCACCCTAAATTTGACCGACCCTTTCGGGTAGGTACTGAAGATTTACACCGCGGGCGTCAGTCCGCACCAGATAGTGAAGGAGCCAAACAATGGCTAAGCTGTCCATCGAAGAACTCATTGCAGCATTCAAGGAACTGTCCCTCGTTGAGGTTTCCGAGTTCGTCAAGGCATTCGAGGAAGAGTTCGACGTCACCGCAGCTGCTCCCGTTGCAGTTGTAGCAGGCGGCGCAGCAGGCGAGGCTGCTGAAGAGAAGTCCGAGTTCGACGTTGTCCTGGAGTCCGCTGGCGACAAGAAGATCGCAGTGATCAAGGAAGTTCGTGCCCTGACCTCCCTCGGCCTGAAGGAAGCAAAGGACCTGGTTGACAGCGCTCCCAAGGCTCTGCTCGAGGGCGTTTCCAAGGAAGACGCTGAGAAGGCTAAGGAGCAGCTCGAGGCTGCTGGAGCAACCATCACCCTCAAGTAATCGACTTCTTCTCGATTCTTACGCGGGCGGTGCATCCATCGGATGTGCCGCCTCGCGGCATTTAACAGCCCCGAACCCGCCCGGTATGAAGACTGGGGAGGTTCGGGGCTTTGCCGTGTCCGCTCTTTTTCCTGTAGCAAACGGGGTATGCGCTACATATTCGGCAGGTGGCGGTATAAGCCGCTGTGACCACCCTGTGCCCCGGATGAGAGAGGCTGAGAGCACTGTGGTGCCACTCTCCTAGAGCCCGGCAACGGGGCAGAGGTGCCGTATGATGGGATGAGACAACCCAGACATTCCTTTGCACGAAAGCGGATAGACATGAGCGAGCAGAAGAAAAAGAAGAAGAGCGCAACCGAGCGACCCGCCCGCGACTTGGCGGCTGAAGCACAGCAGGTCCTGGACGCTTTCGGTGCCGGTGTTCGTGAAGACCGCGATTACCCGGCTCTACACCTGGCGCCTCCCGTGGGCCGTCTGAATGACCCGAACGGCCTGGTCTTCGATGGTAAGCGTTATCACGCCTTCTATCAGTACTCGCCCCTGCACCCGGAGCGTATGGTCTACTGGCGCCATGCGGTCAGTGAGGACCTGACCCACTGGACCGATGAGGGTACCGCGCTGGTTCCCGATAGCCGCTACGACTCGCACGGCTGCTACTCCGGCTCCGGTATTAAGGTTCCCGGCGGTTTTGAGTTCTTCTACACCGGTAACGTGAAGGACGAAAAGGGCAACCGCGAAACCTACCAGATTCTCGCAACCGCTGGTGAGGACGCGAAGCCGACCCGTCAGCTGCCCCCGCTGATTTCCGGCCCCGCAAAGGGCTACACTGCACACTACCGCGATCCGCACGTTTTTGAGCGTAACGGCGAATGGTGGATGGTCATTGGTGCTCAGCGTGAGGATCTGACCGGCGCCGTGGTCGTGTACACCTCCGCCGACCGCCGTGAGTGGACCTTCCGCGGCGAGCTGGGCATCAAGGACAAGACCCTCAAGGGCACCTACATGTATGAGTGCCCCTCCCTGCTGAGCATGCGCGATGAGCTGACCGGCGAAATCCGCGACGTGCTGATCTTCAGTCCGCAGGGCATGGAGCCCCTCGGCGAGAAGTACAACAACATTTTCCAGAGCGGCTACATTGTTGGTTCGCTGGATAACGAGACCCTCAAGTTCACCGTGGAGACCCCCTTCACCGAGCTGGATGCAGGTTTCGAGTTCTACGCTCCGCAGACCATCTCCGGTACCGGCCTGACTGCTGACCCGAAGGCACCGCACACCGTGAGCGGCGATGCCCCGGTGATGATTGCGTGGCTGGGTAACGCAGCCCAGGACGACCTGCCCTCGTGGAGTCACCGCTGGGTGCACATGTTCACCTACCCGCGTGAGCTGCACCTGCGTAACGGCAAGATTTTCCAGCGTCCGGTTCCGCAGCTGAATGACGCGATGGAGATGAACCCTCTGTACCGTGAGGAGGAGAAGGGCAAGCTCGTGGAGCTGAAGAACGCCCTGACCTTCCGTCTGCGTGGCCGCGTAAATGTCTCTGATGAGCGCGTGAAGCTGAAGATTAAGGACACTCACGGCGTGGCTCTGAGCATTGTGCTGGATAAGGACTTTGTGCAGATGGACCGTGGCGGTACCCGCTACACCGAGGGCGGTAGCCTGCGCCGCCGTACCCTGAAGCGTTCGAAGATTCGCGAGTTTGATTTGCTTGTGGATGGCTCGGCTACCGAACTGTACGTAGGCGGCAAGTTGGTCGCCTCCATGGGTGCTGAGGTTATGACTGCTCGTACCTTCTTCAAGGGTGATAAGCGCCGCGTCCGCCTGACCGGTGGCGAGGTGCTGTCCCTGGAGTACGGCCGTCTCTAAGCCGTTTTCTAAGCGTTAGGAGCCGCCTGCACGGGTGGTTTCTGGTAATTTCTGAATATGTCTGAGGGCTCACTTTCCGTATGGAGGGTGGGCCCTCGCTTTTAAGAACTTTCCCGTGATACCATGTTTTACATCCGATATGTCAAACGTATGACATATGCATGACATGCACACACAGACATATCTCACCTCATTCACAAAGCATCATACGGTGGTGCTCCAAACAAAGGAGAGCGAGCGTGGACCACAAGTCAGTGGCACAGCGCGTGCTGAAGGACGTCGGTGGCGCCGGCAACATCGTTGCAGCCGCACACTGCGCAACCCGCCTTCGCCTCGTCCTGAAGAACCAGGACAAGGTCGACCAGGCGGCAATCGACAACGACGAAGACCTCAAGGGCAGCTTCCTCAACGCTGGCCAGTTCCAGATCATCGTCGGCCCCGGCGACGTCAACGAGGTGCATAAGCACCTCATCGCTGCTGGCGCACCCGAGGCATCCAAGGACGAGCTCAAGGAAATTGCCTCCAAGCAGGGCAACATTGTCTCCCGCTTCATCAAGACCATTGCTGACATCTTCGTGCCGCTCATCCCGGTGCTGGTCGGTGGCGGTATGCTGATGGCGCTCAATAGCCTCCTGACCTCTAAGGGTATTTTTGGCCCCCAGGCAGTTATTGAACTTTTCCCTGAGTGGGCTGACTTCGCGGATATCGTCAACCTGCTCTCCGCAGCTCCCTTCGCCTTCCTGCCCGTGCTGGTCGGCTTCTCCGCCACCAAGGTCTTCGGCGGTAACCCCTACCTGGGTATGACCATGGGTGCCGCAATGGTATCCCCGGCCCTGATGAATGGCTACAACGTCGCAGCATCCCTGGCAGGTGCTGAAGGCACCGACCCGATGAAGTACTGGAACCTCTTCGGTCTGCAGGTTCAGCAGGCGGGCTACCAGGGTACCGTGCTGCCCATCATGCTGGTCGCATTTATCCTGTCCCACGTCGAGAAGTTCTTCCACAAGGTCCTCAAGGGAACCATCGACTTTATCTTCACCCCGACCCTCACCATCCTGATCACCGGCTTCCTGACCTTCCTGTTGGTTGGACCCCCGATGTTCCAGCTGGGCACCTGGCTGGGTGAAAGCATCAACTGGCTCTACACCGTTGCCGGCCCGCTCGGCGGTCTGCTCTTCGGTACCTTCTACGCATTCATCGTGATGACCGGTATGCACCAGGCATTCCCGCCCATCGAGATGAGCCTGTGGGCTACCGGTGGTTCCTTCATCTTCGTCGTTGCCTCCATGTCTAACGTGGCTCAGGGCGGTGCCGCAGCCGGTGTCGCGCTGACCACCAAGAACAAGAAGATTAAGGGTATTGCTTCTGCAGCCGCACCCTCCGCGTTCCTGGGCATTACCGAGCCCGCAATGTTCGGTGTCAACCTGGCTCTGCGCTGGCCCTTCTACATTGCAATCGTTTCCGCGGGTATTGGTTCGATGGTTACCTCTATTCTTGGAATTAAGGCGGGTAAGCTGGGCGCTGCTGGTTACCTTGGCTTCCCCTCGATTGAAGCAACCGTTGGTGCAGGTATCCCGGGCTTCTTGGGCTGCCTCGTCCTGACCACCGTCATCGCCTTCGTTGCCTCCTTCATCTGGGGTAAGAAGGTCGAGGCAGGCAACACTGAGGAAGTTGAGGCACCCGCTGCTGCAACTCCCGTAGCAGCTGCCGCAGCCCCCTCTACTGCCGTAGCAGCTGAGGTTGGCGAGAGCGTCGAAATCGGCTCCCACATGGTCGGTTCCGTGGTTCTGCTGGCTGACGTCAAGGACCCCACCTTCTCCTCCGGCGCACTGGGTGCAGGCACTGCTGTGGAGCCCACCGAAGGTAAGCTCTACGCACCGGCTGACGGCAAGATTACCGTCGCATTCCCCACCGGCCACGCCTACGGTCTGCGAACCGAGGACGGTCTGGATTTGCTGATGCACATCGGCATGGACACTGTTGAGCTCGACGGCAAGCACTTCGAGCCCAAGGTTGCTAAGGGTGACACCGTCAAGCGCGGCGACGTGATCGCTGAGTTCGATATTCCCGCGATTAAGGCTGCTGGCTACCCGCTGGCAACTCCCATGGTGATCACCAACTCCAAGAAGGCAGCTGCTTCGGTTGAAGATGTCCAGGCTTCGGGCGCTTCTGTGACCAACGCGGATTCGCTCCTGAAGGTTGCACTGAAGGCAAAGGCTAACGCATAGTCTGCACTCTTAATGAGTAGATAACCTCAACGTGATGTGCACCCCGTACCGCTCTCCCTAGAGCTGGTGCGGGGTGTTCAATTTTTCCTGCAAGAGCGTGCAAAAAGTATGTGAATAAATATTCACTAAAATTATGCATATTGGTGCAATATAAGCTGGAACACATTGGTGCATAGCCATGAAAAATGTCTTGATAAGGAACAATTTATTAGCCAGGAGTGAATAATCCAGCTAATATTTATGTATAGTTTCAAGCTTTTGTAAAGGGTGAATATGACCTCAGCCTCCTATACCGTCCGCACCGCCGAGTCTCATGAATATGCAGATGCGCTCGAGGTGCTGATTGCCGCATTCGATGGAGACCCCGCCATGATGGCAGTCATTGCAGGTGGTAGCCGCCGACAGGAACTTGCCAAGCTCCGCGCAATCATGACCCTGCAGGTCTACGGTAACTTCCAGGGCCGCGGACGTATCGACATTGCTATTGACAACACCACCGGAAAAATCGTGGGTGTCTGCCTCTGGAACACCCCCGAATCCCAGGAAGGTTCCTTCGCTAACGAACTCAAGCAGATTGGCGCCTACTACAAGGCGCTCGGCTGCAAGACTCTGCTGAAGGCGATCCTAATGGAGCTGCATCTGCTCAAGTACCGCCCCGCGTACAAGCACTGGTACCTCTTCAACATTGGTGTTCTCGAAGAGTATCGTAGCCGGGGCATTGGTTCCCAGCTACTCGACTACGGTACCGAACGCATTGGCGACTACCCCGCCTACCTCGAAGCATCGACCTACGACAGCGCACGCCTTTACGAGCGCCGCGGATTCTTCTCCCTCGGCCCGTTCCACGGCATCTTCTCCAAGGCGCACGCCGTCGGCATGGTCTACCCCGGAACCGGCCCGGCCGAGATTGTGCAGCGCAACTCCTAAAACTTCCGGACGCTCACAAAACCGATAAATGTATATACAAAATCCGCCCCACCGTGAGCACTCGCACGGTGGGGCGGATTTTTATTCTCAGAAGACGAGATTCTTATTGGAGCTCATCCGGAGCAGACATATCAGGCTGAATCTGATCCAGATCTGGGATGGAACGCACCGTCGCCCCCAGATGAAGCTCAACGGGGAGTACATCCTCAGGCTGGCTCATCGGGGGAGCAGCTTCCTCCGCGGATTCTCCCTGCTGCAGCTCAACCAACTCCAGCAGGCGCTGCGCGGTACGCTTCGCTATACCCTCAATCGGCTGAACCACGGTCGCTAGTTCCGGCATGAGTAACTGAACGCTCTGCGTGCCGTCATAGCCAATCACCTGGAAATCCTCAGGAACGCGAATGCCTCGAGCACGCGCCCACCCCAGGGTGAGTGCGGCGTAATTATCGTTGGAGGCGAAGACCGCGTCCACCGGCTCGGGGCTATCGGCACGCTCATCCAGGTAGCGGTAGAGCACCTCGCGCTTAATGCCCAGCGAAGGGCGGAAGCCCAGCTCTACAAACTCCGGCATGAGCCCCGCCTCAAGCATTGCCTCACGGTAGCCGCGCTGACGCTCATTATGCTCACCCAGGGTAGAAGTTACGTGCACAATATTCTGCGCACCCGTGGCGATGAGGTGCTCCGTGGCGGCGCGGGCACCTCCGTAGTTATCGGAGCGAATATTCGGGTAGAAACCACTTTCGAGACGGTCTACGGTCACCAGGGGAGCCTGCGCATGCGGAATGTTAACCAGCGCATCTGAGTGGGCGCCGCTGATGATGCCGTCCACCTGATTGGAGAAGAGCATCTCCAGATAGCGCTTTTCTTGCTCGGGGTGATCGTCGCTATTGCAGAGAATGACCCGGTAGCCCTCTTCGGCAAGGTGGCTTTCGAGGCGGTACACCATCTCCCCGTAGAAGGGGTTCGCAACCGTGGGGAAGATAAGGCCCACCATCTGCGAGCGCTGACCCTGCAGGCTACGGGCGATGGCATTGGGGCGGTAGCCGAGTTCCCGCATCGCCTCGTGGACCTTGGTGCGGGTATTTTCGCTCAGGTAGCCGCGGTTATTGAGTACGCGGGAGACCGTGGTGGGGGAGACGCCCGCTAGGGCTGCAACGTCGCTGAGTTTGGGCTTTGCCACGGGGGCTCCCTTCGATATGTTAAACGATTGACATATCTTTCTACTATACCTTCTTCACAGGAGCTAACGGAGCCTCGAAAATCAGACGAGGCCTCAAAAAACTAGAAAAAGCGCTTTTCCCCTGTGCTGCCAACCGCACCGATTTGCCGTGCCGGTCTACAGCACCGGAATAACCGGAACGCGAGCCCCCACCTCATGCGCAGAACCTCGCACCGAAGAATCATCCAACACTGCGCAGTGAGTAGCCGCCGCCAACGAGGACAGCATATGCGACGCCGACTTCGGCAGAGGATACGCCACACCATCACGCACCGACACCGGAAGCAGACGAGCCCCCGCCGACTTACGCAAAGTATCCACCGGATCACCCAGAACCGCCGAATCTAGCTCAGGAAGAGGCATATCCCTCATACCAGCCAAAAGCGGCGGCAAATACGAATACAAAGCCGTGTACGCCGCCAAAGGATTACCCGGCAGACCCAACACAAAACGCTCACGACCCGAATTCGGACCCTTCTCCGGAACCGGCAAACGCGCAGCCAACGCAGGATGACCCGGACGCACATCTACCGACTCAAACAGGTACGTCGCACCCATATCGTTGAGCACCTTACGCACCAAATCAACACCCGAAGTACTCGACCCGCCCGTAAACACCAGCACACGAGCCGTCGATGTGGACAAGAACGTGCGGAACTCAGACTCAACATCCGCCAGGCGAATCGACGGGCGCGCCTCGCAACCAGCAGAAATAATCGCATGCTCCATGAAGCCGCCAAAGGCATCACGCACCTGACCCGGCGCAGGCACACCAAAGGTAATGACCTCATTACCCGTAAACGCGCAACGCACCGGAATCGGGGCATACACCGGCAACTCATCAAAACCATTCGTGCCCAAGAATGCCGCCATACGAGCAGACACACGGTCACCGTGGCGCGCCAACAACTCGCCACGTTCCAGCTCAGCACCAGCATGGCGAATATCAGCACCCGGTGCTGGAGGCTCAAAACCCTCCGCCATATCCAGGTAATGAATGCTCGACGCAGTCTCCAAATGAGCGCTCACGCCCGGATGCGAAGAACCCTCCGCACCTTCATACAGACGCGAATGCTCCTCACGCACAATCGCCTCCGCGCCCTCCGGGATCAAGCCACCCGTCAGAATTGGGGTCGCCTCACCCGGAGCAATCGGCACCGTTAGACGGTGAATATTCGCGCGAGAATCCTCCGGGTACGCAGGAGTCACCAGACGCCACGGAGGCACACCCGCCACAGCGTAACCGTCCATCGCGGAAGAGCTGTAGTGGGGCACCGGCATCACCGAATAAATATCGGCCGCCAAATAATGGCCAATCGTCGCCAACAGCGGCAAAGATTCCGTCTTAACATGGGGCGCAACCTGCTGGCCCTCCTCATGCAGAATCTGACGGGCCTGCTGCCACGAAACAGAAGGAATATGGTGAGACATCGTACCTCGTAAAAGTGTGTGCGGGACGCGCAACAGCGCGCGAGCTCAAAAACATCGCCGGGTCGGGCGTTAAGAACTGAGACCTACCACTAGGGTACTCGTAGCTTGGCAACTAGCGCTCCCGCGCGCCTCAGATGCTAATAACTCGACCAGAGCGAAGTCGTATAGCCAAGAGCCTGCGCCTGCTCCCACGTATCAACATCGGCGGTATCAGCGGCAGACATCTCCACCGCCGCGGGGTTCAAACGGCGCAAAAAAGAACGAACAGAAGCGTCAGTCGTGCCGGTCGAAAAGACCGAACGGATTGCCTCAAAACGGTAAATACCCACCAGCGGCTGATAGATGCCCTCAGAAACACCCCAGAAACCTGCAGATGCTTCAGAATCGTTGGGCGCTTCAGAATCGGTGGGGGAGGGGGTAGCGGTCGCGGCCTGCTCGGCACCCCGCGCGGCGGCAATCAACTGCTGAACCGCCGGGGCAATACGCGGAGTATCTACGCCTAAAATCAGGCACCAGCTCGGCAGCGGCGCCTGCGAGCGCTCGCAATCCGTCGCAATACACTCCAACCCGGCATGAATCGCAGCGGCAGGACCCGAAAACGGTGGATCCTCACGAGTGCGCAACACCCCGGACGGCAACGGCAAGCTCTCAGGACCCACCACCACGCGCGGGGACGCGCTCGCCACCGCCTCCAGGGCGCAACCCAGCAGGGTGCTCGTGCCATCAGACAGGGACGCCTTCGGAACGTGGTTCAGGCGGCGAGAAGCGCCTCCGGCAACAACGACCGCGGCGCACGAAAAATCGCTCTCAGCGGCAAGCCCAGAACCGGACATCTGATCCGCCCGCATTATCCACCCGCAAAGGGAGGCAGAACGTCCACACGATCGGCATCCTGCAGCGGAGCCTGCGCATCAGAACGGGCACCATTGACCAGGAACGAGCACTGCTCCATGACCTGCGTAAGAGTCAGACCCGAAGGGGTCGTACCCTCCGAGCTCTGGCCCAGATGCTCAATCAGCGCGCCAAGAGTTGCAGACGACAGCTCAGCCAGGGGCACCGACAGTTGCGCGGTACCCGCCGCAGAACGCGCGGCAGCGAAAAAATGAACCTGCATAATGCTCCTCAATCCTTGAATAAACTCTGAGCAGGGTGGCCGAAAGCTAGAGGGTGCAAGGTGCCAGCAAAAGACCTTGTCCCACGCATATTTGGCTGTATATCCGGCTAATAAATAGGGTAGCTTCCTTAGCCACCAATAGCGCTCATCGAGCGGCTCGCCTTGGCGAACTCCTCAATATCGAAGTCAGCATCTTCCTTGCCGTGAGCGCGCGGCTTGAACCACATGCCTTCACGCCAACGCAGAGCCAGCTGCTGATCGTCAGCACCGGAACGCAGAAGCTGCATCAGGTCAGTCTCAGTGTCAGAGAACAAACACGAGCGAATCTTGCCGTCCGCCGTCAGGCGGGTGCGGGTGCACGCATTGCAGAACGACTCCGTCACCGAAGCGATAATGCCCACACGGCCCAGCGACTCGGTACCGTCAGCCGGGAAGCCCGCCTCATCCAGGGCAGTGCCGAGCGGGTACACCTCCCACAGCTGAGCGGGGGAATCGCCACGTGCCTCAGCCACCGAACCCAGAACGTACTCAGCCGATAGCTTCTCGCGAATCTCAGCGGCAGTAATCGTGCCCTCGCGGGTCCAACGGTTATCGGCATCCAGCGGCATCTGCTCAATAAAACGCAGCTGATAGCCACCCGCCAACGCCCAGCGCAGAAGCTCCGGAGCCTGATCATCATTCAGACCCGGCATCAGCACAGCATTAATTTTGATGGGCCACAGACCAGCCTCAGCAGCACCGTCAATACCCTTGAGCACGGCATCGAGCTTATCGCGGCGGGTCAACTCGGCAAAGGTTTCACGGCAAATCGTATCCAGAGAAACATTGATGCGGGTCAGGCCAGCCTCCGCCAGGGCGGTGGCACGTTTCTCCAAACCAATACCGTTCGTTGTAATAGCAAGCGGAACATCCGGATGCGCCTGATGGATACGGGCAATAATGTCCACCAAATCGGCGCGCACCAGCGGCTCGCCACCGGTAAAGCGGATCTCCTCAACGCCCAGTTCAGTAATCGCAATATCGGCAAGGCGCGCGATCTCCTCGGCGGAGAGCAGATTCTCCTTCGGGAGCCACTGCAAACCATCCGCCGGCATGCAATAAATGCAACGAAGATTACATTTATCGGTCAGAGAGATACGCAGATCCGTCGCCACGCGACCCCAACGGTCCAAGAGCGGACCGCTGTTCGTAATATTCGGGAGTTTACGCTGGGCCTTTACGCCACTCTCAGATTTTTGGGGCGTCACAAAAGCAGCCCCGTTACCCTCCGCAGAAGATAAGGTGCTTAACATTGGGCCCGCAATGAGCTCAGAAGAAGCTGAATTTGCCGTGTACGCCATGTAAAACCTATGTGGAAAATTTGCATATTTCAGGTGACAATATGATTATTCCATGTTCCGGCGCCCCGCACATAGTGTGTGCAGGGTAAGTTACAACTGCGCCACCGCAGACCACGTGACGAAAACAACGTGTACAAGCTAGGGGTGTACACAAAACTTCACACAGAGCCCGAACAGGAAAACACCTCACCACCGCAAGAGTACGAACCACCAAGGAAACAAATTTCATGAAGACCCCCCTCGCAGCCCTCAGCGCGCTCGCCGCCGCAACCCTCGCCCTCACCGGATGCGGCGCCACCCAGAGCTCCTCTTCGTCCACTGCCTCCGCATCGAGTAGCCAGGCTGGCTCCGGCAAGGTCGAAGTCTTTGCCGCCGCCTCCCTGAACAACGCAGGTGCAGACCTTGAAAAGGCATACGAAGCCGCCAACCCCGGCGTAGACGTCACCTTCGTCTACGAAGGCTCCGCAAAGCTCGTCAA
>ERZ1674088.133-NODE-133-length-12085-cov-7.478720_pt1 | contig 12085 bp, 12 predicted proteins | sample MGYA00581117_ERZ1674088 | MGnify/ENA primary metagenome ERZ1674088 (study PRJEB41354, sample SAMEA4873335) | human saliva metagenome | biome: human-associated habitat [ENVO:00009003]; feature: mouth environment [ENVO:08000002]; material: saliva material... | reverse complement strand
TTACAAAGTCTGTGGTTATGCGGGAGTTGGGGTGTGTTGAAAGTTGCTGATGAGGCGAGATTGTCGACCCGTGTTTACTCCCGTGGTCAGGTTGTAACTTATGGTTCGTCGTCACAGGGGCGTGTTGGGCTGGTCTGCGGGATGGAAAACCCGGCCTCGTCGGTGTGGACGAGGCCGGGGGAGGCTGTGCACCCTAGCGCGGTTGGTGGGGGACCGCGTTACTGTGCCAGGCGTGCCAGAGCCGGGGTGGTCTGGTCGGTCATGAGGACCCGCATACGGGCGATCGCGACCGAGGGGTTAACCTCCAGGCCCGAGAGCATCCACTGAGCCATGTGGGCGGTGGAGGCCAGGGCGAAGTGCTGGGCGACGACGTCGCGTGCGGTGGCGGTGGCCGATCCGTCCAGGCGGGACTCGATGAGTTCCTGGATGTGCGAGGCGAGGAATGCCCACAGGTCGTTGGCCTCGATGGTCTTCATGGCGGAAGCGGTCTCATCGCGGTGCTCGTGCATCCACATCATCGTCGCTTCAATCGCGTCGAGCCATTCTCCCGAACTGGTGGTCAGGCGCGCTGTGATCTCCTCGCGGAAAACCCAGGCGTTGAGGTCGCTGAGCGAGTTGAAGTGGTAGTAGAACGCTTGACGGGTGACCCCGGCTGCGCGTGTCAGTGCGCTGACAGAGATCTTTGACAGAGGCGTCTGCGTGAGGGCCTGGCGCAGTGCAGTGCCAAGCTTTTCGCGGGCATCAATCGGGGGAGCCATATCTTTCCTTCCTTCGACGGTTACGAGTAAACCATACCACTTGCGAGAAAACTATCTACTCGAAAACTGTGTTCAAGGTGTTAGACCGACCACGCTGTCAGTTTCTCACACTTTGCTGACAACGCCCACAGGGGGACTTGTCGGTGACCGTGACACCACACTTCACAACGAATTTCGCCCAGCGCGACGACTCGCACCCAACGCCACCACGGCCTCGTCCCCCCGTGACACAATGACACCGTGATGAAGTCTTACCGAGACGAGGCGATCGTCCTGCGCACCCACAAGCTGGGCGAAGCCGATCGCATCATCACGCTGCTCACCGCCGAACACGGCCAGGTCCGGGCCGTGGCCAAGGGCGTGCGCAAGACGACCTCCAAGTTCGGCGCCCGCGTCGAACCCTTCTCCGTCATCGACGCACAACTGCACCGCGGGCGCAGCCTCGACACCCTCTCCCAGGTCGCCTCCATCGCCCAATACGGCGAGTCGATCGCCGCCGACTACGACCTCTACCTCGCGGCAACCGTCGTCGTCGAAACCGCCGAGCGCCTGACCGCCGACGCGCACGACGGCAGCCACTCCCAGTACCTGCTGCTCTTGGGAGCCCTCAACGCCCTCGCGCGCCGCCGCCACGACCCTACGCTCATCCGTTCCTCCTACACCCTGCGTGCCCTCGCGCTGGCCGGCTGGGCGCCCTCCTGCTTCGACTGCGCCGTGTGCGGAGCACAAGGACCCCACTCCTCCTTCTCCATCCCCGACGGGGGCACCGTATGCGACACCTGCCGCCCGCCCGGCGCCTCCTCGCCCGCGCCCGACAGCGTTGCCCTCCTCGGCCAGCTCCTCAGCGGAGACTGGGCGCACGCCGACCGATGCGAGGCCTACGCGCGAACCGAGGCCTCGGGCCTTATCTCCTCCTATACTCAATGGCATCTCGAAAGGCGCCTGCGCTCGCTCACCGTTATCGATAGGAGCCACCCATGACCACCCATCGTCCGACCCCCATGGATCGCGCACCCGCCGACCCCGCCGCGCCCTTGCTCGGCCCCGGCCAGTGGCACGTGCCCGCGCCCACCTTCAAGCGCAGCGAGGTCCCCGCACACGTCGCCCTCATCATGGACGGAAACGGGCGCTGGGCCAACTCTCGCGGCCTGACACGCACCGAGGGGCACCGGGCAGGGGAGTACGCCCTCATGGACACCATCGCGGGCGCCATCGACGCGGGCGTACGCTACCTAAGCGTCTACACCTTCTCCACCGAAAACTGGAAACGCTCGCCCGCCGAGGTCTCCTTCATCATGAACTACGCCTCCGACGTGCTTGCCAGGCGCACCGACCAGCTCGCCCAGTGGGGCGTGCACGTGCGCTGGAGCGGACGCCGCCCGCGCCTGTGGACCAGCGTCATCAAGGCCCTGGAAAAAGCCGACCGTGCGACCGAGCACTGCAAGACGCTCGACCTGATCATGTGCGTCAACTACGGGGGACGGGCCGAACTGGCCGACGCCGCGCGCTCCATCGCCGAGGGCGTGGCCGCCGGGCGCCTGAGCCCGCGCGGGGTCAACGAAAAGACGTTTGCGCGCCACCTGTACCTGCCCGACGTGCCCGACGTCGATCTGATGATCCGCACATCGGGGGAGCAACGCCTGTCCAACTACCTGCTGTGGCAGATGGCCTACGCCGAAATGATGTTCGTCGACACCCCCTGGCCCGCGTTCGACCGCGAGGAACTGTGGGGGTGCCTGGAGGAGTTCGCTGGGCGCGACCGGCGCTTCGGTGGGGCTGTCGACCGCGTCGCGCACTCTTAGGCGCGATCCTCGCTCAACGCGAGGTCGACGGCCGCGCGCTTGCGGCGGCCCCACACCACCTTCAGGGCGATCAGGGCGACGATGAGGGCCAAACCCGCCCACCCCCACGGGGAACCGGCGATGGCGCGCACCGCCGCGGCGAACACGGCGAGCATACCCAAGCCGTAGAGCAGAGACCACAGCACACAGCCGGGAATCATCGCGATCGTGTAGGTGCTCCAGCGCATGCGCACCAGGCCCGCGCCAGCGTTGATCGCAGTCTGGATGCCCACCGTCAGGAAGCACAAGGGGATCGCGATGATGCCCCACTTGTCGAGCATCGCAGCGCCCTTGCGGGGGACCGGTCCATCGAACCAACGGGCAACGGCCCCCAGGAATCCTGTACGCCCCGAGGCGCGCATCGCGCCGGAAGCAACGCCGCGTGCGAGCCAGTAGGTGGACTGGGCGCGGAAGAAAGCGACCCCGAACAGGAAGACGAAGAGGAAGATGCCTTCGCGGGCGAAGGCCGGGACCATGTTGTCGATTCCTGCGGTGTACACGTGCCCTCCATCGGATACTAAATGAAACGTAGCCTATCCTAACTCAGCGGCTGCTTAACCCGGTAGTTCCGACCGAGGCAACCCGCTCACGTTCAGGCCGTCGTGTTCTTCTCCTGACAGGAGACGCACGTTCCAAACAGCTCAAGAGAATGTTCGACGTTCGCGAAGCCGTGCCCCTGGGCGACAGACGTTACCCACGCCTCGATCTGCGACTGCTCGATCTCCTCAGCATGGCCGCACTCGCGGCACACCAGATGGTGGTGGTGGCCGTTGCTCGTGCAGATGCGGTACAGGGACTCACCCTCGGACGAACGTAGTGCATCGATGCGGCCGTCCTCCGCCAGGCCCTGCAGGGACCGGTAGACGGTTGCCAGGCCCACGTGCTGGCCGTTGGTGCGCAGATCCTCAAAGATCTGCTGGGCGCTGCGAAAGTCGTTCACCCGCGTCAGTTCGTCGAGGACAGCCTGGCGCTGCTTGGTCATGCGCTGCATGTGTGTTCCTAACGTGTGGGCCGCTCAGCTGGCCGCTGCTTGCTCCGGGTGCTGGTTGTGCGTGCGGGCCATGCGAAGCCTACGCACCCGGCGAATGCGGTCGATGATCGCCCTGATCATAAACCCGATCGCGTAGAGTCCGATGGCTCCCACGACGATGGTCGCGCCCGGCGACAGGTCAATGAAGTAGGTCAGGGACAGCCCGCACGTGCAGATGAGGACGCCGAGCACCACAGCGATACCCATCGTCGAGCGGAACGAGCGGGCAGACAGCTGTGCGATTGCGACGGGGATAACCATGAGCGCGCTCACCAGCAGCGAGCCGACGACGCGCATAGCGACGGCGACCGTCAGGGCGGACAGGATGGCGATGAGGAGGGAGAGCGCGCGCACGGGCAGTCCCGTCGAGCGCGCGAAATCCTCGTCGTTCGTGACCGAGAAAAGCGCGGGGGCCAGGCCAACGCCGAGTACGACGATCCCGATGCCCAGGATCGTGATGAGCGTGATGTCGCTCCAGCGCACGGTCGAGATGGAGCCGAAGAGGTAGGAATTGAGCTGGGCGGAGGTGCCACCGGCCAGGCCAATCAGCAAAACGCCGCCGGCGATGCCGCCGTAGAAGAGCATGGCCAGGGCGGTGTCACCCGATGTGCGCCCGCTTTGACGGACCAGCTCGATCATGAGCGCACCCAGCAGAGAGATGATGACGGCGCCGGGGATCGCCCACGAGTCGGCTGGGCTCACGTTCGCGAAGGTACCGACCAGCCAGCCCAGTGCGACACCGGTCAGCGAGATGTGCCCGATGCCGTCGCCAAGCATCGCGAGCCTGCGGTGGACCAGGTACGTCCCGATGATCGGTGCGGTCAGGCCCACGATGAGGGCCGCCAGCAGCGAGCGCTGCATCATGGGTGAGGACAGGAGGGTGGTCACGGCATCAATCATTGGTCTCTCCCGTCCAGATTCCACTGACGAGGCCGTCGCCGCCCGCGGTGGGGGAGCTGGCCTTCGTGGGGTGGCAGTGTTCGCCGCCGTGGTGCTGTTCGTGGTCGTCGTCGATGTGCGGCGGGCCGTCATAGGAGACGTGCCCGGCGCTGATGTGCAGCTCGCGGTCCAGGAGCGGGCCGAGCTCGCCGAGCTCATGCAGCACGATGAGGATCGTCGTGCCCTGTTCCTTCGCGTCGGCGACGATGTCGGCCAGCCGCGCGCGCGAGGCGGCGTCGATCCCGGCCATGGGCTCGTCCATGATGAGCAGCTCGGGGCGGCGTACGAGGGCGCGCGCAATGAGGACGCGCTGGGCCTGGCCGCCCGACAGGATGTTCATGGGGGAGTGGGCGCGGTGGGCCATGCCGACGCGCTCCAGTGCTTCCATCGCGCGGGAGGTGTCCCCGGGCATCGCCCATAGGCGGCGAGGGCCGAGCAAGCCGGAGCGCACGACCTCGATCGCGCTGGCACTAATCGCGCCGCCCGAGGAAATACGCTGGGGAACGTAGCCGACCCTGTTCCACGGCACGCGGCGACGCGCGGTGATCGAGCGCCCGAAGAGCTGGGCGTCGCCGCCCGTGATGGGGGCGGTGCCCAGAAGTGCCTTGATGGTCGTGGACTTGCCCGAGCCGTTCGAGCCTGTGAGCGCCACGGTCTGACCGGCGGGGATCGTCAGGGAGATGCCGTGCAGAATCAGGTCCGTGTCCCAGGCGACGTGAAGATTATCGAGACGCACGACGGCGGTCGCCTCCGCGTGGGAGGCTCCCGCCGTCGCGTGGGAGTCAGTTGTGCTCACTGGCAGTTGTTTGCTTTCGTCAGAGCAGCGATGTTGTCGTTCATGACCGCGGCGTAGTCCTTGGATGCATCGGTCTGGGACTCGATCGGATCCAGGACGGCCGTGGACAGGCCGAGGTCGTCGGCCAGGGTCTGGGCGACCTTGGGGTCAATGAGGGCCTCGGTGAAGATGGTCGTCACGCCCTGGTCCTTGGCGATCTGGCCGATTTCAGCCAGGCGCGCCGGCGAGGGGGAGGACTCCGGGTCGAGGCCTGAGATGCCCACCTGGGTCAGCCCGGTGCGGTCCGCGAGGTAGCCGAAGGCGGTGTGGGCGGTCACGAAGGTTGTGACCTGGCAGTTGGAGGTCTTCATGACGAGGTCGTCGCCCAGGGCGGTGAGCTCCTCGTTGAGGGCCTTGGCGTTGGCCTTGTAGGTCTCGGCGTTGGCCGGGTCAGCCTCGGCCAGCTTCTCGCCCACCAGGGTCGCGGCGGATGCCATGCGAACCGGGTCGAGCCAGAAGTGGGGGTCGGCGCTCATGTCGTGGTCGTGGCCTTCGTGGTCGTGGCCTTCGTGGTCGTGGCCTTCGTGGTCGTGATCGTGGGCCTCGTGGTCGTGGCCTTCGTGGTCGTGATCGTGGGCCTCGGTCTCACCGGACTGGGCCTCGTGGTCGTGGCCCTCTTCCTCGGCCGGGTGGTTGGCGCTGGAGTCGGCCTCAACCAGCTCGGCGGCGGGGGAGACGTCGATGACGGTCTTGGGGGCGTGCTGCTCGATGGCCTCGTCGACCGCGCTCTGGAAGCCGGCCAGGTAGACAACTGCGTCCGCGTTGGACAGCGAGTCGACCATCTTGGGGGAGAGTTCAAGGTCGTGGGGCTCGGCACCCGCAGGCGTCAGCGAGGTGACGGTGACGTGCTCGCCGCCGACCTTTTCGGCCAGGTACTGCAGCGGGTAGAAGGAGGCCATGACGGTCAGGGTGCCGTCCTTGGAAGCGCCGCCTCCTGACGAGGCCGTGGTGGAGCAAGCGGACAGAGCAAGCGCTGTGGCGGCCGCGCATGCGGCAGCAAGGATTCTTTTTGACATGAGAATCATTCTCTAGGCTGGCGAGAATGATTGCAAGTCAATCTCGGGTCACGGACCCTTGTGATCAGGGCGTTTAGCGCGCGTGTGCCGTGGTTCCACGCACGACCAGATCAGGCGAAAAGACGTAATCGGCGTGCTCAGGAGTGTAGTCGGGTGTGGCCAAGGCCTCGAACAGGTTGCGCACGGCAGCCGTCACGATCGCGGGCACCGGCTGGTGCACCGTCGTCAGGCCTGGGCTGAGGTGTGACATGAGGAAGGAATCGTCGAAACCGATGACCGATACGTCCGCGGGAACGGAGAGCCCCATCGACGTAATCGTGTGGATCGCGCCGAGAGCCTGCAGGTCTGAGCCGGTGATGATCGCGGTGGCCCCGCGCTCGATCAGGCCGCTCGTATGCGCCGCCGCGGCCTCGTACGTATAGAAGGTCTCCTCAATGATGGGTGCGTGGTCGCCGACCAGCTCGCCCATGATCTGGGTGAAGGCCTCGGCCTTGCGCAGCGCGGGGACGACGTGCGTGCGCCCCGTCAGCAGGGCGATGCGCGTGTGGCCCAGCTCGTGCAGGTGCGTCACGGCCGCGCGGATGCCCAGCGCGTCGCCCGTCGAAAAATCGGGGGCGAGAATCTCCGGGCGGGCGCCGTTAATCGTGACCAGGGGGATCGAGCGCTGCACGGCATCGTGGTAGGGGGCGAGGTCGGCGAGCAGATCAGCGTGCCTGCCCGAGACGAAGATCAGGCCACTCGCTCGATGCTCGATGAGCGAGGACAAGTGATCGTACTCCGAGGTTGCTCCGGGTGTCTGCGAGCGGATCATCGCGATGCCGCCGGACCGGGATACCTCCTCCTGGAGGTGATGGGCGAAAGACGCGAAAATCGGATTCGTGAGCTCGGGGAGCACGATGCCAATCGTGGGCGTGTCGGGAGTGCGCTCGGGGCTCGGGCGGTCGTATCCCAGCTCGTCAATGGCGGTCAGGACCTTGCGCCGCGTGTCAGCGGAGACCTGCCCGACACCGTTGAAGACGCGCGAGACGGTAGCGGTCGAGACGCCGGCGCGGGTGGCGATATCGGCCATGCTCGTGCGGTTTTTCGTCATCGACTCAGCTCTCCTTCGGGTGGGTCAGCACGACATCGTTAATACAAATGTAACAGGTAGCTCACAATTCGGAAAATTGTTGCAGAAAGAAAAACCGAGGTATTACAGTGGCATTAGCGGGTCGCTGATGGACGCGACCGGCCCGACCAACACAGGAGTAAACATGCGACGTGGCATCGCAGCACTCGGCGCTTTCGCGGCGGTTACCGCCCTGGCCGCCTGCAGTGGCAACACCCCCACGACGGACTCGTCCGCGAATTCCAACGAGACCCTCGCGACCCTCACCATCTGGGCCGACGACACCCGTTTCTCGCAGGTGCAGTCCTTCGCCGAGGACTTCACGGCGGCGACCAACGTCGCCGTCAATGTCGTCCAGAAGTCCGAGGCCGACATGGACACCGAGTTCACCACCCAGGTCCCCACCGGCAACGGCCCTGACCTGATCGTCATGGCCCACGACAAGCTCGGCGCCCTCGTCTCTAACGGCGTTGTCGCCCCCGTCGACCTGGGTCAGAACAAGGAGCAGTTCTCCGACGTGGCCGTCAAGGCCGTCACCTACAACGGCCAGACCTACGGCGTCCCCTACGCCGTCGAGTCCGTCGCCCTGGTGCGTAACAATGCGCTCACCCAGGACGCCCCGACCACCTACGATGACATGATCGCCTCCGGCAAGAAGGCGAGCGTCGAGTACCCCTTCATCATCCAGATGGGCGACAAGGGTGACCCGTACCACTTCTACGGCTTCCAGACTTCCTTCGGTGCCCCCGTGTTCAACACCAACGCCGACGGTGAGTACACCTCCGAGCTGGCCATGGGCGGCTCCGGTGGCACCGACTTCGCCAACTGGCTCAAGGCCCAGAGTGACGCGGGCATCATCTCCCCCTCGATCACCGGCGACATCGCCAAGCAGGCCTTCCTCGACGGCAAGGCCGCCTACACGGTGACCGGCCCCTGGAACGTTGCCGCCTTCCGTGAGGCCAACATGGACGTCTCCGTCCTGCCCGTCCCCTCCGCCGGCTCGCAGGCCGCGCAGCCCTTCGTCGGCGTTCAGATGTTCTACCAGAGCGCCAAGTCCGCCAACCCGGTCGCTGCCAAGAAATTCTTCGACTACCTGGCCACTCCCGAGGCTCAGGAAGAGATGCAGAAGCTCGGCGGTCGCGCCTCCGCGATGCCGTCGGTCGCCGCCAAGTCGGATGACCAGGACATCAAGGACTTCTCGAAGGTTGCCGAGGCCGGCGCGCTCGCTCCCGCGATCCCTGCCATGGGCTCCGTCTGGAACTACTGGGGCCAGACCGAGGCCAACATCGTGTCCGGCACGGAGACCCCCGCCGAGGGTTGGGCTACGATGGTCACCAACATCAACAACGCCATCGCCTCCAAGTGAGCGATCGTGGTGGCCGCTAGCAGCCACCACGAAGGCTCGCCTTCAGGCGTGACAACGCCCCGCCCCCGCCCGCACCCACGCGGCGGGCGGGGGTGGGGCGGCGTTGAACACCGCGGCCGCCCAGCGGCCAACAGGCACCCTCAGTGCCCACTTCTTTACCCGCCGTCCGGCGGGATACGTCGCAATGACGCGCGAACGCGCACGTGTGGAGGACACGATGTCTGAGCCAGCGAAGGCTACAGAAAAGAAAAAGGCGGGGCCCAAGGCCTCGCACGCGAGCGAAGTGACCAAGCCTGGTTTCTTCGTCAAACTCATCCTGATGATGCTCATTGATGCCCTGGGGCTGTACGGCATGTTCACCGCGTACCTGGTGAAGTCGTGGACGGTGCTCGCCGTCCTGGCCGTCCTGCTCGCTGTCGTGAACTGGGTGTACTTCTCCAAGCGGATGATCCCCGCGAAGTACCTGGTCCCCGGCATGGTGTTCCTGCTGATCTACCAGGTGTTCGTCATGGGGTACACGGGTTACGTGTCCTTCACGAACTACGGTCAGGGCCACAACTCGACCAAGGAAGACGCCGTCGCCTCGATCCTGAAGGCCGCCGAACAGCGCGCCCCCGGCGCCGTCAACCTTCCCGCCGCCATCGTTGAGGACGGCTCGGGCCTGGGCCTGGCCATTGTCGACACCGAGACCGGCGCCGTCAAGGTCGGCAACTCCGAGACGCCCTTCCACGAGGCCAAAGGCACCGTCTCCGCTGGCATGATCACCGCCGTCGACGGCTACACCGTCCTCAAGGTCAACGACGTCCTGAAGCGCCAGACCGAGGTCTTCGCGCTCAGCGTCCCGGCCACGGCAGACCCCAACGATGGCCACTACAAGAGCGAGGACGGCTCGACCGCCTACCTGGCCAAGTCCCGCTACAGCTACGATGAGGCGGCCGACACGCTGACCGACACCGAGTCGGGCACCGTCTACACGGCCGACGGCAAGGTCGGCGCGTTCGTCGCCTCCGACGGCACCCAGCTCGATCCCGGCTGGCGCGTCTTCGTCGGCTTCGACAACTACGCCAACATGTTCGCTCGCGGCGACCTGGCTGGCCCCTTCCTCAAGGCGCTGCTGTGGTCCTTCATCTTCGCGATCGGCTCGGTGCTGTCCACCTTCGCCCTCGGCCTGATCCTCGGCCTCGTCTTCGCGGACAAGCGCATCAAGGGCCGCAAGATCTACCAGTCCCTCATGATCCTGCCCTACGCCTTCCCGGCCTTCCTGGCCACCCTGGTGTGGAAGGGCATGCTCAACACGGACTTCGGCTTCATCAATAACGTCCTTCTCGGCGGAGCGAAAGTTCCGTGGCTGACGGACGGATTGCTGGCGAAGTTCTCGATCCTGGGCGTGAACCTGTGGCTGGGCTTCCCCTACATGTTCCTTGTCTGCCTGGGCGCCCTGCAGTCCTTGCCGGGCGACGTCGAAGAGGCCGCGAAGATCGACGGCGCCTCCGGCCTGCGCACCGTGTGGTCCATCAAGCTGCCCCTCGTGCTGCAGTCCACCGTCCCGCTGCTGATCGCCTCCTTCGCGTTCAACTTCAACAACTTCTCGCTCATCTACATGTTGACCGGCGGTGGCCCGAACTACCCGGGCTTGGATGTCGGCCAGACTGACATCCTGATCTCGATGGTCTACAAGATCGCGATCGAGTCGGGTTCCCCGAACTACGGCCTGGCCTCGGCCATGTCCATCGTCATCTTCATCGTCGTGGGCGTGATCGCGTGGCTCGGTTTCCGCCAGACGAAGACCCTTGAGGAGCTGTGATGAGTGCTGCAACAGTGAAGAAGAATCGCGAATCCACCCTCAAGGGTGGCCGCTGGTGGAAAGAGGTCGGCTGGCGCCACATCGTCGCCATCGCGATGATCATCTACTGCCTGGTCCCGCTGCTCTACGTCCTGTCGGTGTCCCTGAACCCCGGTGCGACGCTGACCGGCTCGAACAGCCTCTTCTCGAAAGTGTCCCTCGATAACTTCACGGCGCTGGGTTCGGGCAAGTATGCCGCCTACTGGTCGTGGGTTGTCAACTCCCTGATCGTGTCGACCACGACCGCGATTGGTACCGTCCTTATGGGCGCAGCAGCGGCCTACGCGTTTAGCCGCTTCCGGTTCAAGGGGCGCCGCGGCACCCTGACTGGCCTGCTGCTCGTTCAGATGTTCCCGCAGATGCTGGCCTTCGTGGCCCTGTACCTGCTGCTCCTGGGCATCCAGGACATCTTCCCGGTCATGGGCCTGAACTCCAAGCTCGGCCTGATCTGCGTCTACCTCGGTGGCGCGCTCGGCTCGAACACCTTCCTGCTCTACGGCTTCTTCAACTCGATCCCGCGTTCGCTGGACGAGGCAGCCATGATCGACGGCGCGACGCACGCCCAGACCTTCTGGACGATCATCATGCCGCTGGTTCGCCCGGTTCTGGCAGTCGTCGGTCTGCTGAGCTTCATCTCCTCGCTCGGTGACTTCGTGATCGCAAAGGTCGTCCTGCAGGATCAGGATCAGTTCACCCTGGCCGTCGGCATGTACATGTGGGCTGCCGACGAGCGTACCGCCCCGTGGGGCATCTTCGCGGCGGGCGCCGTTCTCGCGGCCGTCCCGGTGATCCTGCTGTTCCAGTACCTGCAGAAGTACATCGTCTCCGGCCTGACCGCCGGCGGCGTCAAGGAGTGAGCGCTCCCGCGCTTAATCTCTGACCTGGCCCCGGCCTCGTCCCATATCCCCGTGGGACGAGGCCGGGGTTGTTTGTGTGCGCGGTCAGTGTGCGTGGGGCGGGTTGTGTGTAGGGCGGGCTGTGTGCGTGGGGCGGCCAGTTGACGGATGTGGATCCGGCGGGCGCGGGCGCGGACGTTGCGAGCGCGAGTGCGGGCGCGGGGGCGAGCGCGGGCGCGGGCGCGGACGTTGTGGACGTTGCGGACGTTGCGGGCATTGCGGGCATTGCGGGCATGGTTCCCCAACAATGTCGCACGTAATTTCCATGTAAACCTTTCAAACTTTAAAATGTGGTCGTTGGAATTGCAATGTTTGTGGGCGGTGTTGAAAACTGACCGGGGGGAATTACGTGCGAGATTTGGGTGGGGGAGCGGATTTGTTGTTGTGGATGTGATCTAGGACTCGTTGTGAGAGCTTGACGGACTACCTGGTTCTATGGTTCATTAGTTATGT
>ERZ1674088.126-NODE-126-length-12441-cov-10.232359_pt1 | contig 12441 bp, 8 predicted proteins | sample MGYA00581117_ERZ1674088 | MGnify/ENA primary metagenome ERZ1674088 (study PRJEB41354, sample SAMEA4873335) | human saliva metagenome | biome: human-associated habitat [ENVO:00009003]; feature: mouth environment [ENVO:08000002]; material: saliva material... | reverse complement strand
GCGAACTGTTTTTTCATTCGTTCGCGTCGCTCTTGCGCTTCTACGGACAATGTCGCGGTCGGACGTGCCAGCAGGCGTTTGAGGCCGATGGGTTCGCCGGTATCGGCACAGAAACCGTAATCACCTTCGTCAATGCTGCGGATAGTCGCTTGCACTTTATTGAGAAGTTTACGCTCGCGGTCACGGGTGCGCAGTTCTAAAGCGTATTCTTCTTCTTGAGTAGCTCGGTCGGCAGGATCGGGAGCGGATTCGTGCTCTTGAAGATGGCCGGTAGTAGTGTTTGCATTTTCAATCAGTTCTTCTTGCATTTTAACCAGTAGTTCGCGGAAGAAGGCCAATTGGTCGCTGTTCATGTAGTCCTCTTCAGGACCATCCCAGTTTAAAATATCTTGTTCTGTCAGCTTTGCCATGGTGTCTGCTTTCGGTTTGTTGTTAATGATTTGGATGCTACGGGTTTGCTTTTATTGGGTTTTCTTAAATTTCCGTTTTGGAAATTGGGCGAATCATATCATGTTTTACCTATTCATTTGTTCCTTATATTTCGATTTGCACTTTTTTGCACTACCTTACATCTAAATGTATTAAACCGCTTTTTAGGACGTTGTATTTTTGGTCATTAATACCTGCAGTGCTTTCAGACGGCCTATTGAAGCAACCACAGGTTGGTTTGCTGGATCAGTTGGGGAAACCATCGGGCCAGCCACAACCATAATAAGAACGCCAACAAACTGCCTGAAAAATCGTATCGCCCTGCGCGCAAAAAGGAAAACGGTTTGAGCAATGGCTGCAGGATTCGTTCGATGGCATAAGTCAACGGCGAATAGCGGCCCTGTATGCTGGACACCATTCTAATAATCAGACCGATAAGTAATGTATAGGCCGCGGCTTTCAGCATATGGAGTGCGGCAAACCAGAAGTTTGCCAAAATCAGCTTATTGCTGATGGACAGCGCCGGCGAGATGAAAATAATGGCGGTACAGGCAAGGTAGTACACCAGAAAACCTGCGGGCAGGCAGTACCAATCGGTTTTCTCGCCGGATGGAAATGCTTTTTGCCAAGGTTTGGTCAGCCAGCCTGTTGCCTGTATGCTGAATTTGAGCAGGGGGTGTTCTGCTGCCAATCCTGCGTATCGGAGCAAAAAGCGCGTGATACACAGGATGGCAATAGCGTCTGCCAATAATAAGAGCAAGTCGCCACGCATGTTCAGACGGCCTTATACTGTTGCGCCATTTCTTGCGAACGTTTGACGCAGGCTTCCACGCCCTGTTCGATGGCTTCGGCAACGTGACGGGCTTTGAAGGTTTCGATGGCTTCGTGTGTCGTGCCGCCTTTGGAAGTTACGTTTTGCTGTAATTGTGCGAATGCTTCGCCGGTTTGTTCGGCCAAAGCCACTGCGCCTTTAAATGTGGCAAGGCTCAGTTCGCGTGCGTCTTGTTCGTTAAAACCTTGTGCCAAAGCCGCATTTTGGAGCGCGCCCAACAGATAGAAAACGTAGGCGGGGCCGCTGCCGCTGATGCCGGTAATATTGTGGAGTTGCTCTTCCTCGTTCAGCCAAACGGTTGTGCCGACAGAACGCATGATGCCGTCGGCAGCTGTGCGGTCGGCTTCTGAAACGCTTGCATCGGCAAACATACCGGATACGCCCAAGCCGATTTTAGCCGGCGTATTGGGCATGATGCGCACGATACGGCGTGTGCCGCCCAGATAATGGCTGAGGGTATCAATGGACAATCCGGCCGCTACGGATAACACCAGCGCGCCATTCAAACGGATGTTTTGACAGGCTGCCTGCATGTCTTGCGGTTTGACGGCGAGAATGAGGACATCGTCCGCGCTCAATTCGGGCAGGTTTTCAGAAGTGGCTACACCCAATTCTTGCACCAGTTGCGCACGTCTTTCGGCGCCGCGTTCGACAATGTGGACACGATAGCCGTCTTGTTTGACCAAACCGCCTGCAATGGCAGTCGCCATATTGCCGCCGCCTAAAAAGTAGATGTTCATAAATTTCCTTAATTTTTTAAATGAGATACATTTGCTGAGGTCGTCTGAAATACCGTTTCCATCATACCGACAAAATTTCAGACGACCTTTTTACCAACGGACGCTTTCGGGCAGTGATGTTCGGTATAAACCCTGTTTTTCCAAACAATCCAATCCTTCTTTTTTAAAAGTTTCCGCTAAAGGGCGTTTATCGCGGGTTTGCCAAGCTAGCCCGCAAGCTTCAAACTTTTTGATTTTCCTACTGAAATAATCATTAGCTGCGGTACGATAAGCATTATCGTCAATAGAATAATTCCCGTCCGCCAAACGCTTCCCGCGGAAATCCTCGATAGAAGGCGGCGGTTCGCCTTTAATTTCCCAAAAATCTATTGCTGCCGGCTTTTTGGGTTTGCACCAGCCCGATAAGGACTCACATTGATACCAGCCCATCAACCGACAACCCGTTAAGGTCAAACCAAGCAAAACGACCGAGATAATCTGTTTCATTGGCTGCCTTCTCCTTTTTGTTTTTGTTCCCGTCTGCCGAAAATCGCGCTGCCGATGCGGACATGGGTTGCGCCGCATTCTACCGCGATTGGCATATCGCCGGACATACCCATAGACAAAACATCTGCTTCGACGCCTGCTGCGTTCAGCTCAGCCAACAGCCGTTGCATGGTATGAAACTGGCTGCGCAACTCATCATCGCTGCTGTCGGCCTTGGCCACACACATCAATCCGCGCACTTTAATATTCGGCAACTTGGCCACTTCAAGGGCCAGCTCGACCGCTTCAGCGGGTGCCACACCGTGTTTCGCCTCTTCTGCGGCAATGTTCACTTCTATGCACACCTGCAACGGCGGCATTTCAGACGGCCTTTGTTCGCTCAAACGCCGCGCCGTTTTCAGACGGCCTATCGTATGCACCCAATGTGCGCGTTCGGCCACAAATTTGGTTTTATTGGACTGCACATCGCCGATAACGTGCCAAACAATATCCGGCAAATCGGCCAGCGTTTCCGTTTTTTCAAACCATTCCTGAATATAGTTCTCGCCAAAATCGCGCTGACCGGCCGCATACACTTCGCGGATATCGTCTGCCGGAAACGTCTTGCTGACCGCTACCAGCTTTACCGTATGCGCTGGCCGTCCGGCAGCCTCAGCCGCCTGTTCAACTGCCCGGCATACATCCTGATAGTTTTGTTGCAATACCGACATGGTTTTCTCCTTTAACCCGTTCATCACTCGGCATTTTGAAAATTTTACTTGGTCGAACGGATTTATCTATTTAAAATAAAGCGATTTTATTATTCTAAACCAAAACAAGGCCACATTATGCAGATTACCGACTTACTCGCGTTCGGCGTGAAAAACAAAGCCTCCGACCTCCATTTGAGTTCGGGCATTTCCCCTATGATACGCGTACACGGCGACATCCGCCGCATCAACCTGCCCGAGATGAGTTCGGAAGAAGTCGGTACCATGATTACCTCGGTCATGAACGACCACCAGCGCAAGCTCTATCAACAGGATTTTGAAGTCGATTTCTCATTTGAGCTGCCTAATGTTGCCCGTTTCCGCGTCAACGCCTTTATGACCGAACGCGGCCCGGCCGCCGTATTCCGTACCATTCCGAGCACTGTCCTGACGCTGGAAGAATTGCGTGCGCCGCGCATTTTCCAAAAAATTGCCGAAAATCCGCGCGGTTTGGTATTGGTAACCGGCCCGACCGGTTCGGGTAAATCCACCACACTGGCGGCGATGGTCAACTACATCAACGAAACCCAACCGGCCCACATTCTGACCATCGAAGACCCGATTGAGTTCGTCCACCAAAGCAAAAAGGCGCTCATCAACCAGCGCGAGCTGCATCAGCACACCCACAGCTTTACCAACGCCCTGCGTTCCGCACTGCGCGAAGACCCAGACGTGATTTTGATCGGTGAGATGCGCGACCCTGAAACCATCTCCCTCGCCCTGACCGCCGCCGAAACCGGCCACTTGGTTTTCGGCACGCTGCACACGACCGGCGCCGCCAAAACCATCGACCGTATTGTCGACGTATTCCCTGCAGGCGAAAAAGAAATCGTGCGCTCCATGTTGTCCGAATCCTTGCGCGCCATCATTTCCCAAACCCTGCTGAAAACCCGCGACGGCAACGGCCGCGTCGCCGCACACGAAATCCTGATTTCCACACCGGCCGTGCGCAACCTCATCCGCGAAAACAAAATCGCCCAAATCAACGCCGCCCTCCAAACCGGTCAGGTCCACGGTATGCAAACCCTCGATCAAGCCCTGCAAACCCTTGTCCGCCAAGGCACCATCAGCCCAGAGCTGGCACGCAGCAAGGCGCAAAACATCGAAAACCTCTCTGTTTTCTAAACCATCCTCAGGCCGTCTGAACCCCATCATCCCATTTTCAGACGGCCTTTCATCCTGACCGAATACCCGTTTTAAAGAGAATCATCATGAGCGACCTCGCCCCTCTGCACGACCTGTTAAGCGAAATGGTGCAAGCCTACTCACAAAAAAACCAAGCACCGCACATCCCCACCCCGGCCGAAATCGGCACGCATCTTCATCCCCTGCTCGACCGCATGTGTGAAGAGGCCGAAAAACGCAACGCATCCGACATCTTCATCAGCGCAGGCTTTCCCCCTGCCATCAAAGTCGGCGGCACCCTCACGCCTATGCCCCACAAAGCGCTGACCGGCGCGGACACCGCCGCCATCGCCGAATCCACCATGAACCCCGACCAGCTCGAAGCCTTCAACCGCGACTGGGAAATCAACTATTCCGTCCAATCGCGCAGCAACACGCGCTACCGCGTCAACGCCTACCACGAACAAGGCCGCGTCGGCATGGTATTGCGCCGCGTCAGCCAAGACATTCCCGAGATGAAGACCCTCGGTTTGCCCGAAAAACTCCAAGAGCTTGCTCTTGCACCGCGCGGCCTGCTGATCCTCGCCGGCCCGACCGGTTCGGGTAAATCCACCACCATGGCCTCCATGCTCAACTACCGCAACCAAAAGCTGCCCGGCCATATCGTCACCATCGAAGATCCCATCGAGTTTATCTACAAACCTTGCCGCAGCATCTTCACCCAGCGCGAAATCGGCATCGATACCGACAACTGGAAAACCGCCGTTCAAAGCGCCATGCGTCAAGCACCCGATGTCGTCTGTATCGGCGAAGTCCGCAGCGAAGAAAGCATGGAATACGCCCTCCAATTGGCTCAAACCGGCCATCTGTGCGTTTTCACCATCCATGCCAGCACGGCCTCCCAAACCATCGAGCGCATCATCAATTTCTATCCGGAAGACCGCCGCCAACAGGTTTTGATGGATTTGGCGTTAAATCTTGTCGGCATCATCGGCCAACGCCTCACCATCAAGAAAAACCGCCAACGCACGGCCGTTACCGACCTCCTGCTTAACACGCCGGCCATGCAGGACTTGATTTTCAAAGGCGAATTGCTGGAAATCCGTGACCTGATGGCACGCTCCGGCAGCAACGGCATGCAGACGTTCGACCAAAATCTCTTCACCCTCTACGCACAAGGCCAAATCGAACTCAGCGAAGCCCTGCGCCAAGCAGTATCCGCCAACGATTTGCGCCTGCGCATTCAAATGCACGACGAGGGCAACAATACCGAACGCCTCTACGACCGCATCAGCGACCTCAACCTGATGACCTAATGGCGCAAGCCAAACAAGGCCGTCTGAACGGATGTGGAAACGAAATCAAGTATTTTCCCGTATCCGTTCAGACGGCCTTATCTCATTTAAAGCATTCTGAAATCAACTGAAAATCCTGTTAAAATCCAATCATTCATCTCATAACGAATAATAAACAACACCATTATGAAAACTCAGCCGCTCAAACCTCTGATCATTGCCTCCCTGCCCGTCTTCGCCAGCGTGTTCATCGCCGCCACCCTCGTTTGGCACTTCAACACGCCCAAGCTCGTCATGCCCTTCGTACTCGGCATTATTGCCGGCGGTTTGGTCGATTTGGACAACCGCCTCACAGGCCGTCTGAAAAACATCGTCATCACCGTTGCCCTGTTTACCCTCTCCTCGCTGCTTGCCCAAAGCACCATCGGCACAGGCGTCCCCTTCATCTTGGCCATGACCCTGATAACTTTCGGCTTCACCATCCTCGGCACCATCGGCCTCAAATACCGCACCTTCGCTTTCGGTGCGCTCGCCGTCGCCACCTACACCACGCTGACCTACACACCAGAAACCTACTGGCTGACCAACCCTGTCATGATTCTGTTGGGCACTGTCCTATACAGCGTCAATACCCTGATCTTCCAAATCATCCTGCCCCACCGCCCCGTCCAAGAAACTGTTGCCAACGCCTACGACGCACTCAGCAACTACTTCGATGCCAAAGCCGACTTTTTCGACCCCGACGAAGCCGCATGGTTGGGCAACCGCCAAATCGACTTGGCCATGAGCAACACCGGCGTGATTACCGCCTTCAACCAATGCCGCGGCGCACTTTTCTACCGATTGCGCGGCCAACACCGCCATCCGCGTACCGCCAAAATGCTGCGCTACTACCTCTGCGCGCAAGACATGCACGAACGCATCAGCTCCGCCCACGTCGATTACAGTGAAATGGCCGAGCAGCTCAAAAATACCGACCTCATCTTCCGCATCCGCCGCCTGCTCGAAATGCAAGGCCAGGCGTGCCGCAACGTTGCCTCCTCCCTGCGCAACAACAAACCCTACGCATACAGCAAACGCCTCGGCCGCGCCATGGAAGGCTGCCGCCAATCCCTCAGCCATTTTGCCGAGACCCATGCCGATAATGCCAACCTCCACAATATCCGTCGCCTGCTCGACAACCTCAGCAGCGTCGATTACCAACTGCGGCAACTGCAAAACGATGCGTCCCTTGCCGAAAACGACAACGCCGACACCCGCATTGCCGCCCTTGAAAACACCAAGTTCCGCAATATCGGCGAAACCGTCCTCAGCCAACTCAATTTCGACTCCGGCGTATTCCGCCATGCCACCCGCCTCTCCATCGTCGTGGCCGCGGCCTGCATCATTGTCGAAATCCTCCATCTCAACCTCGGCTACTGGATTCTGCTGACCGCCCTTTTCGTCTGCCAACCCAACTACACCGCCACCAAAAGCCGCGTGTACCAACGCATTGCCGGTACAATTCTCGGCGTAATTGTCGGTTCGCTCGTCCCCTACTTCACCCCGTCTGTTGAAACCAAGCTCTGGATTGTCATCGCCAGCACCACCCTGTTTTTCATGACCCGAAGCTACAAATACAGCTTCTCCACCTTCTTCATCACCATCCAAGCCCTGACCAGCCTCTCGCTTGCCGGTTTGGACGTGTACCACGCCATGCCCATCCGCATCATCGACACCATCGTCGGTTCCGTTATCGCATGGGCTGCCGCCACCTACCTCTGGCCCGATTGGCGTTACCTCACTCTCAGCCATACAGCCGCCCAAACCATCACTGCCAACGGCCGCTATCTCGACGCCATCCTCGACCAGCTGCAAAACGGCAGCCGCGACGATTTCGACTACCGCCTTACCCGCCGCCAAGCCCATGAAAGCACCGCCGCCCTCAGCAGCACACTGTCCGACATGAGCAGCAACCCGAAAAAATACCAAGACCGCCTGCAAGATGGCTTTACCCTGCTCAAAACCAGCTATGCGCTGACCGGCCACATTTCCGCGCTCGGCGCATACCGCGACCAAGTCCGAATCGACGGCAACGACGGCTTTGCCCCCTATGCCAAGCTGACCCACCACATCGCCGAGTTGCTGACCCAAATGCCCCAAACCGACCCCGAGGCTTTTGAAACGGCCATGACCCAAATCCGTCAGGAATTTGCCGAGCTTGAACAAAACACACAAGCGCAGCAAGACCACATCCTCAAACACCAGCTCGACCTGATCATCCGCCAGCTTACCCCGTGCTATCAGGCATTGCACCGACAAGCCGACGTAGAGGCCGTCTGAAAAGAGCCGGACGCTTTCCAGCCTGTTTAGCAACAAGTCTGCCAATCATCAGCATTGAATCCAGCTAAACACTTCCTCGAATAAAAACCAAAACAAAAGGCCGTCTGAAACCTGATTTCCAGATTTCAGACGGCCTTTATTCAGCCATCGAGATTAAAACCGATTACGCGCCGCGTTTTTCCAAAGCAGCAACGGCAGGCAACTCTTTGCCTTCCAAGAACTCAAGGAACGCGCCGCCGCCGGTAGAAATGTAGCTGATTTGATCGGTTACGCCGAATTTGGCAATCGCCGCCAAAGTATCGCCGCCGCCGGCAATCGAGAACGCATCGCTTTGGGCAATCGCTTCGGCCAATACTTTGGTACCGCCGGCAAATTGGTCAAACTCAAACACGCCGACTGGGCCGTTCCATACGACCGTACCGGCAGCTTTGAGCAAATCGGCCAAAGCAGCGGCAGATTTCGGGCCGATGTCCAAAATCATGTCGTCTTCGGCAACGTCGGCAATGTCTTTCACCACAGCTTCCGCATCGGCCGCAAAGGCTTTAGCGACAACCACATCGGTCGGCAGCGGAACAGAGCCGCCTTTGGCCGCCATTTTCGCCATGATTTTTTTGGATTCTTCCACCAAATCGTGTTCGGCCAAAGATTTGCCGATGGCTTTGCCTTCTGCCAACAGGAAGGTATTGGCAATGCCGCCGCCGACGATGAGTTGGTCGACTTTGTCAGCCAAAGATTCGAGGATGGTCAGTTTGGTGGACACTTTGCTGCCGGCAACGATGGCAACCATCGGATGAGCCGGTTGTTTCAGGGCTTTGCCCAAAGCGTCGAGTTCGCCCGCCATCAACACGCCGGCGCAGGCAACCGGTGCGGCTTGGGCAACGGCTTCAGTCGAAGCTTGGGCGCGGTGGGCGGTACCGAATGCGTCGTTGACGAACACGTCGCACAAAGAAGCGTAGGCTTTGCCCAGCTCCAAGTCGTTTTTCTTCTCACCTTTGTTGATGCGCACGTTTTGCAGCATCACGACATCACCGGCGTTCAAAGTCGGTTTGTTTTCACGCCAGTCGTTCAATACTTTCACGTCTTTGCCCAACAGTTTGCCCAAATGCGCGGCAACAGGCGCCACATCGTCTTCAGGATGGAATTCGCCTTCGGTCGGACGGCCGAGGTGGGTCATCACGATCACAGACGCGCCGTTGTCCAAGCAGTATTTAATGGATGCGAGCGAAGCGCGGATACGGGTGTCGTCGCTGATGTTGCCGTCTTTGAACGGTACGTTCATATCGGCGCGGATCAGAACGGTTTTGCCTTGAACATTTTGTTCGGTCAGTTTCAAAAATGCCATGATGATTCCTTTGTGATGGTTGGAAACGGGAATGTTTGGGATTATCCGCGAATGAGGCGCGACGGTAAAGATTGGCAACGGCCGCGCTTGATGTGAATCAGCAGATAAGGCCCGGGCCGTCTGAAACATTCGGCCAATCTTTCAGATTTTCCGCTATACTTTGGCGATTGATTTTCATTTTACGGATTAAACCATGTTACGCCGAATTGCTTTAATGCTTGCCTTTGCGCTGCCTGCCGCTTCATGGGCGCAGACGCTTTCTGAAACCCTGCCCAACGGTCTGAAAATCATCGTCAAAGAAGACCATCGCGCACCTGTGGCCGTTTCGCAAATTTGGTACAAAATCGGCAGCGTGGATGAGAAACCGGGCAAAAGCGGCCTGAGCCACGCTTTGGAACACATGATGTTTAAAGGCACGAAAGACGTCCCCTCCGGCGAGTTCAACCGCCGCGTGTCCGAGCTGGGCGGACAAAACAATGCCTACACCAACCGCAATGAAACGGTGTATTACGAAAACGTCGCCGCCGTCAATCTGCCCGAGATTCTAAAGCTCGAAGCCGACCGCATGCACAACCTCAACTTCAGTGACAAAGAATTCCTCAACGAGATGAACGTCATCCGCGAAGAACGCCGCCAACGCACGGAAGACACGGCCGATGGCAAAATGTGGGAACAAGCCTATCTTGCCGCCTTTACCCAACCGTCCATGCGCGCCTCCGTCATCGGCTACATGAAAGATTTGCACACCCTAAAAGCCGGCGACTTGCGCGCGTGGTACAAACAATATTACGCGCCCAACAATGCCGTATTGGTCATTGTCGGCGATATCGATGCCAAACAAACGCTTCAGACGGCCGCCAAACTCTTTGGCGATATTCCGGCCAAAGCCCAACCGCCGCGCAACAAACTCCATACCGAACCCTATTTGCGCAAGCCTGTTACAGTCAAAGCTACTTCTCCGGTCACACACCAGCCGCTGATTGCCATCAACTTCCGTGTACCGAAACTCCAAAAACTCGATGACACGATGCCTTTCGCCCTCGACATCCTCTCCGATATTTTGGCAGGCAACGCGTCCAGCCGTTTTGATAAAAACCTCGTGCGCGGCAAGCAAACCGCATTGAACGCAGGAACGCATTACGACATCATCAGCCGTGAAATGCCGCTGTTCAGCGTCATGGCTATGCCTGCCGAAGGCGTGAAAACCGATACTTTAATTGCCCAGCTGCGCCAAGAAATCAAAGACATTGCCGACCACGGCGTTTCCGAAGAAGAATTGCAGCGCGTCAAGACCCAGGCAGCAGTCAACGAAATCTACGCCAAAGACTCCATGTCTTCCCAAGCCTCCATGATGGGCCGCCTCGAAGCGCGCGGTTTCCAATATACCGACGAACAAGAAATCCACCGCCGCCTACAGGCCGTCAGCGCACAAGAAGTACAGGCTGCCGCCCGGATGTTGACCGACGATCGCATGAGCACCGTCATCATCGAGCCGCAAAAACCTGCCGCCGCGCCAAGCAAAAAAGCTGCCAAACGCCGATAAACATCAGGCCGTCTGAAAGTCCATACCCTTTCAGACGGCCTTAACAGAAAGCCACAACATGAAACCCACCCTGCTCGCCCTTGCCCTACTCCTGCCCTTAAGCGTCCAAGCCGCCACCGACATCCAACGCTGGCGCAACCGCGACGGCACCCAAATCCTCCTTGTCGAACGCCACGAAAACCCCATCATCGACCTTGAAGTCAGCTTCAAGGGCGCAGGCAGCGTCGCCAATCCGGACGGCAAAAGCCAAGTTGCCGAATTTACCGCCTCCCTCCTGACCGACGGCACCCAAGAGCTGGACGAAGAAGCCTTCAATGCCGAAGCCGACAACATCGGCGCACAAATCAGCAGCGACAGCAATGCCGAAAGCGCATCCGCAGGCTTCCGCAGCCTCAGCAAAGCCGACATCCGTGACAAAGCCGCCAACTTGCTCAACCACTCGCTGACCCGTCCGCGCTTTGACGAAACCGTTTTCCGCCGCCGTCAAATCCAATCCATTACCGGCTTGCAACAACAAGAAACCACCCCCGACTACACCGCCACGCGCGAACTGACCAAGCTCATCTACCCGAACCACCCCTACGGCAGCGGCGCAAACATAACCGTCGACAGCCTCAAACAAGTTAGTCTGGACGACATCCGCACCTTCCACCGCACCCACTATGGCAAAGACAACGCCATCGTCGCCATCGTCGGCGACCTCAACCGCAAACAGGCAGAGCAACTGGTCGAACGCGTCCTCAAAGACCTGCCGGCCAAAGCCACCGCAACCCACGCCATCCCGCCCGTTCCCAAACAAACCGCCCAACGCCGCGACATCCCCTTTGCCGGCACACAGGCACAAGTCCTGCTCGGCACCTCCCTCATCAAACGCCACGACCCCGACTACTACGCCCTCGTTGCCGGCAACTACATCCTCGGCGGCGGCGGTTTCGACAGCCGCCTCATGAAAGTTTTGCGCGACCAACACGGCTACACCTACGGCGTATACAGCAGCCTCGCCCCGGCGACAGAAGAAGGCACGTTTGCCGTTTCCTACTCCACCCAAAAGAAAAACACCAAAGCCTCACTGGCCGACACCCAAGCCGTCATTGAGCAGTTTATCGCCGAAGGCCCGACCGAAGCCGAGCTGAAACAGGCCAAAGCCAACATCGTCGGCGGCTTTCCCCTGCGCTACGACTCCAACGACAAGCTGCTCAACTACCTGAGCCTGATCGGCCTCTACGACCTGCCCAACGACTACTTGGAAGCCTACCCCAAAGCCATCAACAGCCTGACCGTCGAACAAGTCCGCGACGCATGGCAACGCCGCGTCAAATTCAAAGACCTCAACACCGTCGTTGTCGGCGCAGAATAAAACGCTTTAAAACAACAGGCCGTCTGAAAGATTTTTCAGACGGCCTGTTTTCATTCTGTCGGTTTGCTTACTTGTCATCAGAGGCCACTCTAATCAATAAAATATCGGTCACAATCAGCTGTTGTTGTACATTTATAATGAAAGCAAAGACATCATAAATAGCATTTCTATTACTGAAACCAACAAATAAAAAAGGCCGTCTGAAACCTTGAAACAGGTTT
>ERZ1674088.125-NODE-125-length-12593-cov-6.721885_pt1 | contig 12593 bp, 8 predicted proteins | sample MGYA00581117_ERZ1674088 | MGnify/ENA primary metagenome ERZ1674088 (study PRJEB41354, sample SAMEA4873335) | human saliva metagenome | biome: human-associated habitat [ENVO:00009003]; feature: mouth environment [ENVO:08000002]; material: saliva material... | reverse complement strand
TCAGGATATCGTGGAATCCTGTTTACTGCGGAGAAGAATGTGTTCTTGTGATATTGTTTCATGTGTTCGTCCAAAGGTTTGAAATTATTCGTTGATGAGATGGTTGGTCAATCTATCGTCACGTGAGAATGTGTATATCGTTCCTATGTGAGTTGTGAATGTCAATTTCCTGTGAAAAGTTGGTCGACGATAGTCATGTTCCCTGTATCTGCATCTATTTTTATGTATTCGAATGCAGAGATTTGTTTCGGCCTGCCAGGTTCTGTCGCTGTTGGCTTATCAGCATGCTGGATGTAGGAGATGTAGTGCGCTAGTTCGCCAGTAGGTAGATTGTCTCCTTCGGGTGCTTGAAAGAGTCTAAGTTCGCAAGATGGCAGGCCGTTGGCCCATCGAAATTCGTGAGCGAGCAAGATGTCTGTGGTGGTGCTGTCGATAACCTGCCATGCGCGAATTTCGTAGACGCGTGAGAGGTCGAAGCTGGTGCACTCTACATCAAGCGATGGGGGCTGATCACCAGCAGTTTGCTTGATGCCTCGAAGTCGACATGTGCCGTTAGTAGCCCACACGATTCCGGTGATCTCGTGACTATCGAAGACCTCGGCAAGGCATGAGGCCAGTTCAGTGACGTTGTGTACCGTGTGATGGGTGATCTTCAGGTGACATGGAATTAGGTCTGTTACCTCGGCACAACTATTGATGTTTCTCTCGCTCATTCGTCTTCACCCTCGTTAGACTTTGGGACTTCATCATTTCGTTCGTTGGGCGTTCGGAGCCAATGGGCCCAGTCTGTGTATTTGTTGTCCTCGCCCGGCTCGTCTCGTAAATACTCCAGTAGTGCCCGTGCGGCTCCCCGCTCATTGCCTCCGTGACTCTTGTCGCGCTTCCATAAGTGAGTATCTCTGGGCGCGTCAATTATTCTTCTATCTGTGTAAGAGAAGTCGATACTGTGCACTTCAACTTGGCCCAGCCCTCGGGTCGTCTTTCCTCCGAGAGGAAGCACTCCGGCACCGAGTTCTGAAAGCGCAAGGCATAGCAAGCACCATGAAGCGCGAGCATATGCTCGAACTTCGTTTTCTGCGAGAACAGTGTTACTGGCATCGTTTCGTACGTTGCGCTGCAGTTGTTGTGTATCAATCTCAATAATGATGTCATTCCAAGTGGCGCGAGGGTAGATGATTTCGGAGAAGAGGGCTCCTTTAACCACGCCGCCTGTCCATCGATCAATCGCGTTATGCTGGATCTCCGTCTCTTTGCCAAGTGTCTTCGTCGTACAGTCTCGTACCGTGATCGCCCCGCGATATTCGGTTGTGCCGAACATATATCGCACCAGATTAGGCTCGCGAGCAAGCTGCTCGTGGATGTCGATGGGAAGCGGATCCCTCTTTTCATTGGTTGCAACGAAAACGTTCTCCTCAGACGGGGTGCTCTCGGCATACAGTACGGTCCGGGCAATCCGCGAACACCTGGACCTCAGCGCACCACGGATGGAGGTGCCGGGGAGCAACAGCGGATCTGTGCTATCCTTCCCGTTTCTGCTAGAAGTCTTAGCCCTCAGGGGATGTTGGATATTTCCATCAACTGCCTGAGGATCGTGCACGAATACACCAGTCGGAGAGCCCCATCCGATTGCGACTCGTGTTGGGCGGATCCTGTCTTGACCGTGGAAATATTGTGTGCGACCAAGCTGCTGGGGTGGGTAGCTTGCATCGCGGATGACGCAGAGCGCTTGCTGCTCAACATTTAATCTGTTGGCTTGTATGGCAACACTGATCCCTAAAGCCGAGACGACGCGCCTCAGGATAGCTTCAGCATTTTTTGCTCGGGCCTTTCGAATGGCGTTCGTGTCGCTGCGTGCGCGTAGAATGTCGAAACGCTCCGTAATTCCCGTCTTTCCTCCGGGGAGTCCGCTGAAAGACACTTTCGAAACCTCGATAGAGCCAAGTCCTCCTCCCGATCCACCTCCGAGCGGAAGGAGCCCCTCACACAGGTCAACTACGGTCAGAGTCAGGAGGAGGATAGCTGCTCGCCGACGGTCTTTGACGGCTGGATGCTCATCACCTTGGTCTGCTGAGCGTGTGTCTGGAAGCGTCCAGTCGTCGAGGTCCTGGCAGATGTTCCGACGCAGCTGCTTGAGGTCGATCTCGATGAGGATTGGGCCCCATGTGGCGTGCGGATACAGCAGCTCCGAATACAACGCTCCGTGGGCAGCGCTCCCGGTAACTCTGTCGATCGCATTGCGTGTGAGCTTAAGAGGCTCTTCTTCTGATATACGCCCCTCGCAGTCGTGGACGCGGACTGCTCCCCGATACTCGGTTGTTCCAAATAAGTAACGCACGAGGAGTGGATCTGCGGCGAGCTGCTTGTGCACATCCCCAGGCATTCCGAGTGCGTTGCAACCTTCGCTGTCGTTGACGATGCTGCGAGCAATGCGAGAACAGTGAGATCGCAACGCACCGCGGATCGACGTACCCGGAAGCAGCAGCGAGGCCTTATCTTCATGTGCGACTTGCGGATAAGTAGCATCCCCGTGATCGGCGCGATGCGCGTCATTGAGGTGCCAGTTGCGCATCGGCGCAGCGGGGACAGTGTCTTTTTCCAAGGAATCGGTGCCCTTGGGTTTGTTCATTCCGACGAACAATCCTGCCGGAGCCTGCCATTCAACCTCGATGGATGTTGCTGTGGGATTCCAGGTGACTTTTTTGTCTGCCTCTAACTTGAGCGTCTCAGGCTTGCCAAGGACTGCAGAAAGAAAATCAGTAGATTCTTTGTGCCTTGGTCCCTCTTCGAGGATAGTTACCTTCTTATACTCTACCTTCTTCCTGCAGAGCGTAATCTTGCCCCAACCGGATCCTGTCCTGGCACCCAAGCTGATCGCCTCGTGCTCGATGAGTGTGAGTATCGCCTCCAGAGCTCTGATAACCAGGCTCGGACTCCGGTGTTTCTTTCTGTCCGTGTTTGCTAACTTTTCCTCGGCACTGACGCGGATATCGAAAGTCGTGTCCACGGGCAGGTACTCGTACGCGAAAAGTGCGCCGTCTGCAGCTCCACCGGTGGCGCGGTCGATGGCCGTGCTCATGCGTTGGGGGAGATCCCCCTTGCTGCGGTCCCATACCACGGCGTGGTGGAAGGTGAGGGCGCTTGCTCGCAGCGGGAGGGATTCGTCGGTTCCGTCCCCACCTTGCTTTTTGCGAGTACCGACCTCCTGACGCATCTCACCGCCCCACAGGGTCTTGAGGTCTTCCTTGCTGAAGCGAAGCTCATTCATGTGTTCTTCGAACGCGGCACGAATGGCTCCCTTGATGGAGCGACCCGGCAGGATCGTCTCGCCAAGCCCATTGCGCACGAAAGCGTTCGGCTGCACAGTTCGGTCGTCCTCGTCGGTCATGGGGCGCACAGGTACCTCATCGACGCCGCCGGAGTGCAGCGCGGAGACGACGCGCACGGGGATCGTCATGTCGTAGCGGTAGATGGTCATGAGACAGCCTCCGTTGGTGCTGTAAAGCTCTTACTCTCGGTCTTAAATAAGGGCAGCGTCGCTTCCGCCAGCATGGGGGAGTCCACGAGGAAGCGGCCGTATCCCTGGGGCGTGAGCTCACCGACGCCGATATGCCCGAGTGTCTCGAGTGCCCCCAGATCCTGCGGGGAGACACGTACTTGGACTACTGAACCCGCTTGGATCGCTAGCCGAGTGGCGCGAGGCGCGTTATCCCGTGGCGACCACGAGTCCACGCGCCGGTGCCTGATCGCAGTCAGAATCCGTTTACGATTCTTGTCGCTCGAGTCCTGATCGGGGCTCTTCCGGACGACCGTGACCGGAACGTTGGCCCGCCTAAAGGCAAGCCCCAGATCCTCAACGCTCCCGCCTGGTCCCAGAGCGCTCGACCGTGCGAGCACGTCGGACGTGAACCACAGAGACACAACCTCGGTGTGTTCGCAGGACGAGGCCTGGGTTCCCTCATCGGTGACAGGACCTTCTACCGGTGGCGGGATGCTTCCCACGCGGGTGAAGGTAGTGTCAACGGTGCAGCGGGCGCGACCGAAGGTCCCCGTGAGCTTGCGTGATCCGAGGAAGGCTTGCTGCTCAGCAATGCCGAGGTCGAGCGTAATGGGTGAAGCTTCGGATGTGGCATCGGTGCCGCGAAGCTCGCTCAGTAGCTGTTTCGACACGACAACCGAGGCGTGCAGCGTCAACCCGGCGGGCAAAGCACGCACCAGGAACAGCTGTCCATCTTTCGCTGCGCCCGTCTCCGAATTGATCGCCGTCGACTGCCGACCAATCAGCGAGGGCTTCCCGATCCACCCCGTGACGGGAGTACCGCTTAACTCGACGAATAGATAGCGGCCACGAGTAGGGATCGTGTTTTCACCGCACTCCTGATCGTCGATGGGGATATGCCTGTTGAAGAGCGTGCAGGGTTGTTTATCGTCTTGTTTGTCCTCGGGAACCTTCTCATTCTCCAGAACAAAAGGAACAGGCAACCCGGCCAACTCCTTGTAAACCGGTAGCGCATCGCTGACACGCAGGTCACCGCTGACGATAGCGGAGTTCACGAGGGCATTGCCCGGGTAGTTCTTGCGCAGCAGCCCGTGCAGCCACGGGACCAACACGGTTCCGCGCAGGAAGTCCAACGAACGGACCTCGTTCGAGAAAGGGACCTCGTAGGAAACAACCGGAGATTCAAGAACGATGTCGAGGGACGTTTCGTACCAGGTCGTGTGCCCGGATTCTGACTGCTGAGAATTGCGAATCTCGATGTCTTGTGGGCTGTCTTTCGGAAGATCCTTCGGCAGGTCTGGGACCATCTGCGAGCTCTCCCGAACGCGCCTCTGCAAGCTCTCCTGAACGCGCCCCCGCAGGTGATCTGCGACGGTCTTCACGTCTGCCGACGAATATGTGGGGCTGTCGTCGTTATCTCGGTTCTCCAGGATCCGTGTCAACGCGTCGGCTGCTTTCTCATCCTGCAGGTCAGTCTTCGTGTAGCCCTTGTCGCTGACCGCCATCGTGCACTCTCCGTCGCCTCCGCTGCGGCCCGAGCCGATGCCTCGGACCATGAGGCCAGCGACCCCCAGGAGGAAGTGCGCGGCCTTGATCGTCGCCGGATCGGAGATCTCGGCCCCGGCCTCGTCGATGAGGGTGAACGTGCCCGTGAGGACGCCGGGCGCCGCCCGCTCCGTAAAGCGCAGGAACTGGTCACGCGCCGTCCCCGTGGTTGGGTCGATGGACAGGGATACCGTGTCGTGGACCGGGATCGCCGAGGCCGAGGCCGGGGCCGCGTCCGAGAAGATCACGTGGCGCGGGTGGGGGTCAGAGCCTTGCTTGCCGTCGGGGTTCTGGCCGAAGAGCCACAGGGCGAAGCCGGTCCACTTCCCCTCTTCCGCCCCATCGAGGGCCCTCGCCGCCAGCATCGCCTGCTCGCGCAGGACACCCGTGATGACCGTGCCGCGCACGACCGGTTTGTCGCCGGAACGCTCAATTTTTGAGTGTGTGCGTCCCGCGTGGCCTACGCCCGTGGACACGCCCCAGTCGGACGTGAACACGATAGTCATGTGGCCGCTCGCGGTAGGAGAAGTGGTAGGTGAATTGGTGGTCACTTGGCACCTCCTTCGGTGGAATTATCTGCTGCTTCCTCGGGGTCGGCGCCGTCTGTGTCGCTGCTAATCCGTGAAGCGAGGTAGCCGTCGGGCAAATTCCCGGACAGGTCGATGAGGTCCAGGAGCCATCGCACCTGCTCGATGCAATCCTCAGTTTGCTCGTCGGGATCGTCGAGGCGCGTCTTCGAGGGCAGCGGCCCCAACGCCTTCACGAGCGCCTTCGTGCCCCGCGCGTTCTCCAGCGCATCCGTCCACTCGAGGCGGATCCTGCAGATGGGGTGCTCGCATCGCTTCGTTGTCTTCTCCTCGTCCGGCTTTTGCTTGCCGTCGTCCGACTTTTGCTTGTCGTTGTCGATCTGCTCCTGCGTCGCGAACGCTATTTCGTTGTCCTTCAGGACGACATACCCGAGACACTCGGATCGAGCCTTATCGTCCTTGGAAACATTGACATAGTCGGCGAGGAACTTGACGATGCGGTTCGCGCGGGCACGTGGGAACGGATCGCCGGTGGTCTGCGTGGGGTCGTCCGGTTTCTTGCCGTCGAAGGCAGCGACCGCGTGAAGGATGCGAGCCCAGGAGGACAACAGCCGCGGCGTTGTGGTGGGTGCTTCCTCAGTCGAGGTCGTGGTTGCATCCCCGATGCGCTGCGGCGCGTAGCATCCGACCAGGAAGGGGCGCTGCGTGCGGCCCTTGTACTCGTCCAACGTGTCCTCCGGGTCAAGGACCGTCGCGTCGCGCAGCACGTGGAAGTCGATCGTCGAACAGGGAACTTCACCCTTCTTCTTGCCGAGCTTCTTCCCACGCGACACCAGGCCCTCCGCCAGGTCGTAAGCGATATGGAAGGGGAAGTTGCGGCCCACGATGGCCACACCCGCCGAGGCCGTGAGCGGGCCCTTCTTCGGCGCACCAGCGACCGTCGCGAGAACAGAGAGTAGACCATCCTTCTCCGTTAGGTCCTCGTAGTGGCGGATATAGGCTTCCGCGAAGGGGATGGCGTAGCGTCCGTCCGTGTAGACCGTGACGTCATCGCCGCCGACCAGCACGGGAACCACGGGAGGTTCCGGTAGTTTGTCTTTCCTCGCAATTTTGGTGACCTCGTCCCAGGCCTTGGCTACCGCTTGCTTGACGACCCCGTCGAGCCGGTAGTTCACTTCCATGACGAACCACTGAAAACGAGAGCGCTTCTCGCCGTAGGGGCGAACGCGAGGGGGTTTCTTTCCGCACGGGTTGGGTTTCCTCAGATACGGCGCTTTGGCGAGCTTATCGAGCGTGTTGTTCGTCTTCTTGAATGCCTCGCCGAGGTCACGCATGATCGCGCCCACTCCATTCCCGTCAATGTGAATCACACCGACGGAAGGAAGCTCCGAAACAGTGTTGGGGGCGTCGCTCTCGTTGGGAGCGTCTTGGAATGCCTTCTCCAGCTGGAACGGGTCCTCATACAGATCGGTAATCGAGCCCTCGGGATCCTCCGAAGTGTGCTGGCGTTTGACGACATCCTCAAGCTGGAGGCGACGCGCCGAACGCGACCATGCGCGCTTGACGCGAGATGGGAGCGACAGGGAACGGCCTTTGTCCTTTCCAGTCTGTGTTGGGATCTGCTCTTCCCTATCCCTATCCGCCAGAAGCGGAACACCCAGGTCTTTCGCGAGCTCCCGGATGTTTCTTTCATCCTCGTCGGTGAGTGGGGTTGAGGCGGGGAGGGCCGATTCTTCGGCTCTTTGAAGGAACGGAAACTGCGGGAAGCGCGCCGAGGCGGGATGTCGGTTCAGCGAGTACTCACTGAAGGCCCGGTCGAGTCGTTCCAGGTCCGCCGGATCAACCGGGCCAGATGACGTTTCAATGAAGACCCCTGTGACGTCGAGGCCTGGGGCGTCGGTCAGCGCCCGCCGCGTCACCTGCGTGATGAGTTTTTTCGCGAGGTTCCCCGGCTCGCCCTCCTTTCTCGTGAATCGGACGATCACCTTGCCCGAGGAATCTGAAACCCAGAAATTTGTCCGTCGCTTGTTCTTGCCGACTCTATTTTTACTGACGAGATCTTGTGCTACCTCTGCCACCCAGCGGGACAGGAGCGTGATCTCGAAGGACGCACCGATCTGCTCGCGCAGGCGAGGCGAGGAGAAGATGAAGGGCTGGTTGCTGTTCGTCTGCAGCATGACGAGGTAACTTGTCATGGTTGGATCCTCCCTAGTCTCCATTGCGCGGGGGAAGTGTCGTCAGGAGTGAATGAATGTCGCTGAGGACACGACCCTGAGCATTGACGATGGTGCTAAAACGGCGCTTCTTAAGGTCTTCCGTGATCTGAGCAGAATCATCAAGCTTTCCGACGGTGAGCACAATGAGCGCCTGAGAGTCGTCGAGATCGTTAATGGTCTGTGTCAGTTTCTGCTCAGCGCGATTTAGCTTGTCTGCAGTCTCTCCTTTTAGCTCCTCACGTCGGCCGTTGTACCAGTTGAGATCGAGTGAGAGTATGACAAGGTCTGCTCTGCGAGAGACAGTGGATTGAACAGAGAGAATCTCATTCTTCATCAGTGCGGAGTATTTTAAATCCTCTCTGATTCTGTCAGAGAACTCAGGGTATCCAAGTAGCTGAATGACACGTTTGGAAAGGCCGTATGACAGGCGCTCGTTGTAGTTTTCAAGCACCTTGTTAGCGATTATTGTTCCAACCACTGTGACAATGATGGCTCCGCTGATCGAACAGATGAACGGAAATATGAATGTGGTTGCGACTTGGCGCCATGTCTCGTTATTGAACTGAGCGAACAGAACTAATGTCGTCGCGAGGGCCACGATTAGGAAAATGATGATCCCGATGTAGATGTGTCGTTCCCTGTTCATGACGTCTGCTCCTCCTCGTTGCTATGTTCTTTAATTCCAGCTGCTTCGTTTGCGCTCTGGTGGTAATTTCCTGAATTGGGGGCTGTGTATTCTACAAATGTTAACTTGTAGGATACTTTGTTCTCCTGCATTGTTGGAGTGGTCTGCATGGATTGATTGTCAGGTGTTTTGTCTTGTTTTCCCTCAGGAGTTGCTTGTTTTGTGGCGTCCTGTGTAGCGGTATTGCTGACTTTTGGCTGCGTTGAGTTGTTGTCTTGCGCCTCTGTCTTTTTGCTGTAAGACCTTTGTTCGTTTTGCCTGTCAATGCACGGTGTGAAAATCAAAGTGGTGACAAAGACTGTGATCAGCAGAGCTAGTAAAGGAAAGAGAAAGTAGCAAGCAATCTGGTGCCACGTTTGGTTATTGTAGAGGATGAACTCGATAATGACGATGGCAGTGGAAAAAGCGAGGACTATAAGAGTGAAAGAAGAGTAGATGCGATATTTATTCATGGGAGCCTCCGAATGATTATGCGGCCACAGCGTCTATGACGCCCATGCCGAAGCTCGTGTGTGAGCCGACGTTCGTGTATGCGGACAGCGCCATGAGGCGCGAGAAGACCTGGGTCGCTTCGGCGCCCTCGACGCCGCTGATGCGCAGGTGGCCCTCGTGGGCTGGGATGCGCTGAGAGCTTAGGCGGCCCTGGCCGGCGCGGCGCGGCATTGCTAGCGACACCATGGAGGAGCGCGTGAAATCCTGCGTCGCTAACACGCTCGCCATGGCATGCCGGTCAATCCGCGGGGGAGCGAGCCTCCTGTTCCATGCCCACCAGCGCTGCTGCAAGCTCGTCGCAATCGTCGCTGGGGAGAGGCTCGGCACGTGATTTCCCTTCGATGAGAATGTTGTCGGTGTCACCAGGCGCACCTCCCACGTGGTGTCCTTGTCGCGCTGTGCTAACTCCTCCCACGACTCCTGCGCGATAACCTGCCCCTCACGGGCGATCAGCACCGCGTCATCCTCGGTGCCAGCGCCGAGGCGCATCACCCCACCCCACGACAGCCATGCATCCAGCGTGTCCACTAGCTGGTCGTCCAGGAAGCGCACCTCCACGCCGAACGTGGACTCTGAGTGGCATAGCTCCCCGAGCGAATACGGCTTCACGCCGCCCGCGTCGTGTGGGGGCCGGTGCGCGAGCGTCGGGAACTGGGCGGCGCGCGCCGGGCTGATGCCTGGCGGGAGGTCAAGAATTGCTGACAGGGCGGCGTGAAGCCGTCGTGGCGTCGCTGGCACCCCCTCGGGGGCGTCAAAGCTGACGTAGACGGATGCTGGCATCGGTGCCTCCCATCACTGGCGTGTGACTGTCGTCTCTGACGCTACCACATTTGATCGCCGGAAACATGGCCACCTGTCAAGTTGTCTGTTGAATTGCTAAAGTTTGAGATAATGTCTGCCAGGCAGCGCTGACATGACGCAAAGTCTGCGTGAAATTTCGAATTCTGAAAGAGTGTCAAGTTAGCTGTTGGACTTGGTGTGGCAATTTGGCTGGGTCTGTCTCTGATCTGCGGGGACTGGTGTGTGCAGTACAAGAAAGCCTTGGAAAATGGGTCAAGACTTCTTAAAATGTGAAACCCTGTGGAACGTTTGTCAACAACCTTGGGATCATTGTGACATGGCGCGCGCTCTAGGCTGACCTGGTGGTCGCGTCTCCATTAGTACAGAAACGAGGAACTCTGATGCATCAACGCACATGGAAGGCCCTCATCGCGGGAGGAGCTGCCCTCACGGTCGGCTTGACACTCACCGCGTTCGGGGCCCCCTCCCACGCCGAAGGCGTCGCGGGAATCACCTCTGAGGCGCGCGCCCAGGACGAGGTCATGAACTACGCGGTCAACCTGCCCGCCACGGCCTCACGCTACGACTTCAACGCGGCCGTCTCCAAGGCCTCGGAAGGCGGCGTCGTCCTGGCCCAGTACCCCGAGTTCAACTCCTTCTTCGCCCAGTCCGTGAAGGCCGCCTACGCGCCCGACCTGGGCAAGAGCCTCGTCGCCGCGGGCATCTCCTACGACTCGATCGGCCCCACCCGCTACAAGACCGTTACCGGTGACGAGGTCCGCACCGAGCAGCCCACGAAGACCGAGGCCGAAGCGGCTGCCGTCAACGAGGCCGCCGCCGAGCATGAGACCGGCCTGTCCGCCGACTCCCAGCTCAACGACTTCACCCCCGACGAGGGCGACGCCAACGCCTGGGGCCTCGCCGCCATCGGCGCGGTCGACGCCCAACAGGTCGACGTGCCCCGCGCCACGGTCACCGTCGCCGTCATGGACACCGGCATCGACCCCGACCACCAGGACCTGAAAGACCGCATCGACGCCTCGCGCTCGGTCGGCTGCCAGGTCAACGGCATCCCCAACCAGGACCCTTCGGCCTGGAAGGATGACCACTACCACGGCACGCACGTCGCCGGCACCATCGCCGCCTCCCATAACGCCTACGGCGTGGACGGCGTGGCCCCCGACGCGACGCTCATCGCCATCAAGACCTCCAACAAGGCCGGCTCGTTCTACCCCGAGTACGTGACCTGCGCCTTCGACTGGGCGGCCGAGCACGACGTCGACATCTCGAACTCCAGCTACTACATGGACCCCTATGCCTTCTGGATGCCCAACGAGGCCTCCCAGGCCGCGGGCCTCGAGGTGGCCACGCGCGCGGTGCGCTACGCGAAGCTCCACGGCGTCGTTAACTTCGCCGCCGAAGGCAACTCGAACGATGACCACGACAACCCGACGATCGACAAGGACTCCCCGAACGACGTTGAGGGCGCGGCCGTCGAGCGTAACGTCGCGGGCGGCATCGACGTCCCGGCCATGCTCAACGACTCGGTCCTGTCCGTCTCCGCGCTGAAGCTGCCGACCGGCACCGACCCGGCCACCGCGAAGCTTGAGCGCGCCGGATTCTCCAACTACGGCACGACCTCGGTCGACGTGGCCGCCCCCGGCCAGCGCATCTGGTCCACCATGCCCACCTGGGAGAAGGACCCGCCGTTCGGCTACCTGTCCGGCACCTCCATGGCCTCCCCGCACGCCGCGGGCGTCGCCGCGCTGATCAAGCAGATCCACCCCGACTACACGGCTGACCAGGTCATCGCCCTCATGAAGAAGCAGGCCGGCTACACCTACGACCGCCTCGCTGCCCCCGAGGATGGCAAGGAATACCGTGGCGCCGGCCTCGTCAACGCCCTCGACGCGGTCCTGAAGGACCAGCCCCAGCCGATCCTCGGCAGCGTCGAGTACTCCTTCGACGGCGGCAGCGACTGGCGCCCCCTGGCCGACGCTCACGTCGCCGGCACAATCTACGTGCGCGCGACCGTCTCCGGCCCCGTCACCAAGGCCACCATGCAGGTCGTGGACAAGGAGCCCGTCACGGTTGAGGGCACCGGCGACTTCACCGGCAACCAGGTCGTCCTGCTCGCCGGCCCCTACGACACGGCCACCCTGGCCGGGGAGAACCCCTTCTCCACCGTCACCATCAGCGCCGAGGGCCGCAACAAGGACCCGCGCGCGGATGACGACGTCACCGATTCGATCCACTTCCACTTCGACGCGTCGGCGCACGAGGGTGGCGCGTGGACCAACGACCCCGCCGGCTGGAAGTTCTGCTACGCCGACGACACCTGCGCCACGAACGGCCCGCTCGCCATCGGCGACGGCACCTACTACTTCGACGAGAACGGCATCATGGGCACCGGTTGGCTGTCCTACGACGGCGCGTGGCACTGGGCGGGCACGTCCGGCCGCATCGCGATGGGCTGGGCCAAGGTCGCCGACTCGTGGTACTACATGGGTGACTCGGGTGCGATGATGACCGGCTGGACCCAGGTGAACGGCTCCTGGTTCTACCTGGCTGACTCCGGCAAGATGGCCACGGGCTGGACGAAGATCGCCGGCTCTTGGTACTACCTGCAGGAGTCGGGCGCCATGGCGACCGGCTGGGTCAACTACGGCGGCACCTGGTACTACCTGAACGAGTCCGGCCAGATGGTGACCGGCCGCGTCCAGATCGACGGCACCTGGTACACCTTCAACTCCTTTGGAGCGCTGGTGCGCTAAGCACCCATTGACGAGGCCGGGGGCCGCTCCCATGGTCCTCTGACCTCGCGCTGGGTGAGGAACGCAAGCGGGTGGGTC
>ERZ1674088.121-NODE-121-length-12759-cov-17.433879_pt1 | contig 12759 bp, 11 predicted proteins | sample MGYA00581117_ERZ1674088 | MGnify/ENA primary metagenome ERZ1674088 (study PRJEB41354, sample SAMEA4873335) | human saliva metagenome | biome: human-associated habitat [ENVO:00009003]; feature: mouth environment [ENVO:08000002]; material: saliva material... | reverse complement strand
TCAAGCTCGCTGAAGAGGTCAAGCTGGAACAGGCTCGCGAGGCAATGTTCTCCGGCGAGCACATTAACGTCACCGAGGACCGCGCAGTACTGCACACCGCGCTGCGCCGCCCCGAGGGTTACACCCCCGCACTGACCGTTGACGGCCAGGACGTAGACGCAGACGTTCACGCCGTGCTGAAGAAGATCTACGCATTCGCTGAGCGCGTGCGCAGCGGCGAGTGGACCGGCATCACCGGCAAGCGCATCGAGACCGTTGTGAACATCGGTATCGGTGGCTCCGACCTGGGCCCGGTCATGGTGTACGAGGCTCTCAAGCCCTACGCTGATGCAGGCATCACCGCACGCTTCATCTCCAACATTGACCCGACCGACGTGGCTGAGAAGGTCTCCGGCCTGGACCCCGAGACCACCCTGTTCATCGTCGCGTCCAAGACTTTCGGCACCCTCGAAACCCTCACCAACGCGCGCGTGGCACGCGAGTGGCTGCTGTCCGCACTGGCTGAGGCTGGCGCTCTGGAAGGCAAGGAAGCGTCCGAGGCTGTGGCTAAGCACTTCGTGGCTGTCTCCACCGCACTGGATAAGGTTGCAGCATTCGGCATTGACCCCGAGAACGCTTTCGGCTTCTGGGACTGGGTTGGCGGCCGCTACTCTGTAGACTCCGCAATCGGTACCTCCCTGGCTATCGTTTTCGGCCCGAAGGTTTTTGCTGAATTCCTCGCCGGCTTCCACGCAATGGATGAGCACTTCCGCACCGCTCCCCTGGCTCAGAACGTACCCGTTCTGATGGGTCTGCTGAACATCTGGAACGTGAACTTCCTGGGTGCTGAGACCCACGCAGTTCTGCCCTACGACCAGTACCTGCACCGCTTCCCCGCATACCTGCAGCAGCTGACCATGGAGTCCAACGGCAAGTCCGTTCGCGCGGACGGCTCCTTCGTCAACTACGCAACCGGTGAAGTGTTCTGGGGCGAGCCCGGCACCAACGGCCAGCACGCTTTCTACCAGCTGATCCACCAGGGTACCCGCCTGATTCCCGCGGACTTCCTGGCATTCGCTAACCCGGTCCACCCGACCAAGGACGGCGAGCAGGACGTTCACGAGCTGTTCCTGGCTAACTTCTTCGCACAGTCTCAGGCTCTCGCCTTCGGCAAGACCGAGGAAGAGGTTCGTGCAGAGGGCACCGCGGAGCACGTGGTCAACGCACGTATCTTCAGCGGCAACCGCCCCTCCACCTCCATCATGGCGCCGCGCCTGACCCCGCGCGTTCTGGGTTCCCTGATTGCCCTGTACGAGCACATCACTTTCGTTCAGGGTGTTGTTTGGGGCATTGACTCCTTCGACCAGTGGGGTGTTGAGCTCGGTAAGAAGCTGGCGCTGGACCTGGTTCCCGCTATTGAGGGTGACCGCGAGGTTCTGGCTCGTCAGGATTCTTCGACTGCTTCGCTGATTGACTACTACCTGAAGAACCGCACCAAGTAGTAGCTCAAGCATAGCCCCGAGGGTTTTATGGCCTGCGGGTATAGGATGCACAAACCGCCGGATAGTCTCCCAGTTGGGGAGGCTATCCGGCGGTTTTGTTATACGGGTTTTAGCTCTGTACCGTGCTGCTAGTTCACGGCGGGCAGGGTGTCGGAGGCGACCTCAGCAATAATGCGCACCACGGTGGATTCGGGCAGCTGCGGGATGCCCTGCTCGTCACGGACCACGCCACCGGCGTCACGGTGGGCGGTCATGCCGGTGCCTTCGGTGGCCTCTTCGCCGTCGGCGCAGGTTGCAGGCACGTGCACGAATCCGGCGGGGATGCTCAGACCCAGTTCACGGCTGATGCGCTGACCCTCGTAGAACACGTGGTTGCACACGTAGGTTCCGGCGGTGTACGAAATCTCGACCGGCTCCCCCGCCGCACGCAGACGCTCAAAGCTGGCGCGCACCGGAAGGGAGGAGAAGTACGCCTCCTGACCGCCCGGAGCGATCGGCTCATCGCAGCGCTGGTCGCCGTCGTTATCTTCAATACCGGCGGAGTCCAGGTTGATAGCGACCTGTTCGAGGCTGACCACGTCGCGGCCGACCGCCACGCCCAGGCTGATGAGCGCATCGGGCTGCACATCCTGCAGGGCGGCGCGCAGGGCGGCGCTGGAACCGTCGTAGCTGACGGGCAACTCCCGGGTGATGACGTTCAGGTCCGGGCGCATCCGGGCCAGCAGACGCTGAGCACCTTCGGCGAGCGCTACGGTGGGGTTCACGGGCACGCCGGGGAACGGGCCGAAGAAGGTCAGCAGCAGGGTGCGTGCCTGGTTGGGGGTGGTTGCCATAGTCAATCTCGTTTTCTGCGTTAGTTTTATTCAGCAGTGTTCTTTTCGGCGGCGCGGCGCTCTAGGTCCTTGGCGAGCGCCTCCAGTAGCTCTTCGGGGGTGGTGACGATGATGAGCTCGTCTAGGTAGCGTTCGTTGAGCAGGCCGGTGGACGCCATGTAGTGCATCGCGTCGATGAGCTTGTCCCAGTAGCCGTTGACGTTCAGCAGGGCGACCGGCTTGGAGTGAATATCGAGGAACTGCCAGCTGAAAACTTCAAAGAACTCTTCGAGGGTGCCGGGGCCGCCGGGCATGGCGACGAACGCGTCAGCCTTCTCAATCATGGCGATTTTGCGCTGGTGCATGGTGTCCACAATGTCGAGGGTGGTCTGGCCGGGGTACACGCCCTCCAGGCCGACCAGCTTGTGGGTGACCACGCCGTAGACCACGCCGCCGGCGTCCAGAGTTGCGCCCGCGACGGTGCCCATGAGGCCGGTGCGGCCACCTCCGTACACCACGCCAATATTGTTCTGGGCGCAGAGGGTGCCGAGCTCCTGGGCGCGGGTGGTGAAGAGCGGGTCGTTGCCGGAGCGTGCGCCGCAGTAGACGGCGAGGTTGTAGTCAGTCTTCTTCATGGTTCTCCTTGGGGTGTATGTGGGTTTCCGGGGTGGAGCGCCTCTATGCGTTCTACCCGCGATAGATGTTGCTGTGTTGAGGGTACCGGATGCACCTGTGTACCTCATGTGTGCCGCCCGCCGGTTCAGGGGGCCCGTCAGGGGCGGGGGTTACGGTAGCGGGGTGCGTGCCAGCAGCGGGAAAATCTGCTCGGTATTCAGCGGTGCCTGCGATGCAGAATCGAAGGGGCTGCTCATGGCGGGGTTGACCCAGCGCAGCTCAGCGATTTCTGCCTGCGGCACCAGTGAAGCCAATAGCTCGTGTTGTTCGTCGGTGGGTGCGTATTCGTAGGTTTCGGCGCGTACCGTAAAGCCTGCCTCGTTCAGTGCCGCCGCTTCCAGGAGTCCGCGGTGGTGCATCCGGGCGGGGTCGGGGGTGAGCCCGATTTCTTCGTTCACTTCGCGGCAGGCGGTCTGTAGCGGGGTCTCCCCCGGTTCGGGTTTGCCGCCGGGCATCATGAACCCGTCGCTTCCTTGTTTGCGCACGGTGAGTACGAGCCCGTCCCGGTTGCGGATTGCTACGGCGCATACGTTCACGACGCGGTGCGTGCTGTCGATGGCGCTGTGCTCAGTAGCGCTGTGCTCAGTAGCGTTGGGTTCGGCGGGCGGGGAGGGCTGGGCTGCTTCTACTCGGTTCTGCGGGTTCTTCTGCGTGGGCATCTTTCTACCCTAGCATTTCCGTATCCTCCACCCGGCGCTGTGCGTGTTTGTCTTATTCATCCGCCCTATTGTGCGCCCTGTAGGCATTGGTTTTACGTAATATTTCGGCGAGTTATCTTATGTCCGGTTTATGCGTTTAGGTGCGTGTTACGGTGTAATTAACCGCGATGTCGCGGTACCGTATACGCACTCGACTTGGCGCGATACAGGAAGAGTGCGGATCACTCAATCACCCATGTAGAAGGAACTTCATGATGGCTAACTCTTCTCGTTCCCGCCGCTACGGTAGCGCCGGCGCTTCTGTTCTTCTTGCCGCTTCCTTGAGCTTGTGCGCTCTGCCTTCTGTTGCGGCAGCGAATACCCCGAATCCGGATAACCCACCGGTTATTACGGTCTACAACTACAAGGTTGAGACCAATACTCGTGAGTTGAAGACTGCCCTGCGTCTGAACAAGATTACGTTCAAGGCGTCGAAACTGCCCGCGAAAACTACCGCTTTCGCCCCGGCATTGCACGAGGCAAACCATAGGGGTTTCCCGTTTCTGAACCCGATTCAGACGGTGCGCGTTGAGGGCCCGTTCAAGGACGGCACGGCGACTGCGACCCATTACGTTCCCGGTAGCCTGATTGACCCGGCGAAGAACTACAGCTTCGTCGCTAATATCATCGTTGATGGTTACGGTGGCGGTCAGGTTCTGCGCATGGACGTTGTGAAGGATAGCGCCGCACCGGTTCTGTACGTGGATTCGCCGCGTCTGAACACCAAGGGTGAGACTGTGTTGAAGGTGCGCGGTACCGGCTACACGGGTGAGGCGACCCCGCACGGTGTGCGCGTGGTGGTGTCTGATACGAATGTGTGGGTTCCCGGTCGTTTTCCTCAGACGGGTATGCGCTTCGTGGCTGAGGTGACCGTACCTGCTTCGCAGATTCACAACGGTGCTTTTGAGACGGAGGTGAAGGTCCCGGCGGATGTTGCGGCGACGCTGAATACCTCTCACAAGTACATTGCGGGCACTATGGCGGCTGGCGTTCAGGGTGCTGAGTACGGCTCGTTTGATGCTCAGAAGCCTCTTGAGCTTTTCGCGCAGGAGCCCGTGGTTTCTGCGGTTCCGACCTATGCTCCGACGGTGGCTCCTCTGCCGGAAGCAACCGTGGGCGTGAACCCCACCGACGCACCCACCGTAGCGCCCTTGCCGGAAGCAACCGTGGGTGTAAACCCGACCGACGCACCGACCGTGGCACCCCTGCCTGAGGCAACCGTGGGTGTAAACCCGACCGACGCACCCACCGTAGCGCCCCTGCCGGAAGCAACCGTGGGTGTAAACCCGACCGACGCACCGACCGTGGCACCCCTGCCCGAGGCAACCGTTGGCGTGAACCCGACCGACGCACCGACCGTAGCGCCCTTGCCGGAAGCAACCATCGGTGTAAACCCGACCGACGCGCCGACCGTGGCACCCCTGCCCGAGGCAACCGTGGGTGTAAACCCGACCGATGCTCCCACCGTGGCACCCCTGCCCGAGGCAACCGTGGGCGTGAACCCCACCGATGCACCCACCGTGGCTCCCCTGCCGGAAGCAACCATCGGAGTAAACCCGACGGATGCACCGACCGTTCCTGCACTGCCGGAAGCAACCATCGGTGTAAACCCGACCGACGCACCGACGGTTCCTGCACTGCCGGAAGCACCGGTTGCCGATAAGACCCCCAACGCTGACAAGCTGGAGGACGCAACCGTGGCGCATCCCAAGAGCAAGCCCGCTCAGAGCAAGCCCGCTCAGGAGGCTTCGGTGACCGCCGCCCGCTCGGCTCAGGACACGCTGGCAAAGAACACCCCGGCAAAGGACAGCCCCAAGAAGGCTACCCTGGCGAACACCGGTGCATCCAGTGTTGGTGTGATTGTTGGCATTGGTGTTGCTGCAATCTGTGCTGGTCTTGGCTTGAGTGTTCTGCGCTCGCGCCGCCGCTCCTAAGAGCTACAGGGCGCACAGTCTAGCCCACCCGTGCGGAATAAACTGCGGATAGCAAAGAGCCGCCGGCTCCCCTCAGTCAGGGGAACCGGCGGCTCTTCACGTATCAGCTCATTCAATCAGCTGGCGCAAGTGTTCGTGTTACTTCGAAGCCTTAACCTCGATGCCGCTCACGTCAATCTGCTCCAGCGGAATCAGGCGGTCACGAGTGACCACGCGGTGCACCAGCCAGACCGCGATAATCACGGGCAGGCCAATGTAGGAGCTGAGCACGCCAGCCCAGTCGCCGCTCAGGAACGCCTCGTAGTTCTGACCGCCAATAACGACCAGGCACATGAGGAAGGCGATAATCGGGCCTGCGGGGAAGAACGGTGCCACGTAGGGCAGGTCCTTCAGGCTGTTGCCCTGCTTCAGGTATGCGCGGCGGAAACGGTAGTGAGCCACGGCGATACCCACCCAGGTGATGAAGCCAGCCAGACCGGACACGTTCACCAGCCACAGGTACGCGCCATCCGGGGAGAGCAGTGCGGCGATGAAACCGACCGCACCGATAGCTGCGGTTGCCAGCAGTGCGTTCATGGGCACGCCGCCGGAGTTGATGTGGGTGAACATCTTCGGTGCCTTACCCTCCTGGGCGAGCGCGAAGAGCATACGAGCCGAAACGTACAGGCCCGAGTTACCTGCAGAGAGCACTGCGGAAAGGATCACGGCGTTCATGATGGCTGCCGCGAAGGCGATGCCCGCACGCTCGAAGATGAGGGTGAACGGGGAGATGTTGATGTTGCCGTCCGCTGCGGTGAGCAGGTTCGGGTCGGAGTAAGGAATCAGGAAGCCGATGACGACCATCGCACCGATGTAGAAGAGCATGATGCGCCAGAACACGCTGGTCAGCGCGCGGGGCACGTCGCGGCGGGGGTTCTCAGATTCGCCGGCAGCCACACCGATCATTTCGGTGCCCTGGAAGGAGAAGCCTGCCACCATGAAGATGGCGAGTACGGCGGGTGCGCCGCCGACGAAGGGTGCCTCACCGACGGTCCAGTTGGAGACGCCCGGGGAGCTACCACCCAGGATGCCGAAGATCATGGCGATACCTGCAATGAGGAAGACGACCACCGTAACGACCTTGATGGTGGCGAGCCAGAATTCGCTTTCACCGTAGGAGCGTGCCGAGAGGGCGTTGATGCCAGTCAGCAGCACGAGGAATCCTGCCGCCCACACCCAGGATGGGATGTCCGGGAACCAGTACCTCATCACCTCGCCGACGGCGACGAGTTCGGCGGCGACGGTAATCGCCCAGTTAAACCAGTAGTTCCAGCCCATGGCGAAGCCGAAGGACGGGGACACGTAGCGTGCCGCGTAGGTCTGGAATGCGCCGGGGACGGGCAGGTGCGCAGCCATCTCGCCGAGGGACTGCATGAGAAAGAGCACCATGATGCCGATGAGGGCGTAGGCGAGGATTGCGCCGCCGGGGCCTGCGGTGGAGATGGTCTTACCGGAGGCGACGAAGAGGCCGGTGCCGATTGCGCCGCCGATTGCGATCATCTGCATGTGGCGGGCGGAGAGGCCTCGCTTCAGTTCACCCTCTGCGGGGGTGGCTTCCGATGCAGCGCCGGAAGTCTCTGTAGGCTGTGCCATGTCAGGTCTTCTTTCTGAGGCTATTGCTTCGTGCGTTTGGTAGCGGTCTAGTCTGTGGTGTCCAGTCTAGTCCTGCTGCTGGTGGTGCCGCCGAAGGTTTGTGCCTGGGTCAAGAAATTCTTTAATCATAAGGATTTCTTACGTACCGTAAGTTTTCCTAATCTGAGGGTCAATCCTACTCGCTTTTTAGGCTCTTTTCCACCCAAAACCACAAAAACACAGAAAACCCTCCCGCACCGCTCATGTATAAGCGGTACGGGAGGGTTCAAATCCTGTTTACGGGGTGCCTCTAGCTTATCTACTTCGCCAGGCTTTAGCTCACCCGGCTTTAGTCAGCCAGGTTGTGGAACGAAACGTTCGTGGGGTGCTCCACGGTACGAGAAACGGTGCAGTCCTTCTGCTCGCTGAGCTGAATCAGACGGTCCACCATCTTCTGTGCCTTGGCGCCCTGCTCGTCCTCGGGGAAGCGCACATCAAAGTCCACCTCAACGTCGTCGAGGCGCACCGCGCCGTCTTCGGTCTGCTTCAGCGCCGAGGCGAGCACCTCGAACACCTCGGGGGTGGAGCGGCGGGAGGTGCCCGCATCCACGTCCACGGAGGAGCAACCGGCAATCGCGGCGAGCAGCAGCTCGACGGGGGTCAGCAGGCCCTCGCCCACACCGAAGTCGAGGGTTGCGCCGTTGGCACCGTAGGCACGGTAGCGCAGGCGGTCGATGCGCTCGATCTTGGTCTGGCGGTAGTTGTCGAGTTCGCGGCGTTCCTGCTGGCGCGAGTACACCTTCTTCTGCTCTTCTGCAGTCTGCACGGCGTTGTTCTGCTCAGCGTTGTTCTGTTCAGCGTTGTTCTGCTCGGCCATTGAGGTTCCTTTCGGGTTGTCTGCGCGGTCGCTAGGTTATTCAGCACCGCATTGTTTAGTGTCACTCACTATAAGCGTGTTTCTCATATTTTATTCCCGAACTCTTTTTCTCGTCGGTCAACCGCTTGCTCCTATACACTGGAAAACCGCGGCGGAGCTTCGAAGTCCCTCACGCACACAGTAGATTTTTTGAAGAGCACAACATACACAAGGAACTCTTTTATGGCACAGACCCCCGGCACTGGGCGTCCCTGCACTGGGCGTACGAGCACGCAGAATGATTTCCGCTTGGCTGTTGCGGATTCTTCCGTGGTGATGCTCGGTATCGCTGTGCTGGGTTTGGGTTTGGGTATTATCCTCAACGCTCACGGCCTGCCGATCTGGACTGCGCCACTGCTATCTGCTCTAGTTTTTGCCGGTTCGGTGGAGTTTTTGATGGTGGGTATGGTCAGTGGTGGCGCGTCCCTAGCGTCGATTGCGTTGACGGTGTTCCTGGTGAATGCGCGCCACCTGGTGTACGGTCTTTCCTACCCGTTGCACAATGTGAAGGGTTTCTGGGCTAAGGCTCTGGCGATTCACACTCTTTGCGATGAGGCGTTTGCTCTCAACTCCGGTCCCGACCGTAATGAACGTTCGGGGGCGCGCATTCTGTGGGTGAACGTGCTGATTTACGTGTCGTGGGTTCTGAGCGTAGTCCTCGGGTATGTGCTGGGCGCGAGTTTCCTCAGCAGCCTGAAGGGCGTGGACTTCGTGATGGTGGCCATCTTCACGGTTCTTGCGATGGACGGCTACCGCGCCAACCCGGATCGTGTGACGGCGCTCTTTGTAGCGGCTTCGGCAGCGGTTGCGCTGATTTTTGCGCCGTCCTCGTTCCTGGTGGTGGCGTTGGGTTCGTATGTGGTGCTACTGCTGGCGCGTTTCCCGGTGGCGAGGCGCCGCGGTACTCTGCCGCATCGTGCTGTGCATGAGGTAGCGGCTGAGGCTGAAAGCGCCGCTACCGCTGATGCGCCCGCTTCCACACAGCGATAAGAACGTTACATACGTGTTCGAAACCGGTTAGGATAGATGAGTGGAGCTTCGCTCTCCCCTCTTTCTATTTTTAGGATTACTAAGATGCCTCCCGCGCGAACCTGCGCGGAGGCTCCCAGAGGTGAAGGTACACCATGACTCAGATGAAAGACACCGCTAAGGAAACTAGCGACGCAGAACGCTGTGCCGCCCCGGAGTAACACCGCACCGGGAGCGGCATCACCCGAGGTCACGCACGAGAACTACTGACGCGCAACTACCCGCGCTGAACTATCCACGCAGAACTATCCGCACAGAAAACTCGTGCAGGAGGAACGGCCCTCCGCCTCTTCGTTTCGCGGCTTTCATCAACTCACGTACCTACCGCACTACTTAGCGCCCCGCCCTTTCTTCGGTTGGGCTCTCCCTACCCTTTTTCGCGGATGCTTTCACGGCTTCACCCGCGCGCCTCTTTCGGGGCTCTTCCGCTCTTTTCGGGGCACTCTTTCGGGTTCTTTCGCTGAGTATGTGCAGAAAGAGAAAATCTTCATGAACAGTGAAGTGACCACCGGCTATATTCTTGCCGCGATTCTTGTGGCTGCAGGTATTACGTTCCTGCTTCGTTTGCTTCCCTTCGGTTTGAAGAAGGCTCTGGCTGGCTCCGAACTTTTGGATGCGCTCAGCCACTGGATTCCGCTCGGCGCGGTTGCGCTACTTGCCATCTATGCGGTGGCGAAGATTAATTACTCCTCGTTCGCTACGGCGGTACCGTACCTGGCGGGTCTGGTGGTGACCGTGGGTGTGCACCTGTGGCGTAAGAATATGGTGCTGAGCATGGTTGCGGGTACCGTCACCTGTGTTGTTCTGGCTAACTGGGTTTTCTAGGAGGGTCACGATGAGCATCTCTAAGAATTCTGTTTCTTCCCCCGCTGTTTCTTCTCAGCCCGAGCCTCAGCAGGCGAGTCCCGAGCAGGTGGAGCAGGTCATTGCTTCTGCGCTTCCGCTAACCGGCATGATTCCCGTGGTGGAGGCGCCAACCTCCCCCGATGCACAGGAGCCTCAGCAGCCGCGCGAGAGCGGCTTCGCCGAGGCGATGCGCGTTGCCGGTGTCATCATGCTGGGCCTGTTCTTTGTCGGCATTGGTCTGGGCGTGCTGGTGCACAGTTACGGTCTGCCGTTCTGGGTGGCGCCTCTGCTACCTGCCGTTGTTTTTGCGGGCTCGGTAGAGTTCGTGCTGATCGATATGATCTCGAATCATGCGTCGCTGTTCTCTATCGCGGTGATGACTCTGCTCATTAATTCGCGCCACCTCATGTACGGCCTGTCCTACCCGATTGAACGGGTGCGTGGCGGCTTGGCAAAGTTCTACACCGTGTACACGCTCATCGATGAGGCGTACGCGCTGAATACCGGACCGGACCGCCATAAGCTTCGCGCCTCCCGCATCCTGTGGATTCACGCGGGCCTGCACCTGAGCGTCCTAGCGAGCGCTACGCTCGGCTATGTGCTGGGTGCAAGTTTCTTGAGTGAGCTCAAGGGCGTGGATTTTGTGATGACTGCGCTTTTTGCGGTGCTCGCTATCGATGCTTATCAGAGCTCAAAAGACCATACCACTGCGGCTATCGCAGGTGTGTCTGCGGCGGTTGGTTTGTTGGTGGCGCCGCAGTCGATGCTGCTGATTTCGATGGTGGTGTACATTCTGCTGCTGGTGTCGCGTTTTGTGGTGGCTAAGCGCCGAGGCACCCTGCCGGAGCATATGCTGGTCGCGGATGAGGACCCCGCCGAAGCCGCCGAAACTGCCGAAACCTCCGACGCTCCCGGCCATCCCGGCACCTCCGCACACTAAGTCTGAATCGCGCACTAAGTCTGGATATAGTAAAGCGCCCCGCCCACCCGAAATACCGGGTGGGCGGGGCGTTATGCTGTCGCCAGCCGCATGTGTGGGTGAACCCCAGATCATGCACTGTGGACGTTCAGTATCTGCTGTGCTGTGTACCGCCAGGTGTCCCTGACGGAAGTACTATGCGGGTGCCGGGCTTACGTCCGGCACCCGTACTAAGCTTACTTGATAGCTACTAGTTAATAGCTATTAGGGCTTACTTGATAGCTGCCAGGGCTGCTTCGTAGTTGGGCTCGTTGGTGGTTTCGGGAACCAGCTCGGTGTAGACAACCTCACCGGCGGGGTTCACGACGACCACGGAGCGTGCCAGCAGACCAGCCAGGGGGCCGTCCACGAGCTTCACGCCGAAGTCCTCACCGAAGGAGGAACGGAAAGCGGAGGAGGTCACAACGTTCTCAATGCCCTCGGCTGCGCAGAAGCGGCCGATTGCGAAGGGCAGGTCGTTGGAGACGCACAGCACGACGGTGTTCTCCAGGCCTGCAGCCTGCTTGTTGAAGGTGCGGACGCTGGTTGCGCACACACCGGTATCGATGGAGGGGAAGATGTTCAGCACCAGGTTCTTACCTGCGAAGTCTGCGGAGGAAATCTCGGAGAGATCAGCCGCGAGAACCGAAAATTCGGGCAGCTTTGCGCCGACTGCGGGCAGGTCACCGTTGGTGTGGATTACGAGTTCGTTATGTAGAGTTACTTCAGCCATGCTTTCATTGTCCCTTGGATGCGGCGGGTGTGCAAGGGGACACAGGCTCTAGCGGGTGGAGTTTCCGCATAGCTGATTTTCTGCGGTGCCGCTTCGCCTTAGCGGCACCTCTACAATGGGCAGGTGAGCATATTGAGGCACGTATCTTCCCGCCTTGCGCCGCTGGCGCACCCCGTGACGAATTTCAGGGCACTCCGTCAGGACCTGCGCCGTCAGCGGGTGGAGGGTCGCGCCCTCGTTGATCCGCAGAATACGTACCGTCCGAGTGTGCGCGCTGAGCTGCGCCGCATGTTCACGCGCCCCCTCCCGGTGGAAACGCAGACGCTCATGTGTAACGCCCTGCTGGCGGCGATCTGCTGGTATCTGCTGCCGGAAGCCTGGCGTTCGTGGCTGTTTAGCGAGTTTAAGGGCCCGGCTGGTTTTGCGCTGGTGATGGTCGGCTGGATGGTTGCGGACGTCACCTCAACGAACCTGATGGGCCACGATGAGGAGCATGCGCTGCGTGCGTTGCGCAGTAGCGACCCGCATGCCCTGCACCTGTTCGTGCGCACGAAGGCTATTGCGATCGGTCTAATCACGGGTATTTCCGGTACCCTGCTGGCGCTGATTCTGCACAGTCAGGACAAGCACCTGACCCCCACCCTCATGATGTCCCTATCGTTCTTTGTGGTGCCGGCTATTGTGGTGTCCCTGGGCTCGATTCTGGGCGTGATTTATCCGTACCGTCTGCGCGGCTGGCAGTTCCGTTGGGCGCACCGCAAGAACCTGCGGATGAGCGTCCGCTGGGTTCTGCTCTGTTTCGGGCCGGGCTGGGTGCTGGGTACGGTGTTGATGTCGCTGATGTTCCCGTCGATTTTCCTGTCGGATGCGCTCGCGCGCCTTCTCAACCCCGGCGTGGATCCGCGCGATGTTGCGTTCCGGCCGCTGCTGTTTTCGCTGATTTTGTGGGCTCAGGGCGCGATTAGTCTGTGGGTTTTTCCGCGGATTACGGCGCGTATTGCGACCGCGAGGCGCGCCTGGCTGGTGCATTATCTGACGGACGATAAGGTCTGCTAGCCGGTTTTTG